>ERZ1370068.8883-contig-7701_pt1 | contig 43335 bp, 46 predicted proteins | sample MGYA00561227_ERZ1370068 | MGnify/ENA primary metagenome ERZ1370068 (study PRJEB38410, sample SAMEA6850437) | metagenome | study: Metagenomic assessment of the ecological functions of the soil: analysis of the soil microbiota associated with the... | reverse complement strand
TCGCTGTTCAGCGTTTACGGCGTATTGCACACTAAGGGACGGATCGCCAGGAGCCAGCTCGGTCACCTGGGCCGGGCAGAGAGCGGAGGCGAAACGTCGTGCCGAGGCCGGGCGGGGCGTGCAACACCGATCCACGCCGTACAGCCTCGTTGAACTTCGCCCGGAGATGAGCGAAGTGGATCTTTGCCGCCAGAGACGGGGCGTCGGCGAGCGTGCATGTGACCGGCGAGAACGAGCTGATAGCCGGGCGCGATGAGCCTCGGATATTGGCTGAGGAGCGGCGCAGCACCGCGTCCGCGTCGGCGACAGGCACCGGTCAAACCGGATGCGGGCCTACGCCCGGCGATCTGGATCCGCTCGCCGCGCCATCTTCGACGGTCATCCGGCTCGTCCACGAGCAGCGTCGCCGGCAGTCCGTCGAGCTCGCGCGGGCGCGAGAACGGTCGCGCGTGACCGCGATATCGTGATTCCCCGAGCACTGCGTACGCGTCGAGGCCGCGCGAGCGCCTCGTCGAGGCCGCGCTCGCCCGCGCGGGTGCGAGAGCAGGTCGCCGGTGACGACGGCGAGGTCGGGCTTCCGCTCCGCACCCAGGCCGCGCGCGGCGCACGCGAGTGCGCCGCGCGAGGGCGGCCGGTGTGGAAGTCGGAGAGGTGCGCGATCCGGCAGACCGTCGAGCGCGTTGCGGCAGGCCTGCAACCGGGCACTTCGAGCGCGCGCGTCCGCAACCAGCCCGCCTCGAACCAGCCGTAGGCCATGGCCAGCGCTGCCACAGCGCCGACCACGACCACTAGCCACTGAATGTTCAGGGCCGGCGCCCCCAGGATCACCGGCCCCGAAACCGCCCCTCCAGTCATGAAGACGTCGGAGCGGCCCGGATCCCTGCGGTCAAACGCTCCAGTTTCTCGAGCACCGGGTCGACCGAGACGACGTGGCGCTTGAACTTGAGCTCGGCGTCGGTCAGCCCGGCGGCGACGCCGATCAGCTGCGAGAGGTGCAGGATCGGCATCTGCGAAGTCCTTGCCGGTCTGCTTCTTCAGCTTCGACTGCCACGCGTCGAGCGAGAGGTGGCAGAGCGGGCACGGCGTCACCATCGCGTCGGCCCCGGCCTCCATCGCCTGCTCGATCGGCTGGATCAGCTCGCCGAGCGCGGTCTCCTCGCGGGCCTGGATGATCGGGAAGCCGCAGCACTTGATCTTCGCCGGGTAGTCGATCGCCTCGCCGCCGCACGCCTCGATGATCCGCTCGAGCGAGCGACGGCTTGTCGGGATCCTCGAAGCCGAGCAGCTTCGACGGGCGCAGGATCTGGCAGCCGTAGAACGGCGCGATCTTCAGGCCCCGGAGCCCCTTGTGCGCGGACTGCCTGCAGCAGCTCGTAGCCGTCGCCCCGGCGATCAGCCAGAGGAAGTGCTGCACCTCGACCGTGCCGCTGTAGCTGCGGCACGCCGACCTTCGCGAGGTTCGTCGTTGACGCGCTCGCGCAGCGTCGTCGTCGCCCTTGAGCTGGTGGTTCGCCTGCCGCAGGTTGAGCGTGCAGACGTTGCAGACCGTCATCAGCGTGTCGCACCCCGTCGCCTCGGCGTAGGCGAGGATGCGCGCGTTCAGGTGCAGGTAGTAGTCCGGCTCGGCCTCGTGGATGTCGCCGGCGCCGCAGCACGTGACCGACTCGAGCTCGATCAGCTCGAGCCCGACCTTCGGCGCGAGCGCCTGCGTCGAGATGTCGAGCTCCTTCGCCGAGAGCGAGGCGAGGCAGCCCTTGTAGTAGGCGACCTTCCTCACGCCTCCTCCTCTTCTCGTTTCTCGTCCGTCCTCGTGGCGCGTGTGCTCGAGCCGGCCGAGCGCATGCTCGCCCTGGACGATCCCCATCGCGCCCTGGCGGTCCTTGCTCCTTGACGAGGTCGTAGAGCGCCCGCGACTCCTTGACGCCTCTCCGGCGACGTGCGGCGGGAACGGCGGCGGCACCTCTGCCGTGCTTCGCCGAGGCCCATCGCGAACTTCATCTCCTTGATCGAGGAGACGACGCCCTGCGTCTTCGGCACGAGCTCGGTCTCGCGCAGCCAGCCGGTCGTCTTCGCCGAGGTGACGAACCAGTTCGCGTGCTTCGCGCCCATGTCCCGGTCGATCCCCTCCTTGATCGCCTCGGCGCCGAGCTTCGCGATCGCGTCGCGCGGGTCGACGCCCTTGGGGCAGCGCTCGTTGCAGAAGTAGCAGCGGGTGCACTCCCAGATCCCGTGCTCGGCTGCTGTACGTCGTCGAGGCGCTCGACCTTGGCGGCGTCGCGCGGGTCGCCGACGAAGCGCATCCCCTTGGCGAGCGCCTGCGGGCCGAGGAACTCGGGCTCGGACTCCATCGCGTTGCACTCCGGAGACGCAGCAGCCGCAGTTGATGCAGAGCGACTCCTTGTGGATCACGTTCATCCGCTCCTGCGAGATCACGTGCTCGCGGCCGTCCTCCGGCTGGTCGTAGCCCGGCTGCAGGTAGGGCTTCATCGCCTTGAACTTCGCCCAGAAGGGATCCATGTCGACGACGAGGTCGCTGACGATCGGCAGGTTGCCCATCGCCGAGATCACCGGCACGTGGCCGGCCGTTCGCGATGTCGTACATCCGCACCTTGCAGGCGAGCACCGCGGCGCCGTCCATCCGCATCCCGCACGAGCCGCAGATCATCATCCGGCAGCTCTTGCGGTACGCGAGCGAGCCGTCGTGGCGGTCGCTGACGATGTCGAGGCAGTCGAGCAGCGTCGCCTCCTCGGGCGCGTCGACCTCGTACTCGCGGAGCGCCTTGTCGCCGGTCTTCGCGTCGTAGCGCCAGATCTTCCAGGCCAACCTGCATCAGCTGTCCCCCAGTTTCTGCAGATGGATCGACGAGGTCTGGTCTGCAGGTGGGATGACGACCTTGACATCGGCGCCGTAGTCGGGTCAAATCTGTCGCCTTGACGCTCGACGGGCCTGGCCGGCGACCGCCGACACGGTCTGCTCGACCATCAGCGAACGAAGCGGGTCGTCGTCTCAGGCTCGATCGGCATCAACTGCTTTCCGCTCAGCTCGATCACCTTCCGGGCCGACGCTACTGCGGCCGCGCCGCACCGTTCTTCTCCACCTGCTTCGCGCTCAGGATCGACGATGCCCCGCCCAGCGGTGAGATAGCGACGCCGCGCACCGTCTTCGACCTCTTTCACCTGACCGGCGGCAGAAATCGAGCGCCTTGGTCGGATTCGACTGGTTGCTCAGCTCCATCAGCTGGCGCGTCAGGTCGATGCCGAGATCCTTGCCGGCCTCCCTGCCCAAGATCGGCCTATGATCCACGGCTTCAGCTGAGGCGCCGCCGGCTGGAGAACGGCATGCGCAGCATGTACACCACGAAGCCGTCGGCGCGGACCGCGATGTCACGCCCGGGTCGACTCCTTCTGACCGCCGGCATCGCATCGTCATCGCCGATCGCTTGTTCGCGGCTATGCCTCTCATCTGAACGACAGGCTTGGCGCCGAACTCGGGCGAGGGCCATCCTCATCGTCATCTCTGATCCGCATCGACTCCGCGGCACTGGTCTCCCCGTCGCCGCTCTCCGCCACCGGGTCGAGCGGCGCACCGCGTCGCGCGCCACAAGCGGCGTGAGCGCGCGGGCCAGGAGCGCGACAAACAGCGCAGCGAACGTGTTCCCGCATCATGGTCACTGTTTCTCAGTGCTTCCTCTCCTCGGGGAGGTATTTCGTGAACCGCACCTCTTTGTACGTGAGCTCGGGCGCTCCGTCCTTCAGCGCGTGATCGAGTGCTTCATGAAGTTCTCGTCGTCGCGGGTCGGATAGTCGTGCGGGCGCGAGTGGGCGCCCCGGCTCTCCTTGCGCGCAATCCCAGCCTGGAGCATGCACGGCGGCGATGTCGAGCAGGTAGCCGAGCTCGATCGCCTGCGTCGAGGTCGGAGTTGAAGACGTCGCCCTTGTCCTCGACGACGACGCTGTCGGGTAGCGCTCGCGCAGGCTCTCGATGATCTCGATCTGCTCCTTCATCTGATCCTCGCGGCGGAAGACGCCGAAGTTCTCCGAGCATCGTCTGGCCGAGCTCGTCGCGGATCTGCCACGGGCGCTCGCCCTCGTGCGGCCGAGCAGCTCCTTCAGCTCGCGCTCGGCGTCGCGCGTCGCGCGACTCGGGCACGTCTGACGGTCGTGTTCGCGAGCGCCCACTCGGCGGCTGCGCGGCCCGGCGCGCCGGCCGAAGGTGATCGTCTCCATCAGCGAGTTGCCGCCGAGGCGGTTCGCGCCGTGGACCGAGACGCAGGCGACCTCGCCCGCGGCGTAGAGGCCCGTCAGCTCGGTCAGGCCGTCGGAGTCCGTCTCGACGCCGCCCATGTGGTAGTGGGCGCCCGGGCCGGACCGGGATCGGCTCGTAGATCGGGTCGACGCCGGCGTAGACCATCGCCAGCTCGCGCGAGCCGGGCAGCCGCGTGAGGATCTTCTCCGCGCCGAGGTGGCGTCAGGTCGAGCAGGACCGAGCCGTTGACGCCGCGGCCCTCGTCGATCTCGGTCTGCTCCGGCGCGCGAGACGACGTCGCGCGAGCGCAAGCTCCATCGCGTTCGGCGCGTAGCGCTCATGAAGCGCTCGCCGTCCGAGTTGCAGCAGGATACGCCGCCCTCGCCGCGGCAGCCCTCGGTGATCAGGATCCCGCTCGGGTACATCGTCGTCGGGTGGAACTGCATGAACTCGATGTCCTTCAGCGGCAGCCCGGCGCGCAGCGCCATCGACATCCCGTCGCCGGTGCAGGCGTACGCGTTCGTGGTCGCGCGGTAGAGCCGGCCGACGCCGCCGGTGGCGAGGATCGGTCGTCTTGCCGCCGATCGCCTTCAGCCCGCCGTGCAGGAGATCCCACGCGATCACGCCCTGGCAGCGGCCGTCGTCGATCGACGAGCTGCCAGGCGAAGTACTCCTCGTAGACGGTGATGTCGCGCTTGACGAGCTGCTCGTAGAGCACCTGGATCAGCACGTGGCCGGTGATGTCGGCCGCGTACGACCGTGCGCGGCGAGCCCGCGGCGCCGAACGGACGCTGCGCGAGCCGGCCGTCCTCGCTGCGCGAGAAGACCGCGCCCCAGTGCTCGAGCTGGTAGATGTCGCCGGGCGCCTCGCGCGCAGAGGATCTCGATCGAGTCCTGGTCGCCGAGGTAGTCGGAGCCCTTGACCGTGTCGAACGCGTGCGATCTCGGGGCTGTCCTCGGCTGCGTTCCCGAGCGCCGCGTTGATGCCGCCCTCGGCGGCGCCGGAGCAGGCTTCGTGTCACGGTGCAGCTTCCGAGACGATTGGCGGCATCGGCGCCTGCGTCGTGCGCCAGCGACTCGCGGCGTGCGCATGCCGCCGCAGCCGGCCCCGATCACTGGCCGACATCCGTGCTTCGCGCGTCCACCAAGGAAAGAAGACTACCGGAGTGGCGGTGAAGGGAAGCGCTGGCCGGTGTCGGGGCGGGCCAGCGGCGCCCGCTTCCTGACCACCGAGCCACGCGGAAGTTGGGCGCAGACCGCGTAGAACGTCACCGTGTTCGGCCCATCGACGCCGTTGTAGATCGTCATGGCCCAGCCAGCCCCTGCCGCAGTCGGCCGGGACTGGGTGACGAAGACCGCCGCCGCCGTCACGCTTGCCAGCGTGGCAGCGCACCCCGATTGGTGACCTTGCCGACCGGGCAGGTTCACGGTCCCGGACACGTCGAAGTCGGCCGCCGTAATTGGGATCGGCGGCACCCGTCACGATCTGGTAGCCGCTCACTCCAGTGCCGGCCGGGCCCGTTCGGCCCGGCAGGCCCAATCGGCCCTGCGGCCCCGCCGGCCCTGATATGACCCCTGCCGGACCACGTGGGTCCTCCGCCGAGGCCGGTTGGCCCAGGCGGACCGCCCGGGGTGCCGGGGCGTGCCCTCGAGGACCTGTTGACGCCCGGTTGGCAGCCCGTTGGCGGCCCTGCGGGCCTGCCGGTCCGGCGGCGCCGTTACGGCTCCAGCCGGTCCTGTCGCGCCTGTTGCTCCACGCTCGCCCGGAAGCCCGCGCGGTCACCGATCGTTCCTCTTCAGCGCGGCGAGAGCCTGGTTGCAGCCGGAGGGTCCCGCCGGGCGAGGATCGTCCTGGTCTGCTTTCGGAGATCCCTGAATCGATCATGACCCGATCCTTGATCTGCGCTCTCGTGATCAGCGCTCTGCACGCCCGTTGCCCGCGCCTGTCGCGCCGCAGCCAGGGCGAGCCATCGTCCCGGCAGGAAGGACAGCGATCTTCCTCGCTGGTTCGGTGCTGCTCCTTCCTTCGCCCTCTTGCTCCGGGAGGGCGACTCGACTTGCGGAGCGCATCCGGAGGACGCCAGGTGGACGCCGGATCTCAGCCGATCAGGGCTTCCACGTCCCCGGACGCGTGCCGCCTTTCTTTTCATCGGTGGATCGTCGGCCTCGCCTCTCACACGCCACTCACCACTGCGCGCTCACTTGGAAACGTTTGTTGCTCCGGTGTTACAACCAGCAGATGGAGATACGCCTCCTCGGGCCGCTCGAGGTGCGGGACGGCGCGCCGGGTCATTGCTCTCCCCGCCGCCAGCAGCGGGCGCTCGCTCGCCGCGCTGGCGTTGCGGGCAGGCGAGGTCGTCTCCACCGACCGGCTCGTCGCCGATCTCTGGGGTGAGCGCGCACCGGCGTCCGCGACCGGGTCGCTTCAGAACACCGTCCACGCGCTGCGCAAGACGACTCGGCCGCGACGTTCATCGTCACGCAACCGCCCGGCTACCGGCTCGCGATCGAACCCGAAGACGTCGATGCGAATCGCTTCGAACGCCTGCTCGGCGAGGCCCGAGACGCGGACCACGGCACGACGCGTTGCGCTGCTCGTCGAGGCGCTCGCTCTCTGGCGATGGCCAGGCGCTCGCAGACCTCGACGAGGAGGAGTTCGCCCGGCACGAAGCCGCACGCCTCGACGAGCTGCGCGTCGTCGCCCTCGAGGAGCGTCTCGACGCCGAGCTCTCTGCTCGGCTCGCCACGCCGGACTCGTCGGGGAGCTGGAAGCGCTCGTCGCCGCCCACCCACTCGCACGACCGGCTGCGCGGCCAGCTGATGCTTGCGCTCTATCGCTGCGGTCGGCAGGCGGAGGCGCTCGGGGTCTACCACGCGGTGCGGCTCGCCCTCGCGGACGAGCAGGGGCTCGATCCGTCGCCGGAGCTGCAGAAGCTGCAGCGACAGATCCTGCATCAGGATCCGGCGATGTGCGCCGCCGGGCGAGTCCGCGCACGAGGCGATCGCGGCGGCAGCCGAGCGGCGGCTCGTCACCGTTCTTGCCGCGACCCCGCCCGTCGACGACGACCCGGAGACGCTGCGACGCCGGCTCGACGAGGTGCTCGCCACGGCACGCGATGTCCTGGCGCGGTACGACGGGGAGCTCGAGCGATTCGGCCCGAAGGCCTCGTCGCCGTCTTCGGCGCCGACACCCTCGCGATGACGACGCACTGCGCGCGGTCGGGCTGCCGCCGAGCTCGGGCTGCCTGCGGGCATTGCGACGGGCGAGATCGGTCGATGGCGCCGGCGCGGTGTTCAGCATGCGAGCCGCCGAGCTCGCACGCGGCAGCGGCGTGCAGGCGGACGAGCGCACGCGCACACTCGTCCAGCACGAGCGCCGCCTCGACGCGCCTCTCGTCGGCCGCACCGAGCGAGCTGCGACGGTTGCGGGTCGCATTCGATGCAGCGGCCGGCGAGCGGCGATGCCGCGTGGTCACCGTCCTCGGAGAGCCCGGGATCGGCAAGACCAGGCTCGGTCGCGAGCTCGTTGAAACCGTCGCAGGCGAAGCCGAGACGCTCGTCGGCCGCTGCGTCTCCTACGGCAGGAGGCTGACGTTCATGCCGCTCTCGTCGACGCGCTTCGCGGCGTCGCTGTCGGTGCAATTCTGGCTTCTGACCCAGACGGCGAGCTGACGCTCGGCGCGCCTCGCTGCGCTCGACGGTGCGCCGGACGCGGGCACCCTCGGCGAGTCGTACTGGGCCGTGCGACGCCTGCTCGAGGCCCTCGCCCGCACGCGGCCCGTCCTGCCTCGCTGACTCGACGACGTCCACTGGGCCGAGCCCGCGTTGCTCGATCTCGTCGACTACCTCGCCGAGACGGGTCACGGACGCCCCACTCCTGATCGTCAACCTGGCGCGCCCGGAGCTCGCACCGACCCGCCGGCGAGGCAGATCGCTCCGGCCCACTCTCCGACGATGAGGCGCGCGAGATCGCGTGGCAGGGTCGCGGACCTCGACGACGGAGACGCTGGTGCGAGTCGTCGCGCTCGCCGAAGGAAACGCCCTGTACGCCGAGCAGCTCGCTTCGTTCGCGGCCGAGGGCGGCGACGGTCTGCCGCCGACGCTCGAGGCGGTGCTGGCGGGACGGCTCAGCCTGGCTCGCCGACTCGGAGCGGACAGTGCTGCAGCGAGCTGCGGTCGCCGGACGTGAGTTCTCGCGGGCATTGTCGCCGCGCTCTCGCGGAACCGGTGGACGCAGCGCTCTCAGTCGCTTTCGCGCGCACGGCTTCGTCCACCCCGCCGAGGCTGCCGGGCCGGAGGTGACGACGGCTACCGCTTCCACCACGTCCTCCCGACCGCGACGCGGCCTACGCGATCGTTGACCAAGGCGCAGACCGCGCGACCCTGCACGAGCGCACGGCGGCGTGGCTCGACCGCAACGGCCATAGGCGACGACGCCCTCGTCGGCTACCACCTCGAGCAGGCGGTGCTGGTGCCACGCGGAAGCTCAGAGGAGCCGCGAGATCAATGCTGGCGAGCTGCTGACAGCGTGGACGCGCACGCGCCTCGGAGAGGCGAGGCATGCCGCGTCTTGCGGACGAACGACCGCCGCCACAGGCGTCGACCTTGCTCGGCCGAGCGTTGCACTCCTTCCGCTGGCACGCACCGGGCGGAGCTCCAGTGGGAGCGGCGATCGCACTCCGGCTCCGCGAGTCGACCCGACGAGGCGGACGATGCCCTCGCGACGCAGCGCGCGACGCGGCCAGTTCGAAGCGGATTCGGCCATGAGTGAGTGCGAGCGAGCGTACATCCGCCTCTCCAGCGGGCGATCTCGTCACCTCGACCAAGCCGTCCGGACGCTGGTCCAGGAAATGGCCCACCTGCAAGCGGCCGCAGACGCCAGCGGGCTCGCCAGGGCACGAGGATCTCGCTCGGATCCGTCCGCTCGGCCGCGTGCCTGCCACGAGAGTTCGCAGCCGCTGCAGAGCGCGCCGAGCAGCACTATGCCGCTTCCGGATTCTCGCCGAGCAGATGACATCGCGATCCAGGCGGAGGCCTCGTATTACGGCGCCGTACCGGTAGCTGACGCGACTCCTCAGGTGCAGCGACCTCCTCGAGCGAAGCCTGGACCGAGCCGCCGAAGCAGGCCGCGACCTCCGTCTCTCGGCGGCCTTCGAGGGCTCGAAGGGGAACTGCGACGACGGGCGGATGCTGCTCGCGCACGCTCGGTCCCTCTACGAGGAGGTGGGGAACCAGTCGGCACTGCTGACCACGATCGTCGCTCGTTGTTCACTGACGCATCGAGTCGATCGCAGGCAATCAGCGCGGCAGCCGAAGCCGAAGCTCGGTCGAGCGGTCGAGGCGCCGCAAGTCACCGGCGGTCCCGCGTGCGCCAGCACGCGGGCGGTGCAATTGGCGGACCTGCTGCCTGACCGCGGCCACACGGACGCCGCGCGAGCCCTGGGTGGACATGGCGAGAGAAGGAAGCGCTTCGCGTCAGAACGTCCTCGTGCAGTTCTGGCGGCGCAGTGCCCGGGCGCGGATCCTCGCGCGCCGCGGCGAACCTCGCGGAGGGCGGAGAGGGATCGGCCGGGATGCCGTGCGCATCTCCTCCTCACTGACGCCTCCTGCCACCGCGCATCGGGCTCACTTTGCGTCGCCGAGGTCTCGCCCTGGCCGCCAGGCAGGCACCCGCCTGGAAAGAAGCAGCGGCTGCGCGGAAGCTCCTGCGCGAGAAGGGCGCCAGAGGCCCTGCTCGAACTGCACCGCGCACCGGTGCTCGCCTCGCCGCTGAACGCAAGAGGAGCTCAACGAGTGAGCTCCTCTGTCTCTACGGCTGTTAGATACCGCCGTTGCCGCCACCACCACCGGGCTGCTTCCGCATGGCGCGCCTCCCTTCCGTGCAGCCACGGTCGGAGGAGCCTCAAACGGGTCGGTCACGACCCCCTAACGGGTCGCTAACAGCGGACTGGAGGTGTGGCTAGGCGGCCGCGCTAGACGCGCGGGCCGCCGGCGACGATGTTGTCGTCGGCAGTCGAACTGCGCGAAGTTCTCGCGGAACATCTGCGCCAGCTCCGCTGGCCTTGCGTGTCGTACGCCTCGGGATCGCGCCACGTGGAGCGCGGGTCGAGCAGCGCTCGAGTCGACGCCGGGCACGTCGCACCGGCACCTCGAAGCCGAAGACGCTCGTCCGTCCGGTACTCGGCGCCCGTCGAGCTCGCCCGACGAGCGCGGCGCGGAGCAGCGCGCGCGTGGCCTCGATCGGCATCCGGCGCGCCCTCGCCGAACGGGCCGCCCGTCCAGCCGGTGTTCACGAGCCAGACGCTGCGCGCCGTGCTCGTCGAGCTTCTTGCGCGAGCAGCCGCGCGTAGACGACCGGCGGCTGCGGCAGGAACGGCGCGCCGAAGCAGCGCCGAGAAGGTCGGCTGCGGCTCCGTGACGCCGATCTCGGTGCCGGCGAGCTTCGCGGTGAAGCCGGAGAGGAACCAGTACATCGCCTGGTCGCGGCGTCAGCCGCGCGATCGGCGGCAGGATCCCGAACGCGTCGGCGGTGAGGAAGATCACCGAGCGACGGATGGCCGGCGCGCTTCGCCGGCAGCGCGTTCGCGATCTGCTCGAGCTTGTAGGCGGCGCGGGTGTTCTCGGTCTTCGAGTCGTCGTCGAGGTCGAGCACGCCGCGCTCGTCCGACGACGACGTTCTCGAGGATCGTCCCGAAGCGTGCGCGTCGTCTCGTAGATCTCGCGGCTCGGCCTCGGCCGAGAGGCGGATCACCTTCGCGTAGCAGCCGCCCTCGAAGTTGAAGACGCCGTCGTCGCCCCAGCCGTGCTCGTCGTCGCCGATCAGCGTGCGCTCGGGATCGGCCGAGAGCGTCGTCTTGCCGGTGCCGGAGAGGCCGAAGAAGATCGCGACGTCGCCCTGTCGTCCCCGACGTTCGCCGAGCAGTGCATCGGGAAGACGCCCTCGAGCGGCAGGCGGTCGTTCATCAGCGTGAAGATCGACTTCTTGATCTCGCCCGCGTAGAAGCGTGCCGCCGATCAGCACCTCCTGCGCGGACGGATGCAGCACGACGAACGTGCCGGTGCGCGTGCCGTCGACCTCGGGCGTCGGCCTCGAGCCCGGGCGCGTGCAGGACGAGCGCCTGCGGCTCGAACGTCGCGCAGCTCCGTCCTCGCTCGGGTCGATGAACATCGTCCGGGCGAAGAGCGCGTGGTATGCGGATGGTTCGTGACGACGCGGACGGCGATCCGATGCTTGGGATCGGCGCCGGCGAAGGCGTCGACGACGTAGAGGTCGCTGCGACCGATGTGCGCGACGACCTTCTTCGCGCAGTCCCTCGAAGTGCTCCTCGGAGATCTCGGCGTTGACGTCCCCCACCAGATCCGGTCCTCAGAGCCCGGCTCGCGGACGACGAACTTGTCCTTCGGCGAGCGGCCCGGTGTGCTGGCCGGTGTCCGACGTCGAGCGGGCCGCCCTCGGCGATCCGCCCCTCCCGGCGCTCCACGCGCATGGTTGTAGAGGAGCGACGTCGTCGGGTTCCAGTGGACGTCGTGAGCCGGCTCGATGCCGTGCTCAGCCAGTCCGACGCGCCTGCCCTCCTTCGTGCTCGTCGCCATCGCGCGCGCGACATCCTACGCAAGGGCAATCCAACCTGGGCGAGGACGTCGCAGAGTAGGAACGGTCATGAGGCGCGCTGCTGCTCTTAGGCGTCGTCCTTCTCGCCGGCTGCGGGGTGACGAGCGACAGCAACGACTCAGGCCAGCGGCGGACACGAGCGGCGGCAGGCTCCGGTCGACGTGCTCACGGCGACAGACTTCAAATTCGACCCGTCGATGTCGAGCTCGCCAAGTCCGGCGAGATGACGTTCACGCTCGTCAACGACGGCCAGGTCGCGCACGCGCTCGAAATCGAGGGACAGGGGATCGAGGAGGAGTCGGATGAGATCGACGGCGGGCAACGACCGGCGCTCACCGTCGATCTCGAAGCCGGGCGAGTACGAGTTCTACTGCCCCATCGACGGCCATCGCGAGCAGGGGATGGAGGGAACGATCGTCGTCGGCGGCCAGGCTCGCGGTGTGCAGCCGCGCGCACGCGACCTCGGGATCGAAATCGGCAGGCTCCCGACCGGGCCGCACAATGCGATCACCGACGTGCCCGGGACCGGGTCGGGCACACGACGCTGATCGAGGGCGAGGACGTCCGAACTGGAGTCACCGTCGTCGTGCCGCCGGCCGAGCCGTTCTTCAGCCGGCGCGCACCGGATCAACGGCAACGGCGAGCTGACCGGGCTCGAGTGGATCCGCGACTCCGGGCCTGCTGACGACGCCGATCGGCCTCACGAACACGCACTCGGTCGGGAGTCGTTCGCGATGCGCTCGTCGCCGCAGTCGAGCCCGGCGAGCACGGACTGGAGCCTCCCGGTCGTCGGCGAGACCTGGGACGGCTTCCTGAACGACATCAACGGCTTCCACGTCAAGGCCGGAGCACGTGCACGCGGCGCTCGAGCGGGCGACGCGACGGCCCGGTCGCGGAGGGCGCCGTCGGCGGCGGCACCGGCATGGTCTGCCACGGCTTCAAGGGCGGAATCGGCACCTCGTCGCGGGTCGCTCGAGGACGGGCTGGATGGTCGGCGTCCTCGTGCAGGCGAACCACGGCCAGCGGGCGCGCCTGCGCGTGAACGGCGTCGCCGGTCGGCGAAAGGATCGGCCCTGACGTACGTGCCGCTGCCGGGCGAGTCCCGAAGGGGCCGGGCTCGATCATCGTCCTGATCGCGACGGACGCCGCCGCTCCTCCCGCTCCAGTGCGAACGGCTCGCCCGCCGCGCCGGCTTCGGAATCGCGCGCACGGGCGGCATGGGCGAGCACTCCAGCGGCGATTTCGGGCTCTGCTTCGCGACCGGAAACCAGCGCGCTCGAGACCGCGACGAAGGCGAGATTCCGCTCAGGATGCTGAACGACAGCCGGATCAACTCAGCTCTACGAGGCCGTGATCGACGCGGTCGAGGAGTCGATCCCTGAACGCACATGCTCGCGCGCCGAGACGATGACCGGGCGCAACGGCAACACGGTTTACGCCCTCCGCGCGAACTGCTCCTCGCACGCGCTCTAGGCCGAGGCTCCATCGCCACCTCGTCGACGTAGCACCAGATCCAGTTCTCGCCCGGCTCGAACGACCTGACGAGGCGGGTGGCTCCGTCGCGTGCGGAGTGCTTCGACGCGTGCTTGATTCGGCGAGCTGTCACAGCAGCCGACGTGGCCACACGCGAGACAGAGCCGCAGGTGCACCCAGCGCGAGCCGATGCTGAGGCACTCCTCGCAGCCGGCAGCGCTCGGCGTCACCGGCCGGATGGTGTCGAGATGGCGTACAGCTCACTGGAGAACCTCCTCGGTGTCGCGGGAGACGAGCGAGGCGTAGCGGCCGCCGGCGGCGATCAGCTCCTCGTGCGTGCCGATCTCGACGACGCGGCCGCGGTCGAGCACGACGATCTGGTCGGCGTCGCGGACGGTCGACAGCCGGTGCGCGATCGCGATCGTCGTCCGCCCCTCGGCGAGCCGGTCGAGCGCCTCCTGCACGCGCGCGCTCGGTCTGCGGTGTCGAGCGCCGACGTCGCCTCGTCGAGGACGAGGATCGGCGGGTTGCGCAGGATCGTCCGCGCGATCGCGATCCGCTGCTTCTCGCCGCCCGAGAAGCGGTAGCCGCGCTCGCCGACGACGGTGTCGTAGCCCTCGGGCAGGCGTCGCGATCAGCTCGTGGATCTGCGCCGCGCGCGCGGCCTCCTCGACCTCCTCGTCAGTCGCGTCCGGGCTGCGCGAAGCGCAGGTTCTCGCGCACGGTCGCGTGGAAGAGATAGCGTCTCCTGCGAGACGACGCCGACTGCGTCGCGAGCGACTCGAAGGTCAGCTCGCGCACGTCGACGCCGTCGATCGTGACGCGTGCCGTCGCGTCGACGTCGTAGAGGCGCGCGACGAGGTAGCCGAGCGGTCGTCTTCCCGAGCCGGTCTCGCCGACGAGCGCGGTCGTCGTGCCGGCGGGCACCGTCGAACGTGACGTCCTCGCAGCGTCCAGGCTGCGTCGCTCGTAGCGGAACCAGACGTGCGTCGAAGGCGACGTCGCCCCGCGGGCGCGTCGAGCGTCGTCGGTCTCCTCCTCGATGTCGACCGGCTGGTCGAGGTACTCGAAGACGCGGTCGAACAGCGCGAGCGAGGTCTGCACCTCGAGCGGGACGCCGAGCAGCGAGCCGACCGGGAAGAAGAGGCGCGTCTGCAGCGTCGTGAACGCGACGACGGTGCCGATGGAGATCGCGTCCGGCGAAGCCTGCCCGGCGAACAGGTAGACGAGCGGCCGGCATGATCGCGAACGATCGTCTGGATCGAGGCCATCATCCAGCGGCCGGTCATCCGGCTGCGCACCTCGAGGTCGGCGAGGCGTCGCCGACTCGCGCTCGGAAGCGGTCCGCGAGCTCGGCCGGAGCGGCCCATCGTCTTGCCGAGCAGGATGCCCGGAGACGGAGAGCGACTCCTGGACGAGGCTCGAGATGTCCGCCATCGACTCCTGCCGCACCTTGGCGACCTTCCGCCGCTGATCGCCGACGCGCTTCGTCAGCCAGACGAAGAGCGGCAGCAGCGCGAGCGCGAACAGCGTCAGCCGCCAGTCGAGGATGAACATCGCGACGACGGTCGCCAGCACCGTCGTCACGTTCGAGACGATCGACGTCGCGGTCGAGGTGACGACGCTCCTGCACGCCGCCGATGTCGTTCGCGAGCCGCGACTGCACCTCGCCGGTGCGCGTGCGCGTGAAGAAGGCGAGCGAGAGCCGCTGCAGGTGCTCGTAGACCGCGGTGCGCAGGTCGTGCATCACCTGCTGGCCGACCTGGTTCGAGAGCAGCGTCTGGACGACGCCGAGCGCACCGGTGACGATCGCGATCGCCGACCATCCCGGCGACCAGCCAGTTCAGAAGCCGGAGGTCGGGTTCCGGAAGCGCATCGTCGATCACCGCCCTCAGCAGGAGCGCGGGGATCGACACCGAGCGCGGACGAGAAGAGGATCAGGCCGAGAACGCCTGCCAGCCAGTGCGGCGGTAGGGCCGGAAGAGGCGACGATGCGCCTCAGGTAGGCACGGCGCACGGCAGGATCCGCCGGCCTGCTCCGGCGGCTCCATCAGGTCGAACGCGCGTCCTCGTCATACGTGGCATCACGCACTGGGGTACGGAGCGCGGCAAGGAGCTACGTCAGGCTCTCGACCCGATCCTGCAGCTCGCGCGTCAGCGCCCGCGAGCCGGCAACGGTTGGCCTGGCGGCGGCGACCTGGGATCGGCTCGCCGACGACGATCCGGATCTTCGAGAAGCGGATGCGGCGGTGCGAAGCGCGCGGGCGGTACCCACGATCCGGACCGGGACGATCGGCACGCCGGTGGCAAGCGCGACCCGGGCTGCACCACGTGGTCCACGGGCCTCCGGTCACCCTGCCCTGCGGGAAGATCGCCACGCACTCGCCCGCTCGCGAGGAGCTCTTCGGCACGCGCGACCGAGAGCAGGTCTCGCCGGTCGCGCCGGATCGGAATCCCGCCGAGCGCGTCCATCAGCCAGGCTCCCGAACGGATAGCGCCAGAGCTCGACCTTGGCCAGGAAGTGCAGTGGCCGGCGAGTGACGAGCGCGAGCAGCGGCGGATCGAGCAGCGACTCGTGGTTTGCCGCCACCACACAGGGCCCCGGTGGCACGCGCCCGACGATCTCGATTCGATACAGCACGCGGGCGAGCACGTACACCGCTCCGCGGGCGGCCCGGTAGAGCCCTACGTGCACAGTCGCTGCCAGCTCGCCGCCGACCGAGGTCCGCCCAACGGCCGGCACGCGGCATCGGCACCGTTCTCCCCACGGCGTCCGAAGCGCGATCGGGTGGATGGCGCCGCGGATCACCTGCGCGCCGCGCGTCCACTCCTCGTGCCTTCGCGCGCTCGTAGCCGCTGCAGCGAGAGGCTCTGGTCTGACGCCCGGCACACCGGGCAGGCCACGATCGAGCGAGCCGTGCAGGACGGCGAAGCGCCGGCCGTCGAGCGGCGAGACGTCGAGCTCCGGGTAGAGCCAGGGCGCCAGGGCGATCACCGTCGAGACCGCCGGGGTCGTCCGGCGACGTGCACCGAGACGGCGCCGCCCATCGAGAAGCCGACGAGTGCGATCTCCTCCGCGCCGGCGGCGCGTGCCACCTCGATCGCCGAGCGGGCATCCTCGATGCAGAGCGGCAGACGCCGCCAGGACTTGATGCGGTAGCGCACCTCCAGAAAGGCGGAGCGGCGTGCCGTGCCGCCACGAGGCGCTCGACGAGCCATTCGATCGATGCACTCCACGTGCCCGGGCGCTCGGCTGCGGTGCCGCCGTTCACGCAGATCACGGCCCGCGGCCCGGGCGTGCCGGTCCAGCGGGCCTCGGCGCCGGTGGGAAGAGCGAAGGACATGCCCCGACTCTAGGGAAAGCGTCTAGATGGATACCGCAAGCCGCGATCGACCGCTTCCTCGACTCGCCGTCGCACGCCGAGGTCGACGCGCCGCGCCTACGCGGCCGACCTGCGCCGCTTCGAGTGACTGGCTCGAGCAGCGAGGCACCGACGATCGAGGAGATCGACGTCCGCGTGCTCGTCGACTACGCATCGGAGACTCGGCCGCTCGCGCAACGGGCTCGCGCCGGCCACGATCGCTCGCAACCTGGCCGCCGTGCGCTCCTTTCTCCGGTTCACGCTCGGCCCCACCCGCGTCCCGGATGCCTCGCTCGGGCCGCGCCGCCCAGCGCCTGCCGGAGGCGCCGAAGCGCGAGGAAGATCGAGGCGATCGTGGACTCGCTCGACGGCGAGGGCGCCTCGCGCCTGCGCAACCACGCGCTCGTCGAGCTCGTCTACTCGGCCGGCCTCCGCAGCGCCGAGGCGGTGGGGCTCGACCTCGGCGACGTCGACTTCGAGCAGGAGCACGTGCACGTCGCGCGGCAAGGGCGGCAAGGGGCGCGTCGTCCCGCTCGGCGAGGAGGCAGCGCACGTCGTCGCGCGCGTACCTCGCGCGAGGCGCGGCCGGAGCTCGCCCGCGGCGCGAACGACGCGCTCTTTCTCTCCACGCGCGGCCGGCGACTCGACACGAGCACGCTCCGCCGCCTCCTCCCCCACCCGCACCGGCTGCGCCACTCGTTCGCGACCCACCTGCTCGAGGGCGGCGCCGACCTGCGGACGATCCAGGAGCTGCTCGGGCACTCGTCGCTCTCGACCACGCAGGTCTACAGCCACGTCGACGCGCGCCGGCTCCGGCGCGTCTACGACTCCTCTCATCCGCGGTCGTAGAGCCTCAAAGCAGGATGCGGCGAGGCGTCGCGAGGGAACCGGTACCGGGCCGATGACGAGCCGCCCCGACCCTGATCTCGACGAGGCTTCCTCGCGCTGCTGGCGACGCGGCGGGCGCCGCGCACGGTCGACGCCTACCGGCGCGACCTCGCGCAGCTCGCAGGCGTGGCGTGCGAGGCCCGTCGTGCAGGCGACGACCGAGGAGCTCGAGCGCTGGCTCGCCGAGATGCGCGCCGCCGGTCTCGCTCCGTCGACCGTCGGCCCGGCGCGTCGCAGCCGTCCGCTCGTTCTTCCGGCACCAGATGCTGCTCGGCGCCCGCGCACGGACAACCCGGCCGCCGCGCTCCAGCTGCCGCGCCGGGCCCGGACGCTGCCGCGCACGCTCTCGCCCGTCCGAGGCAGAGCGGCTGATCGAGGCCGCCAACGGGCACGACGCCGCGCGCGATGCGCGACCGTGCGCTCGTCGAGCTGATGTACGGCGCCGGGCCTGCGCGTCAGCGAGGCGACCGGCCTGCACCGGCGCTCGGTCGACCTCGACGACCGGATCGTGCGCGCGCTCGGCAAGGGCTCGAAGGAGCGGATCGTCCCGCTCGGCCGGCCGGCGGTCGAGGCGCTGCGCCGCTACATCGCGATGGGCCGCCCCCACCTCGACCGCCGCAACCGGCCCGAGCTGTTCCTGAACGCCCGCGGCGGCGCCGCTGACGCGCGCCGGCGCGTTCCTGATCCCTGCGCCAGCTCGCCGAGAAGGCGGGCCTCGAGCCCGCTGCGCGTGCACCCGCACCTGCTCCGGCACTCCTTCGCGACCCACCTGCTCGAGGGCGGCGCCGACCTCCGCAGCGTCAGGAGATGCTCGGCCACGCCGACCTCTCGACGACCGAGCTGTACACGCACGTATCCGATCGGCGCCGTCGCGGAGTTGTATTTCCGCGCGCACCCACATGCCGCGACGACGAGACGTCTCCGACAAGGACGTCTCTGATGACGCGACTGACCCTCAGATCGCATGTCCTTCGTCGCGCTCGACGATGGCGATCGGCTACACGATGTTCTTCACCGGCCTGAAGAAGCAGGCGCTCGAGCGCAAGCGGCGCCGGCGCGTGTGCCCTCCTGCGGCCGCATCATCGACGGCCGCGTCTGCGACCGAGCACTAGAGCTAGCGCGCTTCCAGCAGCTCCTGCTCGCTCGCGCTCGAGGGTTCGACGAGCGTGACGTGGCCGAGCTTGCGGCCGGGTCGCGGCTCGCTTGCCGTACAGGTGGAGATGCGCGCGCGGGATCTCGAGCACGTCGCGTCTTCGGCACGGTGCCCGATCAGGTTCACGAGCAGCGCTGGCCGCGAGTCGGTCGAGCCGAGCGGCAGCCGAGGATCGCCCGCAGGTGGTTCTCGAACTGGCTCGTCTCCGACGCCCTCGATCGTCCAGTGGCCGGTGTTGTGGACGCGCGGCGCGATCTCGTTCGCCAGCAGCTGCCCGCCGACCTCGAAGAGCTCGAGCGCGAGCACGCCGACGTAGCTCGAGCTCGTCGAGCAGCCGCGTCGCATACGACTCGGCGTCGGCCTGCGGCGCGTTCGCGGCGCGGCGCGCCGCGAGTCGCGCAGGATCCCGTCGCGGTGCACGTTCTCGACGAGCGGCCAGAAGCGTGTCTCGCCGTCGGCCGCCGCGGACGGAGATCAGCGACAGCTCGCGGTCGAACGCGACGCGTCTCCTCCAGGATCAAGGCCGGATCGGGTCCTGGGCGCTCCTCGACGAGCGCGCTGGCCCTTGCCGTCGTAGCCGAACCGCCGCGTCTTCAGGATCGCCGGGCAGGTCTCCGACCTCGTCGTCGAAGCGGACGGTCGGGATCGCCGAGCCGGCGGAAGAGCTGCTTCTCGACGAGCCGGTCCTGCGCCACCTCGAGCGCCTGCGCCGACGGGATCGCACGCGCGCCGCCGCGCCGCCTCGACAGGGACGTTCTCGAACTCGTACGTGACGACGCCGGCGCCCTGCGGCGAGCCGGTCGAGCAGCGCCGGATCGTCGTACGCGCCGACGACGGAGCTTGCCGACGTCTCGCGACCGGGGCATCCGGCGGCCGGATCGAGGAAGCGGAAGTCGAGGCCGAGCGGGATCCCGGCGAGCGCGAGCATCCGCCCGAGCTGGCCGCCGCCGATGACGCCGACGATCACGCAGACGGGTCGGGACTCGCGAGCACCGACTCGGTCTGGGCGTCGCGGTAGCGGGCCAGGCGCTCGCGCACGCCCGCGTCGGAGCGCGCCACGATCGCCGCCGCGAGAAGCGCCGCGTTGACGGCGCCCGCGCGGCCGATCGCCAGCGTGCCGACGGGCATCCCGGCCGGCATCTGGACGATCGAGAGCAGCGAGTCCATCCCCTTCAGCGTCTTCGACTCGACCGGAACGCCGAGCACGGGCAGCGCCGTCTTTGCCGCGGCCATCCCGGGCAGGTGCGCTGCGCCGCCGGCGCCGGCGATCAGCACCTGCAGGCCGCGTGCCTCGGCCGAGCCGGCGTACTCGAAGAGCAGGTCGGGCGTCCGGTGCGCCGAGACGACCTGCTGCTCGAACGGCACCTCCGAGCGCCTCCAGCGTCTCGCACGCGTGGCGCATCGTCTCCCAGTCGGAGCGCGATCCCATGATCACGCCGACGAGCGCGGCTCACTTGCTCTCTCGACTTCTTGGTCAGCGCGGCGGCGACCGCCTTCGCGGTCTTCCGCAGGTCTTGCGTCCTGCTCGTCGTCGTCGGCCATGCCGTTGAGGATCAGGATCGTCTCGCGCTGCGCGCGAGCCGTTCTTCAGGCAGACGATCGCGAGCCGCCGCACGGCCATGTTCGTGATCGTTGGTGGCGATCTCGTGCAGCATCGCGCGCATGCTGTTCACGTCGCCCGGATGGTCGCGGGAGAGGCCCTCGAGCGCGATCAGCGCCGACCCCGCGCAGCCGGGCTCTCGTCCTGGAGCCCGCGCCGGACGAGCTCCAGCTTCTGGCGGAAGCGGAACTGCGCGATCGCCCGGTAGCGCGTGCGCGCGGACGCGGTAGTCGGAATCTCGCGCCGCATGCTCCAGTTCCTCGTCCCACTGCTGCCGCAGGGTCGCAAGCCCGCGCTCGTCTCCCTGTTGCGCGAGCTCGTCGGCCTGCGCCGCCGCTTCCTCGAGGTCACGAGCCGGAGATCGATGAGGCCGGGCGCGGGCCGGGACCGACGTACTTCGCGGACGGCCGGACGAGGCGGTTCAGCTTCTTCTGCTCGAGGATGTGCGCCGACCAGCCCGCGGTGCGCGAGCAGGCGAACATCGCCGGTGCGAGCTGCGGCGGCACGTCGGCGACGTCGAGGACGACCGCCGACCAGAACTCGACGTTCGTCTCGAGCGGCCGGTCGGGCGACTTCTTGCGCAGCGCGGCGAGCGCCGCCTGCTCGAGCTTCTCGGCCACCTCGTACCGCGGCGCGCCGAGCTCCTTGGCCGTGCCGCTTGCAGCAGGCGGGCGCGCGGATCCTCGGCGCGGTAGACGCGGTGGCCGAAGCCCATCAGCCGCTCGCCCTTCTCGATCAGGCTCTCTGACGTACGACTCCGGATCGCCCGACTCGGCGGCCGCGTCGAGCATCGGCAGCACGCGGGCCGGCGCGCCGCCGTGCAGCGGGCCGGAGAGCGCGCCGACGGCCGACGAGAGCGCCGCGGCGCAGTCAGCGCCGGTCGAGGCCGATGATCCGCGCGACGAAGGTCGAGGCGTTGAGGCCGTGCTCGCAGGTGCAGATCCAGTAGGTGTCGATCGCCTGCACGTGCTTCGGATCGGCCTCGCCGCGCCACTCGAGCAGGAAGCGCTCGGCGGTCGTCCCGCCCTGGGCGACGACCTGCGGGGCGATGCGGTCGTCGTTCCCGTCGGCGATGCGCGCCGACTGCGCCGCGATCGAGATGAACTGCGCCGAGACGCGGCGGAGATCCTCACGCGCCTCGTCGTCGGTGATGTCGATCAGCTTCTGCAGGCCCCACTCGCCGCCGAGGCGGGCAGTCACCGACTGGAGATCGGCGGGCGTGTTGCCGGTCAGACCGCCGCCCTCGTAGGGCTCGACGGCCGGTAGACCGGGCTCGAAGCTCTCGTCGACGAGGAGTCCCCACACCTGCTCGAAGCGGTAGTGGCCGACGAGCTCCTCGATGTCGACGCCGCGGTAGCGGAGCGACCCGCCCTCGCGGTCCGGCTCGGCGATCTCCGTCTCGAAGGCGACCACGCCTTCGAGGCCCGGCTTGAACTCGGTCATCGTTCTCCTCGTAAAGATTTTGGTCAAGCGGACGGTACCTCACCGGCGAGAGGGGTACCGTTCCATACAATCCGCCGCCGAATGGCGCATCGTGTGACTCTCATCCCCGGCGACGGCACCGGCCCCGAGCTGGCCGAGGCGACCCGGCGGGTCCTCGAGGCGACAGGCGTCGAGTTCGACTGGGACGTCCAGGACGCCGGCAGCGACGTGATGGACCAGAACGGCGGCAATCCGCTGCCGGAGCACGTGCTCGAGTCGATCCGGCAGAGCGGCACCGCGCTGAAGGGGCCGATCACGACTCCGGTCGGCGGCGGCTTCCGCTCCGTGAACGTCGGCCTCCGCGCGGCGCTCGATCTCTATGCCCAGGTTCGCCCCTGCAAGAGCTATGCGGGCGTTCGCTCGCGCTACGAGGACGTCGACCTGATCATCGTCCGCGAGAACACCGGAGGACCTCTACGCAGGCGTCGAGTTCGAGGAGGGCACCGAGGACGCCGACGAGCTGATCCGACTGGCTCGCGGCCGAAGGGCTACGACAAGATCCGCCGCGACTCCGGCATCTCGATCAAGCCGATCTCCGAGACCGGCACGCGACAGATCGTCCAGTTCGCCTTCGACTATGCGCGCCGCAACGGCCGCCGCAAGGTCACGGCCGTCCACAAGGCCAACATCATGAAGTTCACAGACGGGCTCTTCCTCCACGTCGCCCAGGACGTCGCGGCCGAGAACACCGACATCGAGTTCGACGACCGGATCGTCGACAACCTCTCGATGCAGCTCGTGCAGCGGCCGGAGGAGTACGACGTGCTCGTGCTCCCGAATCTCTACGGCGACATCGTCTCCGACATCTGCCGCGGGCCTGATCGGCGGCCTCGGCCTCGCGCCGGGCGCGAACTTCGGCGCGAACGCAGCGGTCTTCGAGCCGACCCACGGCTCGCGCCCCGAAGTACAAGGGCCAGAACAGGGTCAACCCGATGGCGCATGCTGCTCTCGGGGATGCTCATGCTTCGCCATCTCGACGAGACGTCGCGCGGCCGATCGGCTCGAGCAGTGCGATCGCCGACGTGATCGCCGAGGGCGAGAGCGTCACCTACGACATGAAGCCGACCCGCGACGACCCGACCGCGGTCGGGACGAGCGAGGTCGCGGACGCGATCATCGAGAAGCTGGGAGGTTCCGTCGTGAGGCGCGAAGGTCACCGTTGTCGGCGCCGGCAACGTGGGTGCGACCTGCGCGCAGGAGCTCGCGCGCCGCGACTACGCCGACGTCGTGCTGGTCGACATCAAGGAAGGTCTCCCGCAGGGCAAGGCGCTGGACATCAACCAGGCGGCCGCCGTCCTCGGCTACGAGGCGAACGTGACCGGCTCGAACGGCTACGACGAGATCGGCGGGCTCCGAGGTCGTCGTGATCACGGCCGGGCTGCCGCGCCAGCCGGGCATGAGCCGCGACGACCTCGTGACGACGAACGAGAAGATCGTCAGCTCCGTCACCGAGCAGGTGATCGCGCGCGAGCCCGGACGCGATCCTGGTCGTCGTCTCGAACCCGCTCGACGCGATGTGCCACGTGGCGAAGAACGTCTCCGGCCTGGCCGAAGGAGCGCGTCTTCGGCATGGCAGGGATCCTCGACACGGCCCGCTTCTCGGCGTTCATCGCCTGGGAGACCGGCATGTCGATCAAGGACGTGACCGCGATGGTGCTCGGCGGCCACGGCGACCAGATGGTCCCCGTCGTCTCCGCGACGACCGTCGGCGGCGATTCCGCTGCGGAAGCTCGCGCCCGAGGACCGGATCCAGGCGATGGTCGAGCGCACCGCCAAGGGCGGCGGCGAGCTCGTCAACCTGCTCGGCACCTCGGCCTGGTACGCGCCGGGCGCGGCCGCCGCGCAGATGGTCGACGCGATCGTCCTCGACGAGAAGCGCGTCCTTCCCTGCACCGCCTACCTCGAGGGCGAGTACGGCATCGACGGCCTCTACATGGGCGTGCCGGTCGTGCTCGGCTCGAGTGGGATCGAGCGGATCGTCGAGCTCGACCTCGACGACGCCGAGCAGCAGGCGCTGAAGGCCTCCGCGGACGCCGTCCGCGAGGTCGTCGGCGTGCTGACCACCGACCTAGATGGAACTCGGACCTCCGCGGGCGCACGGCAATCGTCTGCGGGGCGTCCGCCGGGATCGGGCTCGGCTGCGCGCGAGTCGCTGGCGGAGGCCGGCGCGAACGTCGTCATGTTCGCGCGCCGCCGAGGACGTCCTCGAGCGCGAGGCGGCGCGCGTCGGCGGCGTCCCCGTCACCGGCGACGTCACGAGCGCGGACGACCTCGAGCGGCTCGTCTCGACCGCGGTCGAGCGCTTCGGCGGCGTGGACGTCGTCGTGCTCAACTCCGGCGGCCCGCCGCGCGACCGAGCGCGCTCGACGTCACCGACGAGCAGCTCGAGGACGCTGCACAGCCTGCTCGTGGTCGCGCCGATCCGGCTCGTCCGGCTCTGCCGCCCGCACCTCGAGGCGAGCGGCCATGGGCGCGTGATCGCGATCACGTCGAGCGCGGTCGAAGGAACCGGTCGACAATCTCGCGCTCTCCGAGCGCGTCTGCGTCCGGGGCTCGTCGGTTGGCTCAAGGTCGCCGCACGCGAGCTCGGCCGCGCCGGCGTGACCGTGAACTGCGTCGCCCCCGGCCGGATCGACACCGACCGGATCAGAGAGGTCTACCCCGACGGGCCGACCGAGGCCGACCTCGCCGACGATCCCGCTCCGGCGCCTCGGCACGCCGCGTGAGGTGGGCGACGTCGTCTGCTTCCTCGCGTCCGATCGCGGCGGGTACGTCTCCGGAACGACGATCGGCGTCGACGGCGGGCTGACCCGGAGCCTGCTGTGAAGCCTCTTCGGATCGCAGCCCTGGGCGTCGCACTCGCCCTGATCGCTGTCGGCGCGGCGTGGCTGTACCCCGCCGACAGCTATCTCCTCCTTGCCGGACAGCGCTAAGCCGCTCGCCCCACTTGTGAAGGTCGAGGGCGAGAAGCCGCATCCGCCCGGCGAGATCCTCTACGTCGACGTGATCGTCCGCCAGGCGTCGGTGCTCGAGGAGCTCCTGCCGTTCACCCGTCCCGACGGCGCCGACATCGTCCCCAAGGATGCAATCGTCCCGCCGGGCTCGAGCTATCAGGAGCGCCGCCGCCAGAACCTCCGGCAGATGGACCGCTCGCAGAAGATCGCAGCCGCGGTCGCGCTGCGCGAGCTCGGCTACAAGGTCGTCGCGAAGCCGGAGGGCGCCCTGATCGTCGCCGTCGCGCCGGGCTCGCCGGCCGACGGCAAGATCGAGGCGACCGACGTGATCGTCGGAGTCGACGGCAAGCCGGTGAAGACACCGGACGACCTGCGCCGGCTGATCGCGAAGCACAAGCCCGGCGAGACGGTGCGGCTCGTCGGTGCGCGCCGGCGGCGCGACGCGAGACGTCGAGGTCGGAACGATCGCGAGCCCACTCGAGAAGGGCCGGCCGATCATCGGCGTCCAGGTCGAGCAGTCCGCCGACATCAAGCTCCCGCTCGACGTCGACGATCGACCTGGGCGGCGTCGGCGGGCCCTCGGCCGGGCTCGCGTTCGCGCTCGACGTCGTCGATGAGTTGCGCGGCAGACGTCGACCGCGGTCTCAAGCGTCGCCGCGACCGGTGAGATCGAGCTCGACGGGCACGTCGCTCCGATCGGCGGCGTGAAGCAGAAGGTGATCGGTGCGAGGCGCTCCGGGGCCGATGTCTTCCTCGCCCCGGCTGGGGATAACGCCGAGGAGGCACGCCGACATGCAGGGGATCTTCGTGTGATCCCTGTGGAGAGTTTTCGACAGGCGTTGCGTGCCTTGGCAACCTTGCCGAGAAAACCTTAGTTAGCAGGAAGTTTTCGAGCTCAGCGAAAAGCTTCCGGAAATTGCACCGTTTTCCGCAAACGGGGGCTTGCCGCGCTCGACAACCGATCTCCATAGTGGCCATGTCCTGAGCGGTGGGGACACTAGCAGAGGGGACATGAACAAACCTATTGAAGCAAGCTGTTCAAGACTGCTACTTCCGGCAGGCGGGGTTGTGCGCCCTGCCCGGCGACACGCCGTGCCCGACGCATCCGCCTCGCCAGAGGGTGCTCTCGGGCCGCCCCGGCAGCCGCGTCTCGTCCCGCTGCCGACGCATGCACCGAGCTTCGCCGCCGCGTAGAGCTCTCCAACCATGGAGTCGCCTAGCGAGTCACCCGCGACGAGTTCGACCGCAGCTGGCAGCCGCGGCTCTGGATCACGCTCGGCCTGCTCATCCTGATCGCGGGCTACCTGATCGCGTTCGTCGTCGGCAACGACAAGGAGGCGTCCGTCGACTTCGTCTTCGGCGAGGCGCGGACGTCGCTGATCTGGGTGATCCTGCTCTCGCTGCTCGCAGGGCTCGTCGGCGGCGTGCTGCTCTCGCAGCTGCACCGACGCCGTCAGGCGCGCAGGAGCGCAGGCGAGGGTCGAGACGCCCGAGTCGATCTCCGACGGCGACGCGTAGCTGAACGCCAGCCGGGCGGGACTGCTCGCCGCCGCCGTTCGGGAAGAAGTCCGGCGCCCTTGACGAAGGTGACACCGGCGGCCTCGGCTCGCGTGAGCAGCTCTGCCGCGTCGCCGGGTAGGTCGACCCAGAGGAAGTAGCCGCCCTCCGGCTCGCTCCACGTCGCGTCGCCGCCGCCGAGCTCGCGCTCGAGCGCACCGAGCATCGCGTCGCGGCGCGCCTTCAGCAGGCCGCGGATCCGCTCGAGGTTCGGCTCGAACGCGCCGCGCGTCGATCAGCTCGTGCACGGTCGCCTGGGTCAGGAACGGCGGCGAGATGTAGGTGGACACGGCGCGCGCCTCGATGCGGGCGGCGAGCTCTGCCGGCGCGACGAACCAGCCGACACGCAGCGCCCGGCGCGACGGTCTTCGAGAAGGAGGAGGCGTAGGTGACGAGCTCGCCGCCTCCGAGCGTCGAAGCAGCGACGGCGGCGCCTCGCCCTCGTAGCGGACGAGCCCGTACGGGTCGTCCTCGAGGACGGGGACTCCGTGCGCCTGCGCGAGCTCGACGACGCGGCGACGCCGCTCGGTCGAGAGCGTGCGGCCGCTCGGGTTCTGGAAGGTCGGGATCGTGTAGAGGAAGCTCGTGCTCGCCGCGGCGAGCTCGCGCTCGAGCGCGTCCGGGTCGAGCCCTTCGTCGTCCATCGGGAGCGCGACGACGTCGGCGCCGCAGGCGCGCGAGGATCTTCAGCGGGCGGTCGTAGGTCGGCGCCTCGACGAGCACTCGGCCGGGCCGAGACCGCGAGCAGCTCCTCCGCGTAGAAGACGAATCCCTGGAGTCCTCCGTTCGTGACGAGGACCCGGGCCGGATCGACGCCGTGGCGGGCGCCGAGCGACTCGCGCAGCGGCCCGTAGCCGCCGCCCGGACCGTAGGCGAGCACCGACCGGGTCGCCTTCGATCGCGACGCGCGCGCAGTCGGCGAGCAGGTCGGCGTCGAGGCACTCCGGCGCGGGCGCGCCGCGGGCGAACGAGATCATGCGGCCGCACACTATCGACCGACTCGTGCTGCTACTTTGTTCCTTACGGACGGCGTGGTGTCGTCCTGTGAGGTTTGTTCTTCTTCGGTATCCCCTGTGATGGCACAGGCGGACGAGGCAGGCGGATCTCGTCCGAACACGAAGGAGTCGAAACCGAATATGCAGTCTTTCCTCGAGCTGGGTGTGTCCGCCGCGCGTCGCAGAAGCGCTTGCCGAGCGCGACATCCTCGCTCCCTTCCGGATCCAGGGCTCGTCCTCCCGGATGCCCTCGCCGGCCGCGACATCCTCGCGAAGTCGCCGACGGGCTCCGGCAAGACGCTCGCCTTCGCCGTGCCGCTCGTCGAGCGGCTCGACGCGAGCGACGCACGCGCCCGTCCGGGCTCGTGCTGGTTCCCACCCGCGAGCTCGCAGCCCAGGTCACGGCCGAGATCGGCACGATCGCGCCCGCGCACGACCTACGGGTCGCGGCCGTCTACGGCGGCGTCTCGATCTCAGCGCAGGCCAAGGCCTCGCGCGACGCGCACATCCTCGTCGCCACCCCGAGCCGCCTGCAGGACCTGATCGAGCGCAAGATCGTCTCGCTCGACGGCGTCCGCATGCTGATCCTCGACGAGGCCGACCGGATGCTCGACATGGGCTTCCAGCCGCAGGTCGACCGGATCGTCGCCCGGCTGCCCGCAAGCGCGGCAGACGATGTTCTTCTCCGCCACGCTCGACGGCCAGGTCGGCGAGCTCGCGCGGGCGTACACGACGAATCCCGTCCGCTTCGAGGCCGAGCTGACGATCGACCAGCAGCAGGGGCGAGATCGACCACCAGTTCGTGCCGGTGACGGCCGACGAACAAGGTCGAGACGCTCGCCGGAACTGCTGGCGCAGGAGCGCGGGCTCGTGCTCGTCTTCGTCCGCACGAAGCGCGGCGCCGACCGGCTCGTCCAGAAGCTGGCGCGCCACGAGGTCACCGCGGTCGCGATGCACGGCGACATGAACCAGAGCCAGCGCGAGCGCGCGCTGAAGCGCTTCGAGGCAGGGCACGGTCAAGACGCTCGTCGCCACCGACGTCGCCGCCCGCGGCCTCGACCTCGACGACATCACGCACGTGATCAACTTCGATCCGCCGGAGGAGCACACCGCGCTACATCCACCGCATCGGCCGCACCGGGCCGCGCCGGGCGAGAACGGCATCGGCGTCACGCTCGTCCTCCCCGAGCAGCAGGCCGAGGTCAGCCACGTCGCGCGCATGCTCGGGCACACCGAGCAGTTCAAGAGCGAGGGCATGACCGTCGCGCCGCCGCGCCTCGTCTACGCCTCGAAGCGGCGCAACTCGAAGTGGGGCCCGACCCGGCCCCGCCGCAAGATCTCCAGCGCGACCGGTCGCAGAGTCTGACTCGATAGATTCGCTGCGTGGACGCCGCGGCTCGTTCCAGGATCGCCGATCCGTCGCTCGCCCCTGAGGGCGAGCAGCGGATCCAGTGGGTCGGCAAAGCACTCGCCCGTCCTGAACCGGCTGGCGCGCGAGCGGCTCGCCGGACGGAGCTCTCGCCGGCAAGCGCGTCGCGGTCGTCGTGCACCTGGAGGCGAAGACCGCGTACCTCGCGACGCTGCTCGCGGATGCGGGCGCCGAGGTCGTCGCCTCCGGCTCCAACCCCGGCTCGACGCAGGACGCGATCTGCGCCGCGCTCGTCGCGCGCGGGATCGAGGTGCACGCCACGGCACGGCGCCTCGCGCGAGCAGTTCGACGCCGACCTGCTCGCCGTCGCCGACACCGGGCCGGAGATCGTCGTCGACGACGGCGCCGAGCTGACGCGCGCGGATCGTCGAGCACCGGCCGGAGGTCGCCGCCGGGCTCCGCGGCGTGACCGAGGAGACGACGACCGGCGTCGCACGGCTGCGCGCGATGGAGGCGGCGGGCAAGCTGACGTTCCCGGCGATCGCGGCGAACGACGCGCTCTGCAAGCACCTCTTCGACAACCGCTACGGCACCGGCCAGTCGACGCTCGCGGCGATCGACCGGCTCACGAACCTCACCTTCCCGGGCGCGAGTTCTGCATCGTCGGCTACGGCTGGGTCGGGAAGGGCCTCGCGCGCGCAGCCCGGCGGCGCCGGCGGGCGTGTGACGGTCGTCGAGATCGATCCGGTCGCGGCGCTCGAGGCACACATGGACGGCCACCGCGTGGCGCGGCTCGAAGCCGCGCTGCCCGGACGCGGACGTCCTGATCTCCGCGACCGGCGCGATCGACTGCGTCCCGCGTGAGGCGCTCGCCTATCTGAAGGACGGCGTCCTGATCGCGAACGGCGGCCACCACGAGCGCGAGGTCGCGATCGACGGGCTCGGCCCCGGCGACGAGGCGCGACCGGGCGTGACCGAGCACGACCTCGGCGACGGCCGCCGCGCCTACGTGCTCGCCGAGGGCCGGCAGACGAACGTCGCCGGCGGCGACGGGCACCCGGTCGAGATCATGGATCTCTCCTTCTCGGTGCAGGCGCTCGCGGCGCACCTGCTCGCGGCCGGCGGGCTCGCAGCCGGGCCTGCACTCGTTCCCGGACGAGCTCGACCGCGAGATCGCACGCACGAAGCTGGCGACGCTCGGGCTCGAGCTCGGCGAGCCGACGGAGAAGCAGCGCGAGTTCGAAGCGCGCTGGTCGGTCTAGCCGCCGCGGGCGACCTCGGCGGCGAACTGCGCCGACCTCGGTCGGTGTCGTGCCGACGCGGATGCCCCTGCGCCTCCAGCGCCTCCTTCTTCGCCCTGCGCGGTGCCGGACGAGCCGGAGATGATCGCGCCGGCGTGGCCCATCGTCTTGCCGGGCGGCGCCGTGAAGCCGGCGATGTAGGCGACGACCGGCTTCGTCACGTGCGCCTCGATGAACGCGGCCGCCTTCTCCTCCTCGTCGCCGCCGATCTCGCCGACCATCACGACGTACTCGGTCTGCGGGTCGGCCTCGAACTGCTCGAGCACGTCGATGAACGACGAGCCGACGATCGGGTCGCCGCCGATCCCGACGATCGTCGAGTTGCCGAGCCCCATCTGCGTCAGCTCGTGGCCGATCTGGTACGTCAGCGTGCCTGAGCGCGAGACGAGGCCGACGTTGCCCTCGCGTGAAGATCTCGGCCGGGATGATCCCGACGTTCGCCTTGCCCGGCGAGAGCGCGCCCGGGCAGTTCGGGCCGAGCATCGTCACGCCGCTGCGGCCGGATGTAGGTGTAGATCCGCAGCATCTCGTGCGCCGGCAGGCCCTCGGCGATGCAGATCGACGGTGCCGATGCCCGGCGTCGACCGCCTCGTAGATCGCGTCGGCCGCGAAGCGGGCCGGCACGAAGACCATCGTCGTGTTCGCGCCCGTCTCGGCGACGGCGTCGGCGACGGTGTCGAAGACGGGAATCCCCTCGACGTCCTGGCCGCCCTTGCCCGGCGTGACGCCGGCGACGACCTGCGTGCCGTAGCGCTTGTTGCGCAGGCCGTGGAACGAGCCCTCGGAGCCGGTCAGGCCCTGGACGACGAGCTTCGTGTCCCTGTCGACGATGATCGCCACTAGACCGCCTTCCGCGCCTTCAGGACGAGCTTCGTGTCGACGTACTCGTCGCCGTCGATCTGGTCGGCGAGCAGCTCGCTGATCACGCGGCCTCGTCCTCCGCCGGCGTGCCCGGCGCGGTCGAGCCACGCCTCGAGCGAGTGCCGCTTCTCGAACGACTCGACCTGCTCGACCTCGAGCCCGGCGGCCTCGAGGAGCGAGCGCCACTCCTGCCTCGGTGTAGGAGCGAACGTGCGTCGGGTCGCGGAGCCTCTCGGCCTCCTCGACCTGCTCGCTCACGTAGAGCGTGTCCTCGACGACGACGAGGTCGTTGCTGACGCGCGCCATCTCGGTCGACCGCCGCGGCGACGTCCGTCGAAGTGGTGCGGCGCGATCCGCGAGACGACGAGGTCGAAGGCGCCGTCCGCGAACGGGAGATCGCTCGGCGCGGCAGATCACGTCGGCCTGCATCCCGGGCGCGGGATCGGCGCTGACGACCTCGAGCCCGGCCTCGCGCAGCCGCCGCGCGACGTGCCCGCCGCCGGTCGCGACGTCGAGCGCCGTCTGCGACGCCCTCGGCCCAGTCGACGATCAGGTCGAGATCCTCGCCCTCGCGGTGCTCGGGCGCGTTCGCGGTACGCCTCGGCGCGCTGCAGACCAGGTCGCTCACGCTCGCCAGCTCCACGGCGCTGCGGGCGGCCGTCGAGCATCGTCGCCTCGACGTAGAGGTTCGGCGGCGCCGCGTCGGCGAGGACCTTCCGCCCCTCCTCCGCGTTCGTGCCGTCGAGCCGGACGACGATCGGCTGCTCGATCGTCATCCGCTCGAGCGCCGCGAGGATCCCGCGCGCCACCTCGTCGCAGCGCGTGATCCCGCCGAAGATGTTGAAGAAGATCGACTTCACCTGCGGGTCGCGCGGTGATCACCTCGAGCGCGTCGACGACGCCTTCCGCGTCGCCGCCGCCGCCGAGGTCGCAGAAGTTCGCGGGCCGGCCGCCGACGAGCGCGATCACGTCGAGCGTCGACATCACGAGCCCGGCGCCGTTGCCGAGGATCCCGACCTCGCCGTCGAGCTTCACGTAGGTGACGCCCTTCTCGCGCGCGAGCGCCTCGAGCGGGTCGGCCGCGCTCGCGTCGCGCATCTCGGCGATGTCCGGATGCTTGTAGAGCGCGTTGTCGTCGACCGTGAACTTCGAGTCGAGCGCCTTCACCTCGCCGTCGGGCGTGACGATCAGCGGGTTGATCTCGCAGAGCATCGCGTCGCAGCCGACGAACGCGTCGTAGAGCTTCCCGACGATCGCGGCGATCTGCTTCTGCTCGCTCGGGTCCTCGACGCCCGGCGCCGTAGATCGAGCCGGCGCGCCTGCCAGGGCTGGAAGCCCTCGAGCGGGTCGACGTGCAGCCGCACGAGCGCGTCCGGCGTCTTCTCGGCGACCTCCTCGATGTCGACCCCGCCCTGCGTCGTGAACATGAAGAGCGGCTGCTTCGACGCCGCGGTCGAACGTGATCGAGAGGTAGTACTCCTTCGCGATCTCGGAGGCGCTCTCGATCCAGAGCGTCCGCACGACGTGGCCGCGGATGTCGAGGCCGAGGATCTGCTTCGGCCTTCGCCTCCGCGTCCGCCGGGTCGTCCGGCGAGCTTGATCCCGCCGGCCTTGCCGCGGCCGCCGGTCAGCACCTGCGCCTTGACGACGACCGGGCCGCCGATCTCCTCGGCCGCGGCGCGCGCCTCGGCCGGCGTCGTCGCCAGCCGCCCGTCCGAGACCGGGATGCCGAAGCGCCGGAAGAGCTGCTTGCCCTGGTACTCGTAGAGGTCCAAAGCGACGGCGGACTCTAGCTGCGTAGATTGGGCGGATGCGCCGGACCACTGCTTCTCGTCGCCGTGCCTCGCTCGCCGGTTGCGGCAGCCGGCGCCGAGCTGCCGAGCCGGTGGACGATCAGTCCGCGCCGCCGAGCCGCAGCGCGCCGAGCTCGACTGGCGCGAGAGCTACCCGAGCTTCGGGGAGCGGCTCCGTCTTCGCCGTCGACGACGCTCGACGTCACCAGGAAGGGCTGGTCGGCCGACATCGCGGTGCACGAACCGACGACGACCCCGTTCGAGCTCGGTGGCCGGTCCGGCGCCGTCAGTCTTCGGCCTGATGCTCTTCGCCACCGGCAGATCTCGATGAGCTCGAGGCAGGCGAGCCGACAGCGGCCGGCTGCCTGCTGCACCTCGCCTGGCGACCGGTTCGACCCAGCTCCGCCCGACGTGCTCGCACCGGACGCAGACCTGGCGCACGACCATGCCGCGCCCCGGCTCGCTCGCCGACGGCAGCCTACGTCCGCGTCGTCGTTCGGGCACGTTCTGTGGCGAGCGGCGACCCGCCCAAGGACATGCGCTCAGATCGGTCGTCTGGATCACCGACCACGTCGTACCAGCTCTAGCCGCGGTGAGACGCTGTAACCTGCGCGGTCCGAAGGCCCGCCGCCAAGGAGGAAGCAATGGACGACGAGACACGACGCCTGACGTGACGACGAGATCGGGTCCGCCGGAGACGACGCCGTCGCAGCCGCCGCGGACGATTCCGACGGCGACGACACCGACACGACCGATGGCGACACGGACGACAGTGACTCGAGCGACTCCGACGGAGACGACTCCGACTCGGACGACGCCTAGCTCCTTCCGCTCTCGACCGCGCGGTCGCGCCGGTCGAGACCGAGCGCTTCCTCGCGGAGCACTGGGAGCAGAAGCCGCTCGTCGTCCCGCGCGGGAGGAAGGCCGCTTCGACGACCTCCTCTCCGCGCGGACGTCGAGCGGCTGATCACCGAGACCGGGATCCGGACGCCCGGCTTCCGGCTCGTCAAGGCGGGCGCGACCGTGTCCGGCTACACGACCGACCTGGCGTGGCGGCCGGTCGCCGTTCACCGGCGTCGCCGACGTGCCGCCGCGTGCTCGCGGAGTTCGAGGCCGGCGCGACGATCGTGCTCCAGGGCCTGCACCACCACTGGCTGCCGCTCGCCCGCTACTGCCGGCAGCTCGAGGCGTATCTCGGCCATCCGGTGCAGGCGAACGCCTACTACACGCCGCGCGGGCTCACAGGGCCTGCCCGTCCACCACGACACCGCACGAGGTGATCTCGCTCCAGGTCGCGGGCTGAGAAGCGCTGGCTCGTCTACGAGCCCGTGCTCGAGCTGCCGCTGAAGAACCAGCGCTACCGCTCGGCACTCGGTGCGCCCGGCGAGCCGGTGCTGGACGTGACCCTGCGCGCCGGCGACACGATGTACCTGCCGCGCGGCTGGCTCCACCAGGCGCTGACCTCGGACTCCGACTCGCTGCACATCACGGTCGGCGTCAACGTCCGCCGCTGGATCGACGAGGCGCGCGCCGAGCTCGACGCGCAGGAGAACGATGCATCGCCTTCCGCCGGACGATCGACGCCGACGAGCCGCCCGAGCTGCCGACGCTCGACGCCGACGCCGTCCGGGCGCGCGCGCGTGACCGCTTCGTCCGCAGCCGGCGACCGATCCTCGACGGCCAGCTCTCCGAGCTGCGCGCGCTCGACGACGCTCACCGGTCGAGCACCGAGCTGGAGCGGCGCGACACCGTGATCGCCGATCTCGCACGGGACGACGCTCGTCTTCGAGGGCCGCGACCTCCGCTTCCCGGACCGGCTCGCGGCCGAGCTCGAGTTCCTCGTCACGACCGAGGCACCGTTCCGCGGCTCCGAGCTGCCGGGCTCGCTCGACGACGCGGGCCGGCTCGTGCTGCGTCAGGCGGCTCGTACGCGAGGGCTTCCTGCGACGTAGTGCGTCGGCCGCTTGAGCTGGCGACGTCGAGCAGGTGAGGTGGGTCGGCCTCGCCCAGCTCGCGGTGCACGTCGACGTCGTAGGCCGTTCCGCCGGCCTCGACCTGAGCGCATGCCAGCCCTCGCCGTCGCGCGTCGATCGCAACGCACGCTCACGTCGTCGAGACTCCGAGTAGCCGGTCTGCTCCCGCACGCTGCGCTCCGCCGCCTGGGCGGCGAAGCCGTGGCACGAGCGGCCGCGGTAGCGCGGCAGGTGGACGCGGCCGTCGAGCGCGGCCTCGAGCACGGGCCAGGCCTCCGACGGCTCGACGCGCCCGTAGTAGACGCCGTCGGCGAGGACGACGAGGTTGCCCGCGAAGCGGTCGCCGCCGACGTGCGTCGACTGCCAGGCCCAGCCGTCCTCGACCTGCTCGCAGCACCGCGTCGTAGAGCGGGCGGCCGTACTTGGCGCAGCAGCGGTCGTGCTTGCCGTGCGTGCAGACGAGGAAGAGCGGGTGATCGACGGGCGAGCCGGCGGTCGTCGAGTCGAGACGCCGATCAGGTCGTCATGCCGCTCGAGCTCGAGCCGCCGGATCGGCCGGCGCTCTCCGTCGTGCGGGCGACGAAGGCCGAGCAGCCCGTCGCGGCCGCGCCGCTCGGCTCGACGGACGAAGAGGATCCGGGCGTGCGGCAGCCGCGTGCGCTCGGCCCGCAGATGCGCCTTCAGCTCGCCGCTCAGCGTCGAGCCGTCGACGGCGTCGTGCGCCCAGAGCCCGCGGTACTCGATCAGGATCCAGGTGTCGACGCGGCTCGCGGTCGCGCGCGAGCGGCTCCGCGTGCGCGAGCGACGTCTCGGCGCAGAGCAGACTCTAGCTCGTCCAGGACGCAGGCAGATCACCTGCCCGCTCGCGACGGCGTCGCCGGCGACCGACCGACAGCCCGGAGACCGTCCCGGACCGGTGGGCGACGATCTCGTTCTCCATCTTCATCGCCTCGACGATGCAGACCACGCGCGCCGGCCTCGATCTCGTCGCCCTCGGCGACCTCGACCTTCAGCACCGTGCCCTGCCATCGGGCTGACGACCGCCTCGCTGCCGGCGCCGCCGGGCCTGATGCGCGCGCGCTCGCGCCGGCGGCGCGCCAGCTCCGCCCAGGGCGGCTCGGGCTCGAGCACCGTCACGTCGTAGCGGCGCCCGCCGACCTCGACCGCCGTCGCGCGCGGGCGGACGCGCCCGTTCGACGACGACTGCGACCTGCGTCGCCTCGCGCGTCAGCTCGCCGGCACGCAGCGCGATCTCCTCCGACTCGACGATGCCGTGGCACGTTTCGCCGGCGATGAAGCACGGATGCGAGAGCAGCGCGCTGTGGAAGCCGAGCAGCGTCGGCGGGCCGTCGATCTCGAACTCGTCGAGCGCGCGCAGCATCCGCATGCCGCGCGTGCTCGCGGTCGACGCCGTGCACGATCAGCTTCGCGATCATCGGGTCGTAGAGACCGGTGATCTCGGAGCCGGCCGCGACGCCCGAGTCGACGCGGACGCCCGGGCCCGACGGCTCGCGGTAGGCGGTGATCCGGCCCGGGCGCGGGCAGGAAGCCGCTGCGCGACGTCCTCGGCGTTGATCCGGCACTCGATCGCGTGGCCGCGCAGCTCGACGTCCTCCTGCCGCAGCGAGAGCGGCTCGCCCGCGGCGATCGAGGACCTGCTCGCGCACGAGGTCGATGCCCGGTCACCACCTCGGTGACCGTGTGCTCGACCTGGATGCGCGTGTTCATCTCCATGAAGTAGTAGTCGCCGTCCGCGGTCAGCGAGCCCCTCGATCGTCCCGGCCGAGCGGTAGCCGGCCGCGCGCGCGGCGTCGACGGCGATCTGGCCGATCCGCTCGCGCAGCTGCGTCGTCGACGGCGGGCGACGGCGTCTCCTCGATCAGCTTCTGGTGGCGGCGCTGGATCGTGCAGTCGCGCTCGCCGAGATGGATCACGTTCCCGTGCGCGTCGGCGAGCACCTGCACCTCGACGTGCCGCGGATCCTCGAGGTAGCGCTCGACGTAGACCGCGGCTGTCGGCGAAGTACTTCTCGCCCTCGCGCTGCGCCGACTCGAACGCGCGCTCGGCCTCGTCCGGCGCCGCGACGAGCTTCATCCCCTTGCCGCCGCCGCCGGCCGCCGCCTTGACGATGCAGCGGGTAGCCGATCTCCTCGCCGAGCGCGAGCGACCTCGTCGACCGGTCTCGACCGGGTCGGTCGTCGCCGGGGATGATCGGCACGCCGGCCGCCTGCATCGCCGTGCGCGGCCGCGCGTCTTCGAGCCCATCAGCTCGATCGCGCTCGCGCGGCGGCCCGATCCAGATCAGGCCCGGCGTCCTCGACCGCGCGCGCGAACGCGGCGTTCTCGGCGAGGAAGCCGTAGCCCGGATGGATCGCCTCCGCGCCCGACCTGCCGCGCCGCGTCGAGGATCCGCTCGCCGACGAGATAGCTCTCGGCGGCCGGGCCGGGCCCGATCAGGGTACGCCTCGTCGGCGAGCGCGCGTGCAGCGCATCGCGGTCGGCCTCCGAGTAGACCGCGACGGCGCCGATGCCGAGCTCGCGCAGCGTCCGGAAGATCCGGATCGCGATCTCGCCGCGGTTCGCAACCAGCACTTTCGAGAGAGGAGCCATGCGCCGCGTATTCTCACCGAAGCCGATGACGCTGCCGGATCAGTTGACCGTCGCCCGCGCCGCGTCGGTTCCGTCGTCGTCGTCGCTGCTCTACGCCTGGGACTTCCCGAACCACGACTACTGGGCGACCGCCATCTTCTGCGTCGCGATGGCGACCGACTGGTTCGACGGCCGGCATCGCGCGCCGGCGCGGCGTGACCTCGCCGCTCGGCTCGCTGCTCGATCCGATCGCCGACAAAGTGCTCGTGCTCGCGGTGCTCGTGATGCTGATCGAGGACGGAGTCTGGCCGGCCTGGATGGTCGCGGCGATCGTGGCGCGCGAGCTCCTGATCTCCGGCCTGCGGCTATGCCGCGATCGAGCGCGGCGTCGTGATCGCCGCGCGCGATCTCGGCGAAGCTGAAGACCTGGGCTCAGGCGACTGCCGCCGCGCTCGGCGGGCTTGCGGCCGCCGGCGCCTGGGACGACAGCATCGCGTGGTGGGCGCTGCTCGTCGCGCTCGTGCTGACGTGGGTCTCAGGGCTCGACTACGCCCGCACGGCGCCGCGCCTGCTCACGCGGAGACTCGCCGGCTAGGCGGGCTGACGCAGTCGCACCACTCGCTGAAGGCGCGCCCAGGCAGCCAGGTAGCCGGCGAGCTGGGTGAGTCCTCGAGCGACCTCCACCTTGATCGAGATCACGCAGATCGGGCAGAAGGGCTCTTCGGCGGAACGGGCTGGATGGTCTCCACAGCGGCAGCACACAGTGCTCGTGTAAACGGCTGCGGCGGCTGCGTGGTTACGAGGTCGAGATCGGCTTCCTCGACGCCCTCCGCGAGCGCCGCCTGCGACCAGCCGCCGAGGTCGTCTCCCTCGCGCCACGGCAAGGGCCGCGACGATCGCCTCACGCTCCTACGTCGGGCGGCTCCGGCTCGATCGTGACAGGCACGGATCGAAGCCTATCCGACCTCCTTTGTAACTCGGGTCACGTGAAATCACCTTTTCGAGGGATTACCTGTGTTGGCGCGAGGTTCAGAATCCCAGGTCTGTTGGCGTCCATGTTTTGCGGTGTAGGGGAGGAATCATGTTGCAATGGAAGAATGCTCGACTCGTCGGCGGTTGCTGGTCACGATCGTAAGTCTCTCGCTGGCTCTGGGGAACTGGGGTTGGGAACTTTTCAACTGGGGCTGGTAGGGGCCGCGCTGTGAGCATCGGGGGCAAAAATGCCTCCGCGGCTCGCGGCGGTTGTTCTGCCCGTGGGGTTGCTGGGTTTCGCGGTCGCTGCGGCGGCCGCGATCTCGTTCGCCGTCAATCCCGCGCGACGCGATGACGCTGGCGGGGATCGCCGGCCTGCTCAGCGGTGCTCGACGCTCGCCGAGCGCTACCCGGTTCCGCTCGACGGCATCGACACCGGCGGCGTCTCCGCTCGGCTTTGTCTTCTGCACCGCGGCCATCGTGCTCTACGGCTGGCAGGCCGGCGTGATCGTCGGGTTCGCCGCGCCGATCATGCAGCTGCTCGAGCACCGGCCGCCGATCAGGGTGGCCTACAACGCATCAGTGCTGTCCATCGCGTCGCGATCGTCGCGGGTCTGCGCCATCGCGCCGCTTCGCGGCGACGATGCCGATCCTCGTCCTCGCGCAGGTCGTCGTCGCCGCGCTTGCGCACTTCGGCGTCAACCTCGTGCTGATCAGCCTGGTCGTCGGCGTCAGCGCACGGAAGCCGTTCCTCGACGTCGCGCGAACGAGCCTCGAGATCACGATCCTGCCGTTCGCGCTGATGTCGTCGGCCGCGCTGATGCTCGTCGTGCTCTGGCAGCGCTCGCCGTTCCTGTCGGCCGCGCTCGTCGGGCCGCTGCTCGCGATCGCGCTCTACCAGCGCTCGACGTTCCGCGAGCTGCGAGCGATGCGGCTCGCGCTCACCGATCCGCTGACCGGACTCGGCAACCACCGCCACTTCCACGACCGGCTGGAGCGCGAGACTCGCACGACTCCAGCGCGCAGGGCTATCCGCTCAGCCTGTGCCTCGTGGACATCGACGACTTCAAGCGGATCAACGACCGCTTCGGCCATCCCGGCGGCGACAGGTGCTCGCACAGCTGGCGACGACCTCCGCCAGGGCGGCGAGGCCTTCCGGCTCGGCGGCGACGAGTTCGCGATCCTGCTGCCCGGCCGCGACGAGGAAGGCGCGTCGGATCGCGGCGCGAGTCGATCATCGAGCGGATCGCAGCGGTCGAGTTCGAGCCCGTCGGCGCCGATCACCGATCAGCGCCAGGCATCGCGACCGTGCCGGCGGAAGAGCGTCGAGCCGCGACGAGCTGGTCCGGCGCGCCGACAGCGCGCTCTACTGGGCGAAGGAGTACGGCAAGAACCAGGTGCGCGGTCTACCGGCCCGACGTGGTCGAGATCGCCGAGCTGAAGCGGCTCGCCGCCGGGCCCCGACCGCGCCGCGCGCTTCCGCGCGCCGCCGCGAGCCTCGCCAAGGCGGTCGACGCCGCGCGACGCGTACACCGGCTCGCACTCCGAGCGGGTCGCCGACCTGGCGGCGCGGATCGCGACCCGCCTCGGCGTCGATCGCGAGCAGGTCGAGCTGACACGCCTCGCCGGCAGCCTGCACGACCTCGGCAAGCTCGCGATCCCGGAGGAGATCCTGCGCAAGCCCGGCCCGCTCTCGGAGACCGGAGCGGCTCGTGCTCGAGCGCCACCCGCAGATCGGCTTCCGGATGCTCGAGAGCCTCGGCGTCGATCCGGTCGCCGACTGGGTGCTGCACCACCACGAGCGCTGGGACGGCTCCGGCTACCCGGACGGCGTCAGCGGCGAGCGACATCCCGCTCGGCGCGCGGATCATCTTCGTCGCCGACGCCTACGACGCGATGACGTCCGGACCGCGTCTACCGCGGCCGGCTGTCCGACGACGAGGCGATCGCGCGAGCTCGGCGCGCTGCTCAGGCACGCAGTTCGATCCGGAGATCGTGGCTGCGCTCGCCGACGAGCTCGGCATCGGCGCCGCCTGGCCGGTCGCTGCCGTCTCGGCGTAGTCCTCTAGCTCGAGCGACACGAGCCGGGCCGCGGTCGCCTTGAACGAGGCGATCACCGTGTCGCCTTCGGCGAGCTCGAGGCGTCGTGCCGAGGCGGCGGTGATCTCGGCGACGATCGCTCCGACGCGCACGCGCGCGCGGTCGCCGATCGGGACGATCGACGTGACTCGCCCCGGAGGTGGTTGACTGAGCGAGCTGTCGGGTTGCTCGCGGGCGAGCGTGATGTCCCCACGGGTAGACGGCGAGGTCGACGCGGCCCGGCGCCGGCTGCGTGCTCCAGGCCGTGGCCGCCGACTGTCGAGCAGGACCTCGGTGAGACCGTCGCGCGCGCCGACGGCGGTGCCCGGGGAGCAGGTTCGCTCCGGTGAACGCTCGCGACGAACGGGTCGGCCGGAGCGCGTCACGAGCTCATGCCGCCGTTCCGGTCTGCAGGAGCTTGCCGTCGACGATGACGCCGATCGTGGTCGGCGAGCGCGGCGGCGTCCTCGAAGTCGTGCGTGACGACGATCGTCGGGCAGCGTCGAGGTCGCGGAGGATGCTGGTGCAGCTCGGTGCGGACCGTCGTCTTGGTGTGGGCGTCCGAGCGCCGAGAGCGGCTCGTCGAGGAGGAGCACGTCGGGGTCGCGCGCGAGCGCGCGGGCGAGTGCCACGCGCTGGCGCTCGCCGCCCGAGAGGCTCGCCGGATGCGCGCGTGCGCGCAGGTGGCTGATCCCGAACCGCTCGAGCATCGCGTCGGCGAGCTTGCCGTCGACGGCGCCGAAGCGCACGTTCTGCGAGCACGTCGAGGTGCGGGAAGAGCGCGTACTCCTGGAAGAGGTAGCCGACGCGTGCGCCGCTCGGGTGGAACGGTCGAGCCGCGGCGCCGTGTCGAGCCAGGGACGCCGTCGACGGTGAGCGTTCCTCGCGCGAGGGCGGAGCAGCCCGGCGATGACGCGCAGCACCGTCGTCTTCCCGGCGCCCGACGGGCCGACGAGCGCGGTCGTCGTCCCGCGCGGGACGGTCAGCTCGAGCGCTGCGTACGAAGGAGCGAAGGGGATGGGAGAAGTCGAGTTCGAGCGCCATCGGGTGAGCAGCTTGACGGTCAGGAGGAGGCTGGCGCTGACGACGACGAGCACAGCGCTGATCGCGAGGGCGACGTCGAAGTCGAGGTCGAACTGCTCGTAGATCGCGAGCGAGAGCGTCTGGGTGACGCCCTGGAGCGAGCCGGCGAACATGATCGTGGCACCGAACTCGCCGATCCCGCGGGCGAACGCGAGCGCCGCGCCGGCGCCGAGGCCGCCGGCCGCGCAGCGGCAGCGCAACGCGGAAGAAGACCTTGCGCCGGGCCGGCGCCGAGCGTGCGCGCCGCCGTCGGGCAGCGTCGGCTCGATCGCCTCGAACGCGGAGACCGCGGTGCGGACGTAGAACGGGCTGGCGACGAAGGTGACCGCGAGGACGACGGCGACCTTCGGTGAACGCGATGTCGATGCCGAGGAAGCTCGATCGTCCCGCCGAGGAGGCCGAGGCTGCCGAACGCGGCGAGCAGGCCGATCCCGGCGACCGCGGGCGGCAGCACGAGCGGAAGCTCGATCAGCGTCACGACGAGGTCGCGGAAGCGCGACGCGCGGGTCGCGACCCAGTACGCGGTCGGCGTGCCGAAGACGATGATCAGCACCATCGCGATCGCGTTCGTCTCGAGCGTGACGCGGATCGCGTCGACCGCGGCGTCGGTCCGAGCGCGGCGAGGAGGTCGCCTGGCGGGACGCGCAGGAAGATCGCCGCGATCGGGCAGCAGCAGGAAACGCGAGCGCGACGCTCGTCGCGAGGACGAGCGTCGCGCGGAACGGCGGCAGCTACGGCGGCTGTCTTCGGGAGCGGGAGGAAGCCGGCGTTCTTCAGCGCGTTCTGCCCTCGGCGGCGAGCAGCGTCTTGATCCACGCCTGCGCCGCCGCCTTGCTGGTCGACCGCGAGACGATCGCGATCTCGTAGCGCACGCGCGGCTGCGCCCAGGCCGGGATGCGGATCACCGTCACCTGGTCGCTGACCGGCCGCGCGTCCGTCACGTAGACGAAGCCGGCGTCGGCCTGCCGAGCGCGACCTTGCCGGTCACGGCCTTGACGTCCGACTCCTGGCTGACGACCTTGCTGAGCACGCGACGACAGGCCCATCTTTCGCAGCACGGTGCGCGTGTAGCCGCCGACCGGCACGGCCGGCGCGGCGATCACGAGCTTCGACGCGGCTTCGTGCGCAGGTCGTAGACCGGTGGATGCCGGCCGGGTTCGACTTCGGCACGATCAGCGCCAGCCGGTTCGCGGTGAACGTGACCGGCTTGTCGACGAGGTTCGCCGCGGAAGAGGTTCTGCGTGTTCAGCGGAGCAGCCGAGGCGAAGATGTCCGCCGGTGCACCCTGCCGGATCTGCGTCTCCAGCGCGTTCGAGCCGGCGAAGTTGTATCGCTGCCCGGGATCGAGCGCGCGGAACACCTCTGTCAGCGAGAGCTGCGCGCGTAGATGTTCAGCGCGGTCCGCTTGCGGGCGCGCGGACACGCGGTGCCGCGAGCACGGTGGGTGACTCGCGACGAGACGGCGGCAACGAGGAGAGGAGTCCGGTCCGGCGCACAGTGAGGTCTCCTTTCAGATGTTCAGCCGAGGAACGCTCTCGACCGCCGCGCTGGCGGTCTCCAGGTCGACGGCGGCGGGGAACGAGTTGCCGATCGCGGATCGTCCGCGCGCGAGCGGAAGCGTCGATCGCTGCTCGCCGAGGCTCGGCGGCGAGGCTGGCGTACAAGACGCGGAACGAGCTGGTCGGGCTCGTCGCAGCGCCGGTCAGGTACGCGCCGAGCAGTAGCGTCGACGATCGTCAGGCCCGGCGGTCGCCGGCCGACTTCTTGCCGGCGAACGTGCCGTCGGGCCAGGCGAACTCGAAGTCCTCCTCGAGCGGCGCCGTCTGGCCGGACTCTGTCAACACGGCAGACAAGCGCCGTCACATGCTCGGTGGCGGCAAACCCGCCACGGACAAAGGCGTTGTTGAGTTGCTCCGCCGAAGAGCTTCGCCTCTCCGGGCCTTGGCGTAGAAGTCCTTCAGCAAAGCCCGTCGGCGCTCAGCAATACGTAACC
>ERZ1370068.6974-contig-5921_pt1 | contig 43351 bp, 46 predicted proteins | sample MGYA00561227_ERZ1370068 | MGnify/ENA primary metagenome ERZ1370068 (study PRJEB38410, sample SAMEA6850437) | metagenome | study: Metagenomic assessment of the ecological functions of the soil: analysis of the soil microbiota associated with the... | reverse complement strand
TTGTACTTCGTTCAGTTACGTATTGCTGGGGTCAGCGCCATGATCATCTCGATCTTCTCCACGCCGCCGAGCTGGGCCTGGGCGCGTCGCTGGTTCAGGCTCCGAAGCTCGATCGCGAGGCGCTGGCGCGTGTCGCGGGGCTCGCGATGCTACTCAACATCGGGCTCGGCGCCGTGGTACGCGCTGGGCGCGCCGCTGGCCGGCCTGTTCTTCAAGGAAGCCGTGCTGCCGAGGTGATCCAGGTTTCCTCGCTGCACTTCGTGCTCGCCGGCGGTGTCGATCGTCCTGCAGCGCTCGCCTATCGGGACATGAACTTCAGTGCGGAGCGCCTCGATCGAGCTCGTCTCGGCGCTCGCCTCGAGCGTGGTCACACTTGCTGCTCGCTCTTCACGGCGCGGGCGTGTGGTCGCTGGTGCTCAGCAGCCTCGGCGGGAGCCGCCGTACGATCCGCGATGTTCCTGCGAGGACAGACCGTGTGGCCGGTCTTCCGCCTCGGCGGTGTCCGGGCGTCACGTGACCTATGGCGGCGCGCTGGCGACGAGCCGGCTGGTCCTGGCAGGTGATCAACCAGTCGGACGTCCTGATCGCCGGGCGATTCCTCACCCCGAGCGCGGTCGGGCTCTATTCACGTCTCGCTCCATCTCGCCACGCTGCCCCATGCGCGCGTGATGGGCATCGTGAACCAGGTGGTGTTCCCGGCGGTGGCGCGGCTTCAGGACGATCGTCCGCGCTTGCGCGAGCGCTTGCTCTCCGGCCTGCGCTTGCTCGGGTTCGTGAGCGTTCCGGTCACGTGTGGAATCGTCGTCGGTGGCACCCGAGCTGGTCGAGCTGGCGCTCGGTCCGACGTGGCAGGACGCGACGTATCCGCTTCGGGTGGTCAGTCTGCTCATCCTCGCTCCGGATGGTGTCGGGCATCGTCCCCACCACGATCATCGGCGTGAGAGCGCCGCTGGACCTCTGGAACACGGCGATCAATCTCCTGGTGCTGCCGACCTTGCTTCCTGATCCGGCGTGTCGATGCGGGCGTCGACGGACTCGCGACCGCGTGGGCGGTGGCCCTGCGTCAGTCGTGCTGTCGATGACGATTCCGCGGAACTGCAAGAATGCTGGAGGTTCCCGTAGCGCGACGTCGCGCGCACGCTTCGGGATCCGGTCCTGGCGGGCGGCGCCATGGTATGCGCATGGTCACCGTGGGCCGGACGTTCCTGGCGAGCGCGCCGAACGGCTACGAGGCTTCCCGTGCTCATCCCTGATCGGCGCCGCGCGGTCTACCTGCGCCTCTCGCTTCTGAACAGGCGGATGTGGACCGACGTTGCAGCGGTTGCTACGCACGGCCCTGCGGGCCGTGCCTGGGCTACGCGCCGAGCCGCGCGGCGAGCCGGCCGGAACGTCGTGCTGGCCGTGCATCGGTGATCGACGTGAGGTGATCGCCGGGGATCGCTCTCCTGACCTCCGCGCGAGGTGAGATCCGCCCGCCACCACCTCAGCGCGTCGGCCGGCCGGCTCTGGATCCTCGACGGGCCAGAGACGACCACCACCTTGCCGTCGTACGGAGCGGCGGCACGTGGTCGAGCCGCCGCCGCGCCGAACGTAGCCGATCAGCGCGGCCCTGGATCGTCGGAGCCGATGGGCGCGACGGCGGCATCGGCGCCGACGTCGCTCGGAGCCGCGCCAGCTTCACCAGCTTGGCGCCAGGGCAGGCTCGCGCGGCGGGCCAGCGTCAGCCACCGCTCCACCCGCGCGCAAAACCATCCCCACCGCCCTGACGAGATCGCGCTGTGGTCGCCCCGGCGATGCCGAGGCAGGCGTTGCCGCCGCGCTCGGTCAGACCGCCGCGCCGCGCTGGGAACCGGGCGATTCTGCGCTGTGCGGATCACGAACACGTGCTCGACGGCTTCGCCCTCTTCGGCACAGCCTTGTGCGCCATCTCCAGCGCGACCAGCCCGCCGTTGCAGTTGCCGACGCGCCGATAGAGGTCCCCGCGCAGCACGATGACGGCGCAGCGCGCTCGGGTGACGAGCGGGCCGCCCCATCTCCTCGATCGTAAACTGGCGCGGCTCGTCGCCATCGAGCCCGCAGGGCGTCAACGCGAAGACCGCGCAAGCCGGCTGCGCCGTGGCCAAGCGCAGCGGGCGATCTTGCGGCAGAAAATGCCGCGTCCCGGGTCGTCGCCAGTGCAGAAAGTAGAGCGGGCGCCCTGGAGCCGCCGGTCGTCACCGGAACGACTCCGGCACTCCGGGCTGCGCAGGGCGGCACCAGACTCGCGGCGACATGCCGATCGTGGATCCCGAGAGGAGGATCGCCGGCGACGCCTCGATCCGTGAAAGCGCGTCCTCGACGGCCGCCATCCATGGCGGTCGCCCGAGGAGCCGAATCACCGCCGAGGTCGAAGAAAACGTCCCGGATCCCGACCGGCCGCACCTGCGCAGGCGGCTCTTTGCCAGATATGAACCAGCTCGGCCTGCGTCGGACCCTCGGGCACAGGCGCACGGCGTGGAGCTGCCAGCCCCGGCCGCTCGCGGGCGCCGGCCGGCAAGAGCCCCAGGCGATCGACTCTTCTGTGTAGATCCCGGTTAGCGTAAGTGGCAGCGCCGCCACCTTCACGTACCGCGCCGGTGATCATCTGAGGCGGCAGTGGCGTTCCGCGAGCTGGCGCCTCATCTCGCCTCGCCCCGCGTCCGGCCCCGGCGCTTCGCCTGGCGGCGACGTAGCAGGCGATCAGCCGGCGCGATATCGTGCGCGTCCGCCCGTCGCGGCCACGGCCGCTCGCGGCAGGCGCAAACGGCCGACGCGAGCGCGGACTTCGACCGTCGTTTCGAACGACACGGAGACGCCGCGGATCTTGACGCGCGAGCGAGTCCTCCGCGCCGGATACTCGAGACATCCGTCCGCTCCAAGACGGCCGAGATCGCCGGCCCCGGTAGGACCGGCCGGCCCGCCGCGCAGTCGGGCGCGAACGCCCGCTCGGTGAGATCCGGGCGGTTCCGGTAGCCCAGAGCGAGGCGGTCGCTGCGCACGCGATCTCGCCTGACCTCGCCGGCCTCGACCGGCGCTCCGGCGTCGTCGAGTGCCGTCGCGTCCGTCGCATCGTCGACGGCATCGCCCACCGGCACGATGTCGCCGGCGAGCGGTGTGTCCCGGTCGATGCGTGGAAGCGCCGGGCGAGCCGGACTCGGCAGTGCCAGTCCGTTCGACAGGACGCAGCCGGGCGAGAAGTGAGACGGGCGAAACAGCGCGACGTCGACGCGCCCGGACTGATCGCCTTTCCAGCCGGACCACGCGGACCCGGGGAAGACGCGCGGTCTCCCCCGCAGGCAGGCTTCTGGGAAGATCGCCGTGCGGACCGAGCTGATGAATGGTGACGCCCCTCGTGGTCGATGCGCAGTCGGCTCAGCGCCGCGCCGCTTCTACCGCGTGGCGGACGCGGTCGAACGGGAGCGACGTCGCTGCCGCCGCTGAGCAGCGCGCGCAAACACGCCACGGACACCGCGCCCTGAAGCTTGGTGCGAAGTGAATGCAAGCGTCAGGCGGTCGTTCCGGCCGATACAGAGCGCGCGTCGAGTAGCGCATCACCACGCGCTGTGGAGCACGTTACGGTGGTGGGAATCGACGACGCCCTTGGGCTGTCCGGTCCGAGCCGCACGGTCGTGTAGTGAGATGAACAGCGCGGCGCGGTCCGCGCCCACCTCGACCGAAGGCGTTTCCGCGCAGAGGCCAGGCGCGAGATCGTCGATGCCGATGCAGATCGGAACGTCCGGGCCGGCGTGATGGCTCGGACGGACGACATCGCGGATCCGCTCACCAGCGCCGCGGTCGCGCCCGAGTCCTCGGAGCATGTGGCCGGTTGTCGCTCGCTACCCAGCGCCGCCTCGAGCGGAACGGTGGACGCCCGGCTTTCAGCACGCCGAGGATCGCACGGGATCAACGAGAGCCTGGGCGACGACGATCGCGACCGGCGGGGGCCCGCAGACCTCGCGCGAGGATCGCGTGCGCCACGCCCGATTCGCCTGCCGATCGAGCGCGGCGCACGCGAGGCTGCTCGACTCACCCGACGGCGACTCTGACCTGGGGCCCTGTGCTTCCACCTGCTCGGCGAATCGCCGCGCGAGACTCTGCTCGATGGCGATGCGCTCGGGACGGAACGAACCCCTCGGGCGCCGCAATCGTGACCACGGCCGAAAGAGCCTGTCACGCGCGGCAAACCGCCGGCGCGCGCTTGACCCGCCCATGCTCGCATGCCGATTCCCGCGCACCATTTCCGGAAGAGAGGCGTGCCGATGCTGACGTTCCCCGCCGAGAGCCGACACGCCCGGCGTCGGCCACGTGCTCCACTTCAACAACGCCGGATCGTCCTTGCCGCCGCGGCCGGTCCTCGAGGCAGTGACCGGCCACCTGGAGCGCGAAGCGATGATCGGCGGCTGCGAAGGCCGCTGGCCGATGCGGCCGAGCGCCTGGCCGACTGCCCATCCCCGCACCTTCGCGACGCTTCATCGGGCGCCGAGCCCCGAAATGCGAGATCGCGTTCATGGAGAACGCGACGCGGGCCTGGGACATGGGCGTTCTACGCCATCCCCTTCCGCGCCGCCGATCGGATCATCGGCCGCGCGCGCCGAGTACCTGTCGAACTATCTCGCGTTCCTGCAGATGAAGCGGCGCGTCGGCGTCGAGATCGACGTCGTCGACAACGACGCCTCCGGACAGGTCGACGTGGCCGCGCTGGAGCGCGCGATCCAGCCACGGACCAGGCTCATCCGCCATCAACCACGTCCCGACTCATGGCGGCCTCGTGAATCCCGCAGCCGAGGTCGGCGCGGTCGCCCGCGCGCCACGGCATTCTGTATCTCCTCGACGCCTGTCAGTCGGTGGGCCAGCTCGCCATCGACGTCAAGCGGATCGGCTGCCACATGCTCTCGGCGACCGGGCGCAAGTATCTGCGCGGCCCGCGCGGCACCGGCTTTCACGTGAGGCGGGACACGATCGGCGCGCTCGAGCCGCCGTTCATCGACCTCGAGGCGGCTTCGTGGACCGGCGCGGACACCTACACGATCGCAGGCGATGCCCGTCGTTTCGAGAACTGGGAGCGTAACGTGGCCGGCCAGATCGGGCTGGCGTCGCCGCAGCTACGCGCTGGCGCTCGGTCTGGAGCCCATCGAGGCGTACGTGAAGTCGCTCGCGGCTGCTCCGCCGCGGCGCTCATCGCGAAACAGCGAGGATCAGCGTCCACGACCTCGGCGTGGAGCAATGCGGGATCGTGACATTCCGCAAATCGGGTGAGGAGCCCGACGTCACCCGACGACGCTCCGGGCGATGAACATCAACGTCCACCGCAGCCAGGCGCCGTCTCCGCAGCTCGACCCGCCGCAGTCCGGTGGTCGTTCGCGCCAGCGTTCACTACTACAACGACGAGAGCCGAAGTCGAGCGGTTCCGTCCGCGCGGTCGTGGACTAGCCTCGGGCTGCGGCGTGGCCGGCGGCGTGACCGTCGCGATCGGTCACGCCGCCGGGTTCGAAGGGCTAGACGGAGTGATGAGTCGGAACGTCCTCGGACCGCTTGGACATCGCCACGAGCGCGATCACGATGACGACGAGCAGCACGGCGCCGATGACCATCGCGACCGTCGGGTCGACGCCGAGAATTCTCCCGCGCCCCCGGCGCTGGGCCGCGACTCGCTCCGATTTTCGATCGTCACGTTCGGGGCCGGTTGCGGTATGCCGGCGACCGTGTCTCGGGTGTCGTCGGTTGCGGCGCGGCGCCCTTGTCAGTCGCGCCCGGGGCGGGCTGCTGCGTTCCTTCCTGCTGGGCCAGCGGCGCCGGCGGTGCGGCCTGCGCGTGGACGTCGACCGCGAAGCAGCCGAGAACGAGCGCCAAACCCACTAGCGGCACCACGAGCTTGACGAGGTGCTTGTTCTTCATTGCTCCCTCCTGGTTCCTCAGGAATTCATTGACGTCCGCCGGGCGAGCATTCTCGGCAGAGCGCCATTCGTGGAAGGGAGCAACGCGTATGCCTACAGGTGGGCTACGCCGAATCAGATGCTTGGCGAGAGGATGCCGACCTTACGAGGTAAAGATTACGTAGAATGGGCGCTCCACGGAGGCGGCGAACATGAGCATGGTGGATCGGCAGAAGATCCGACGGAGCCGGACAGGGCTCATCGCCCACGATCCTGCTCGCTGGCCCAGCCGGGCTACACCCTTGTTCGCGCCGATGTACGGCGACGGCACCGTCTATCTCTCGAACATGGACGGGCAAGGTCGCGCACACCTGGCGCCTGCCCTACCGGCCGGGACTCTACGGCCATCTGCTTGCCGAACGGCCATCTCTTCTACGGCGGCAAGATCATGGAGGACCTCGACCGCTTCGAGGCGTGGCCACGCTTCAAGGCTGGCGCGGTCCTCGAAGTCGACTGGAACGGCAAGATTCTGTGGGAAGTCGCGGCACCCGGATCATCACCATGACGCGCGCCGGCTCCGGAACGGCAACGTTCTCCTCCTGTGCCTGCGTCCCCTGCCCGCCGACCTCGCCCGCCGGGTTCAGGGCGGGCTGCCCGGCACCGAGGCGAACGGCACGATCTACGCCGACTACCTCGTGGAGATGACCACCGGCGGGCGGATCGTATGGGAATGGCAAGCTGGGAGCACCTCGACCCGGCGGCGCTACCCGATGACCTTCGCAGGACCGCCGCGCCGGAGTGGACGCACGGCAACACCGTCGCCGGAGAACGGCCGAGTGGCAACATCGTGGTGAGCTTCCGCAACATCTCGACCGTCGTGATGATCGAGCGCGCCACCGGGAAGATCGTGTGGCAGCTCGGCAGCCCGCCGCTCGCCCAGCAGCACGACCCGCGGCCGCTGGACAACGGCAACCTCCTGATCTTCGACAACGGCACGCATCGCCGCGACCATCCGGCCACGTTCTCGCGGGTCATCGAAGTGGATCCGCGCACGAACGACCATCGTCTGGCAGTACGCCGACCAATCGCGCGTTCGAATTCTTCAGCCCGTACATCTCGAACGGCGCAGCGGCTCGCCAACGGCAACACCCTCGATCTGCGAGGGCGTTCACGGGCGCATCTTCGAGGTCGACGAGCGACGGCGAGGTCGTGTGGGAGTTCGTCAGCCCGCACTTCTTCCACGAGCCGACCGGCCCCTGGACTCAACAACTGGGTCTTCCGCGCGCTTCCGGTACACCGCCGAGGAGATCGAGGCGGCCCACAGCGCGTGAGGTGACCTGCCTCAGAGCGGCACGGCGCTGCTAGTCGGCGTGGCGAAGCTGGCGCTTACCGAGTCGCGTGATGCGTAGGCGAGCGCCGCAGTGCGGATCGAGGCTCGCGATCTCCGTGTCGGTCGTCATCCAGTCGTTGGGATGCGTCGGGCGCTGCTTGGCCGGGATGAACGGCAGCACCGCCAGCATCGCGTAGAGCGAGAACGACGGCTCGCGCCCGGGTGGAAAGACGATGCGGCCGCCGATCACGTCGAAGCGTGTCGCCCGGCTTCGCGTGCATGACGAACGGCTTGCCCGGTCTCGATCACTTCCACCCGCAGATCGTAGAGCTCGAACTCATCGGTGCCGGTCTGGCTCATCAGCGCTTCCTTTCCGCGGCAGGCGGTGCGTCGGCATACGGGCTGTCGACCGGCGCGCCGCCGGCGTTCTGGTTCTTCCACATGATCGCGCTGTGCGGGCCGTCCTCGACCCGCTCCAGCTCGTAGCAGTCGCCGCGCGGTCCGGTCGCCAGCGAGACGACGCGCGAGATCGCATCCCGATCGCCCTCGTCGAGCCGCACATCCTGCAGCAGGCTCGTCGAGATGCGCGGCGTTGCGCGCGCCGACGAGCGCGACCGCGACCCGGGCTTGTCGAGCACGTAGCGGATCGCGACGCTCGGCGAGGCTGACACCGTGCCGCCTCGCGATCGCCTCGAGCGCGGACAGCAGCTCCTGGAATCGACGCCAGCCGCCGAAGTCCTCGATGATCAGCCGATACTTGACGAGCGAGCGGTTGGCGAACGGCGGCGTGGGCTCGGGCGCTCCGAGCCAGCGCTCGCCGATGAAGCCACCCGCGAGCGTTCCGTAGCAGAGAAGCTTGATGCCGTGGGCGGCGCAGAACGCGGCCAGGCCGTTCTCGGGCCGGTGATCGAGCACCGAATACTGGAGCTGGTTCGTCGCGATGGACACGCCGCTCGCGACGATCTCCGAGAGCCGCGCCGTGTCGAAGTTGGTGGTGCCGATGAGCTCCACTTTGCCGGCCGATCTCAGGTCGTCGAGCCAGTGCATCGCCTCCACGTAGCCCGGCACCGTGTAGTCCCACCAGTGGAACTGCACGAGGTCCAGACGCTCCTGGCCCAGCCGCGCGAGCGACGTGTCGACGATGCTCTCGACGTCGCGACGCCTCAGGCGCGGCAGCGACTCGAGATCCGGAACGAGCTTGGTCGACACGCGCAGCCGGCGCGCATGCTCGGGTGGCGACGGCGGAATTCGCCGATCAGCTGCTCCACGCCCACGTAGTGGTCGGCACAATCGAAGAGCGTGATCCCCGCCTCCACGAAGCGGCGCATGTCGTCGATCGCCGCCTCGCCGGCGTAGGGCGCGCCGTGCCGCCCGCGAGCTGCCAGTTGCCCTTGGCGATTCGCGAGACGGTGAATCCCGGCGCGAGCGTCACGACTTCGGGAGCCATGCGTCTGTCGCCCGATGTTACTCTGTCCGGCACCATGGCCGACCGACCACTTCGCCCTCCGCGCATCGAGCTCGGGCCCGGGCTCGAGGTGCCGCGCGTGCTCACCGGACTGTGGCAGGTCGCCGACATGGAGCGCGACGGCGCGCCGCTCGACCCGGACGCCGCCGGCAGCGGCGCTCGGCGAGTACGCCGACGCGGGCTTCGACGCGCTTCGACATGGCCGACCACTACGGCAGCGCCGAGATCCTCGTCGGCCGCTATCTCGCGCGGCGCCGGCCGCGGCCGCGCGCACCGCCTTCACCAAGTGGTGCCCGCCGCCCGGGCCGATGACGCCGGAGGTCGTTCGCGCCGGCGTGCAGCAGCGCCTCGAGCGCCTCGGCGTTCCGCGCATCGACCTGCTGCAGTTTCACTGGTGGCAGCTACCGGCATCCCGGATACCTCGACGCGATGCTCGAGCTCGATCGACTGCGCCGCGACGGGCGCGATCGCGTCATCTCGGCGTGACCAACTTCGACACCGATCACCTCCGCCTGCTCGTCAAGCACGGCATCCCGATCGTCTCGAACCAGGTGTCGTTCTCGCTGCTCGACCGCCGCGCCGGCGGGGCGCATGACCGACGTTCTGCCGCGAGCAGCGGTGTGAAGCTCCTCGCCTACGGCGTGCTCGCCGGCGGCTTCTCTCAGCGATCGCTGGGTCGGTCAGGCCCGAGCCGACGAGCATTCCCGACTGGAGCAAGTCGAAGTACAAGCGCTTCATCGATACGGTCGGCGGCTGGGCCGTCGCTGCAGCGCGATCCTCGCGGCGGCGAAGACCATCGCGATCAAGCACGGCGTCTCGGTCGCCAACGTCGCCGCGCGCTGGGTGCTGGAGCAGGAGGCGGTCGGCGCGGTGATCATCGGCGCGCGGCTCGGCGAGCGCGAGCATCGCGGCGACAACCTGGCGGTGTTCGGCTTTGCGCTCGACGACGCGGACACGGCGCGCCTCGACCGAGGCGCAATCGCAGCTGCGCGCGATTCCCGGCGATTGCGGCGACGAATACCGCAAGCCGCCGTTCCTCACCGCGTCCGGCGATCTGAGTCACCACCTGGCCGAGCCTTGCCGCGCGTCTTCCACGCGAGCGCGGGCCTCGCGCGTCCCGGGCGCACGCGCGGTCGACTCCGGCAGCCGCTGGGAGCCGATCGCCGGCTACGCGCGCGCGGTGCGGGCAGGCCGCCGGATCCTCGTCAGCGGCACGACGGCGACGCACGGCGAGAGCACCATGGTGTGTCCCGGCGATGCCGAGGGCAGACCGTCTACGTCCTCGACAAGATCGGCGCCGCCATCGAGGCGCTCGGCGGCGAGCTCGACGACGTGGTGCGCACGCGGATCTACGTGCGAGACGCCAAGTGCGCGGAAGCCGGTCGCGCGCGTCCACGGCCGCTACTTCGGCGCGGTGCGGCCGGCCAACACGCTGGTGGAGATCGGCGGACTCGATCGGCGGCTACGAGGTCGAGATCGAAGCCGAGGCGGAGGTCGATCCGTGAGCCCGAGAAAGTTCGTCTCCAGCGGATCACCCTGGGAAGCGCTCGCCGGCTACTCCCGCGCGCGTGGTCGACGGCCGCTGGGTGTTCGTCTCCGGCACGGTCGGCTACGACCTTCGCACGAACACGTGGCCGCCGACCGCCCAGGCGCAGGCCGAGATGTCGCTCGACATCATCGAGCGCGCGCTGCGCGACGCCGGCGCCGCCCTGCTCGACGTGGTGCGCGTGCGCGCCTTCGTGCCGGATCGAGCCGACGTCGAAGCGGTGTCCGGCGTGCTCAAGAAGCGCCTCGGCGCCGCGCGCGCCGCGAACACGACCGGTGTGCTCACCGCTCGCCGTCGACGAGGCGAAGGTCGAGATCGAGGTGACGGCGCTCAAGGCTCAGGCCCGGCGGCGACGTCCGCCGTCGGCCGAGCGCTAGCGCTCGCGCCCCGTCCCGTAGTCGCGCGCGCGGCGCCGGCCGCGCTGACCAATCCCGCGGCCACGTCGGCGTCGAGGCGGCTCTTCGCGCGCTGCGCGGGATCGCCCACGCCGCCGCCGCCGGGCAGCTCGAGCACGATGCGGTCGCCCGGCGGAATCGTGTGCACGGCCTTGGTGGCCAGCACGGTGCCCGACGCCAGCCGCGCGGCGCCGTGACGTCCGGGCCGGCCCCGGACCGTCCGCTCGCTGGATTGCGGAGGCGGTCGAAGGTCGCCCGCGGCCACGGTGAACGGCGTCGGATCGCTGTTGCCGATCTCGATGCGCTGCCCGAGGCCGCCCGGAACTCGCCCGCGCCCCCGAATCCGGCAGGTACTCCTTGACCCAGAACACGAGCGGCGACTCGTTCTCGGTGATCTCGACCGGCACGACGCCGACGCCGCTCGGAAACGCCGTCGTGTTGAGCCCGTCCTTGCCGGGACGCGCCCCGGTGCCGCCGAGCCCGACGTTGAGCACGTTGAACGGCTTGCCCGGCGCGCGCATCCCCGCCATCGGCAGCACCCAGATCGAGCCCGCGCTCTCGGCCGGCACGCGTCCGTCGAGCGCCTGGGCGAGCGCGCCGAACATCACGTCCGGCAGCATCTGCCCGATCACGTGGCGCGCGGTGACCGGCGCGGGCCGGAGCGGCGCGACGCACGTGCCGTCCTCGACCAGCACGTGGAAGGGCTCGAGCGAGCCCGCGTTGTTCGGGATCGCCGGCGCGATGATGCACTTGAGCCCGAAGACCGAGTAGGCCTCGGTGTAGCACCGCGGCGAGTTGATGCCGCGACCCGAGACCGGCGAGCTTCCCGCGTAATCGACGGTGATCTCGCCGTCGCCGATCTCGAGGCTCGCGTGGAGCTCGATCGGCGATTCGTACCCGTCGAGCGTCATCGACGTCTTGAACCGGCCGCGCGGCAACTTCCGGATCGCCTCGCGCGTGGCCTCACGCGACGTGTCGAGGATGTGGCGCGCCAGCTCGTCGATCGAGTCGAGCTCGAACTCGCGCATCATGTCGGCCAGGCGCGCCGCGCCCACGTCGTTGCAGGCGATCAGCGACAGCAGATCGCCGCGCGCCTCGATCGGGTTGCGCGAGTTCGCCATGATGATCGCGAAGATCTTCTCGTCGATGGCGCCCTGCTCGCGGAGCCGCATATGCGGCACGCAGGTCCCTTCCTCGTAGACCGAGCGCGCCTCGGCGGAGAAGCCCACGCCGCCGACGTCGGGCGTATGGCACGTCGACGCGAAGAGCCCGACTGGCTGCTCGCCGCGAAACACCGGCGTCACCATGACGTAGTCGAACAGGTGCCCGGTGCCAAGCCACGGATCGTTGGTGACGAACACGTCGCCGGGGCGCATGGTCGCGATCGGGTAGCGATCGAGGAAGTGGCGCACCGCGGCGGCCATCGTGTTGACGTGGCCGGGCGTGCCCGTGACCGCCTGCGCGAGCATGCGCCCGCCGGTGTCGTAGACGCCCGCCGAGAGGTCGCCGGCCTCGCGCGTGATCGCGCCGAACGCCGTGCGCAGCAGGGCCTGCGCCTGCTCCTCGACCACGGCGATCAGCCGGTTCCACATCACCTGCATGTGAATGCGCTTGAGCGCCTCATTCATCGCGGCTCTCCATGACCAGATATCCGGCGCCGTCCACGTGGAGCGTGAAGCTCGCGGGCACGACGGTCGTGGTCTGGCCTTCCTCGATCAGCGCCGGCCCGGCCAGCTCGCATCCCGGCTCGAGCTCGCCGCGCTGGTAGACGGCGAACGGGGTCATGCGGCCGAGCGCCGGCTCGTAGACGTCGCGCCGAGAGCGCGGCGGCAGCGCGGCGCTGCTTCTGCACCGGCTTGGCGGCCAACGGCAGCGTCGGCCGGTGCCGAGACCGTCACCGACCAGGTGACGAACTCGACGTCCTGATCCGGCATCGTCACGCCGTAGATCGAGCCGTAGAGCGTCTCGAACTGCGCGCGCAGGCGCTGCGCGTCCTCGTTCTGCAAGGTACCGTCGGGCAGCGCCAGCTGCAGCTCGTGCCCCTGACCGATGTAGCGGAGATCGACCACGCGCCGGATCCCGAGGTCGCCCTCTGGCACCGCCCGGCGGACCACGTCGGTCGCGGCGGCAGCGCACTGCTCGAGCAATCCGTTGACGACCCCGGCGTCGAACGCGGACAGGGTGGCGCGGTGACTGCGTACGACCTGGAACGACACCGGCGCGCGTAGGAACCCGATCGCCGAGCCGACACTGGCCCCTTCGGGAACGACGACGCGCCGGACCCCGAGCTTTTCCGCGAGCCGCCCCGCGTGCAGCGGCGCGCCGCCGCCGAACGCGATCATCGTGTAGCGGCCGATGACACGGCCGCGCTCGATCGCGTGCACGCGCGCGGCGTTGGCCATGTTCTCCTCGACGATCTCCGATACGCCCGCCGCGTGCCAGGGCGCCTCGAGCCCGAGCGGCGCGCCGACGTGCGTCGCGAGGGCGCCCTGGGCGGCCGCGACGTCGAGGCTGAAGGCGCCGTCGGCGAACCGCGTGGGATCGATGCGGCCGAGCGCCAGGTCGGCGTCGGTCACCGTGGCGTCGGTTCCGCCGCGCCCGTATGAGGCGGGCCCCGGATCGGCGCCCGCGCTGTCCGGGCCCACGGCGATGCGCTGCATCCGATCGACGCGGGCGATCGAGCCGCCGCCGGCGCCCGATCTCGACCATCTCGATCACCGGCACGCGCACCGGCAGCCCACTGCCCTTCACGTTCCGGTAGGCGCGCGCGACCTCGAACGAGCGCGCCCGCTCGGGCTCGCCGCCGTCGATCAGGCAGATCTTCGCGGTGGTGCCGCCCATGTCGAACGACATCACGCGGTCGAGCGCCCGCTCGCGGCGCGATCCAGGACGAGAGCAGCGCGCCGCCGGCGGGCCCGGACTCGACGAGCCGCACCGGAAACCGCGCCGCGATCTCGAGCGTGGTGAGGCCGCCGCCCGACATCATGAGGAGCAGCGGGCACGTCATGCCGAGCGCGTTCAGCTCGGCGCGCAGCCGCAGCAGATAGCCCTGCATCATCGGCCGCACGTAGGCGTTGCGCGCAGGTCGTCGAGAAGCGCTCGTACTCGCGGATCTCCGGGCAGACCTCGCTCGAGAGGCAGACGGTGACGTCGGCCGGCAGCTGCGGCGCAGGATCTCGGCGCGCGCGCTGCTCGTGCTCCGGCCAGGCATAGGCGTGCATGAACCCGATCGCGACCGCGCCGACTCGCTCGGCGCGCAGCCGCTGGCCGACGGCGCTGCACCGCGGCCTCGTCCAGCTCGCGCAGGACGCGCCCGCGGCCGTCGCGCCGCCCGGCACGGTGAAGCGCAGCGGCCGCGGCACGAGCGGCAGCGGCCGCTCCATGTAGACGTCGTACTGCTCGAAGCGCTTCTCGTACCCCATCTCGAGGATGTCGCGCATCCCCTCGGTGGTGACGAACGCGGTCCTGGCGCCCTTGCGCTCGATGAGCGCGTTGGTCGCCAGCGTCGTGCCGTGCACGAAGACCGAGACCTCCGACGGCGGCAGCCCGGCCGCGGCGAGCACGCGCCGGACTCCGTCGAGCACGCCGACTTCCGGCGCCGCCGTCGTCAGCACCTTGGCGCGTGTCACGACCCGGCGGGACTCTCGAGGACGACGTCGGTGAACGTGCCGCCGATGTCGGCAGCGGCCACGCCGCGTCCTCGCGTCACACCGACACCTTCTTGAATCGCGGCTCGCGCCAGACTTCGGTCTCGAGCACGCTGCGCAGACGGGACACCGCGACCCAGACGTCCTCGTGGCTGATCGCCACCGGCGAGATGCCGAAGCGGACCACGTCCGGCTTGCGGAACGAGCTGACCACGCCGTGCTCGAGCAGCGCTTCGCAGACCGATCCGGCGCCGGGATGGCTGAAGCCGATGTGGCCTCCCTGCTCGTCGTACTTGCGCGGCGAGGTAACGGTGACGCCGAACTTCCCGCATTCCTGCTCGAGCAGGGCGATCGTGAGCTCGGACAGCGAGCGATGCTTCCACGCCAGGTCCTCGCGTTTCACGTCCCGCCAGATGTCGACCGCCGCGGCCATCGCCTCGTTCGCGATGATGCCCGGCGTGCCGGTCAGGTGGCGCCGCACGCCGCGCAGCGGCTCGTAGGTCGGCGCGAACGCGAAGACGTCGGCGTGTCCCATCCAGCCGGCAATCACGGGCCACGCGCGCTCTTGATGCCGCGGATGCACGTAGAGCCACGCCGGGGCGCCCGGACCACCGCAGAGATACTTGTAGCCGCAGCCGACGGCGAAATCGGCGCCGGTGCCCGCCAGATCGACCGTCACCGCGCCGGCCGCGTGCGAGCAGTCCCACAGGGTCAGCACGCCACGGCTCCGCGCCAGATCGTTCACCTCGGCCATGTTCCAGCGCCGGCTCGAGCGATAGTCGACGTGGCTCAGGTAGAGCACGCCGACGTCGCCGGAGAGCGCGGCGTCGAGCTCGTCCGGCTTGTCGATGCGGCGGACCGACGCGTTGCCGCCCGCGAAGCGCGTGAGCCCTTCCGCGACGTACGTGTCCGGTCGGGAAGTTGTGCGCTTCGGTCACGATCACGGGCCGCGAGCGATCGAGCTGCCAGGCGTAGCCGAGGATCTTGTAGAGGTTGATCGTGGTGTTGTCGCAGAACACCACGTCGCCCTTGCCGGCACCGAGGATGTGCGCCAGGTCTTCGCCCATGCGCCAGGGCTTCTCCAGCCAGTCGTAGCGGTTCCAGCCGCGGCGGCGCGCGTCCCGCCAGCCGTCCAGCATCACGCGTTCCACCCGCGCCGCCGCGTCGGCCGGCATCGCGCCGATCGAGTTGCCGTCGAGATACACGGTGTCCTCGGCCGGCCGAGCGAAGCGGTCCCGCATGCCTCGCAGGGGATCACGAAGGTCGAGTGCGCGGCAGTGCGCCAGATCAATCATCGTCGTGAGCGCCTCCTTCCGGCGAGCAGCGCCTGCACCAGCCGGATCTCGACTTCGTGGCAGGCGACCAGGCGTTCCCAGCGCGCCTGACTCATCGACGCGTCACGCCAGGCGATCAAGGTCACGAGGCACGAGCGCCGGCCACGACCCGTCGCGTCACCCGGAATCACGCGCGCCATGACGCGCGGTGCGAGCGCCCGCGCATTCGTGCCCACGTGGTAGTCGACGATCAACCGCGCGGCATCACCGACCGGCCGGTAGAGAACTTCCGCGCCGTCGAAGAGCGACCGGCCACGGAAGAGGTTTCGGCCTACCTTGCGCGCCTCGAACGACCCGAGCGCCCAGCGGCCCACCTCGAGACCGTCCGAGAGAAAGTCGTACGCGCGGCGCGCCGGCACGGCGCACTCGGCGGTCACACAGTGCGAGAGCGCCGGCACCATGGTTTCGCGGGCTCAATTCTCGACGCGCTTGAACAGGGCCTGCATCTCCTCGATGGTGATGATGCGATCGGTCACGATCTGGCCGTCCTTGACCTTCCACACGAGCGCCGGCCCGGTCACGTCGCCGTTGGCGTCGAACTCGATCGGCCCGGTCGCGCCGAAGTACTTGATCGGCTTGCCGGCCTTGATGAGCTCGAGCGCCTTCTTGTACTCGGCCGGGCCCGTGCCGACGGGCGTCCCGTTCGAGACGTGCACGCGGCGCACCGCGTCCTTGATCGACGGGCCCGTCAGATCTTTGGCGATGTTCATCGCCAGCGCCATCACCATCAGGGCGTCATACTGCGTGTGCACGCCCGGTCCCTTGGTGTCGGTCTTGAACTTCTCCTCGAACGCCGTGTTGAACGCATCCACGTGCGGGCCCGCCACCTGCGCGTTGTCCATGCCGAAGACGTCCTCGATGAACTTCGCGCCCACCCCGTTGACGAAGTCCATGGTGCGCATCGAGTTGTTGAGCGCGATCGTCTTCGTGCCCCCGAGCGACAGCCACTCCCGCACGATGGTGACGCCATCCTTCGGGAATCCGATCAGCAGGAGCGATTCGGGCTTCGCCGCGAGCGCCTTCGTGACCTCGGCCCGGTAGCTCGGTTGGTTGTCGTTGTACGGCACTTCGGCGATCACCTCACCCCCGAGCTTGGCGACCGCGGCCTTGTAGAAGCGCAGCATGTCGGTGCCGAAGTCCGTGTTGATGTAGATGACGACCGTCTTCTTCATCCCGCGCCGCGCGGTTTCCGACGCGGTCGCAAACGCCTGGGTCTTGCTGGTGGGAATGGTACGAAAGAAGTACCCGCCGCTTCGGCCGTCGAGCGTGAAGGGGCTCGCGGTCGAGCAGCACGTGATCTGCACGACCTTCGACGGCGCCGTCACGGACGAGATGATCGGACCCGTGACGCCCGAGGAGATCGTCCCGGTGAACGCCGGCACCCGCTCGACCTCGACCAGGTACTTGGCGGCGTCCACGCCCACCGTCGGCTGTCCTTGATCATCTCGAAGAATGAACTGCACGGGGCAGCCCTTGATGCCGCCGCCCTGGTTGACGTGCTCGATCGCCAGCTCCGCCGACTGGGCGATCTTCTTGGTGATCGGGGCCATCGAGCCGGTCAGCGGCAGCACCCCGCCGATCTTCACGGGGCAGCTCTGCGCCGCCGCGCTCCCCGCGGACAGCACACCCCCTATCAAAGCCAGCGCAAACACGACCGTATTCCGTCGCCGTCGTTCCATGTCGTCCTTCCTCTATAGCACTTCCGCGGTTGACCGCTCGGCAGCAGGAGGGAGCTTAATCGTTCACGTGCCGCGAGACAACCGCCGCCTCGCCGATCAACCCGCGCGGGCGGAAGAGCAGCACGAGCATCAAGAGCAGGCCGATCAGGATGACCTGGATCGCGGCGCCCTGCGCGGCGTGGCTCGGCGGCACCAGCTTGGTGACGAGGACGCCGGAGCCCGCCCAGATCGCCCAGACGACCAGGGCGCCGAGCAAGGCGCCGCGGTTGTTGCCGCTGCCGCCCACGATGAGCATCGCCCAGATCTGAAACGTCACGATCGGCAGGAAGTCGTACGGGCTCACGAAGCCGATGAAGCTGACGTAGAGCGCGCCGGCCAGCCCCATGAGTGTCGAGCCCAGGACGAACGCTTTCGAGCCGGAAGCGCCGCGCGCTCTTGCCGAGCGCGACCGCGGCGGTCTCGTCCTCGCGAATCGCCTTCAGCGACGCGGCCCCACGGCGACATCAACACGCGGTCGAGCGCCCAGTAGATCGCCGCCATGATCGCGATCATCAACCCGAGAAACCAGAGGTTGAACCCGAACGGCGTCTCGAACAGCTGCGCGAGCGGCCGGCTGATGCGCGTGAGCCCCTGCGGGCCGCCGGTGAGCGGCTCCCAGTTGAGGGCGACGAGCTGGATGGAGACGGCGACGCCGAACGTCGCGATGGCGAGGTAGTCGCCGCGCAGGCGAATCGTGACGAGTCCGATCAGCCAGCCCGCGAGCGCCGTCGCCGCCATCGCGGCCAGGACGCCCACGGGCCAGGGCAGGCCGAAATTGCCGACGTACTGGGGTTGCGGCGCCGCGGTGACGATCGCGTGCGTGTAGGCGCCGATCGCGTAGAACCCGACGACGCCTGCATTGAAGAGCCCGGTGAACCCCCACTGAAGATTCAAGGCGAGGGTGAGGACCCCGAGGATCAGCACGATGCACGCGAAGAACACGAGGTAGGCGAGCATCTAGCTCCGCTCGCCGAAGATGCCCTGCGGCCGCACGATCAAGATGAGCAGCAGCAGCAGGAACGGCATCGCGCCCTTGTAGCCAGGGCTGATCACGAGCAGGGACAGGTTCTCGGCGAGGCCGACCAGAAACCCGCCGACGACGGCGCCGGGAGGCTGCCCGTGCCACCGAGGATCGCCGCCGCGAACAGCGACAGCAACACGTTGAACCCGATCTCGGGATGAATCTGCGGCGTGAGGCCGATGAACACGCCGGCGAACGCCGCCAGCGCCCCGGAGATGATCCACGTGAGGCGCACCACCCCTCGACCTCGATGCCGCACACCTGCGCGAGCGCCGGACTCTCCGCCATCGCGCGCATCGCCATGCCGGTACGGCTCCGCGTCAGGAACACGTGCAGGCCGATCATGGCCGCCAGGGCCAGGCCGACGATGAAGATCTGATCCGGGAGCACGCGAACTCCCGGCAGCACCTCCGTCGCCATTTGCAATTCGCGCGTGTAGTAGCGCGACTCGTGTCCCCAGACCAGGACGACCAGGTGGCGCATCACGAGCGCGGCCCCGAACGCCGCGAAGACCATCGTGAGGGGATGAGCGCCGCGGCGTCTCAACCGCCGGAACACGAGCGCGTCGACGGCCCACGCGGCGAGCCCGGTCAGGTACGGCCGCGACGAGCGCGGCGGCGACCAGCTGCCAGCCGAACGAGAACGGCCCCGTGGGCGCGCCGGGTCCGGCGAACGCGACGACGACCAGCGCGAAGTAGGCGCCCCACGTGAGGAGCTCGGAATGCGCGAAGTTCGCGAAGCGCATGATGCCGAGCGTGAACGTCACGCCGATCGCGCCGAGCGCGATGACGGCGCCGGTCAGGATCCCGTCGGCGATCGCCTGCATTGTTAGTTGTGGGGGCCCCGAAATGGCCCCCACACCCCCCACGCTGGCTGACCGCGGCTTTCGCCGCGGCCCCGCGCGAACACGCGGCCTACAAGACTTCCTTGTGCCTGCGCGCATGCGCCGACTCATCGACGTCGGCTGCCGAGAAACGCTTCAGCTACGAGCGGTTCGTCGAGCAGCGCACCGGCGGGACCGGTGAAGCGGTTACGGCCTTCGGTCAGCACGTAGCCGCGGTCGGACACGCGCAACGCGGCCTTCGCGTTCTGTTCCACCATCAGGACCGCGATGCCCGATTCGGCGAGTCCACGAAGCTGGCGGAAGACTTCTTCGACGACGCGCGGCGCGAGCCCCGCCGTCGGCTCGTCGAGCATGAGCAACGTCGGATCGGTCATCAAGGCGCGCGCAATCGCGAGCATCTGCCGCTCGCCGCCCGACAAGGTGCGGGCGCGAAGCGCGCGCCGCGCCGCCAGCGGCGCAAACAAGGCATACGCGCGCTCGAGGCGTTCGTTCAACGCGCCGCGGATCACGTGCGCGCCCACCTTGAGATTCTCGTGCACGGTCAGGGTCGTGAAGACGTTGCCGGTTTGCGGCACGAACCCGATCCCCGACGACACGACTTCGTGTGCGGGCAACGCCGTCACGTCCCGGCCGTCGAGCCGTACGTGCCCTCCCTCGCGTGAGACCAACCCGGCGATGGCCTTGAGCACGGTGCTCTTCCCGGCGCCGTTGGGACCGATGAGCGTGACGATCTCGCGCCGATCGACGGCGATCGACACGCCGTGCACCACCGGCAGGCCTCGGACATAGCCGGCGACGAGGTCGTTCACCTGGAGATGGCTCATCGGAGGGTCATGCGGGCATGTCGCCCAGATACGCGTCGAGCACCCGCCGGTCCTGGCGCACGCCCGCGGCATCCCCGTGGTAGATCAGCTTGCCCTGAGCCATGACGACGATCGGCCGGCACATGGTCAGCACGAGATCGATGTTGTGCTCGATGACGAGAAACGTGACGCCGCGCTGGTTGAGGCGCACGATGCGGTCGACGAGCGTCTCGAGCAGCACCGGGTTGACCCCGGCCGCCGGCTCGTCGAGCAGGATCAGCTTCGGCTCGGCGATCAGGACGCGCGCCAGCTCGAGAAGCTTCTGTTGCCCGCCCGAGAGCCGTCCGGCGATCTCACCGGCCTTGTCGGCAAGATCGCACAGCTCGAGCACCTCCACCGCGCGCGCGCGCGCCAGCTGCTCCTCGTGCCGCACGCGCCCGGCGCGCAGCCAGTTGTTCCAGAGGCGCTCGCCTGACTGGCAAAGCGGTGCCAGCATGAGGTTCTCGAGCACGGTCATCTGGGGAAACGGCCGCGGAATCTGAAACGTGCGGGCGAGGCCCTTGGCGAAGATGCGATCGGGCGTGAGTCGGTCGATGCGCTCGCCCATGAAACGGATGGCGCCGGCCTCGGGTGCGAGCGTGCCCGCGATCAGGTTGAAGAGCGTCGTCTTTCCGGCGCCGTTGGGGCCGATGAGCCCGGTGATCGTGCCGGCGCCGACGGCGAGATCGACGCCATCGACGGCGCGCAGACTCCCGAATGCCTTGACGAGCCCCGACACCTCGAGCATGACGCGTGATTATGGCAGAGCGCGAGGCTCAGGGCGGTGGTGCGCTGTGCTGCCGAACGCGGACTGCTACTTGAACCGGTACGTGATCCGACCGCGGGTCAGATCGTAGGGCGATAGCTCCATCGTGACTTTGTCGCCGGGGAGGATCCGGATCCTGTGCATGCGCATCTTGCCCGACACGTGGGCCAGGACCTTGTGGCCGTTTTCCATCTCGACTCGGAACATCGCGTTGGGCAACGGCTCGACCACCTTGCCCTCGACCTCGATCGCGTCTTCCTTGCTCATACTTTCGCTTTCGCCTTCATCGGCGTCTCGGCAGACGCCCAAATGTGGATACGGCCTGCGAGGCAGAAGGCGCTCCGAGCACGAGGGCTCTCGCGACCGGAGTCGCCTGTCACGGACAGGGGGAAACCGGACACCGAGAGCTTATCACGTATTTGGCGCCTGCCCTCATGGGCAGGAGCGACCGTTTCGAGGTTCGCCGGGCCGACGCCGAGCGGCTCAGCCGCGCGTGACGTGCGCCGACACGCAGCGCCAGCGCCCGTCGGCGCGCCACCAGATGTCCGTGTAGCGCCCTGTGCCGGCTTGACCGTCGGGCTTCGTGTACGCGGTGCGCGCGTGGATGATGCCGATGTCGCCCACCACCTGGATCCGGACGTCTTCCACGCGGAGGTTCGAGACCGGGCTCGGCTTGCCGATCGCCGTGATGAACGCCGCACGATCGGAGAACGAGCCGTCCGCGTTGCCGTTCACGAACTCCGGGGCGAGGTTCGCGTCGAACCAGCGGACGTCCGACTCCTGGACGGAACGGATGTAGTGATGGTTCAGCTCGGCGAGGCCCGCGTGGTCCGTCGGATTCGGGGCGGCAGCGACGACGTCGGCCGTCTTCGTGGCCCCGATTTGTGGGGCGCCGGGCGCAGGGCGAAGTGCGCGGAGACGCACTGCCAGCGTCCCTCCAGGAATCCGTAGACGTCGGTGTAGTGACCCACGCCGTCCTGGCCGTCCGGCCTCGTGTACTGGTAACCCGAATCGATGATGCCGACGTCACCGACCACTCGGATATGCGGTGTCGACGGGCGCCATGTTCTTGCTGGGATTCGGCCGGCCGATCCGGTCCAGGAAACCGGCACGGTCGACCAGCGACCCGTCGGGATTGCTGGCCATGAAGCATGCCGCCAGGTGCTCGTCGAACCAGCGCGTGTCCGAAGCCTGGCCGGCCCGGACGTAGCTGCGGTTCAGCTGCTCGAGTGTCTGCACGTCGTTGGCGCGCACGCGCCCGGTCTCGACTGTCGTATTCCCATTGCCTGTCCTCCGTCGCGGTGATCGTACTCCGACATCGTGCCCGGACTTCTGGCCTGTTGAAAGAGCCAGTTTCGCGTTAATCTACGGTGCCAGATGCTTCTCCTCGATCTGCGTAAGGCGGACGGCCCCCTCTATCGACGCGTCTACCATGCCCTCAAGTCGATGATCCGCGACGGGCGTCTGGCGCCCGCGGCGCGCCTGCCGTCGACCCGGGAGCTCGCGACCGATCTCCGGGTCTCGCGCAACACGGTCATGCTGGCCTACGAGCAGCTCCTCGCCGAAGGGTACGTCGTCAGCCGAAACCGCGCGACCACGTTGGTGGCGGGTGTGCTGCCGACATCCGCGATGCCCGCGTCCCCGCGTCCGAAGCCCCGGCATCCGGCGCCCGTCTCCGCCTACGCCCGGCGGCTGACCGGACTTCTCGGCACGCCGCCCGCGCGCTCGACCGGTCTCCGCTACGACTTTCGCTACGGCGAACCGTCCGTCGACGAGTTCCCGCGGGAAATCTGGCGGCGGCTGCTGGCCGCGCGGGCGCGGCGCACCGCCCGCGACGCGTTCGGCTATGCGGACCCGGCCGGGTACGCGCCGCTGCGCGACGCCCTCGCCGAATACCTGAAGCGGGCGCGAGGGGTCGTCTGCGAGGCGGACCAGATCGTGATCACCAACGGCTCGCAGCAGGGCTTCGATCTCGCCGCGCGCGTCCTGCTCGATCCGGGAGACGTCGCGGTGGTCGAGGAGCCGCACTACCCCGGGGTGACGATTCCGTTCGAAGCGGCCGGCGCGCGACTGGCCCACACGCCGGTCGACGGCGACGGATTGCAGACGCACCGGCTGCCGTCCCGGGCACGGGTCGCGTACGTCACCCCCGCCATCAGTTTCCGACCGGGGTGATCATGCCGCTCGAGCGCCGGCTCGCGCTGCTCGCGTGGGCCGGCCGCACCAGTAGCTGGGTGATCGAAGACGACTACGTCAGCGAGTTCCGGTACGAGGGGCACCCGCTCGAGGCGCTGCAGTCCCTGGACCGCGACGGCCGCGTGATCTACGTCGGGACATTCTCGAAAACGCTCTTCCCAGCGCTACGGATCGGGTACCTCGTGCTGCCTCGATCTCTCGTGCCTTCGTTCGTCGCGGCCAAGTGGGCCACGGACCGCTTCTCGGCCACGCTCGCCCAGGAAGCGCTCACGGACTTCATCACGACCGGCCAGTTCGAGCGCTACCTGCGGCGCGCGGGGAACCGGAACGCCGCGAAACGCCGCGCGCTGATCGGCGCGTTGCGGCAACACTTCGGCGACCGCGTGGAGATTGCCGGCGAGAACACGGGCGTGCATCTGGTGGTGTGGCTGAACGACGTGCGGCCACGCGAGCTCGATGCCGTCATCGCGCGCGCGCGGGAGGCTGGCGTCGGCCTCTACTCCGTGGCGCCCTTCCATACGAGCCCACCACCACGCGCCGGCCTGCTCTTCGGCTACGCGTCCCTGACGGAGGCCGACATCCGCGCCGCGATCCGGCGCGTGGCGGATGTGGTCCAGCGCGTCGTCAGCGATCGAGCCAGGCCGCCATCAGACGCCCACCGTAGTCGTACCCGAGATTCGGACCGTAGTTCTTGAGTGCCGGGTCCCACACCGCGGGCAGGACGAGGGAGTAGGCTTCCGCCCGATAGACCATCTTGGCCAGGTAGCGCTGGATGTCGAGGATCAGCTCTCGGCGTTTAGCCGGGTCCTGAACGCGCCGCTGCCGCAGGAGCATATCGGTGAGCGGCGGGTCGTTCACCTTCATGTTGTTACGCGGGCTGTCCGGCAGGAACGCGGAGGCCAAGAAACTGTCCGGCTCGAGAAACGGGGTGGAGGGCCCCCAGACGATGCCCTCGTACTTTCCGGAGCGGCACGGTCGCAATGTAGGCGCCGTATTCCCGCTGGTTGAGCTTGGCCTCGATGCCGATCTCCTTCAGATCCTTGGCGATGACGCTGGGCCCCGTCGACCAGCGCCGTCTCGCCGAAGCTGTGGAAATCGACGACGGTCGCAAAACCTCGCGCGTAGCCCGCCTGAGCGAGAAGCCGGCGGGCTTCGGCCGGGTCGTGCTTGTAGTATTGCGCGCCCTCGCCGAGCTGATCGACCGATAGAGACCAGTCTTTGAGTGCCAGGGGAAGACCCGGTGGATTGACGACCGCTGCGCCATCGGCGACCGCCTCGATGAGGGCCGGGCGGTTCAGCGCCAGGAGAGGGCTCGTCGTACCCGGACGTCGCTGAACGGAGGTCGATCGCTGCGCATGGTGACGCCCATGCGCACGTTCGAGGGCAAGTCGAGCGTGCGCAGACCCGGACGATGCTTCGCGAGCTGGTCCTTGAGCTGGTTCCAGTCCGGCGCGATTGATGGTGCCCATGAACTCCGGGCCCAGGTCGTACTTGCCGGAGAGAAACGCCGCCATCCTGGAGGACTGGTCTTCGTCGACCACGAGCTCCACGCGGTCCATGTACGGAAGCCCGGGGACGAAGTAGTGGGGTTCCGCACGAGGGTCATCCCGATATTGGGCCGGTAGCTGTCGAGCATCCACGGACCGGTGCCGACCGTGGCCTCCCACTTCTTCAGGTCGCCGAACTTGTCCACCGCTTCGCGAGCCACGATGGCGCCGGTCATCGGGTTGGCGACGATGTCGGGGAACCACACCGTAGGGTTCCTTGAGCGTGACCTTGACCGTATAGCGATCCGTCGCTTCGACCTTGTCGACGGCCCCGAGCAAATAATTCTGCGGGTTGCCGATCAGGCTCCGGAAGCGCTCCATTGAGTAGACGACGTCGTCGGCCGTGAGCTCCCGTCCGTTGGTGGGCGGCTTCGGGTGCCACCGCACTCCCTTCCGCAACCGGAAAACGTACGTGGTCTCGTTGGGCTGGCTCCACGATTCGGCCAGATCGCCTTCCAGGACGAAGCTGCCGGGCTGCACCGAAGGGCCAGCCTTGTGCTTGAGGAGCCGGCTATGCGTGAAGCTGTAGACGACCTGCGTCTTGAAGGCCACGATCAGGTACGGGTCGAAGTGCGGCGGGTCCCACACACGCAAGGTCAACGTTCCGCCGCGCTTGGGGGTCTGCGCATGGAGCCCCGACGCGCGCGAGCGCCGTGCCGGCCAAGACCAGTCCACCCAGGGTCAGAAGATCACGACGAGAGAGGTTCATGCTCGTCCTCCTCGCGACGGCGCGGGCTACCTTAGCGCAACGAGTGGGCGATGAATAGTGCCCGCCTTTGCCGCTTCATCGAGGCTCACGAAGGTCGGCGAGTCAACGCCTATGTCGACTCCGCGGGATTCCCACGATCTGAGTAGGCTTCAATCTCACCCGACCCGACGCGCAGGACAAGATCGCGGCTTTGGACTCTCGTACGAGGCGGTGTGTCGCTTACGCCGACTTCAACGAAGGCGCGCCGGGCCGCCGAGGCAGGAAGGCGGTCAAGAGCCCCAGCAGCAAGAGGAAGGGGCACACGCGGTAGACCGTGGTGATGCTGGTGAGGTCGGCCAGCTTGCCGAGGGCGGCGGCGCCTAGACCCCCAGACCGAACGAGAAGCCGTAGAACATCCCCGCGGCCAGACCCACGCGTCCCGGCAGGAGCTCTTGCGCGTAGACGAGGATGGCGGAGAAGGCCGAGGCCATGATCATGGCGATGAGCACGGCCAGAACGCCGGTCCAGAACAGGTTCGCGTGCGGCAGGAGCAGCGCGAAGGGCAACGCCCCCAGGATCGAAAACCACATGACGGGCTTGCGTCCCACACGATCACCGACCGCTCCCCGGCAATGGTGCCGACCACGATGCCGACGAGGAAGGCGACGAGATAGAACTGCGCCGTCTGCATCGACAAGTGGAACGTGTCGATCAGATAGAAAGGTGTAGTACGAGCTCAGGCTGGCGCTGTAGACGTTCTTCGAGAAGAGCAGCGCCACGAGGATGGCCACCGCCTGGATGACCTTCCGGCGCGGCAGCGCGCTCTTGCGTGGCGCCGTGGCGGACATCACGGCGGCGGCCGCGGTGCGCAGCTTCGGTCGCGCCTGCGCGAGGTGGCGCGCGTACCAGCTCCCGACCTGCAGCAGTACGAAGATGGCGATCAGCGCCGCACCCGAGAACCACGCGATGCTCGACTGCCCATGAGGGATGACGACAAACGCGGCGAGCAACGGGCCCGAGGCGGAGCCAATGTTACCGCCGACCTGGAACAGCGATTGCGCGAGCCCGATAACGTCCGCCGGCCGCCATGCGCGCCACGCGCGGAGGCCTCGGGATGAAAGATCGCCGAGCCCATCCCGATCAACGTCGCCGCGAACAGGATCACCGGATACGTCGAGGCTCGAGACACCAGCAGGAGTCCGACGAGGGTGAGACCGATGCCGATCGTCAGGGAATATGGTCGTGGGATGACGGTCGGTATAGAGGCCGACCACGGGCTGCAGCATGGAGGCCGTGCATTGGAACGCCAGGGTGATCAGACCAACCTGGCTGAAGCTCAGGCCGTAGGAGGTCTTGAGGATCGGATAGAGCGCGGGCACCAGCGACTGCATCATGTCGTTGAGCAAGTGGCAGAAGCTCAGCGACAGGATCACCGTGAAGGTCGTGTCGATGACGGGTGTGCCCGCCCGTGGCGAGACGGCGGCGGGCGCGTTGGTGGTTCCTGAAGCGAGCGACCCGTCGCCCATCGCTACAGCATAACAGTCATCAGTCCTCGCTGAGCCACACGTCCTGCAGCTTCTGGTTCGAGTAGTGATTCGGCGGCGCCACGTAGTTCTTCACCTTCGCCCAGTGCACCACGCTCCGCGCCCACCAGATACCCGGGATGTAGTACACCTGCCCGAGCACGATCTTCTCGATCTCGTAGATGAGCTTCTTGCGCTCCGTAGGATCTAGAGATCTCGCCTGGCGAGCGAAGAGGTCGTCGATCCTCGGATCGGAGAATCGCCCCCAGTTGTTGCTGTCGCCCGTGGTGTACCGCTCGAGGAACTGGTCGGGGTCGTCCATGAAGTTGAACGAGGGGCTGACCATCAGCTCGAAGCTGCCGGTGTCTCGACCATCCGCGAACCAGGACGCCGTCTCCAGAGGCCGGTGCTCGACCTCGATGCCGATCTTGCGCCACTCCTGGATCACGAACGTGCCGAAGTCGACGTACGGGACCCGGACGTTGCGGTTCTTCAAGACCGCTTTGAATCCCTTAGGGTACCCGGCCTCGGCCAGAAGACGTTTGGCCTCGGCGCGATTCTTCTCGATGTCCTTCCCGAAGCCCGGAAACGTCTGAAGCTCGGCGTCCGACATCGCCCACTCCGTCCCGGGACGCATCAGCCCGCCGACGTCCTTGAGGCTCGCGATCGGGTAGAGCACGCGACTCGCGGTGTACCGATCGAGACCGAGCGTCAGCGCCTTGCGGACGCGTTCGTCGTTGAAGGGCTTGATCGTCTGGTTCACCGCGACGCCGAAGATGCCGGTGGCCGGCGTATCTTGCACGACCACCTTGTCGCCGAGCTGCTTGCGGATCGCCTCGACCTCGGCCAGCGGCAGGGTGCGGAACTCGATGTACGCGCGTCCGGAGCGAATGGCCGCGGCGCGCGCCGACGTCTCCGTGGCGACGAAGAACTTGTAGCCGTCGAGATAGGGCCGGTCCTTGATGAAGTAGTCGGGGTTCCGCTCGCCCTCGAACGTGGATCCGCGCGTGTGGCTCTTGAACTTGAAGGGCCCGGACCCGACGATGTTCGCCTTGAAGTAGTTCGGATCCTTGTCGAGGTACTTCTTGGGATAGATCACGTTCCACGGCGACGCCAGATTGATCAGGAGCGACGCCGACGGTTGCTTGAGCTTGAACACGATGGTGCTCGGATCGGGAGTCTCGATGCTCGTGATCGCGGCATACGCGTTCTTGCGGATGCTGCGGACACCGGCCGGCGGAAACACGATCTTCTCGTAGGTCGCCTTGACGTCCGCCGCCGTCAATGTGGAGCCGTCGTGAAATCGAATCCCCTGCCGGAGCTTGAACGTGTACGTGAGCCCGTCAGCCGCGATCTTCCACTCGGTCGCGACGTCACCGATGACCTTGGGGTACTGGTAGGGATCGATCTGGAGCAAGGTGCTGTAGCACGGCGCCACGAGATGGAGCGTGGCGAACGTCTCCTCCTGGTGCGGATCGAGACTCGGCGCAGTCGGCGGCGATCGCAGCCAGCAGCACACCGCCGCGTCGTGGCGTCTCCGCCGCGCGCAGCCGGGAGCCAGCGCGAAGAGGCCGGCGATCGAGAGCACGGCCGTGAAGAGGGACGAGCGAGCGATGACTTTTCATGATTTAGTCCTCGCTGAGCCGGACGTCCAGAAGCTTCGCCGTCGTTGGTGCGCCCCGCGGGAGTCGAACCCGCGACCCTCGGATTAGAAGTGGGCTCCGGCGCGTCTCGCCAAGTATCCCCGAGCGCCACGACGCACGCAACGCCCTCCGTTCAGCTCGCTGGTGGTGTCACTGACTCGCGCTGGAGGCCAGGTCTGCTAGACTCCTAGCCAGCCACTTTACCGAGGTGCCCATGTGGCGGATCGCGCTCGCAGCCGTTGTAGCTCTGAGCCTTCCGTTTGCGCCACTCGCCACAGGAAGCGCAGCAGCCACGCAGTGCCGACTCGCGGCCCTTCAAGCCCGAGGAGCTCGAGCAGATTGTCGCGCCCATTGCGCTGTATCCGGACCCGCTCGTGGCGCAGATCTTCAAGGCATCTACGTATCCGCTCGAGGTTATCCAGGCGGCGCGATTCGCAAAAGCCAATCCAGGCCTGAAGGGCGATGCCCTGAACGAAGCGCTCAAAAGACTACAAATGGGACGATAGCGTCAAAGCTCTGGTTAGCTTTCCCCAGGTCCTCGAGCGGATGGACAGTCAGCTCGAGTGGATGCAGCAGCTCGGCGAAGCCTTCCTCGCGCAGCAAAAGGACACTATGGACGCCGTCCAGCGTGTGCGGGCGAAAGCGCAGCAACCGGCCCGAGTCGTACTGGTATTACTGTTCCAGTGCTGGGGCCTACTATCCGACGGTTCCCACGTGCCCAGAGCCGTGGATCAAGGTCCCACCGCGGTGCGCCAGTAGATGCGCGAGCGTTCGTTGGTTTATCTACGCTTCCGGGACGACTACTTTCCAGTGTTCAGGCCCCGGATGCGGTCACCTTGATTCGTGAAGGAGCCAAACGATTGCCAGCCGTCCTGTTTGCATTCCTCCTTGACGGTCAGATTTGCCCCACCGGGACGATCCTGCGATCCAGGGTGGTAGTCGACCAGGCCCGTTGAAGTAAAGACTCCGACTGCAAGTCTGCCGAAGAAAATTTGTGAATCGTGCCCTCGGCGAAGTTCGCCACGTAAGAGATTGCCGGAGGCGTCGAAGAGCAATTCCCGCGATAGAGCGCTCCGGGCCCATCCAGGCAAACGTTCCCAGGTCGGTTCCCGATGTAAATTGCTTCTCGACGATGTTGTTGTTGAAACTTGCGACGTACATGTTGCCGTCAGCGTCAGATGCGATCCCCGCAGTTCCGGGAATCCGGCCACGAAATCCACCGAGTCCACACCCGTTGGCGAAATGCGTCCAACAACCGCGCGGGGATCCCGTTACGTACAGGTTGCCTCCCGCATCGAATGCCGTAGTCGGCCAGAGACAGCGCGGTTGAAACAAAACAGGCCGAGATCTGCCCCAGTTGCCGGTAGAGATAGACCTTGCCGGTCGAGTACTCGCCGACGTAGATCGTTCCATCCGTGCCGACGGACGCCACCCGGTTATAGGAGTCGTGATCGTCATCAGATTCACTCCGGCCGGAGAAAACTGGCTGATCCTTTTGCCCTCATGCTCCGAGACGTAGATGTTCCCGATCCGATCTGCGGTGATCACGCTGGAGAACTGAGTCCGCTGGCGAACGCCGGTCGACTCCGGAGGCGGAGTAGTGTCGAATGATTGCCGCTCCCAGGGTCCGCGACGAGGATGTCCCCGCGGTGGTGGTCGCAGCGAAGCTCCGGGCTCACAAATATCGAAAAAAGCGAGAATGAACGCCAAGAGCGCGGCCAAGAAGATCCGCATGGAGCACCTCCCAATGGGTGAAGATCACTCCTTCAACGCCCCCTGCCCCGTCGATTGGCCTCGCGAAAAGTGAGCGCAGAACGCAATAAGAAGGAGGTGTCTTCCCGTGAGCTTTTTCTTGCAGCGCAAGTGCCGGACATCCGCGCGGCGTGTAACTCGCTTGAAAACAATGCCTCTGCTGTTCGAGCGGAACGTCGACGCGCAGGGCACCGGACTCAACGCGTGCCACAATGGATGAGTGAAAACCAAGTCGATGTGCCGACAGTCGCGGCTTGGAGTCATTTGCGTGGCCTTTGAGTCGCGAGCCGTCCCTATACCTCGAGTGCGGGGAGGTCGGTCAGCATGCGAGTGAAGCGGGCCGGGTGAGCGGGCGTCGGTCGCCAGCTCCGCCGGCAGAGGGCGAACGCTATCGCGCAGCCTTCGCCACCTCCGTAACTGTCAGCAATCACGACCGTCAGCGTGCCCGCTGCGTCCAATTCCATGTTGCGTTGGCGTCGATCTCCAAGACTGCGTCATACTAGATCGACCGACACCACAGCTTCGTCGAAATTCATGTACGCAATGGAGTTGTCGGTGAGCCGCTGCAGCGACTGCGTGAGCCGAGCTGAGCCAAGCGCGGTACTCACCCGATCTAGTATGGCGAACGACGGCCGCGCGAGAATGAGACGCGCGATAGCCAGTTGTTGCCGCTCGCCCAATGAAAGTATCGTTGGCCAATCGCGCTCGACGTCGAGCCCGCCCACCCGCTCGACGAGGGACCCGAGCTCACTGTCACGGACGGCAGACAAAATGCGCTCGTCAGAGATGTCCTGTTCCCGCCCGGTCTGCAGCAAGCAGATGCCGCAGCGTGCCCGGGGTCAAGTAGGGCTGTTGCGGCAGAAATGAGATCGCGTCCAACGGCGGACGCACGATGCGGCCTTCTCCGCGGGACCAGATTCCAGCCGTCGCCCGGAACAAGGCAACGCGTGCCGCTTCGTTTGGTCCCGTGACCAACACTCGCATTCCGCGAGGAATCGACACTGACAAACCGGTGAGGAGCGCCCCGTCGTCTTGCGAGGCTCGCAGCGTTAACCCCTCGTACGCAACTCGGTCACCATTCTCGACCGTCTCGATTGCCGGACGATCGACATCCATTGTCTCGAGCACCTCGGCAAATCCGGCGAGCCTAGAGACAACGGCGGCGAATGAAGAGAGCGCCCCCGAACTGAGTGACGATCACTGAGAAGGCGCCGAGCAACTGCGTGAAGAGGCGACCGCCGACTGGGTAATCGTGCCGAATTCGACGCTCCCGCGAATGAATTGCGGGGCGACCACTAACATCGGAATGATCTGGATCAGATAGTTGTAGCCCGTCGTGAAGAAGGCCAGATTGCGGTTCACCGACGTAATGCGTCGAAAGTTTTGCACGAGTTCGTCGATGCGGCCCAGGAGCCGCTGACTCAGGCGGCCTTCACGGCGCACGAGGGCGACCCACTCGGCGTTCTCGCGGACATGGATCAGCGTCGCTCGGTAGTCGGCTTCAAGCCCAGATTGGGCATAGTTCAGCCAGACCAGCGGGCGCCCCAGGAGAATCGTCAAGAGCGTGCCGAGCGCTGCGTAGCCGACGGCGATGCCAAATAGAAGCGGGCTAATCGTCCACAGGACGCCCGAGAACGACACGACCGCCAGGATCGCATTCAGAAAGATGAGCGTAAATGACAGAGTAGTTGTCGTGAATGCTCGGATGTCTTCGGCAATGCGCTGATCCGGGTTGCTCGATTTGATCCGACTCTCGAAGGCGCAGATAGTTACGTCGATCGAGATAGCGTGCGAGTCACGCGTTTGGTCAACCACGAACGCCACAGCAGGCCCAGCCGCTCCTCGGAAAATCGATAGAGCACCGCCGCTGCCGTCATGACGGCAAAAACGGCGACGTACACAATCATCAGCCTGATGAAGCCCGCCATATCGTGAGCGACAATTGCCGTCATGAGGTCGCGTCCGATGTAGCTGTTCACGACGTTGAGACCATTGACAGACAGTGCGAACATCGCCAGGAGTATGAGCAGGCCGATAACCTTTGGGCGTACTTCGGGCTGAGCAAATCGCTCACCGCGCGCAGAAACCGGCGGGCGGTCTGACGATTGAGTGGAGTAGGTTAGTGCGCTCATATGTACCCTTCGCTAGCCTAATTCTGAAGGGGCTTGGGTTAGGTCCGATGTCGGAAATATCCTGAGATCAGCCAGGAGGGGCGCGTCGAGCGCCATGATTGCAGGCACGAGACCCAGGACGACAAGATGGACCATGGACGGAGTCGCACTGGTCTGTCGATCCGATTGCCGACGCGCGAGGATCACCCGATCACTCCGCATCACGAATCACCTATGCTCGCGAGGTTAGTGGGCAGCATCGCCGATGCCGGCGTCGTGAGCGGAGTCAGGCAGGAAGAGCGTGGGAGTGAGCTGCCCAACCGGAAAGCTAAAGCTGCCGGAGACTTCCACACGCGTCCTCGGGTCCTCCCGTAAGGCAGCGGACTTGAAATGGGCCAGAGGTTAGCTCTCCGTTAAAGTTCTGGCAGCAGACGGCTCGATTGGCCATGCATTCTCCAAGTTGGAAATCGACGTGACCTGCGCATAGCGGCGCCAGTCGGCGTGAGTGCTGGTGCGCCGGTGAGTTACATCTTGGGTGACAGTGCGAATGACTCTTCGACCCATAGCGGCTCCAGAGATCCCCGTCGGAATCACAGCGACGGGGTGCTTCGCGCTGCCGCAGCTACCCCTTGACGGCGCCCGTAAGAGCGGTGACGTAGTGCTCGACGAAGATCGGAGTAGACGAGCGCGACCGGGATCGAGCCCAGAAGAGCGCCCGGCCATGAGCGGGCCCCAGTAGAAGACGTCGCCGCGCACGAGCTCGGTGAACACTCCGATCGGGATCGTCTTCTTGCTGGGGCGACGAGAGAAAGACCGAGCGCGTAGAGGAACTCGTTCCACGACAGGGTGAAGCGCGAAGATACCGGCGGAGAGGATTCCGGGGACGGCGAGCGGGAAGCTGATGCGGACCATCGCCTGGATCCGGCTCGCCCCGTCGATCCGGGCGCAGTCCTCGATCTCGCGCGGAATCGTCTTGAAATACCCCATCAGGAGCCAGGTACAGAACGGAATCAGGAACGTCGGGTACGTGAGGATCACGGCCCACGGCGTGTCGCCGATCCCGAAGGCCTTGACGACGTCGCCGAGCGGGATGAAGAGCAGGGTCGGCGGCACCAGGTAGGTGATGAAGATCACCGTCCCGAGGGACGGCGCCCAGCGGAACTGCAGGCGCGCCAGCGCGTACCCGGCGAGCAGGCCGCAGAAGAGCGAGATAGCCGGTCGACACGGTGGCGATGAACAGGGTGTTCCACGCCCACCGCGGGAAACATGGTCAGCTCGAACAGATAGTAGAAGTGGTTCAAGGTCGGGTGCAGCGTGAAGAAGGGATTCATCTTCACGTTGTACAGCTCGACGTCGGGCCGGATGGAGGTGATCACCATCCAGTAGAACGGAAACAGCGTCGCCCCGACCATGCACCGTCAGCGGAATGTAGAACGTGACCGCGCGCTTGAGCGGGCTCCCGTATCGCGGACGGCCATCGTCAGTCGCTCCGCCGGATGTACCAGAGCTGGAACACGATCACCATGAGGAGGAACGGGAACAGGGAGAGCGAGATCGAGGCGCCCTGCCCCAGCTTGGCCGCCCGCATGGCGATCTCGTAGGCGTACGTCCCGAACACGTGGGTGCTGCTGTAGGGCCCGCCCCGCGTCAGGACGTAGATGAGCTGGAAGTCGGCGAACGTCGCGATCATCGAGAACAGCACCACCACCAGCATGATCGGCTTGATCAGCGGAAGCGTCACCCGCCAGAACCGCTGCCACGCGTTGGCTCCGTCGATCTCTGCGGCCTCGTGCAGATCGGGGTTGACGGTCTGCAGCCCGGCCAGGAGGGTGATGGCGAAGAACGGCATGCCGCGCCACACGTTGACCAGAATCAGGCAGCCCATCGCCATGGTCGCCGTCGCCGAGCCACAGGATCCGCTGCGAGATGAGCCCGGCGTTCATGAGCATCCAGTTGAACACGCTGAACGTCGCGTCGAACATCCACTGCCAGGCGAGCGTGCTCAGCACCGTGGGCACGATCCACGGCAGGAGCATGGACGCGCGGACGATCCGCTTGAATCGAAAGTGGTGGTTCAGGAGCAGCGCCGCCGCCATTCCCAGAGCCAGCTTGAGGATCGTCGCGATGAAGGTGTAGACGAACGTGTTCTGGAACGCGCGCAGGAAGATCGAGTCGTTCAGGTTCACCCAGAAGTTCTGGAGCCCGACGAAGTTGCCCGGCCGTCCGACCACCTTGTCGCTGACCGCCAGCCAGATGCCGAGAACGAACGGGTAGGCGATGAAGAGCGTCAGGATGACGAGCGTGGGCGCGAGGAGCACGCCCGCCAGGACATGCTCCCGCTCCAGGAGACTGGCCTAGCCGCGTCGGGCGGCGGAGCTCGGGCACCGCCACCACGACGACGGGCGCCGGGATCGCCGGCGCGCCGGGCGCCGCGCTCTTTGCCAGGATGGGCTCGATGCGTTGATCGGCCATCGCGCTCTCCCAGGTGCCGCGCCCGGCCTACGCGTACGCCTTCTTCAGCTCACCTCGGCCCACTTCACCGCGTCCTCGGCCTTCATGCCCTTGATGGCCTGGGCGTACATGTCCACGAGGATGTACTTGACCAGAGCCTCGGACGCCTTGCGGCTGGGCGCGCCGGGGTAGCCCGGCCAGCGGCCGAACTTGACGCCTCCCTGAAGGGAATGAGCTTGGGATCCTTCTCCCACAAGCGGATGCTTCTCCCAGTACGGCGTGGGGCCGACGGTGTAGCCGTCGTTCGCCGCCATCCACTTGTCGTACTGTGGCCGGTCCATGAACCAGCGGAGGAACTCCTTGGCCACCTGCTGGTTCTTCGAGTACTTCATGACGGCGCGTCCCTGACCGCCGATGTTGTAGAAGCGCCCGCCCGGCCCCTTCGGCATCTGGCCGTGACTGGTGACCTTGGCGATGTCGGGGAACTGCCGCTTGGCCACGAAGTAGATGCTCGCCCCGTTGATCGTCGCCGAGATCGTCCCGGCGAGGTACGCGCGGTTGTTGCTGCTGTCGTCCCAGGCCAGCCCGCCCTCGTCGAGGCAGTCCTTCCAGGCGGCGACCGTGAACTTCACGGCCTCGAGCGTCTCCTTGCTGTTGATGACGACCTTCCCGCTCTGGTCGATCTCGGCGCCGCCGAAGCACCAGGTCATCGAGTAGGCCCAGTTGTTGGGATCGCCCAGGCTGTGGCCGAAGGCCTGCCCCATCGGCTGGTCTCTTCTTCTTGAGCGCGATCCCGACCTTGCGCCAGCTCGTCCCAGGTGTCCGGGAACTTGCTGGCGCCCGCCTCCTTGAACCAGTCCGTCGCGGTACGCCCACGTCGAGGGCACCGAGCAGAGCGGCACCGCCTTCCAGCGGCTTGCCGACGACGCTGACCTTCTTGATGTGTTCGTAGTACGCGCCGTCCCGACTTGGCGATCTCCTCGGCCACGTCGTCCACGTCGGCGAGTCCGTCGGCGTAGAGATGCGGCCAGTTGGAGATCATCATGATGATGTCGGGGCCGGCCTTGGTCTCGATGGCCGAGGCGATCCGGGGATTCAGGTCGTTCATGTTGATCAGGTCGACGGTGACGTCGACCCCGGCCAGCTTCGCCGAACTCCGCCGCGAGCCGCTTGAACTCGACGTCGGAGGCCGGAACGAAGCTCACCCACTCGAGGATGTTGAGCTTGGTTCCCTTCGGGAAGCTGGGCGCCTTCTGCGCCGCGACGATTCCGGGATCCCGCCGACCGCCGCGGCCCCGGTCGCTGCGCCCGCCGTCCTGAGAAACGCCCGCCGATCGAGTCTCGTTACGCCGCCTGGCTGCTTTGCCATGGCCCACCCCCGGCGCACTGGGACCGTTTGCTAACCCTCGGGTCCCGCGGGCGACTACCCCGCGGCCTGCACATCCTCGCCCGAGCCTTACGAAACGGAGGCGATCAGAGCACCACCGATCAATGGTGTCAAGCGCTCTTCGCGGACAGCACGAACTCCCGGCACAGGCCGTAGCGACCGAAGTGAGCAGGCAGAGGGCGAGGAGTAACCTGCGGGATCGGTCGCGGATGAAAGATGCGCGGTCAGCCTGTTGAATGTTCGTTCGGTTGCGCGCGCTCTGTCTGGAACGCCATGGCGACTACCCGCTTGAGGTAAAGCAAAGTCGAACGGCTTATCCACGTAGGCGAGGGCGCCACGTTCGAGGGTGTTGCGAGCAAGTGTGGCGTCTCTGTTCCCGGTCACCATCACGATCTTGGCCGCCGGGTTGATCAAACGGATTCGGCTTGAGCACTTCGACGCCGTCCATTCCGCCGGCCAGCGCCACGTCGAGCAAAACCAGATCTGGGCGGGACAAGATGAAGCCTCTTCAGGCCCTCTTCGCCCGTGAGTGCGCCTGAGACGTTGTACCCTCTTCATGGAGACAGGCGAGCAGGACGTCAACCACCGCGGCGTTGTCGTCGATTACGAGAATTTTAGCGGCCGGAGCCTTGACCACCGCCGCGGCCTTTCTGATTGTGCCTGCCTGCGCCGGAGGCTGTCCATCGCGCGCTCCCACCGAACGTGCTCAGTAGGAGTCCTGTTACCAAAGGTCCTGGTCTTTCGCCCGGCGCCAGTCGGCGGTCTCCGGCGAAACAGCGCGCCTCGAGCACCGCAGTCGGATGCATCAGATGGAACTCGGCGAACATCGACGCTGCGTGTCGGTCGCAATCTTCGAGCGTCGGGAATTTGTGCCGAGCACTCGATCCCCACCGCGGCGGATTGTCCGATATCGGAGTGAGCCAGACCGCCCACTGCGTCGTCGCCGCCAGAGGCGGTCGCGGCACACGCGAGCACGGCCAACGCGACGAGTGACGTCTTTTGCGTGAGCCGGATCATGGCGGCATCACCATTACCCGGAACGCGAGAGATCCTGATGCACCGGCGGAACGATGAAGAGGTGATCCGCGGGGATGACGTCCGGCCGGAACCGCCGGACCTCAGCCCGCGCGATTCGCATCACCGTCTCGCGAATCTCCGGCGTCGGGACCTCGCCGACGACCTGATCGTCACGTGCGATTTGCGCCATCCGGAGACGTGAGACTTCGGAATGATCTGCAAGCCACGCAGCTGAACTTCACGCGCGAGCGCGTCGGACAGCTGCGACTGAAGGATGACGGCCTCCTCCATCTGCTTCCGTCTGGTGGCGTAGATACCTCGCGACGACGACGATTGCCAACGTGATCGCCACGAGGACGGAGATGGTAAGGATCGTGTTCGTTGCGCCGATCGAGTCGGGCCGCTGGGCCCAGCTGTCTACAGTTGACCCCAGTAGGAGCGCGCCCGACGTGGCAAGACAAACAGCAATTCGCATGACGTCCTCCCTCGATACCACGGACGACCGTGAGCCCGACCTGCGGGCTGCTCGGTAACCGATTCGATCGATGACGAAGGCCGTTCGAGACGACGATGCGATCGGCGCAGTCGGGTGTCCAATATCTTTTTCCAGCGCCATTCAGACGTTGGTGATATGAGTCCCCGTAATGGAGCTGCGGCACCTGCGCTACTTCCTGGCGGTCGCCGAGGAACGTCATTTTGGGCGAGCGGCGGCGAGGCTCAACATCTCTCAACCGCCCTGAGCCAGCAGATTCAGCGCCTTGAGACGGAGCTGCAGACACCGCTCTTCCATCGATCGACGCGGCGCGTCGAGCTAACGCCCGCCGGCCGAGTATTCCTCGCGGAAGCCCGGGCCGTCATCGCACAGGCCGAGCAGGCCGCCCGATCGGTGCAGCGAGCGAAGCGTGGTGAGGTCGGCCAGCTGGTTGTGGGCTGCGCCCTGTGGGCCGACTTCTCAACGGTGCGCGGATTATTCGACTCTTCGCGCGGCGACATCCGGATGTCGCGGTCGAGCTGCGCGATCTGACGGCTCCAGAGCAGGTGTCCGCCCTCGAGGACGGGTCCATCCATGCAGGGATTCTTCGGCCGCCGATCCCGAGCGACGCGCTCGTGAGCGAGCGCCTGTTCTCGGAGAGCTTGGTCGTCGCGTTTCCACGTGGGCACCGCTTTACGGACTACCAGCGAGTTCCATGGGAAGCTCTCGTCGATCAGCCCTACGTGCTTCTCTCGCGCCGGCGAGCGCCGGCCTATCAGGCCCTCGTTGCCAGGGCATGCCGCGACGCAGGGGTGACGCTGAAGGTCAAATACGAGGTCGAGAATCCTCAGTCCGTCCTCGCGGTGGTCGCGGCCGGCGTTGGCATTTCATTGGTGCCCGCCTCGTTACAGAGGCTGAAGCGGCCTGGGATCGCGTATCGGCGTCTGACGCCTACCGGCCCGGCGTTGGAGACTGTCATCGCGTGGCACCGAGAACGTGAGGGGCCCTTCGTCCAAGCGTTCGTCAGCGTGGCAAGGGAGACCGCGCGGTCACGCTCCTTCGTTGCTTAACTTCGTCGTTCGTCCGTTGAGAGCCCGAGCGCTACCTCGCGGTTGCGCTGTGGCGATGCGAAGAAGAGGCAAGTTGTGACGAGTGTGGTGCGCCTGGCAGGAGTCGAACCTGCGACCTCGGATTAGAAGTTCTCCGGCTGAAGTCAGCGTTCCTGCGAACAAGATCAGACGCTTACGGAGCGAACATCGTGAGTGCGCGAGCTGCATCGGAGTGCGGCGAATTGCGGCTGGATGCGGTCAGTGAGTGACAGTCCCGGCGACAGCCGCCCGAACCAGCCCGAACCAGCGACATCCTCATTAACAGACGAGGGCCGGCGACGAGCCGGCCCTCAGTGTGTGGGCAAAATTCTGTCCACGGTCAAGCCGTTGATCGTGTCGGCCCTGATTCGGTGAGAATCTCGGCTCGATGATCACCCTGCTGTTTCAGCTCGTTCGACTCCTGCTGGTCTCTTGCGCCGGCGCTACCGCCAGCTCGCCTTGGAGAACCTCGCCTTGCCAGCAGCTCGCCATGTGCAAGAGAATGGCGCGCCGGCCCCAGTTTCGCCGGGCTGATTGGTTGGCTGGCCAGGGTCTGGGCCGGGGTGGGGCAATCTCGCATGATCGTTACCCCCGATACCGTGCTGTGCGGTGAGCAGGAAGACGCTCATCTGGGTCGGGTTGACCGTCGGCTCGGCCATCGGCGGCTACCTTCCCGCGCTGTGGGGCGGAGACGTCATCTCGTTCTCGTCGGTAGTCTTGAGCGCCGCCGGCGGCATCGTCGGGATCTGGCTCGGCTATCGGTTCGGCGAGTAGGAGAGTCGGGAGCGGCACCAGATTGCGCCGGACACAGGAGAGCTGCGGAAGAACCGCCTTCATACGTGATTCCTCGGAAACGAAAGGCTAGCGGCGGCTGCAAGCTTGCCCGGGTACTACGTCAGCTTCAGGACACGAAGAACGCCGAGGCGCCGGAGACGGACCGCAATGCTGTCCACCACCAGCGCTGCGGCGGCACCCCTGTCACCAGGTAGATCTACGTACGGTTCGATCATCTTGGGCAGCGGACGTGGTGAAAATTCAGGGCCGCATACCGGGAGATGAGGGAAAGTTTGAGGCGGTTTTCGTCCCGTACGTCGAACTGACGATACCGGGCGTTCATCTCGCCGAGGATGGCTTTGCAGTATGAGTGATTCTCGATGACACCGTTCGGCGCCCGAACCACAGCCGGCGTGAGTCGGGCGCCTCCGGGTCCACCGCCATGTTGGCGCTCCACCACGCCGTTCTTCCGTTCTTCGTGTACTTGGTCCGCGGTGGCCGTCTGAGTCGGGTTCGCTCGTGACAGTCATCCTAAGGCTCTGGAGCGACCTATCTCCCTCGATCCTGACTCACGAGTTCCCACGTCGCGGTGCTCTACGACGACGGCCAGCAATCCCTGCGCGAGCGGCGCCGCGAGGTTGCGATGGTGTCGAGCTGGAAGCTGCGGGCGGCGTTGTAGGTGAGAATGCTGAGTGCTGCCTGGGACAGTTGGCGCCGGAGTGCCGGGTCGGGACCACGTCGAGGGCGAACTCGCCCTTGAGTTCGACGATCGTCTTCTCCCGGCGTCGCCCCGGCCTTACCGACGATCCATACTACAGTGGAGTGGTCGGGCATCGCCAACCCGGCGGCCAACCTGCGCTCAAGTTCATCGAGCGAACCGACGGATACTGTCCGTTGACCAAAAATGTCTTGTCATCTTCGACGACCATGCCGGCGGCGCGTATGAGCCTCTCGTACTCGGGGTTCCGTAGGTCAGTAGAGCTACGTCCGGCGCGGTGAGCGTCCAGGATGGCGCGACGGAACGTTCACCGGTTTTTCTGCGCTCGTCAGAAGATAGGCCCTATGAATGGTCGGATGAGCTCGGAACTGTCCGGCGGTGCTCGCGCGGAGAGCAGCACGTGTTCTAGGTCCGAAGGTCAACGACAGGGCGTTCTGCTCCTGCCGCGTCGGAAGGCCGACCACTCCTCTATAGGTCGCAGAGCCGACAGACGAGACCGGGCCATCATCTGCGTCCCAAGACCGCCCCCGGCTCGCGTCGCGACCCTCCACCAAACAGCTCGACACCCCCGCCCAGCAGCGCCCACGCCTCGACGATAAACCGTCGGGCCTGCAGGATCACGCAGCCAGGCCCAGATCTCGTTTGACCGTCCGCACAACCACCGCCGCAATGCCGAGCGCAGTACGCAAGGCCGATCCCATAAAGTTCCTCCAAGTAGTTTACGGCTCGAGATTCGAATGACGAGTGTGCCAATCCGGTTTTGGCACAGCGGCGAGCGATCGTAGCGTCATCGATCTTCACGCCTCCACTTCCTTCTCAGCGTGCCTTCGAGCCGCGCCAGGTTGCCTTCACATCGACCCGCTTGTCTGACTGTGTCCGCCTCCTGAGGATTCGCGCGCCGACGTCCTTCGGATTTCGCCCCCGAGGATCCGGAAACAGAGTCGCCCTCGCGTAGTCGGCGGTAGGCGTCCGTGAACACCCACTCATCCGCGTCCAGGGCCTTCTGCGAGCTTCCTCGAGAAGGGCAAGCGACGGCCGCTCCGCGCCCGACTCGATCTGCGCCAGATGGACGCGATGGATGCCGACGCGCGCTGCCAGGGCGGCCTGGGTCAGCTCCCGTCGCCGTCTCGCCCGACGCACCGCCGCCCCGATCAACGCTTCAATAATCAGCCCGTTGTAGTGGTCCAAATACCACCACGACCTCTACAGATTCGTCAAGGTTTGCTAGTCCTCTCGCGCAGTCAGTGTTGTGGGCGTGTCGCATAAGTTCACGCCGGCGGAGCGGAGCGGCTGGCACCTGGCTGGCGGCTACCGAGGCGAACAAAGTAGGGCGATGCCGAGCCCGTTGACAACACACCTATAACGTACGAAGCTCCCATCCCATGCCAACTGGTAGGCTCGGCTACTCCAAGGGTCAGCACAACATGACCGACAACCTGAACAACGCCGCCGCGGTATCGCCCGGAAGATGACGACGTCCCCGGGGCTGCAGGCGAGTCCCGAGACGATCCGGCGCGACTCGATCCGGCGCCGCAGTGAGCAGGCGGAGTCGGCGGCGCGCGAGCACCAGCGCGTGAAGCGCCGAAGCGCGCGCGGCCGAGGCCCAGTTCAGTCGCGCGGCCGAGGGATGCGCCGCCGAATGTGGAGATCAACGTGAAGCCCGGCCGGCGCCTCGACCACGCGCCAGGCGGAGAACCAGATAGCATTTCCCGAGGTGTATGACTGCTCGCGGGCAGTCGCCTTACTAGTTCGTCAAAATCATCGTCACAATCAATGCGCGTCCACCCGCGGTTCCGTACACCAGGCATCCCTAACGGCCTACGGTTTCGACGCGGGGCTTCGTGATCTTCGGTGACAATTTTTTATGTTTCCGGTGACAGCGAAGGAGCCGACGTTCTGTAACAGCTTGTAGTCCCTTCCTGCGAGATAGGTAACAGCAGTATTCCGGACACATGGGTGACACTTCTTGCCCTCTTCGGAGGAGGAGGGCATGCCTTGGAAGGAGTGTCACGTCATGGACGAGCGGCTCCGGTTTGTCGCCCGCCTGCTCTCGAGGGCGAGAAGATGGCGCCTCTGTGCGCCGAGTTCGGCATCTCGCGCAAGACCGGCTACAAGATCTTCGACCGCTACAAAGACTGCGGCCTCGAGGCGCTCACCGACCGGAGCCGCCGGCCGTACCGCGCAGGCGAACCGCCTGCCGGCCCCGATCGAGGCGATGATCGTCCGGCTGAAGCGCGAGTATCCGGGCTGGGGCGCGCCCAAGATGCGCGAAAAGCGATGACCCAGCGCGCCGTGGATGGGCTGGATCGAGGCCCCAGCGCATCACCTGGCCTCTTCGTTGAGTGATCTCATTAAAGCAGAGCGTGAAGGGGCGTGTCGTGACTTCCGTGAACCAGTCCAGGTCGCCTGAAGAACTAACCCCACTCCAGCTGTCGCCGGGATACTTCGGTACCCGGGTAAATATCCTGACCACAGAAGGGCGGCGTGGGGCAGCGCTCGCCAAAGGCGACAAGGCTGTTGCTCGTCCAGCGTGACTCCAGCGTCTTCAAGCAGAACCACCAAGGTTGTGATGGGTGGTTTCGTCACGAAGGGAGACGACCTTCCGTAGCAGACCAGCGGCGCTGTGCGACTCGGATCCCTTGAGCAGCGCCTCGAACGCAGCAGCCAGCGAGTAATCGGGAACATCAGCCGCGAGCTGAAACACGGCGGCACGCCTTCGATGATCCTTGTGCCGGTGGCGGCCTCTTGTATCCTGACGAAGGGCTGCCCGATGACCTCCGCACACGCTCTCAAGATCTCAGGCGCCAATGAAGCCACGACTTGGCGAAGATGCACGCTTCTCCCAGTCCCCGCGTGAGACTCCGCCCCGGCCCGGAGAAGCCCAGGTTCTCTGCGCTGTGGCCTACTCCATCCGCCCGGTTGATCGTCGAGCCGCATCGCACACGCCATCCAGACGCTGCCCAGTTCACCCATCAGCTGATGAAGAACTCCGACGCGCCGGATCTCACCCGCAGCGCGAGCGCTCGCCTGAACCTCGACCCTGACCTGACGACCACGCCTCCGCGCTCCAGCGCGTGTGCAGCATCACGCGCAGGACGCGGTTGATGCGGAGCCAGGGTGCCAGAGGCGGGCGTCGGTGTCGTTCACTTTCCCTTCGGCCCGCACACGAGAAGCTCACGATCCGG
>ERZ1370068.588-contig-10536_pt1 | contig 43360 bp, 47 predicted proteins | sample MGYA00561227_ERZ1370068 | MGnify/ENA primary metagenome ERZ1370068 (study PRJEB38410, sample SAMEA6850437) | metagenome | study: Metagenomic assessment of the ecological functions of the soil: analysis of the soil microbiota associated with the... | reverse complement strand
GGTTACGTACGGCTCCGCCCATGGCCACCGCACGATCACTGCACACGTTCGAGATGGAGCCGAGATCGACATCCCCATCGGCATCGAGGTTCGGGACGCGGCGCGCACTCTCCCGGCCAGCATCTACCGCTGCAAGGGCGTGGTTCGGACGGCCGAAGCGCCCGACCGGCGCATCCTGCAGGTCGTCGGCCGGCGGTGGATATCGCCGTGGGGCGAATGGGATGACCGCGGACCCGCATCGTCGCCATCGGGGCGCACGGAGGTGACGGGGATTCACCAGTGAAGTCTTCCAGCGTTGCGGTCCCGGGGCAGCACAGCCGGTCGCGATTGGCCGAGCACCTCACAGGAGAGAACTGACACATGCAAAGCCTGAAACAGTTCATTGCCGGCTGATCCCGGTCCTGGCGGCATCCGTGGTCCCGATGCCCAGCTCGCGCAGGTTGACGCCGTCGACTCGACGCCATCGTCTCTGCTTCGCCGCACGACTGGACTACGTGTCGTCGATGAAGCGGGCGCGGGTGGAAACGCGACGCGACCATCGAGGCGGTCCTGGCGAGCGGGCAGAAGCTGCAGTTCCTGCACCACGGCGTCATCACGGTCCAGCGCCCGGACCGAAGCTGCGCGTCGAGCGCGTCGGCGAGCTGATCGCGCAGACCTTCTACTACGACGGCAAGTCGTTGAGCGTGAGCCTGCCGGACGAAGTACCACGCGACCATCGCGGCGCCGCCCACCGTGGACGCGATGCTCGACTTTCGCGCGCGACAGGCTGGGCGTCGTCGCGCCGGCATCCGACCTGTCTACGGCAACGCGTTCGGCGAGGCTCTCCGAGGGCCTGACGTCCGCCTACGTGGTGGGACCTCGATGGTCGGGGGCGTGCGTGCACGCACCTCGCATTCCGCAACTCGGAGGTCGACTGGCAGCTTGTGGGTCGCAGGACGGCGACAAGCCGCTGCCACGCAGTTCTGTCACCTCGAAGAAGATGCCGCAGTCGCCGCAGTTCGAGGTGGTGTGATGACGAGGCAGCGACAGCGCCGAGCCTGACCGACGCCGACGTTCCGCTTCGCGCCGGCTAAGCGGATCGCGGCCAGATCGAGTTCGACACCGCATCGGCAGCCAAATAGCAGGAGAGACCATCGGCGAAACCCACGCAAAGACAACTCGCGCTCGCCGGCATCCTGGTCGTCGCGCGCTGGCCGGTGCCGCCATCGGCGGCCAGTGCCACTCGCATCGGCGCGGCCCCGGGAGGATCGGTCGTGCGCGCCGCCGCACCGTCGTGGCCGCCACCACCACCGTGGCCGCTAATCATCGGCCAGCGCCACCAGCGGCGGCCGTTGCGAACGCGAATGCCCAGGCGGCGACCATGCCAGCGCACAGGCGGCGTGTCTCACCTGCGAACGTGCCCAGGCCGCCGCCGCGCAAAGCCGCCGCCGCGGACCGGCCGTCGGGGCCGATGACGACGACGCTCCCGGCCGGATGCGCAGCCGACGCAGACGCTCAACAACGCCGACAGTACCAGCGCTGCGGGAGCGACCTACCACCGCGCCGTCGATGCAGTGGAACCAACCACGTGTTCGTCGTATCGCAGCCATGAACTGACCCCCTCGGAGCGCTCGCCGCTCAATGCCTGGCAGTCGCCGTGCTGAGCGCGTCAGCGGCAGCGCAGGCACAGTCACCCGGTATCGCCATCGACCCCGAGGCGCAGCGGCTCCGCTGAAGGCGTTTCGACCGATCTTCTCGCGCGGCAGGACCGGTTCACCTTCGACACCCGCGTTTCCCTCGAAGTGGTTTCATGCGCAAGTCGGGCCAGAAGATCGAGTTCAACCACACGGCCGGCCAGCGGCGCAGCGGCCCGGCAAGATGCGCCTTCCGAGCGCGGCGGTGACTCTGGCAGCCCAGCTCTTCGTCTACGACGGCCGGTCGAGTGACGCTCGTACAACCCCGGCGGACGAAGACTCCTATGCCACGGTCGGCGCGCCGGGACACCATCGAGGCCATGTGCTCGACTTCGCGCGCGAGAGTCGCCCGGCATCGTCGCGCCCGCCGGGCGACGTTCTCTACAGGGATGCCTACGCGATCCTGATGGACGGCGTGGTCCGTCGGCCATCGTGGTCGAAGCAATACGTCATCGAGAGGCGTGCGCTGCGACCAGCGCGTTCCGCGGGCCCGTCACCGACCTGCAGAGTCTGGATCCAGGAAGGGCCGCAGCCGCTGATGCGCGCAGAGATCGTAGTCACGACGCGCGATCATGGCCAGTGCGCCGCAGTTCTCCGCGACCGTCGCCGAAGTGGGACCTCAAGCCGCGCTTCGACGACCGGACGTTCCGTTTCTCGGCGCCTGCCGCTGAAGAAGGTCGATTTCCTGCCGGCCCAGGGGACCCCACGCCGAGCAACAACCTTCGCCTTCGCATGCGTGCTTTCGCAATGGGTGTGCCGATCATGGCACTCGCTGGCGGGGCAAACTGGGATCGACCCCGGGGTGGGCGTTGGGCGCTACGGGTCCGGGAGCGCGCGGTGGCAGGACTCCGGCGTCAACCAGCCCGGCGCGGCAATGCCGGGGAGCTTCCGCCGCTCGGCGTCGGCGTGGGGGCCCCGGGCGCCGTGGTGCTAAAGACCCCGGCATCAACCAACCTGGTGCCATCACCGGCAACGCGGGCGGAGCAGGCAAGCCTCGACCTGGCGCTAACGACCCGGGCCTCAACCAGTCGGGCGTTGCGGGCAACGTGGACGGAGTCGCTCGTCGTCCTGTCCGGCGCTGATGCGCTAGCGACGCACCCGGTGCGGTCAGCCGCCGGGCAGGCGAGCCGCCAGCTGCCGCGGGTAGACGTTGGGCGCACGTTGCCTTCAGATCTTCGCGCGCGCTTCAGGCGTGAGGTGCGATGCGTGGCGTCGATGTAGCGGCGTGTCGTCGAACATGTGCCCCGAGTTCGGATCCACGGAGGTCACCGCGCCGAACGTCTCGGAGGCGAAGAGGACGCCAGTTCTCCTGCCGGCACCACGTCGAGTGAGCAGGTCGATGCCGGGCTGGTGATAGACGCAGGTGTCGAAGAACACGTTGTTCAGCAGCAGTTCCGGCAGCGGCGGCCGTTTCATGTCCTGCGCCAGGCCGCGGTAGCGGCCCCAGTGGTACGGCACCGCGCCGCCGCCGTGCGGGATGATCGAACCGCAGCGTCGGGAAGTCCTTGAACAGATCCGCCGTCGAGGAACTGCATGAACGCCGTGGTGTCGCGCGTTGATGTAGTGCGCGCCGGTGGCGTGGAAGTTCGGGTTGCACGAGCGCGCTCACGTGCACCATCGCCGGCACGTCCAGCTCCACCATCTTCTCGTAGAACGGATACCAGTGCCTGGTCGGTGAGCGGCGGTCGCGTTCCAGTAGCCGCCCGACGGATCCGGATTGAGGTTGCAGCCGACGAAGCCCGAGCTCGTTCACGCAGCGCTCCAGCTCGGCGATGCAGTTCGTCGGGCGCGACGCCGGGCGATCTGCGGCAGCTGGCACACGCCGACGAAGTTGTCCGGGATAGAGCTCGCAGACGCGGTGGATCAGGTCGTTGCAGCACGCGCGCCCAGGCGCCGACGCCTCGGCTTCGTTGCCCACGTGGTGGCCCATGGCGGAGGCGCGCGTCGGCGAGAGATCGTGACGTGATGCCCGCGCTCCCGCAGGCGCGCTGCGGCTGCGTGCTCTTCATCGTCGCTCGTCGCTGATCCTCAGTCGTCGGAATGCCGGATAGGCGAGCCTGATGGCCGCGCACCGCTCGAGGCCCGGCCAGTTGCGCGTCGCGAAACTGGTCGCGAGCGCCGCGGGCGGTGGTGTAGTGGCCGTGGCAGTCGATGATCATCGCGTCAAGCCAGAGGGCATTCCGGCAACAATCGCGAGCTGCGGCCGCGCTAGGCGCCGAAGTGCCGCAGACCGTCGAGATCGACGATGGAGAGGCCGCCATATGCGGGCGCACGAGCTCGGCCTTTTCCAGCACCCCGCAGCCGCCTGGTTCACGCGCTGGCGCGAGACACCCCGAGAGGTAGCCCGCTCACTCCTGCGAGATCTGCATGTCGGTGCGCCTGGTCGGGATAGAGGCGGGTTGAAGAGGCTCGCGAGCGACCGCGCCACGCGCGCATCAGGCTCCAGCAGGCGGTCGTGCTCCACCACCGAGATGAACTGGCCGAGCGCGCTCGTTCAGCTGCATCAGCAGGAAGCGGTTACGAACGCGATGTCGGTATCGAGCAGCCACGTCGAAGGTCGCGCGCGGCATGAGCGCCACGCGGCGTGGCGCGCAGCGTTTCGACGTCGTACTTGCGCGTCTTGTCCTGAGCAGCGACCCCTCGCCGAACCAGCCGCCGCTCGTGACGCCGGTGAAGGTCGTGGTCTTGTCCTGCCGGGGATGACGCTCGTCGTCTTGACCAGCCCGTCGACGATCCCGATCCAGTGCTCGACCGGCTCGCCCTTGCGGCAGACTGGCGTCGCCCGCCGGCAAAGTCGCGCACCAGCGTCTTCGGCGGCTCGACGCGTGCGATCTGCTCGCGGCTGAGCGTGCGCAGGTCCAGAGGCGAGGCGCGCAGCAGTTCGGTCAGAGCGTTTCCATGGCCCGAATTGTCGGCGAAAAGACATCCCGCGGTAGGTGCGTGAGAGTAGGGGCGGATTCACACCGGCGCAGCCAGGCATGACGGCTCCGGAGCGAGGATCCCCTGGAGGAGACCGAATGACGGCGCAACCGGGACGGCCGGCACCTTCCCAGTTGCTGCTGCGGCATCGCGCGCGAGCGCGGCGAGCGACCCGGCGATCCGCGAGAAGAACCTCGGGCATCTGGCAGAGCGTGGACCGTGGTCGCGAGGTGCGCGACGAGGTCGAGTGCGCTCGCCTGCGGCTCGCGCCAAGCGGGGCTCGCAGCGCGGCGCAGCACCTCGCGGTGATCGGCGCCAACCGCCCGCGCCTCTACTGGGCGCTCATCGCCGCGCAGTCGCTGGGCGCCGATCCCGGTGCCGTTCTACGAAGACGCGCGTCGCCAGCGAGATGATCGTACGTCTTCCAGAACGCGGAGATCGCCTTCGCGATCGTCGAGGACCAGGAGCAGGCCGGACAAGCTCTTCGAGATCCTGCCGCAGTGCCCGAAGCTGAAGCACATCTGGTACGACGAGCCGCGCGGGCCTGCGCCACTACGACGCAGCCGGAGCTCGCGAGCTACGAGAGCCTGCGCGAGGCGGGCCGCGCGTACGCGCAGGCGCAATGCCGGGCTTCTTCGCAGGCCGAGATCGAGAAGGGGCGCGGCGCCGACACGGCGATCATGCTGTACACGTCGGGCACCACGGGCAGTCCCAAGGGTGTCGTCGCTCTCCCACGACAACCTCGATCGCAGTCGAGCCGCGCGTACGCCGAGCTCGAGGGCCTGCGCGACGACGACGAGGTGCTGGCCTACCTGCCGATGGCGTGGATCGGGCCAGAACGTCTTCTCCTACGCGCAGTGGATGGTCGTGGGCTTCCGCATCAACTGCCCCGAGTCGGCCGAGACCGTGATCACCGACATGCGCGAGATCGGGCCGACCTACTACTTCGCGCCGCCGCGCGTGCTGGAGGCGCTGCTCACCCAGGTCACGATCCGCATGGAAGACGCGGGCGTGGGTGAAGCGCCGCATGTTCCAGCTACTTCATGGAGCTCGCGCGCCGCGTGGGCTGCAGCGATCCTCGACGGCAGCCCGGTGGGTCGCGTCGACCGCGTGCACTACGCGCTCGGCAACCTGCTCGTCTACGGGCCGCTGCGCAACGCGCTCGGCATGTCGCGCGTGCGCGTGGCCTACACCGCGGGCGAGGCGATCGGCCCCGACCTCTTCGTCTTCTACCGCTCGCTCGGGATCAACCTGAAGCAGCTCTACGGCTCGACCGAGACATCGGTGATGGTGTGCGTGCAGCCCAACGGCGAGGTGAAGCCCGACACCGTGGGCCCGCCGATGAAGGGCGTGGAGGTCCGCGTGCTCGACACGCGGCGAGATCGTGCTGCGCTGCCCGGGCCTCTTCCGTCGCGTACTACAAGAACGACGGCGGCCACGCGCGAGGCGAAGGACGCCGAGGGCTGGTTCCACACCGGCGACGCGGGCTACTTCGACGCCGGCGGGCACCTGAAGATCATCGACCGCGCCAAGGACGTGGGGAAGCTTTCCGACGGCACGCTGTTCGCCCCGAAGTACCTCGAGAACAAGCTCAAGTTCTTCCCCTACATCAAGGAAGCCGTGGCGTTCGGCGACGGCGCAGGCCGAGGCCACCGCGATGATCAACATCGACGTGCAGGCCGTGGGCGACTGGGCGGAGCGCCGCGGCATTCCGTACTCGGGCTACACCGACCTCGCGGCCAAGCCCGCAGGTGGTCGAGCTGATCCGCGAATGCGTGGAGAAGGTGAACGCGGACCTCGCCGCGCGATCCCAAGCTCGCCGGCAGCCAGATCCACCGCTTCGTGATCCTGCACAAGGAGCTCGACGCCGACGACGGCGAGCTCACGCGCACGCGCAAGGTGCGCCGCGGCTTCATCGGCGAGAAGTACGCGACGATCGTGGAGGCGCTCTATTCGGGCACCGAGCGCTGCATCGGTCGAGGCGCAGGTGCGCTTCGAGGACGGGCGCACTGGCAGCGATGCGCGCGCGACCTGCACGTGCAATCCGGCGAAGACCTTCGCCGCCGCAGCCGCGAGCGCGGCGCCGCATGAACCTGCACGACGCTCGAGCCGCCAGGCCGTCGCGCCGCAAGGTCGGGCGACGTCGATCCTCGCAGGTCGACGGCGTCTCGCTCGCCTTCGGCGGCGTGAAGGCGCTCACCGACGTGTCGCTTCGACGTGCGCGAGCACGAGATCCGCGCCATCATCGGGCCCAACGGCGCCGGCAAGAGCTCGATGCTGAACGTGATCAACGGCGTCTACCGCCCGCAGCACGGGACGCATCACCTTCCGCGGCGAGACGCGCGACCACATGGAGCCGCACCACTCGGCCGAGCTCGGCATCGCGCGCACGTTCCAGAGCCTCGCGCTCTTCAAGGGCATGATCGGTGCTGGACAACATCCTCGCCGGGCCGCAACCTGATGATGAAGTCGAACATCTTCCTGCAGGCGCTGCGCGTCGGGCCGGCGCTGCGCGAGGAGATCGAGCACCGCAAGCGCGTCGAGGAGATCATCGACTTCCTCGAGATCCAGCACGTGCGCAAGACGCCAGGTGGGACGGCTGCCCTACGGCCTGCAGAAGCGCGTGGACCTCGGGCCGCGCGCTCGCCGCTGGAGCCCACGGTGCTGCTGCTCGACGAGCCGATGGCGGGGATGAACGTCGAGGAGAAGCAGGACATGAGCCGCTTCATCCTCGACGTGAACGACGAGTTCGGCACGACGATCGTGCTGATCGAGCACGACATGGGCGTGGTGATGGATCTCTCGGACCGCGTGGTGGTGCTCGACTACGGCAAGAAGATCGCCGACGGCACGCCCGACGAGGTGCGCGCGAGCCAGGCGGTGATCGACGCCTACCTCGGGGTGAAGCACTGATGAACGCGACCACGACGCGCAACCTCACGATCGCGTTCTTCGCGCTGCTCATCGTGGGCGCGGTCTCGCCGCATGGTCGTCGGCGGACGCGAAGCTCGCCGCAGTGGCTCGAGGTCGATCCTGGGCGGGCTGATGTCGGGCGTGCTGTATTCGCTCGTGGCGCATCGGTCTCGTGCTGATCTTCAAGGCCTCGGGCGTCTTCAACTTCGCGCAGGGCGCGATGGTGCTCTTCGCCGCGCTCTCGCTCGTGCGGCTGATGGAGAAGATGCCGTTCATCGCCGCGCTCGTGCTCACGCATCGCGATCATGGTGGCGCTCGCGTGGCTCATCGAGCGCCTGGTGCTGCGCCCGCTCGTGAACCAGGAGGGCGATCGTCCTCTTCATGGCGACCCTGGGCGTGGCGTACTTCCTCGACGGTTTCGGCCAGACGGTATGGGGCAGCGACATCTACACGCTCAACGTCGGCATGCCCAAGGAGCCGAAGATCCTCCTCGACGGGACGTTCGAGGGCGGCATCCTCGTGAACATGGAAGACGCGATGGCCGCGCTCATCGCGGCGCGCTCCTAGTCGCGGCGCTGTGCGCTCTTCTTCCAGAAGACCGGCGACGGGCAGGGCGCTTCGCGCGGTGGCCGACGACCACCAGGCGGCGCAGTCGATCGGCATTCCGCTGAACCGCATCTGGGTGATCGTGTGGAGCGTCGCGGGACTGGTGGCGCTTGTCGCCGGCGTGATCTGGGGCTCGAAGCTCGGCGTGCAGTTCTCGCTTCAGCAGATCGCGCTGAAGGCCTTGCCGGTCGTGATCCTGGGCGGCTTCACGTCGATTCCCGGCGCCATCGTCGGCGGGCTCATCATCGGCCTGGGCGAGAAGGTCTCCGGAGGTCTACCTCGGTCCCATGCTGGGAGGCGGCATCGAGAACTGGTTTGCATACGTGCTGGCACTCATCTTCCTGCTGTTCCGGCCCGAGGGCCTGTTCGGCGAGCGTGCACATCGATCGGGTGTGACCGTGATCTATCGCGAAACCGGACAATTCAAGACCACCTACGCATCGGACCAGCAGCTCTTTCCGATCCTGCAGGACCGGGTCTTCGTGATCGGTTTCCTGGTGTTCGCGTTCGGCGTGATGCCCTTCATCGGGACCGAGTACCTGTTCCTCGCGATCCTCATCCCGTTCCTGATCCTCTCGCTCGCGGCGATCGGGCTGAACATCCTCGTGGGCTATTGCGGGCAGGTGTCGCTGGGGACGGGCGCCTTCATGTCGATCGGCGCGTACTCGGCATACAACCTCGCGGTGCGCGTGCCCGACCTGAACCTGCTCGTCGTCTTCATCCTCGCGGGCGTGTTCGCCACGATCGTGGGCGTGCTCTTCGGCATCCCGAGCCTGCGCATCAAGGGCTTCTACCTCGCGGTGGCCACGCTCGCCGCCCAGTTCTTCGTCGACTGGCTCTTCGCGCGCGTGAAGTGGTTCACCAACGACTCGTCGTCGGGCTCCGTGTCCGCGCCGCCGCTCGCGATCTTCGGTTGCGCGTGATCGAAACGCCCGGTGCAGCAATACCTCCTGGTGCTCGCGATCGTCTGCGTCTTCGCGCTCGATCGCGCGCAACCTCACGCGCGGCGCGATCGGGCGCTCGTGGATGGCCACGCGCGACATGGACGTGGCCGCGGAGGTGATCGGCATTCGTGCCGCTGCACGCCAAGCTCTCCGCGTTCGCGGTGAGCTCGTTCTTCATCGGCGTGGCCGGGGCGCTGTGGGCGTTCGTCTACCTGGGCTCGTGGGAGCCGCTCGCCTTCGACGTGAACCGCTCCTTCCAGCTGCTCTTCATGGTGATCATCGGCGGACTGGGATCGATCCTCGGCTCCTTCCTCGGCGCCGCGTTCATCGTGATCCTGCCGCTCGTGCTGAACCAGCTTCCCGACTGCGCTCGGCATCCCGCTGTCCACGGCGATGATTTCCGCACATCGAGTTCATGATATTCGGCGCGCTGATCGTGTTCTTCCTGATCGTCGAGCCGCACGGCCTGGCGCGCCTATGGGCCATCGGCAAGGAGAAGCTCAGGCTCTGGCCGTTTCCGCATTGAACCACCGCAGCACACAGAGGAGTACGATGATGAAACCAGCACTGCGCATCAAGGCCGCCGCGCTCGCGGTCGCGGTGGCGCACGCGTCGGCGGCATCGCCGAGAGTCGCGGCGCAATCCGAACGAGATCTTCATGCCCGGTGCTCGTGTACCGCACCGGCGCCGTACGCGCCCAAACGGCATGCCATGGGCCGACGGCTACGTCGACTACCTCAAGCTCGTGAACGAGCGCGACGGCGGCGTGAACGGCGTCAAGCTCGCGTTCGAGGAATGCGAGACGGGCTACGCGACCGACCGCGGCGTCGAGTGCTACGAGCGGCTGAAGAGCAAGAAGCCGCGTGCTCGTGAATCCGCTGTCCACCGGAATCACCTACGCGCTCACCGAGAAGGTGCCGGCCGACAAGATCGTCGCTTTTCACGACCGGCTATGGCCGCGCCGATTCCAGTGGACGGCAGCGTCTTCGCGTGGAACTTCCCGCTGCTGGGCACCTACTGGAGCGCCGCGGACATGCTGGTGCAGCACGTGAAGAAGAAGGGCTCGCTCAAGGGCAAGAAGATCGCGCTCGTGTACCACGACTCGCCCTACGGCAAGGAGCCGATCAAGCTGCTGGAGGAGCGCGCCAAGATGGAGGGCTTCCAGCTCATCCTGCTGCCGGTGACGCACCCGGGCGTGGAGCAGAAGGCGACCTGGCTGCAGGTGCGCCAGCAGCGTCCCGACTACGTCTTCCTGTGGGGCTGGGGCGTGATGAACTCCACCTCGATCAAGGAAGCGATCGCCGTGTCCTATCCGCGCCTGCAGATGTACGGCGTGTGGTGGTCTTCCGCCGAGCCTGACGTGACGCCCGCCGAAGACGCGGCCAAGGGCTACAACGGCATCGCGCTGGGGCATTCCGCCGGAGCGCGACTTCCCCGTCCACAAGGACATGATCAAGTACCTCTACGACAAGGGTAAGGGCACCGCGGCCAACAAGAGCGAGGTCGGCAGCGTGCTCTACAACCGCGGCATGATCTCCGCGATGCTCTCGGTCGAGGCGATCAAGGCGGCGCAGGCCAAGTACGGCAAGCGCGTCGTCACCGGCGAGGAAGTGCGCTGGGGCGCCGAGAACCTGAGCCTCGACGCAGCGAAGATCAAGGCGCTCGGATTCGGCGACATGGTCCAGCCGCTCAAGACCTCCTGCAGCGACCACGAGCGGCGTGCACCGTGGCCGCGTGCACACCTGGGACGGCAAGCAGTGGAGCTACACGTCCGACTGGTATGAGGCCGACCAGAAGGTGATTCGGCCCGTTGGTCAACGCCTCGGCCAAGGCGTACGCGGCGGAGAAGAAGATCACGCCGCGCGATCCCTTGCGCGAAGGCGAGCTGAGCGGCATGAGCGTCACGCGCCATCCGTCCGATGCTGGACGTGAACGGCATCGAGGTGATCTACAACCACGTGATCCTCGTGCTGAAGGGCGTGTCGCTCGCGGTTCCCGAGGGGGCATCGTCGCCCTCCTCGGGGCCAACGGCGCGGGCAAGACCACCACGCTGAAGGCGATCTCCAACCTGCTGCGCGCCGAGCGCGGCGAGGTCACCAAGGGCGCGATCCACTTCCGCGGCGAGCGCGTCGATCGAATGAGCCCGTCGGACCTCGTGAAGCGCGGCGTCGTGCAGGTGATGGAAGGCCGCCATTGCTTCGCGCACCTCACCGTCGAGGAGAACCTGCTCACCGGCGCGTACACGCGCAGCGCCGCGCCGGGCGGAAGTCGTGCGGATCTCGAGCAGGTGTATGAGTTCTTTCCGCGTCTCGAAGCAGCGCCGCGCGTCGCATGGCCGGCTACACGTCCGGCGGCGAGCAGCAGATGACCGCGATCGGGCGCGCGCTCGATGGCGCGCCCGCGCATGATCCTGCTCGACGAGCCTTCGATGGGCCTCGCGCCGCAGATCGTCGAGGAGATCTTCGAGATCGTGAAGAACCTCAATGCGTCGCGGAAGCGTGAGCTTCCTGCTGGCCGAGCAGAACACGATGGTGGCGCTGCGCTTCGCGGACTTCGGCTACATCCTCGAGAACGGCCGCGTCGTGCTGGAGGGCAACGGCGAAGTCGCTGTCGGAGAACGAGGACGTGAAGGAGTTCTACCTGGGCATCTCGGGCGCCGGGCGCAAGAGCTTCCGCGAGACCAAGAACTACCGGCGCCGCAAGCGCTGGTTGGCTTGATGGCGGTCTACGACGCGCTCTGATGCACCGGGCGCGAGCGGAGCGCGGAGGCGGACCTGATCGCGCCGCCTGCCGGGGCAGGTCGCGCACGCGAAGGAAAACACGCCTTTCTATCGCGAGCTCCTGGCCGGAATCGATCCGCGCTCCGTGGATTCGCGTGCCGCGCTCGCGGCGCTGCCGCTCACGCGCAAGTCCGAGCTCGTGGAGCGACAGCGCGCGCAACGGCCCTTCGGCGGGTTGAATGCGACGCGCGCCCGCGAAGCTCGCGCGCATCTTCATGTCGCCGGGACCGATCTACGATCCGGAAGGACGCGAGCCTGATTTCTGGCGCACGTCGCGGGCGCTCTTCGCGGCGGGATTCCGCGCCGGCGATGTCGCGCTCAACTGCTTTTCGTATCACTTCTCGCCGGCGGCCAGCATGTTCGAAACCGGCCTTGCATCACCTCGGATGCGCGGTGATTCCCGGCGGCACGGGGCAGACGGAAATGCAGGTGCGTGCGATCAACGACCTGCGAGCCCGTCGGGTTATGTCGGGACGCCATCCGTTCCTCAAGATCATCCTCGAGAAAGCCGGCGAGCTCGGGCTCGAGTGCCGGTCGATCCGCCGCGCGGTGGTCTCGGGCGAGGCTTTCATGCCGGCGGTTCGCGAGTTCCTGTCGCGACGGGCGCTCGACGCGCTACCAGGCGTACGGCACCGCGGACCTCGGCGTCATCGCCTACGAGACGCGAGGCGCGCGAGGGGCTCGTGGTGAACGAGGAGCATGATCGTGGAGATCGTGCGTCCCGGCACCGGGCGATCCGGTGGCCGAGGGCGAGGTGGGCGAGGTCGTGGTGACCACCTTCAATCGCGACTATCCGCTGCGTGCGGTTCGCGACCGGCGACCTTTCCGCCGTGCTCGCGGGCGCGAGCCCGTGCGGGCGCACCAACCTTCGCATCAAGGGGCTGGATGGGGCGCGCGGACCAGGCGACGAAGGTGCGCGGACTTTTCGTGCATCCGCACCAGGTCGCCGAAGCGCTTGCGCCGCCATGGCTTGTCGCGTGGGCCGTCTCGTGGTGGCGAACGAGGCGGGCGAGGATCGAATGACGCTGCGCGTCGAACGTGACGGCGATGCCGACGCCGATCTCGCGGCGCGCGTGGAGGCGACGCTGCGCGACGTTTCCAAGCTGCGGGCGACGTGCGCTTCGAGCGCCCGGGAGCCTTCCCAACGACGGCAAGGTGATCGAGGACTCGCGCGCGTACTAGCGATCGCATGAGGTGCGCGCATGAGCTGCATGCATTAGCCAGTTCTGATCGAAGCCGCTATCATTCCGTTTCCTCAAAACAAAGAGCGAAACAACCATGTCGAAAATCGTTATGGGCGCGTTCGCCGCGTTGTTCCTCTCCGCGGGATGCGCGACCGATCCGTATCTCCAGGACAGCGCCACGCTGGGGGCATCGGGCCAGTTCGGCGCGCCGGCGATCCACATGGAGGACGGCCAGCGCAAAGAGATCATGGTGGGCAGCCGCATCGCTCGCGAAAGCCGCGAGAACTCCGAATCGGTGAAGTCGATGAGCCGGCGAGGTTACGAGGAAAACCGCATGGAGAAGCCGCCCGCGGGTCCGCTGAACGGCGGCGGCTGAACATCCGCGCGGCGCGGTCCGCGCATTCAACGAGCAATCCTCCCTACATCCACGAAGGAAACGGTAGATGAAGAAAGCATTTGTTTTCGCCCTGTACGCCGCGTCGGTGCTGGTCGCCGGTTGCGAGACCCCCCAGACCGCCACCACCGCCGCCAGCGCCGACAAGGGCGAGGGCGAAGTCATCACCGGCAGCCGCATTCCGCGTAAGGCCGGCAGCGGCGCGGAATCGGTCGGAACCTCGAGCGGAGACGCGTACAAGCAGGACCGATCCAGCGGCTCGCGCTGAGGGGCCACTAGGGTCGCTTTCCGGGACCTGCGCCCGGATCGAAAAGGGGGCCGGACCGGCCCCTTTTTCTTTCACGAAAACCCTTTTGCGTCAAAGGCCTACAAGCATTTCGGAAAGCACCCCCGGAATGAAGCGCCGGCCCGGTTGTCCATTGTCTGTGAACCCCATCTGGGCTACACTTACCGGCTTTTGATGGCCCGCCCGGAAGCCTTCCCGGCACGCGGCTTCGACCATCGCAGGAAGGATCAATGGCAAGCAAACCCAAGACCCTGACCGAGGCAGAAATCGTCAAGATGCCGAAGTCGGAGTACATGAACGCGGCGCAGCTCAAATTCTTCCGCGAGCGGCTGGTCGAGCTGCAAACCCAGCTGCGGCGAGAATGCGGGCGCCACGACCGAGCACCTGCGCGAGCTGTCCTTCGCGCCGGATCCGGCCGACCGCGCCACGCTGGAGGAGGAGCACGCCCTCGAGCTTCGCACGCGCGACCGCGAACGCAAGCTCCTCAAGAAGATCGACCAGGCGCTCACCCGCATCGAGGACGGCAGCTACGGTTTCTGCGAGGAGACCGGAGAGCCCATCGGCATCCAGCGACTTCTCGCGCGGCCCACGGCCACGCTCACCATCGAAGCGCAGGAGCGCCGCGCGAGCTCAAGCAAAAGCTCTACGGCGAATAGTCCGGCCCTTCAGCCGCAGCAGGACGCCTTTCCGGCTGCGACGTTGTCGCGCAGCAGGCACTTTCTCCCTCGCCGCACCCGCTCGCCGGAATATGTGGGCACCAGTGCCCAGCGTGTGGAAAGTCTCCCATGCGATACCGGCCGGGTCCGTGATCCAGTACTTGTCCGAGCGCGCGTAGCAGCACGAGACGTTTTCCCTGCTCGAGCAGGCCCGGCGTCCGGCTGCTGCGAGTCGGGAGTGGATCTCGTCCAGCTCGTTCGCCTCATCGACCTGGAAGCCCAGGTGATTCACGCCGGCTTGCACGCCGCGCTGCGAGATCGCGAAGTTCACGCGCGGATCGTCGAGCATCCACTTGGCGTAGTCGGGCTTCTACCGACGCTCGGCCGCGCACCGAACACGCGTGGAGTAGAAACGCATGCTCTTGCTCCAGATCGGGAACCGCGACATGCACGTGGAAGCGCTTCATGACTTGCTCCTCTGGAGAGACCTGCGAAGTGGCGCGCGCCGCACGGACGGCAGCCGCCGTCGCGCGCGCAACAGTTGATCGGTGAGGAACGCGATCAGCGCGTTCATGTGCGGGTAGTTGGCCGAATAGAAGATGTAGCGCCCGTCCTGCCGCGAGGAAAGCAGGCCCGCGTTCACGAGCTCCTTCAGATGGAACGAGAGCGTGGCGGGAGCGGCCTTCACGGAAGCGCCGATCTCGCCGACAGCCAGGCCCGTGGGACCGGCCTCGACCAGGAGGCGATAGATCGCGAGGCGCGTCTCCTGCGCGAGGGCCGCGAGCGCGGCCACGGCATTTCTTGATTCCATAGTTCGAGAATAATAGAAATAACAGGATCCGTCAATTCCCGTGCGCGGAATGACGATTTCCGGGACGGAACGACGACGGCCACACCTTATAATTGGCGCATGAGCAGCGAGAATCGCGGATTCGCCGCCGCAGTCCAGCCGGTCGCACAGACGATCATCCAGCACGCCCGTGTCCGGGCTTCGATGCCGGGATGTGAAGATTCCGGCCGGCGATCGCGAGATCCCTGCGTATTGCGCCAAGCCAGCCGGAAAGACGAACCTGCCGATCGTGCTGGTCGTCCACGAGATCTTCGGCCCTGCACGAACACTTCAAGGATGTCTGCGCGCCGCCTCGCGAAAGCGGGCTACATGCGCGGTCGCGTCGCGAGCTCTACGCCCGCCAGGGAGATGTCCCGCGAACCTCGAGATCGAGGACGATCCGCAAGATTGTGGCGCAGGTCCCCGACGCACAGGTGATGTCGCGACCTCGACGCGTCGGCTGCAGTGGGCCGCCAGGAACGGCGGCGACGCAAGCCAAGCTCGCGATCACCGGCTTCTGCTGGGGCGGGCGCATCGTGTGGCTCTATGCCGCGCGCAGCTCCACGACGCTGAAGGCCGGGGTCGCGTGGTACGGCCAGCGTCGAAGGCGCCGGCCACGCCGCTGCAGCCCGAAGCATGACCGACCGACGTCGCGGCCGATCTCAACGCTCCGGTGCTCGGGACTCTACGGCGGCGCGGATGCCGGCATTCCCGAACGAGGGCGTGCAGATCGCATGCGCGCGGCGATCCGCGCGCTGCGGGCAAGCCCTCCGAACATCCACGTCTACCCGGACACTCCGCATGGCGTTCTACGCCGACTACCGCCCGAGCTATCGCGAGGCGCGATGCCGACGGACGGCTGGCAGCGCAGCTGCTCGCAGTGGTTCCAGCCGTCACGGCGTCGCATGACACGGAAGAGATCCCGGCTGGGCGAAATCGCGGAACGACGTCGCACGCGAGCTGCAGCAAGCTGCTGGAAAGCCGCGACGCTCACCACCGTCTTCCAGCCGATCTTCGGCTTTCGCGAAGCGAGCCGTCGTCGGCTTCGAGGCGCTGGTGCGCGGTCCCGAAGGCACGGCGTTGGAGACCCCGGGCGGCCCTCTTCGCCGCCGGCCGCGGACGAGGGCCGCCGAGCGAGCTCAACGTCGCCGTGCATCACCGAAGTGCTGCGGGCTTTCGCCGCGAGGCGCTACCCGGCGCATCTCTTCCTCAACGTCTTCGCCGCAATTCATCCAGAAGCGCGGCTTCCGCCGCGCGCGCGCGGAGCGATTCCTCGGCGACCTGGGGATCGCGCCCGATCGCGTCGTGATCGAGCTCACCGAGGACCACCCGACTCTCGATTTTCCCGTCGGTGCACGACGTCGCTGCATGCTCTATCGCTCGATGGGCTTCCGCGATCGCCATCGACGACCTGGGCGAGGGCTTCGCGAGCCTGCGCCTGTGGTCGGAGCTGCGCCCCGAATTCGTGAAGGCCGACAAGCATTTCGTCACGGGCATCGCGCGACGATCCGGTGAAAGCGCAGTTCCTGCGCGCGATCCAGGACATCGCCGAGCGCGCGGATCGCAGGTGATCGCCGAGGGCATCGAGAGCCGCCGTGGACTTCAAGGTCGTGAGGGACATGGGGCATCGCGTGCGGGCAGGGGATGGTTCATCGGCCGTCCGGCGGAGCTGCCGCCCGCGACGACTGCCCGAGGAGCTCGCGCGCGCCAGAGCGACTCGACGCATTCCGGTGCTCGCCGCACCGCCGGCTTCGCGCCGGCACCGAGCCGACGCGCAGCGATTTCTGTTCGCGCAGTCGATCGCGGTCGCGCCCACAACGCCGCTCGCGCGCGCTGCTCGACGCGTTTCGCCGCGTCGCCGCACGCTCGTGTCCATTCCCGTCGCTGGGCCACGGCCGGGGTCCAGGGCGTCGTGCGGCGCGCCGTGATGGACATCGTGATGGCGAGCAGGGCGCCGCACGCGCTCGCCACGCGCCCGTGCGTCGGAGTTCGCCGATACCGCGCCGATCCATGCGTCGAAGCCGACCTCGAGCCTCGCCGCGCTGCGCGGCGCTGCTTGCCGAGTCCGACGCACGGCGGCTCGCCGACGGCTTCGTGATCGTCTCGCACGGGCGCTACCGTCGGCGATGGGCGCGGGCCGGACGATGTCGTGCGCTCGCTGCAAAGCTCGCGTGTGCTTGCCGCGCGCTACACCAGCCCGCTCACGCTGCTGCCCGGCCAGGTGCCGATCAACGAGCATCTCGAGCGGCTGCTCGCGGGGCGCGTGCCGTTCATCGGCCTGGTTCGTCGAGATCGACCAGATGCGCGGCCTGAACGACGGCGAGGGATTCGCCGCGCGGCGACGCGCTGATCCACGCGACGGCGCGCGCTGCTCGAGGCGGGTGCAGAGCCGGGCGTGGACTTCGTGGGCCACGTCTCGGGAAGCCGCTTCGTCGCGCTGATGCAGAGCGAAGACTGGACGCGCGCGCGCCGAGCGCATGTTGCCGCGTTCCCCGCGCTCGTGGCTGCGCACGTGTCGCCGGAGGCGCGTGCGAGCGCGGCTACTTCACCGTGCGCCTGCCGCGACGGGCGCGAGCAGCGTGCGGCCGATGCCCAAGCTCGTGATCGGCATGCTGCCCGTGCTGCCGGGCGTGTTCGAATCGCGCCACGAGGTGCGTGGCTCGTCGCCAAGCGCGCTGCGCAGAACGCGCTCGCGCAGCCGGGCGAGCGCGATCCACGTGGACGAGCAACACGCCAACGCCTACCCGCAGTCGCTGCTGTTCGGCGCGCCGCCGGAGTGACGTCGCCACACCTGCCAGCGTTCCTTGCCGCGGAAGACGTCGATCGAATCCGGAACCGGCATCGTCCGCGATGCGCTCGAACGCGGCAGCCGAGCAGTTCGTCGAGCTCGCGCCTGCGAGTGCAGCGGAAAGGGCGGGCCCGCGCTCGCCCGCGCTCGAAGTAGAAATAGCCCGGCGAAGCCGCCGCGCGGCTCGATCAGCTCGCGCTACGCGCTGCGCCCAGTCGCGCCACAGGCTGCCGCGGCAGCGCGCACAGGAACGCGCGCTCGTAGACCGAGCGCAAGGGGCCTGCGACGCAATCGGCGCGAAGAAGTCCGCCATCGCGCACGTATCGCGCGCATAGGGCCCGAGCACCTGGCTGCGCTGCCTCGAGCGCCGCGGCGGCTGAAGTCGATGCCCGTCACCTCCCAGCCCGCGCTCGGCGAGGCAACGCACGTCCCGTGGCGCTGGCCGCATCCGGGAACGAGCACGCGCGCGCGGCGGCCGAGGCGCGGACGAGCGCGAGCGCAGCTGCGCTGGGCACCTTGCCCGCGTCCCACGGCGCGAAGCGCGCGCCATAGCGCAGCGTCCCAGAAACTCGCGGATCGGCGGGGTCGCGCTTCGGGAAGCTCGGATCGGCCATGCGGGCGATGGTATCCTCGATGCGCACCGATGAAACGTCTCGCTGCTCGCCGCCGCGCTGCCATGCTGGCGGCCGCGTGCACCCCGCCCCGAGACTCCGCGTCGCCACTGTTGCTGCTCGACGCCTGCCGGCTGCCCGGGCGTGGACGTGGCCGCGCGCTGCGGCAGCCTCGAGGTGTGGGAGGACCGCGAGGCGAAGTCCGGCAGGCGCATCCGGCTCGACAGTCGCCGTCGATTCCCGCGCACGGCTGCGCGCGAAGGAGCCGATCCCGATCGTCGTGCTCGCCGGCGGCCGGGGCAGGGCGCGATCTCGCTCGCCGCGCAGGTGCTGCCGCTGTTCGCGCGGCTGAACGACGCGCGCGACATCGTCCTCATCGACCAGCGCGGCACCGGCAACTCGCACCCGCTCGACTGCGACGACGACGACGAGCGGCGCTGCAGTCGCATGTTCGAGGATGCGTTGCCGCGAACGCGTGGTGCAGCAGTGCCTCGCGCGCCTCGACGCGGATCCGCGCCAGTACATCGACGTCGATCGCCGTGGAGGACTTACGACGAGCGCTCACGGCGGCCTGGGCTACGACGACGCGTGAACCTCTGGGGCGGCTCCTACGGCACGCGCGTGGCGCTCGAGTACCTGCGGCGCCACGGATCGCGCGTGCGCACGCATGGTGCTCGACGGCGTCGCGCCCGCGACGATGAAGCTGCCGCTGTCGTTCGTCGCCGACGGCGATGCGGCGCTCGAACGCCTGCTCGACGATTGCGAGCACGAGGACGCGCTGCCGCGAGCTCTATCCGCGACCTGCGCGAGACCATCGCGGATGCTGCGCGGCCAGCTCGCGCGCCGGCCCGTGCGCGCCGCGATCAGCGATCCGCGCACCGGCGACCGCGAGACGATCGATGGTGAACGAGAACGTCTTCCTCTCGGGGCATCTTCCGCCCGCTCTACGTGGCCGGAGCTCGCGAGCCTGCTGCCCTACGGCATCACCGCGGCAGCGCAGCGGCGACTTCAACCCGCTGCTCGCGCAGAACCTCGAGTTCGCCGACGACATCGCCGAGAATCTCTCGCATCGGCATGCACCTGTCGGTGATTTGCGCCGAGGACGTGCCGCGCATCACCGCCGCGGACCTGGCGGCAGCTCGTCGAGCTCGTTCTTCGGCCGCGCGCTCGTGGACGACTTCATGCAGCGCCTGCCGGACGTGGCCGCAAGGGCAAGGTGCCGGCCGACTACTACGATCCGGTGCGGCGCCAACGTGCCGGTGCTGATCCTCTCGGGCGGCATCGATCCGGCGACGCCGCCGCGCCACGGCAGAGCAGGTGGCCGCGACGCTGCCGAACGCGCGCCACTTCGTCGCGCCGCGCAGCTGGCGCACGGCGTGAGCCTGCACGGCTGCGCGCCGCGCCTGGTGGAATCGTTCGTGCGCAAGGCGCGACGCGGAGGCCTCGACGGCAAGTGCCTCGAGCGCATCCCGCGCCCGCTCTTCGTGCTGTCGCCCCTGCGGTACCGCGGTCCTTGATCCGAAGTCGAGACTCTGGCGAAGCACTTCGGCGCCGTCGCAGGCGGTGCGTGACGTTTCACTTTCGCGCGCCCGACGGCGCGATCACCGCGCTCCTCGGCCCCAACGGCGCGGGCAAGACGACGACGTTGCGGATGATCTCGACGCTCGTCATGCCCACGCACGGGCAAAGCCAGCGTCGATGGCATCGACTGCGTCATCGGATCCCGCTCGCGGTGCGCGCGCGCGCTGGGCGTGCTGTCCGACGCTCGCGGCCTTTATGCGCGCCTCACCGCGCGCGAGAACATCGCGCTACTACGGCGAGCTGCGTGGCATGGACGATGAGGCAATCGAAGCCGTCCATCCAGCGCGACGGCTGGCGCGGCCTGCTCGACCTCTCGGCGACTGCTGGACCGGCGCACCGACGGCTTCTCGCAGGGCGAGCGCATGAAGGTCGCGATCGCCCGCACGCTGGTCCACGACCCGCCCAACGTGATGCTCGACGAGCCCACCAACGGGCTCGACGTGATGACGACGCGAGCATGCGCGAGGTGATCCGGCGCCTGCGGGACGACGGGCAAGTGCGTGCTCTTTCTCGAGCCACGTCATGCAGGAAGTCTCCGCGCTGTGCGACGAGATCGTGATCGTAGCGCAGGGCAGCGTCGTCGCCCAGCGGCACCTCCGAGGAGCTCCTCGCGCGCAGAGCGGCCGAGCCAGCCTGGAGGACGCGTTCGTGCACCTGACGGGCGAGGATCGCCGCGTGAGGTGCGCCGCTCGCCGTCGTCTACTGGAAGGAGCTGCGCGATGCGTTGCGCGACCGGCGCACGGCGATGATGGTGTTCGTGCGCGTCCATCGTGACCGGGCCCGCTCACGCTGGTCCTCATGGCGCAGTTCATCTCGGGCCTCGAGGAGAAGGCCGCGATCCTCAAGGTGCGCATCGTCGGGCGGGAGCACGCGCCGGCGCTCGGTGAACTTCCTCCAGCGCAACGACGTGGAGATCGAGGCCGCGCCCGCCGGACTACGAGGCGCAAGATCCGCGAGGGCACGCCTGGACGCGGTGATCGTCGGTGCCCGACGGATTTCGACGAGCGCTACCTCGCGGGCGATACGGCCGAGCGTCGAGATCGTCTACGACGACTCGCGCGCCGAATCCGCGCCCGCGATCCGGCAGGCCGAGCGCCTGCTGCGCGCCTTCAACCGCGAGTCCGGGACGCTGCGCATGGTGGCGCGCGGCGTGAGCCCCGACCTCACCGAGCCGGTGAAGGTGCGAGCACGTGAACACCGCCACGCCGCGGCAGAAGGGCGCGCTTCATGCTCTTCCTCATCCCGATGTTCGCGATCCTCTCGCCGCTGCTGGGCGGGATGACGCTCGCCATCGACTCGACCGCGGGCGAGCGCGAGCGCGGCTCGCTCGGAGCCGCTGCTCGCGACACCCGGTGCCGCGTCGGAGCGTCGGTCGACGGGCAAGTGGCTCGCCGCCTGGACCTTCGCGGCTGTGCGTCGCGACCGCTCACGCTCGCGCGGCTTCGTGCTCGCCGCGCGACGCTCTATGCGCGGCAAGAAGCTCGCCGCGACCCTCACGTTCGGCTGTGCCCGAGCTCGCGCTGTTCATCGCGATCGTGGTGCCGTTCGCGGCGATGACCGCGGCGCTGCAGATGCTGATCTGCACCTACGGCGCGCTCGTACCGCGAGGCGCAGACGTACGTGAGCTACCTCGCGACCGTGGTCTCGTTCGTGCCGGTGGTGGTGCTGTTCTCCGGGCTGAAGGATGCGCTCTGGCAGCTCGCGATCCCGGTGCTCGGGCAGCAGATGGTGCTCTCGCGCGTGCTGCGCGGCGACGTGCTGTCGCTCGCCGACTACGCTCCTGCCGTCCGCGCGTGGCATTCGCGATCGCGGCCGCTGTGCGTCGCAGTCGTGTCGCGCGCCTGCTGCAGCAGGAGCGCATCGTCTTCGGGCGCTCGTGAACGACCTCGACGCGCATCTTCGGGCCGGGCGGCGCGCTCGAGCACGCCGTCGCCGGGCTTTCGCCATCGGCCACAGCAGGTCGAGTTCGCGCAGGCCGTGCTCGCAGGCGATCGAGTCGGGCGGCGTGCTCATCGCCGAGGCGGGCACCGGCACCGGCAAAGACCTTCGCCTACCTCGTGCCCGCGCTCCTCGCCGGCGGACGCGTGATCATCTCCACCGGGACCGAGACGCTGCAGGACCAGCTCTTCCATCGCGACCTGCCGCGCGTGCGCGAGGCGCCTCGGCGCGACGCGTCGACGTGGCGCTGCTCAAGGGGCGCGCCAACTACGTGTGCCTGCATCACCTCGAGGCGGCGGCGGCGCAGGGGACGTTCGGCGGCGCGCGAGGACGTCGCGCACCTCCACAAGATCCGCCGCTTCGCGCACGTCACCATGACGGGCGACCAGCGGCGAATGCGCGGACGTCCCGGAGACCTCCGCGCGCCTGGGCGCAGGCTACGTCGACGCGCGAGAACTGCCTCGGGTCGGCGTGCGCGCCACTACCAGGACTGCTTCGTGATGAAGGCGCGCAAGCGCGCTGCCGCCGCCGACGTGATCGTCGTGAACCACCACCTTTTCTTTGCCGACGTGGTGCTGCGCGACGAGGGCGCGGCAGGACCTGCTTCCGGCCGGCCAACACGGTCGATCTTCGACGAGGCGCACCACCTGCCCGACCTCGCGCGCCTCTTCTTCGGCCAGACGGTCTCGACTACGCAGGTGCTCGAGCTCGCGCGCGACGCGCGGCTCGCGCAGGCGCAGCACGCGAAGGAAGGCACCGAGATCGGGGAGGCCGCCACGGCCGCGGAGAAGGCGGCGCGCGACGTGCGGCTATCGCTTGGGCAGGCGACGGGGCGCACCGCGCTTGCCGCAGCTTCGCGAGCGGCGCGCGATTCGACGCGTCGCTCGACGCGCTCGCCGGGCGCTGGCCGACCTCGGCGGAAGCTGCGCGCACGCAGGAGAGCGCGCGGAGGAGATCCCGCAACTGCCGGCTGCGATGCGATGCGCTCGCCGCGCTGATCGGCGAATGGCGCGACGCCGACGCAGCGCCCGAAGGAGGATGCGTACGGCGAGGAAACGCGCGCCCGACAGTCGTCGCGCTGGGTCGAGGCCTACGCGCAGTCGGCGGTCCTCTACGTCACGCCGCTCGACGCGGGCCGGATCTTCCGCGCGCAGGTGGACGAGGCCGAAGCGCGCCTGGATCTTCACCTCCGCCACGCTTTCGCGTGAACGGCGACTTTTCCCACTACCAGTCGGAGACGGGGCTCGCGGAAGCGACGACGCAAACCTGGGCGAGTCCGTTCGACTTCGCGACGCAGGCTCTCCTGTACGTGCCCGAGGGCTGCCCGATCCGAACAGCGAGGGCTACGTCGAGCGCGTCATCGACGCCGCGTGGCCCGTCGTGCGCGCGAGCGGCGGCCATGCGTTCCTGCTCTTCACCAGCCTGCGCGCCATGGACCGCGGGCACGACCGTCTGCGGGGCAAGCTCGCCGGGGAAGGGCTCGATTGGCCGGTGTTGTTGCAGGGCACGGGGTCGAAGAACGAGATCCTCGAGCGCTTCCGGCGTTCGCCGCAACGCGATCCTCGTGGGATCGCAGTCGTTCTGGGAGGGCGTCGACGTGAAGGGCGAGCAGCTCTCCGTGGTCGTGATCGACCGCCTGCCCGTTCAATCCGCCCGACGATCCGGTGCTCGCCGCGTGCATCGAGCGCATCAATCGCGCCGGCGGCAACGCCTTCATGGACTACCAGCTGCCGCGCGCGGTGATCGCCCTCGAAGCAGGGTGCGGGACGGTTGATCCGGGACGAGACGGATCGCGGAGCGCTGGTGATCTGCGATCCCGCGCCTCGTGGACAAACCTCTATGGGCGCAGGATCTGGCGCGCGCTGCCGCCTTTCCGGCGCACGCGGGCGCTGGCGGACGTCGAATCCTTCTTCGGCGCCCGCCGTGCCGCGGTGCCCGTCAGCGCGACGGAAGAGAACTTCCAGCCCTCGGGGCAGCTGGTGATCTTCGGGTAATACGCCTTCGCGGATTCGCGGTAGTTCATGTACGCGGGCGCCTGCGTGGGCGCGCCCGGGCCGGGCTGGACCTGGGTGCTCTGCTCCATCGGATCCGTCGGCTCCATCACGCCATCCGGATACGCCGCCGGGTAGCGCGTCACCATCGGGTCGTAAGCCACGGGCGGGTAGTAGTACGGCGAGTATGTAGTAGTAGTACGGCGCAGCCCCGATACCAGGCGGCCGACCATGCGAGCGGCCAGCCCCAGTAATACGGGTAGTAGCCGCCGTAGTAGCCGTAGTAATGGCCGTGACCATAGTAGTGGCCGTGACCGTAGTAGTGGCCGCCACCCCCGTAATGTCCGCCGCCGCCGTGGCCACCACCGCCGTGATATCCACCGCCACCGCCACCGCCACCGTGTCCAGCCGCCACCGCCACCGTATCCCGCCACCACTTGCGGCCTGGGCATCGACGGCGACTGCCGCAGCGCCCGACGGCAGCGATGGCCGCCGCTACCAGCGATTTGATCGCTCTCATGTTGATGCTCCTTGTTTCGTTCTTCGCCCGCTTTCAGCATACGCCCGCGCCGCGCATCCGGGCGATCGACGGGCGACAACCGGGCAACGCATGAACCCGCCGTCCGGTTGACGAGGGTTAGGCGGCGATTGGAAGGGTGATGCGCGCCTCCAGGCCGCCGCCTTCCCGGGCAACGAGGTCGAGACGGCCCCGTGCAGCTCCGCCACCCGGCTTGCGATGGCCAGCCCCAGGCCCGCGCCGGAAGAACCGGTGCGCGACTCGTCCTTGCGCGTAAAGGGCTCCTTCAGCCTGTCCACCATCTCGGGCGCGATCCCGGGGCCGCGGTCCAGCACCGCGACCTCGGCGCTTGCATCGGCTTGGCGAACTGCGCACGACGACCTCGCCCCGGGCGTGGCGCAACGGCATTGCCGATGAGGTTGTCGATGGCGCGCTGCATCGCGAGCGGACGCAGCATCTGGAGCCGGCAACTCGTTCGAGCTCGCAGGTGATGCGGGCGCCGCCGCGGCGCCGCGCGCTCGGCGCAGCTGCGCGCAGCTCCGGCAGGTTCACGGGCGACGAGCGGCTCGGACGCCTCGCTCGCGCATGAAGTCGATGAACTGGTCGATGATCGCGTTCATGTCGTCGAGGTCCTCGACCATCGCCGTGCGCGTCGCGGGCTCCATGCGGCCTTCCTGCATCTCCAGCTCGAGGCGCAGGCGCGACAGCGGCGTGCGCAGGTCGTGCGAGACGCCGGCGAGGAAGGTCGCGCGATCGCTGCTGGCTTTTCTGCAGGTCGTCCTGCATCTGGTTGAAGGCGCGCGCCACCGCGCGCATCTTCCGAGGGCCCCATTCCTCCTCGACGGTGCGTGGGTCGCCGCCGCCGCCCAGGCGGTCGGCTGCGCGCGCAAGCTCGGCCAGCGGGCGATTGAGGCGCCAGACGATGAAGAAGGTCGCGAGCGACGGCGATGCCGCAGGCCGCGCGACGCTCCAGGTGACGAGCAGGGCGGACGCGGGATCGCGCTCGATGCGCCCGCGCGGGAACGCGACCCAGTACTCGCGCTCGCCGGTCGGAAGACGGATCCACAGTACGTGCGGGCGCGGCCGCTTGCCGATTCGTCCGGATTCTCGACCGGGGCGCGACGTAGACGTCCGCGCTCGGCACCGAAGATATCGCGCACGCGCTCGCGGAACATGCGCACGGGCGGTACGTCGGGCGCGGGCCTCATTCCCTCGTTGCCGCGGACGGGAATGATGCGAAGGCCCTCCTTCTCCGCGATGCGGCCGATGAATTCCGACTGCTGCTCCGGGGACATCGTCTGCAGCGCCGCGCTCATCGTCTTCAGGTGGCTCACGAATTGCCGCATGCCGTACGCGTTGCGCGGCTGGGTCACGTACTCGTGCAGCAGGTAGAGCGATGCCGCCTGCGACAGCACGAGGGCCGCCACCACGACGATGAGCGTGCGCGCACAGCAGCGGATCGCGGGAAGCACTTCACTTGCGCAGGCGGCCCGTCGGGAACGAACACGTATCCGAAGCCCCAGACGCGTCTGGATGAAGCGCGGCTGGTGCGGATCCTCGCCGAGGAGCTTGCGCAGGCGCGAGACCTGGACGTCGATCGAGCGGTCGAAGCTCTCGTGCTCGCGGCCGCGCGCGAGCTCCATCAGCTTGTCGCGCGACATCGGCTCGCGCGGGTGCTGCGCCAGCACCTTCAGCAGCGCGAACTCGCCCGTCGGTGAGCGGCACGTGCTCGCCGTTCGCGGTGAGCGCGCGGTTGCGAGGTGCAAGCGCGAACGGGCCGAACTCGACCACCTTCGGTTCGGCCGACGGCGCGCCCGGCGTCTCCGGCGGCGCCTGGCGGCGCAGCACCGCGTTGATGCGCGCCACCAGCTCGCGCGGGTTGAACGGCTTGGCGAGGTAGTCGTCGGCGCCCATCTCGAGCCCGACGATGCGGTCGACGTCGTCGCCCTTGGCGGTGAGCATGATGATCGCGACGCTGGTTTCCGCTGGAGCGCAGGCGCCGGCAGATGGCGAGGCCGTCCTCGCCGGGCAGCATGAGGTCGAGCACCATGAGGTCGTAGCGCACGCGCTGCAGGCTGGCGCTCCATCGCCGGCGGCGTCGGGCACGGTGTCGACGGCGAATCCCTGCTCCGCCGAGGTAGCGCTTGAGCAGGTCGCGCAGGCGCAGGTCGTCGTCGACCACGAGGATCTTCTGGCGGGATTGCGGTTTGCATGGCGAATCGATGTTAGCAGCTGGACGCCGCGCAGCCGCGAAGGTCCTTACAAGTTGTTACCACTCAAGGTGTTCCGGAAACGACTTCGGGCACGTTGTTCGGCTATACGCTCGGCGACCATTCCTGATGCCGGCACTGATCCGAACGAAAGGAGCGATCGAATGAAATACGTACTGAGCCTTACCGCGGCCGCGCTCGCACGCGCGGCGACCATCGCGATCGCCGCGCCGCAAGGCGCGGGCGGCCACCGCCAGGCGCGATGCTGGAGCGCATCAAGGCGGCCGACACCAACGGCGACGGACTCATCAGCCGGGACGAAGCGCAGGCGCTGCCGCGCGCTCGCCAAGCACTTCGACGAGATCGACACCGACAGGCAACGGGCAGCTGTTCGCCCGACGAGCTGCGCGCCTTCCACGCAAGATGCAGGCGCAGCGCGCGAGCACTTCCGCAAGATCGATACCGACGGCGACGGCCGCATCAGTCTCGCCGAAGCGCAGGCGAACGCGCCGCGCCTCGCCGACGTTTCGAGCCAGATCGACGCCAACGAGCGATGGCTTCATCATCGCCGAGGACGAGTGAAGGCCGCTCACCAGCATCACGGTCGCGGCAAAGTAACGGCGGTTATCGCGCCGGCGACCCTTCGCCGGCGCGGTTTTCCGGAGGCGAGCTATGCTCAGCAACGCCATGCGCCTCATCTTCGCGCTCCTCGCGTTCGTCGTCCGTTCGTCGCGCAGGCGGCGGCCATCGGCTACGACGGCGCGCGCCACCTCGCTGAACCGCGACGGGCTTCGGCGCCACCGACGCCGAGATTGCCGCGATACGCCGCGCTCGAGCGCGCGGAGGCGGTCGATCGCCTGCTCGCGGGCGCGCGCAGCGAGGCCATCACTCGCGCCGCCGGATTTCGTCGACGCCGCCGTTCCAGCCGTACTACACGCTGCGCGCAGATGAGCGACGGAAGAGCGCATGGCCGCAGCTGCGCGCAGCGTCATGCGCGCAGGGCTTCGAGCTGCGCGCGTGGTGGCTGCGCGAGATGATCGCCACGCCGTCGCCCGCTCACCGAGCGCATGACGCTCTTCTGGCACAACCACTTCGCCACCAGCCAGCAGAAGGTGCGCTCGGCGCAGCTCATGTACCGGCAGAACGCGCTGCTGCGGCGCGAGGCGCTGGGCAACTTCGCGCACGCTGCTGCACGCGATCGCGCAGCGACCCGGCGATGCTGGTCTACCTCGACAACGCCGGCAGCCGCCGGCAGGCGCCCAACGAGAACTTCGCGCGCGAGGTGATGGAGCTCTTCACGCTGGGCGAGGGCCACTACAGCGAGCGCGACGTCAAGGAAGCCGCGCGCGCCTTCACCGGCTGGAGCCTCGACCGCGAGACGCGGCGAGTTCACGTTACCGCCGCGCTGTGGCACGACGGCGGCGAGAAGACGGTGCTCGGGCGCACCGGCCGCCTCGACGGCGACGACGTGCTCGACATCGCTGCTCGCGCGGCCGCGAGACCGCGCGCAGTTCGTCACCGCGAAGCTGTGGCGCGAATTCGTCTCGCCCACGCCCGACGCGCGCGAAGTCGACGCGCTGGCCGACGTGTCTCCGCGACGCGCGCTATGAGGTGAAGCCGCTGCTGCGCGCGATGCTCGCTGTCGGATGCGTTCTGGGCGCGAGGCCAATCGCGCGGCGCGCTGATCAAGTCGCCGGTCGAGCTCGTCGTCGGCACGCTGCGCACGTTCGAGATCCGTCCGGTCGACCTGCGCCCCGCGGTGCTCGCCTGCGCGCGCGCTCGGCCAGAACCCGATGTCGCCGCCGCAACGTGAAGGGCTGGCCCGGCGGCGACGCGTGGATCGATTCCGCGACGCTCCTCGGGCGCAAGCAGCTCGTCGAGCGCGTCTTCCGCGGCTCCGAACCGGAAGCCGATGCGCGATGGCGATGCGGCGAGGACGCGAAGGCGCGGCGCGCGAGGCCGGGCCCGGCGCGCAGCTGCGCCGCACGCTCGAGCGCGGCATGACCGACTACGCATTCGACTGCGGATCGCTGGTCGCGCACGCTGCGGCAGCCGCGAGGCGACCGTCTCGAGCGATCTCGTGCTCGCACACGCCGCCGGTGAATCCGCCGGCGCGAAGGCGCCGGACGGCGATCGCGTGCGCCGCGCTCGTGGCCGATCCGGCCTACCAGCTCAAATGACAATCGCGCCGCGATTTCCTGACGCATCGCCGGCTGCGCGCTCTGCGCTGCGTGGGCTCGCGTGCCTTCGCGCGCCGCGATGCCGGCCGCCGGCCCGCAAGCTCCTCATCCTCGTCGAGCTGAAGGGCGGCAACGACGGCCTGAACACGGTCGTTCCCTACGCCGATCCGGCGTACGCGGCGGCTGCGCCCGCGCATCGGCATCGAGCGCGACCAGGTCGTGAAGCTCACGAGCACGCGGCGCTGCATCCGTCGCTCGAGAAGCTGCATGCCGATCTGGGAGGCGCAGCGAGCTCGCGATCGTGCAGGGCGTGGGCTATCCGCGATCCGAACCTCTCGCACTTCCGCTCGATCGAGATCTGGGACACCGCCTCGACAGAGCGAGGAATACCTCGAGGCAGGGCTGGCTCGCGCGCGCGTTCGCGCACTCGCCGTCGCCGCGCGGCGCTTCGCCGCCGACGGCGTCGTCGGTCGGCGCGGCGGGCATGGGACCGCTCGCCGGCGCGGCGCGCGCGCCATCGCGCTCACCAACCCCGAGCAGTTCCTGCGCAACGCGCGCCTCGCGCGCGATGCAGGGCGCGACGCGCAACGCCGCGCTCGCGCACATCCTGCGCGTCGAGCGCGAGATCGTGCGCGTCGGCCGAGAAGCTGCACGCCGGACCACGTGTTCGCGACGACATTCCCGACAGGGCCCGTTCGGCAACGCCGTCGGCGCACCGCCGCGCAGCTCGCCGCGAACCCGGCCGGCATCGCGGTGATCCGCGTGACGCTCGGACGGCTTCGACACGCACGCGAACCAGCTGGGCGACGCACGCGAACCTGCTGCGCCAGCTGGGCGAGGGACTGGCTGCGCTTGCGCGCGGCGCTGGTCGAGGTCGGACCGCTGGGACACCGACGGTCGTCGCCACCTACTCGGAGTTCGGCCGTCGCGCCGCGCGAGAACCAGAGCGGCGGCACCGGACCACGGCACCGCGAGCGTCGCACTTCGTGATGGGCGGACGGCGTCAAGGGCGGGCTCTACGGCGCAGCGCCGCGCGCTCGACCGCCTCGACGGCAACGGCAACCTGCCCGTTCGCCGTGGACTTCCGCGGCTACTACGCCACCTTCCTCGAGCGCTGGTGGGGCATCGATTCGCAGCGCGCGTCCTGGGCGGGCGCTTCCGACCGACTTGAGTTCATCTAGTTTAGATATAGCTTAACTCATTGATTAATAGTTAATAAGCAATTCAAGTATAGTGTGCGCGGTATAATGCGCGCCCGTGAACCTCCTCGCCGTCGAGACCTCCACCGAGCTCTGCTCCGTCGCTGCTGCTGCGCGGCGACGAGCTGTTCGTCGAGGAGGCGCTCGCCGAGAACCGCCATTCCGAGCTGCTCGTGCCGATGATCCGGCGCGCTGCTCGAGCGCTCGCGCCTGCGCGCCCGGCAGATGGACGCCTTCGGCCTTCGGCCAGGGCCCGGGCTCGTTCACCGGCATCCGCATCGCCTGCGGGATCGTCCAGGGACTCGCCTTCGCCGCCGGCCGGCCCGTGGTGCCGGTGCCCTCGCTCCTCGCGCTCGCCGAGCAGTCCAACGAGGGCCGCGTCGATCGCCGCGCTCGACGCGCGCATGGGCGAGGCCTACGTCGCCGCCTACGCGCGCAACGGCGACGACTGGGACGAGGTGATCGCGCCGCGCCTCGCCGACGCGCCAGTCGCTGCCGCCGCTGCCGGGCCGCGCTGGGCGGCGACCGGCAGCGGCTTCGACCGCCACCCGTGGCTGCGCGACGCACTATCGCGAATCGGTCGAGATGCGCTTCGAGGGCGACCTGCCGCGCGCCGGCGCGGTCGCGCGGCATCGCCGCGCGGCGCTTCGCGCGCGGCGCGCGGCATGCCGCCGAGCGGGCCGCGCCCCTATACTTGCGCGACAAGGTGGCCCTCACGACCGAGGAAAGGCGAGGCGAAACGGTGAGCGCGGTCCCGATCCCGCAGCTGCACTACCGCCGCATGCGCGACGGCGGACCTCGCCGCGGTCGCGCGCTCGAGAAGTCGCTCTACGCGTTCCCGTGGAGCATCGGCAATTTCCGCGACTCGCGTCAACGCGGGCTACGACTGCTGGGCGGTCACGCACGGCGAGGCGGTGATCGGCTACGCGGTGCTGATGATCGCGCTCGACGAGGCGCACCTGCTCAACTTCGCCGTCGCCGCCGAGATGGCAGAACCAGGGCATCGGGCGCGGCTTCCTCGACCACATGATCGAGCGTCGCGCGCGCCGCCGGCGTGCCAGATCGTCTACCTCGAGGTGCGGCCCTCGAACGTCGCCGCGCGCCACCTCTACCGCACGATGGGCTTCCAGCAGATCGCGATCCGCCCCGACTACTATCCGCGCCGGCTCGCGGGCGCGAGGACGCGCTCTTCCTCGGCCTGGCGCTGTGATGGACGACGCGTCGCTGAAGGAGCTCGAGCTCTGCGCGGTGGCGAGGCTTGTACGCCTGGTCGCCTCCGGACGTGCAGGCGCGCCGGCCGAGGCGACGACGCGACGCGCCGCGCGCGTCGAAAGCGCAACCGAGCCGCGCTCATCGCGTGCCATGGCCTGGCGATGAGCGTTGCGTCGACCGATGATGCGCCGCCTGCACGGCCTGCGGCCTGTGCAAGCAGCGCAAGCAGGCCGTGTTCGGCGTGGGCAGCGAGTCCGGCGCCGTGGCTCTTCGTCGGCGAAGGCCCGGGCGCGGACGAGGACGAGCAGGGCGAGCCCTTCGTGGGCCAGGCCGGCAAGCTGCTCGACAGCATGCTCGCCGCCATCGGCATCGCAGCGCGGGCGCGAGGCCTACATCGCCAACGTCGTGAAGTGCCGCCCGCCGGGCAACCGCACGCCCGACGCCGCGAGGAGGCGGCCGCCTGCGCGCCGTTCCTCGATCGCGCAGATCGAGCTCATCGCGCCGAAGCTCATCGTGGCGCCTCGGCAAGACCGCGGCGATCGCGCCTGCTGAACACCGAGGCGAGCCTCGCGAGCCTGCGCGGCCGCGTGCATCGCTATCGCGGCACGCCGCTCGTCGTCACCTACCATCCGGCCTACCTGCTGCGCACGCCTCCCGGACAAGGCGAAGGCGTGGGAGGACCTGCTGTTCGCGCGCCGCACGCTGCGCCGCGATATCGCGGCACCTTGAAATCGCCGCGCGACCGGCCCCACTATTCGCGCTGCGCTCGATCGCGGTGCCATCAAGGAGAACAACGATGCGCAAGCTTCTGTGGGCTCTGCCGCTCGCGGCGCTCACCGCTTTCCGGCTGCGGCTACAACGACTTCCAGACCAAGGACGAGGCAGGTGAAGGCCGCCTGGGCCGAGGTGCTGAACCAGTACAAGCGCCGCGCCGACCTCATCCCCAACCTCGTGCAGACGGTGAGGGCTACGCGGCGCAGGAGAAGGACGTGCTGCTGCGGCGTCACGAGCGCGCCGCGCCGAGGTGGGCTCGATGCAGGCCACGCCGCGAGATGGTGAACAACCCGCAGGCGATGGCGCAGCTCCAGCGCCGCGCAGGGCGAGCTTCCAGCGCGCTATCGCGTGCTGGTGGTGGTGGAGAACTATCCGCAGTGAAGAGCGACGCGCTCTTCACAGTGACCTGCAGGCGCAGCTCGAGGGCACGGAGAACCGCATCACCACCGCGCGCAACCGCTTCATCAAGGCGGTGCAGGACTACAACATCCTCGCGCGCAGTTCCCGACCAACCTCACGGCGATGATCTTCGGCTACAAGGAGAAGGCGTCGCTTCACGGTCGAGAACGAGAAGGCGATCGCGAGCCGCCGAAGGTCGATTTCAGCGCCCAAGTCCGCGGTCCCGCCGCCCCGGCGCGGCGATCGCCCGCGCCCGCGCCCCGCAAGTAGCGGCTGCGCAGACGCTGCTCGCCGGCCGCCTCCCTCGGCGGCGGCCGTGCTCCGCTGCCGGCGGCTGCGCTCGCCGCGGTCGACCACGCTCGCCGAAGCTCGCGTCACGCGCGTCACCGACCAGACGGGCACGCTCACTCGCGCCCGAACGCGACGGCGCTCGGAGGCGAAGCTGCGCGGCCTTCGAGCAGGCGACGCGGCTCGCAGGTCGCGGTGCTGCATCGTGCCGTCGATCGGCTCCGAGACGATCGAGGAGTTCGCCGGGCGCGTCACCGACGAGTGGAAGCTCGGCCGCAAGGGCGTGGACGACGGCGTGCTCTTCGCGATCGCCGAAGCAGGAACGCAAGATGCGCATCCACACCGGGCGCGGCGTGCAGGGCACGCTCACCGACGCGCTGTCCAAGCGCATCGTCGCCGAGCATCGTCGCGCCGCGCTTCCGCAACGGCGACTTCGCCGGCGGCATCGACGCGGGCGTGGACGCGATCATGAAGGCGATCGAGGGCGAGAGCGTTGCGCCGCCGGCGAAGGCGGGCGCCATCCGCGCAAGGTCGACACCGTCTCGTCGTACTGCGATTTCCTCATGGCTCGCGCTCTTCCGCGTGCCCGATCGTCGCGCATGGTGCTGCGCACCGATGGTGGGCCGTTCTTCGGCGGCGGTCGCCACCTCGGCGGATCACCGGCGTCGCTGGCATGGCTCCTCTTCGGCAGCATCGCTCTTCGGGCGTCGATCGCGCGCGATCCTCGCCTTCGTCTTCGCGCTCTTCGGCGGCAGCGGACTGCGGCAGGCGCGGCGCGGCGCGGCGGCTGGGGCGGCGGATTCCCGGCGGCGGTGGTCCTGGGGTGGCGGCGGTGGTGGCGGCGGCGGCTTCAGCGGCGGCGGCGGCGGCTTCGACGGCGGCGGCGCTTCGGAGCTGGAGACTGGGATGCTCGCGCGGTTCTGGCGGCACATCGTCGATGAGCCCGCTGCGATGGCGCGCGCGCGCTTCCCGCACCGGACGCTCGATGCGATCCAGCGCGAGGTCGCGCGCGCAGGAGAAGCGCCATCGCGGCGAGATGCGCTTCGTGGTCGAGGCCGAGCTCACGACCGGCCAGTCTGTGGCGCGACCTCGCGTCGCGCGACCGCGCGCGCGAGGTCTTCTCGACGCTGCAGGGCGTGTGGAACACCGAGGAGAACAACTGGCGTCCTGATCTACGTGCTGCTCGCCGACCGCACGCGTCGAGATCGTGGCCGACCGCGGCATCGCAGCGCACGTCGCCGACGACCGAGTGGCAGGACGCGATCGCCGCGACGATGGAGGCGCCATTTCCGCGAGGGCCGCTTCGAGGAGGGCGCGTCGCGGGCGTCCGCGGCTGTCTCGGAGCTGCTCGCGCGCCACTTTCCGGGCGACGGCGCGACGGCGCAACGAGCTGCCCGATCGGCCCGATGCTCTGATGTAGACCGCGCGGTCGTGATACGATATGCGATACCGCATGTCGATAGCTGAAAGCGAGAGCCGACATGGAACAGACCGTCCAGAAGGCACTCAACCTCCTCGAGGCGCTGGTCCGATCCGGGCAGCCCGCGCCGCCTCACGGAGCTCTCGCGCGAGCTCGGCCTCACCAAGCCCAACGTCTACCGGCTGCTTTCGACGCTCTCGGTCCTGGGCTACGTCGAAGAAGGATCCGGCCGACCAGCCTCTACTCGCCCACGCTCAAGCTCTGGGAGATGGGCTCGATGCTCGTGCGCGACGTCGACCTCGTGTCGGTCGCCGGCGCCGCGCTCTGCGAGCCTGTGCGACGAGACGCCAGCGAGTCGGTGCAGCTCGCCGTGTTCGACGCGGGCTTCGTGGTCTACGTCGACAAGGTGGACAGCGCCGCAGCCCCTCAAGGCGATGACCAGCATCGGCTCGCGCGTGCCCGCAGCGTCGACCTCGACGGGCAAGGCGATGCTCGCCTGGACTGGCCACGAGGCGCTCGACGTCAGGCGGTGCGCACGTCAAGCGCTACACGCCGCTCACGCTCGTGACGCGCGCAAGGACATCGAGCGCGACCTCGAGGAGACGCGCGCGCGCGGGTACGCGATCAACCGCGGCGAGTTCCGCGCGGGCGTCTGCGGCATCGCCGCGCCGATACGCGATCGCACCGGAGACGTGCGTCGCCGCCATCGGCGTCTGGGGCGCGGAGAAGAACATCCTCGGCCGCGCGGCGCGAAGAGCTCGCGCACACTCGCGCATGGTCGCCGCACGCGACGTCTCGCGCGACTGGGCTACATCGAGGCCAGCCCGTACACCGCAGCGCGACGGCTCCCGCGCTGGGCGCCGGCTGTCGCCAGGGCCTAGAGGCACCTACGCGCTACTTCGAGCAGCATCTCGCATCTCGCGTGCGCGCGCTTTCAGCGCCCGGCGCCGCGGGCGATGCGCGCTCGCGGGCGGCGCCGCCGAACCACGACCAGGAAGACGACCGCGCTCCGAGCGGCGAGCAGCGCGAACGGCCCAGCCAGAGCAGCGTCGTGCGTCGGCCTTGAACGGCGGCCGGTAGAGCACGAAGTCGCCGTAGCGCTCGACCATGTAGTCGCGGATCTGCGTCGTCGCTGCGGCCCGTCGGCGATCTGTCTCGCGGATCTGGTTGCGCAGGTCCACGCGCGAGCGGCGCGTTGGAGTCGGCGATGCGTCTGGTTCTGGCAGACGAGGCAGCGCAGCTCCTCGGCGAGGTCCTTCAGGCGCTGCTCGACCGGCGGCGTCGGGATGCGCGACCTCGGCGGCCTGGCCGAAGGCGAGCGCGGCGCAGGCGCAGCAACAGCGACGGCCAGCTGCGCCTCACGCGTTGCAGCTTGCGGATGAGCGGCAGCAGGATCTTCTCTCGAGCGCCTCGGGCGTGATCGGGCCGATCTGCTTGTAGCGGATGACGCCCTGCTTGTCGATCACGAAGGTCTCCGGCACGCCGTAGACGCCGTAGTCGATGCCGACCTTGCCGTCGGGATCGAAGGCGGAGAGCGACGTAGGGGTTGCCGAACTGCGCTGAGCCACTGCATCGCCGTCGTCGCGCCTGTCCTTGTAGTTGAGGCCCACGATCGGCACGACGTTGCTGCTTCGACATCTCGACCAGCAGCGGATGCTCGACGCGGCAGGAGACGCACCACGAGGCCCACACGTTGAGCAGCCACACCTTGCCCTTCATGTCCTCGGGCGCGAAGGCGAGCTCGGCGTCGGCGAGCTGCGTCGAGCTTGAAGGCCGGCGCGGGCTTGCCGATGAAGGGCGAAGGCACTTCGCGCGGATCGCGCGTCGAGGCCGACCGCGAGGAACGCCGGCGAGCACCGACGAAGAGCGCGAGCGGGATGGCGAAGCTTGCAGCGACTTCATGCGCGCAGCCGCCTGCGCGCGGCGACGCGTCGGCCGACGCCGCGCTTGCGCGGTCGGTAGCGGCGGTCGCTGAGCGCCAGGAGTCCGCCCAGCGCCATCAGCAAGCAGCCGCCCCAGATCCAGTCGACGAACGGCTTGTAGTAGACGCGCACGCCCCACGCGCCGTCGCTCGACGGGCTCGCCGAGCGACACGTAGAGGTCGCGCGTGAGGCCGGTGTCGATGTCGGCCTCGGTCATGGTCTGCCCGGCGGCCGTGGTAGACGCGCTTCTCCGGGTGCATCGCGCGCACGACGTCGCGCCGACCCTCGCGGCCGCACCTCGAACTCGCCCTGCATCGCGGCGTAGTTGGGGCCCGGCACTTCCTTCGTGCCCTTGAAGCGTGAACTCGTAGCCCGCCGATCGTGACCTTGTCGCCGGGCGCCATGCGCAGGTCGCGCTCCGTCTCGTAGCCCTTCACCAGCGTCACGCCGAAGATGAAGACCGCCACGCCCAGGTGCGCGAGCAGTCATGCCGTACCAGCGCAGCGGTGCTGCGCCGCGAGCCGCGCCGCAGCGTCGCCTGCGGCGACGCTGCGAGCACGCTGCACACTGCGACGACGTGGCGGCGCGACGACCCAGAACGCCGAGCCACAGGCCGAACGCGATCAGCGGCGACGAAGCGCCCGAGCACGAAGGGCATGAGCGAGCGCCGCGACGATCGCGACGCCGAGCGCCCAGCGCAGGCGCGCCCAGCAGGTCCGGCAGCGCGGCGCGCTTCCAGCTCGCGACGGGCCCGATCGCCATGCAGGAACACCGGCGGGCGCCATGAGCGGGTAGAACACGGTATCGAAGTAGGGCGGGCCGACGGAGATCTTCCCGAGGTTCAGCGCGTCGAGGAAGAGCGGGTAGAGCGTGCCCAGCAGCACCGCCGCCATCGCGACGACGAGCAGCACGTTGTTGGCGAGCAGCAGCGACTCGCGCGACACCGGCGCGAAGCTCGCCGCCCAGCCCGACCCGCGGCGCGCGCCAGGCGAAGAGCGCGAGCGAGCCGCCGATCGACGAGCGCGAGGAAGACGAGGATGAAGACGCCGCGCGTCGGGTCGGTCGCGAACGCGTGCACCGAGGTGAGCACGCCCGGAGCGCACGAGGAACGTGCCGACGCAGCGACAGCGAGAACGCGACGATCGCGAGCAGCACCGTCCAGCTCCGGAACGTGCCGCGCTTCTCGGTGACCGCGAGCGAGTGGATGCAGCGCGGTGCCGACGAGCCACGGCATGAAGGAGGCGTTCTCGACCGGGTCCCAGAACCACCAGCCGCCCCAGCCGAGCTCGTAGTACGCCCACCAGCTGCCGAGCGCGATGCCGATGGTGAGGAAGCACCACGCGGCCGTGGTCCACGGCCGCGACCAGCGCGCCCACGCGGCGTCGAGCCGGCCGCTCGAGCAGCGCGGCGATCGCGAACGCGAACGCCACCGAGAAGCCCACGTAGCCCATGTAGAGCATCGGCGGATGGATCACCATGCCCGGATCCTGCAGCAGCGGATTCAGGTCGCGGCCGTCCGTCGGCCGCGGGCAGCAGGCGCTCGAACGGATTCGACGTGAGCAGCATGAAGAGCAGGAACCCGACGCTCACGAGCGCCCATCACGCCGAGCACGCGCGCGACGCAGGCGCTCGCGGCAGGTGGCGGCTGAAGAGCGCGACCGCGAAGCGTCCAGCCGGCGAGCATCGAGCGTCCAGAGCAGCATCGAGCCCTCGTGCGAGCCCCAGGTCGCGGCGAAGCGGTAGGCGCGTCGGCAGCTTCGAGTTGGAGTTGCGTCGCGACGTTGACGCACGCGAGAAGTCGCTTGCCGACGAACGCGTGGCGAGCGCGGCGAAGGCGCCGAGCCACGAAGAGGAACTGGCCGATGGCGATCGGGCGCGCGGTCGCGATGCAGCGAGCGCGCCGCTCGATCGCGGCGCCGGCGAAGGCGAGCACGCGCCTGCGCCGAGCGCGAGCGCGAGCGCGATGACGAGGGCGAAGTGGCCGAGCTCGGGAATCATGCTTGCGCCCTTTCTGGCCGGCGAAGGCGCTCTTGTCGATCGGATGCCCGGCCTTCTCAGCGCCTCGGCGGCCTCCGGCGGCATGTAGTTCTCGTCGTGCTTGGCGAGCACCTCGCTCGCGCTGGAACGATGCCGTCGGTGCCGATGCCGGCCCTGCGCGACCACGCCCTTGCCCTCGCGGAAGAGGTCGGGAAGGATGCCGGTGTAGACGACCGGGAATCGTCTTCGCGGTGTCGGTCACGCGGAAGCGCACCGTGAGCGCGTCCTTCTCGCGCACGACGCTGCCGGCCTCCACCAGGCCGCCGATGCGGAACGCGCGGTCGCGCGGCGCCTCGTTGCGCGGCCACCTGCGTCGGGCGTGAAGAAGAACACGAGGTTCGACTGGAACGCGTTCAGCACGAGCGCCGTGGCCACGCCGAGCGCGGCGACGCCCGCCACGATCCACAACGCGCGCCTAGTCCTGGGCTTCAAGGTCCCGCTCCTCCTCGATCAGCTGCGGCGCGCGCGCGCGCCGCAGCCGCAGCGTCGACGATCTCGGCGACCATGCGCCAACGCCGTGGCGCCGTACGACATCCAGAGGTAGAAGCCGTGGTCTCATCAGCGCCTGAGCTCCGCACCCAGCGCGCGCGCGCTCGCGCTCGAGGATGATCGAGCGCACGCGCGTGAGCGCCGCGCCGATCGCGTACATCCAGAACGGCAACGCCATGAGGAGCATGCCCCGCAGCATCGCCACGTGCATCGACGTGCCCGTGCAGCTTCACCGCTCGAGCCCTGGTGCAGCGTGTTCCACCAGTGCACCGAGAAATAGATGATCGGCAGGTTCACCAGGCCGATGATGGCGAGGAGCGGCGGCCGCGCGGTCGCCGCGGCGCGGATCCTCGAACGCGTTGGCGAGCGCGATGAAGCCGAAGTAGAGGAAGAGGAGCACCAGCTCCGAGGTCATGCGCGCGTCCCACGCCCAGTAGGTGCCCCACGTGGGCCGCCCCAGAAGGCGCCGGTCCAGCAGCGCGACGAAGGTGAACAGCGCGCCGGTGGGCGCGAGCGCGCGCGCCATCATCGCCGCGAGCCGCGTGTTGAACGTGAGCGCGATGCGCGCCGTAGCAGCGCCATCACGAAGTAGATGAACATCGACATCCACGCGGCCGGCACGTGGATGAAGATGACGCGGTACACCTCGCCCTGCTGCGCGTCGGTGGGCGCGACCACGAAGCCGACGTAGAGCCCGGCGACGCGCGAGGACCGCGGCGAGCGCGAAGAACCACGGCGCCAGCCAGCCGGCGAGGCGGTAGAAGGTGGCGGGCGAGGAGAAGTAGAACCAGTTCATCATCGTTCAGTCGAGTGCGATGCGGATGGCGGCGCAGACCGCGACAGGGCAGCGCCCATGCGCCGCGACGATGAGGCCCGCGCCGAGGAGCGACAGGTGCGGCGACGGCGACGAGGCCCGCGGCCTGCGCTTCCGCCGCACCCGCGCCGAAGATGAGGATCGGCACGAAGAGCGGCAGCGCGAGGAGCGCGAGCAGCATGCCGCCGCCGCGCGCGCCCAGCGTGAGCGCGCGTGCACGCCGCGCCCAGCAGCGACAGGACCGGCGTGCCGACAGCGCAGCGCGCAGGCGAGCACGACGAGCGTGTCGGCGTCGAGGCCGTACTGCAGGCCCAGCAGCGGCGAGAGCACCGTGAGCGGCAGGCCCGTCAGCCATCCAGTGCGCCGCGATCTTGCCGCTCACCCAGCCGGCCATCGGATGCGGCGAGAGCGTCATCTGCTCCGAGCGTGCCGTCGGCATGTAGTCGGCGGCGAACAGCGCCGGCAGCGACAGGAATGCGGCGAGCAGCGCGCATACCCAGATCACGCCGGGGCCGATGCGTTCAGGCAGCAGCTGCGTGCTCGGCGCCCAACGCCCGAGCGGGAAGAGCGAGGCCACGTGCAGAACAAGCAGGCGATCACGAGCAGCGGTCTCGCCCGGGATGTGCGCGCAGGCGAGGCGAGAATCGCGCGAGAAGGCCCAGCGCTGAATCGCCCGGCGGCGCACGATCCCTCGAGGCGTGCCACGGTCGTCATGAGCCGAGCCGCACACGCGCGCGCCGGTGCGGGCGCGAGCGTCGTGGTGGGTCGCGATGAGCCGCGATGCCGCCGGATGCGAGATGCTCCGCGAGCAGGTGCGCGCGGCAAGAGCGCCTGTCCTGTCGTCGTCGAGCGCCGGTGAGCGGCTCGTCGAGGACCCAGCGAGCGGGCAGCCTCAACGGCACGCAGGCGCGCTAACCGATGCGCCGGCGCTGGCCGGCGCGAAAGACGCCGCGCGGCGGCAGGTGGAGGCGCTTTTGCCGAGGCCGGCATGCGAGCGAGCGCGGCACGGCGCGCGCTCGCGCGCTCCACCGGAGCGCCCGCGCAGCGCGACGAGAGCGCCGCGAGATTTTCGCCGGCCGCTGAGGTCGTCCTTGATTCCGGCCAGGTGCCCGCCAGGTGAGGCTTCGTGGAATGCCGAGGATCGCGCCGTCGGGCGTGCTTCCAGAGGACCTCGCCGGCATCGGCGCTGCGAGAGGCCCGCCACGCAGCGCAGGAGCGTGGTCTTCCCGCTTACCGTTCGGCGCCGCGCACCGCGAGCCATTCGCCCGACGGTCGACGGCGGAAGGAGACGTCGCGAAAGAGCGTGACGCCGCGCCAGTCCACGGGGAGCCGCGAAGGCCGCGAACTTCCAGCGCCCTCACGGCAACACCTTGTCACGATCACGATGCAGCAATCGTCCCCGGCTCCGGGCTTCACCACCGCGCTCGTGCCGACCAGCATCGCCGGGTTGGAGGCGCGGCGTTGCCGCTCTTCGAGACGCGCGCCTCGATGCGAACGCGCGTCGCTCGCTCGCGAAAGGTTCCATTGCGGCGACATCGCCATGGTGTCGCCGCCGTCGAGCGCGAAAGCGCAACGGAAGCTCCTTCGGCTGATGCCGCGCACCGCCGCAAGTGCGCGCGCGCGAACCGCCTTCTGGAGCGCGCGAAGTTGACGAAGAGAAGGTGTCGTGTGCTTGCGATCTTCGGCAGACGATCTCCGGCGCTGACCGCTGACCACCGCTCACGGAGACTCTGCTCCGGCTGCAGCGGCCGCAGGGCGCGGCGCGCCTTGGCGACGGCGGGACGCAGCGCAGCGGTGCAGGCATTCCCGCGCGCGTTCGAAGTCTCGCTATCACTTCGCGCACTTCCTTCTCGTCGCCGGAGCCGGGCGGCGCCAGCGCCGCCAGCCGTTCCCAGTAGCCGATCACCGATCTCGGCGAGAGTTTCCGAGCTCCATGGGCCGCCGCGGCAGGCGAGTGCCAGCGCCTTCTGTGTTCTGGGGATCGATCATGAGCGCGTTCTTCACGATCTCGAGTCGGGCGGCCGCGAGCGAAGGCGTGCCTTATGCGCTGGCGTGCACGAGGACATCGGCATAGTCGGCCGGCGTATACTTGCGCGTCTCCCGGGATGAGGCCCATCACGTGCTCATAGCAGGCCTTGGCAGATTCTTCATAGCGCCGAAGCGCGCGCGGTGGAGCGCGCGTAGAGCGCCCACCCCTTGGCGTCGTCCGGACGCTCGCGCACTTTCTGGAAGGCGAGCCGCTCGACCAGGTCGGCCACGTTCTTCGAGCCGGCGTGGTGGCCGCGCTCGCGACCCGGCCGATCCGCCGCGGCAGGCGCCTGCGCATATGGCGAAGGTAGGCGCTGAATGCGCAGACTGCGGGAATCCCGACGATCCGCCGCGGCTACCGCCTGGGCCAGAATCCGCTGCTCGGTCGATGCCGCTTTCGAAGGCGCCGCAAGGTCTGCTTCGGCTCGCGAGACGAGCCTCGGCAAGCGCCTCGTTTCGCGACTCCTGGCCGGCACCACCCCCGGCTGCGATGTCGGCCTCTCAGTTCGCGGGCGCTGCCCGCGCAGCTGCCTCCAGGTTGGCTTCGACGGCGCTGGGACCGGCCGGGGGCGGCCGCGAAGAGGGGCACTGGGGACGAACGCGAGACGCCGCGGCGGTCATCAGCGCTGCGAGCATCCAAAACACGGCCATGCGGCGCGAGAAAACTCCTGAAACGGAATGCAAAAATTATACAGCCGTGCGGCACACCGCGGCTTGCGCCCGCTCAAAGGAACCGAGTCTGGCGTTGCGCGAATCGAAGGAGCATTGTCCCCCCTGCGCCATCCCCGGCAATGCGCAAGATCCTGGATCGGCCGGGGGCGCCTCGCCTGGCAGACGCTGAAGGCCTTCAACGGCGAACCAGGGATTGCTGCTCGCCGGCGCGGTCGCCTACTACGCGCTCCTCGTCCATCGTGCCGCTGCTGATCCTCATCGCGATCGTCCCGACGCAGTGGATCGACCCCGAGATGCTGTTGCGAGGCCCTCCAGCGTTATCTCGAATGGCTAGGTCCCAGGAGGTCGAAGGTCGTCGTGGGCGAGCTCGCCATTCCTGCGAACAAGCAGGTGGTGGGCTGGCTGCTGCTCGGCACCATGATCTTCTTCAGCGGGCTCGCGTTCACGGTCCTCGCCGAGAACGCGATGTCTGTGATCTTCTTCCACCGGCGATTGCAGGAACGAAAACGCCGCTACGTCATCTCGGCTCTTCTGCCGTACTGCTTCGATACTCTCGCTGGGACTCGGAGTGCTGCTGGTGACGCTGGTGTCCGGAAGCCTCGAGCGCTGGGCGCGCGCGACATCGAATTCCTCGGCGGACGTGGTCGCTGGGGTGTATCCGGGCGTCCTTCTCTACTCTCCTGGGTTTCGCTGGCGAAGTTTTCGTCCTCACCTCAATCATCTCGTGATGCCGGTGGGCCGCCTCAATCAGCTGCCGCGCTCATCGGCGAGCGTCACGGCCGCAGTGTTGTGGGAGATCACGCGCCATATCCTGGTGTGGTATCTCGCGCACGCTCTCCCAGGTGAACGTCGTCTACGGGATCGCTCACGGCGTCGATCGTTGTCCTGCTTTCGCTCGAGCTCGCCGCGACCCTGCTTCTCTTCGGCGCGCAGGTGATCGCCGAATACGAACGCATCCAGGCGATGCCCATCCAGGTCCAAGCCGGTCAAGCTCGACACGGGGAAACGCGAGTGCGAGCGTCGCTGACCGCCCGCTAGTGCTTTGTTTCGCCGATCAGGCGATCGAGTGGTGCGATCGCCTAGCAATACGTAACTGAATCAGCTAC
>ERZ1370068.5827-contig-4833_pt1 | contig 43360 bp, 74 predicted proteins | sample MGYA00561227_ERZ1370068 | MGnify/ENA primary metagenome ERZ1370068 (study PRJEB38410, sample SAMEA6850437) | metagenome | study: Metagenomic assessment of the ecological functions of the soil: analysis of the soil microbiota associated with the... | reverse complement strand
ACGATCACGACGGGACCGTACTGGCGTCGGGATTCGGCGACCATACGCCCACCTCGGCTGATCCGAATTCATCGACTTCGTGGAGGCGGATGCACCCCCGACATCGGAGAAGATTGACCGAGCTGGCGGATGAAAACCCGCTCGACGCCGACGCAGCAGTAGCCCACCCGCCGCCTTTGCGTCGCCGGTGTTTGCGCAGCGAAGCGATGGGAACCTAGCTGGGAACCGACCTTGGCGGGAGCCTTCTGCTTCCGCCCCCGCCTTCAGGCCGGTAAGGTCGTCGTACTTTGTCGACGAGCGCCAAGATCGGGATGCGATCTCTCCCATTAAGCGATCGGCATTTTTTCGGTATCGCGAGTGCTGAGTCATGCCAACGCTCTTGTGCATCTTCAATGAAGCTGAACACTCTAACACGTATAGAGCGCGACCATGCGCGCGTGGTTCTCCAACTTCCTTCAGAGAATGCGTTGGTCAGCCGCGTGAACAGCGGTTCTGCATTCTGAGCGTGAGGATTCGAGCGTCGGCGATGGCCTCGTCGAGATGTGCCTGTCCTCGGGTGTCCAGAATGTGCTCTTCTGCCAGCCTCAGGCACCACTGCGGTGGAGTGGGGCGCCGCGGCTCGTTTCCCGAGGTGGTCATTTCCGGCGGCGATCGCCGCCCCTCCCGCCCCTGCTCCTCCCGCCCGATGCTGCAGCCGCTGTGCGATCGTTCCATCGCGCGCGATCGGCCATCTGGGAGATGCGACCGAAAACAGCATCACGCCCTCGAGAACTTCGACCAGGATGCGTTCGCGCGATACACGATACGCCGTGCAATGTTTGATCAGGCCGGCGACGACGTCGGCGCGACCTGGAGCCTGGTACACGAGGGCGATGTCCGTCGCGGCCAGCATCAGCTGGAGGTTGCGAGCCGACTCTCCAGCGAAGCGCTGGAACGCTTTCAACGACTCGGACCACGACTGGGGGTGAGCAGCGCCCACGAAGCGCTCGGTCACGTCGCGCGCGAGGAACGCGCCGCGGCGCCGATGCGCAGCGGCACTCAGCGGAAGCGCTCGCTGCTGCACGGCAACATGATCCCTGCGCGCGTGTCGCGGATTCTTGAAGCGATCTCGGTCCTGTTCGGCGAATCGGGAGACGCGCGCGTGCCTTGATGATGGCGGGAGCAGCCGCATCGCTGCGCGAGACGATTGGCGCACCGCAGTCGGCGCGTCGAACGCGACAGACGCCTCGAGAGGTTTCGCTGCGCAGGCATTCCGCGCTGGACCGCACGCGCGGGATGCGGCGCTGTTGCGGTTGGAGTGGAAGGGCCGGCGTTGACGATCTGACGACGCCCACTCGCGTGCGCACGCGAATGCGGAGGCCGATCGCGATGAACGCCGAGTTCGCCGCGAAGAACGCCGAGAATCCGAGTGAAATTCAGACTCGGCGATCTTTGCGGCCTCGGCGTTCCTCTTCGGATGCGGACTCACTCCGGTCCAGCCAGGCGGGCGGTTGTAAACGACGCCAGGCAGGCTGCTACCGATAGTTGACCGGATCGAGCAAGCGACGCACCGCCGACACCCGGTTGGCTGGAATCCCGGTCCGTCGCGCGTGCTCCTGGACCGTCGCCTCGTCCGGCGCCAGGTAAACGCAGTAAATCTTGTCCCTGCGTGACGTAGCTATGCGCAGCCATTGGATCTGTGAGCCGAGCTGTCCCAGTGACTCCAACGATTTCTTCGATACTGCGGCGAGTTGATCGTCGGTCATCTGACCGGCGCCCGGCATAGTTCACGCTCGATGACATGCGGCGCATAGCGCGATCGGATGATACATCAACGACATTCCGCGGCGAGGCTGCGCACCAGCGGAACAATCGGCTGTCGGAGCGATCCGTAATCAAAGCATCAACACCGTAGGACAGCAGCCGCTTCGCTTCCGCAGCATCGTCCACCGTCCACACCTGAACGCCAAGCCCGGCGGCATGTGCGTCATTGACGAATCGCGGCGACACGACGCGGGTCGACCCGGCCCATTCAGGCACCTGATAGCCATCATGCGCTGACGTGTTTCACCGGCCACCGGCACCACGATCGATAAGAGCGCCCATCGCACTTCTTCACGAGCGCCGCTGGGTGGCTGCCGGCAGGTTCGAGTTCACGGACCGCGCGCGAAACACTCGAGATGCCGAACGCCCCGAAGCAGACATTCGCTCGGCGCGCGTCGGCAGCGCGCGGACCGCCTCAACCGCGGCGCGCGCGAGCGTCGGGTGGTTGACCTTGAGCTCGATGATGACGCGAGCATCGCGATGCCGCCGCAACACATCGTCCAGTAACGGGACTGCCGCGCGATTCAGTTCCGCGGCGGTTCGCGCGGCAACCGGTCCGGTCAACGATGTGCTGCGATTGAGCGTGCGGTCGTGATGCACGACGACACCTCCGTCCGACGACAGGTGAACATCGAGTTCCTAATCCGTCGGCACCAGCGCGAGACCATTGTCGAACGCCGCCCATGGTGTTTTCGGGCGCCAACGCGCTGCCGCCGCGATGGGGCAAACACCACGCCATGCCGCAGCGCCTCGGTGTCGAAGAAGGAATGGCGCACGATGGAAAGTCTATCGTTGTGTAGAATCGAGCCATGGCGGACATCAGCACCCTGGGAGACCTACGACGATCCGGTTACCGTTCGCGCCCGGTCGAAGCAAATTCGCGACAACCTCGTCTGCAAGCTGCGCGCTGGCGCGCCGTTGTTCCCCGGCATCATCGGTTACGACGAAACCGTGATCCCGCAGCTGGTCAACGCCATTCTGTCGCGGCACAACTTCATTCTGCTGGGCCTGCGCGGTCAGGCGAAGAGCCGGATCCTGCGCGCGCTGGCCGACCTGCTCGACGAGCAGATCCCGGTCGTTCCGGGCTGCGAAATCCACGACGATCCGCTCGCGCCGATTGTGCGCGCTCGTGCCGTGCGCGCAGTGTCGCGGCGAAGGCGACGGCCTGCCGATCGACGTGGCTGCCGCGCGACGATCGCGTACGTCGAAAAGCTCGCCACGCCGGACGTGACGATCGCCGACATGGTCGGCGACATCGATCCGATCAAGGCGGCGCAGGCGCGGCCTGAACCTGGCCGACGAGCTGACGATGCACTACGGCCTGCTGCCGCGGGCGCAACCGCGGCATCTTCGCGATCAACGAGCTGCCCGACCTCGCCGGCGAAGATTCAGGTGGGCCTGTTCAACATCCTGCAGGAAGGCGACGTCCAGATTAAGGGCTACCCGATCCGCCTGCAGCTGGACCTGATGCTGGTCTTCACGGCGAACCCCGAAGACTACACGGCGCGCGGCAAGATCATCACGCCGCTGCAAAGACCGCATCGGCTCCGAAATTCGCACGCACTATCCCGCGACCGGCCCAACGCCGTCGCGATCACGGCGCAGGAAGCGTGGACCGATCGAACCGGCGCCGGTCGAAGGTCGAGATCCCGCGACTACGTGCGTGAAGTCGTCGAGGAGGTCGCGTTTCAGGCGCGCGCCGATCGCAAGATCGACAAGCGATCGGGCGTCGAGCCAGCGACTGCCGATCACGACGCTCGGAACTCGTGACGTCGAACGCCGAGCGGCGCGCGCTGCTCGCCAACAACGAAAGGTCGTGCGTGCCGCGTGTGACGCGACCTGTACGCGGCGCTGCCGTCGATCACCGGCAAGTTCGAGCTCGAATACGAGGGCGAGCTGCGCGGCGCCGAGCAGGTGGCGCGCGATCTGATTCGCGCCGTCCGTCGGATCGGTCTTCACGGCATCTGTTCGACGGCATCGACACCCGCAAGGTCGTCGAAGTGGTTCGACCTCGGCGGTACGCTGCCGCTCAGCGATACGATCGTCGGCCGACGATGTGATCGCGCAGGCGCGCAGGGTGTCAGGGGCTTGCGCGAGCTGGCCGAGCACGCCGGCCTGCGCGCCAGGGCGCCGCCAGCTCCAGTGCGTCGCGGCGGCGATCGACTTTCGTGCTCGAAGGCCTCTGCGCGCAGAAGAAAGATCAGCCGCAGCGAGGAACGCGGCTACACGGCCGCCGAGACCGGCCGCGCGCCGCCCGACACGTCGCGAAGAGCAGACGATGGACGAAGAGATCCGGATGCCGACGGCAAGAAGAAATACTACAACTAAGAGCTAGGATCAGGCTCAGGACCGGGAGAACTGCTTGAACTACCGATACACGAAATTCACCGGCGATGTGCTCGACGAACTGGATCTCGAAGATCTGGTGTCGAAGCTATCGGATCTGCTGCTGTCCAGCGGGTTCAGCAACCCGTACGGCGGCGTGGACGACGAAGAGCGGACGATGCAGGCGCTGCACGACGCAATTCTCGACGCGCTGTTCAACGGCGGCGTACTGCCCGAAGGAAACGATCGAACGACTGCTCGGCGATCCGGCTGATGCGCGATCAGGAGGACGATGCGATCGAAGCTCGAAGAGTTGATCCAGACAGATCATCGAGCGGATGGGCGAGGAAGGCTACATTTCGACGCCGCCCGATCTCGTGCGAACGCGAGCGCCGGCAGTGCGCGGCGGCGGCGGGTGATGAGCCAGCCGGGTCCGGTGACGTTCGAAGTGACCGACAAGGCTCTCGGATTTCCTCGGCTATCGCGCGCTGCGCGATCTGCTCGGCTCGCTCAGGCAAAGAGCAGCTTCGGGCGCCACGACACCCGCGAGCAGGCCACCGGCGTCGAAACGACCGGCGCGGCTCAAGCCCTACGAATTTGGCGACACGCTCAACCTCGACGCCACCAGCACGCTGCTGAACGCCGTCCAGCGCGAAGCAGAAGCCGAGCGACCAGTACCCGGCACCCGACCCGGCACCAGCACCCGCACCCGCACCCGACACGCCGGCACCAGCACCCAGCACCCAGCACTCGGCACGCGGACCGCGTTCCATCTCATGTCACTCACCGCGACCTGATGGGGACCATGGCGAGCATCAAAGCTCGTGTGCGACCGTGCTGATGCTCGACTGCAGTCACTCTGATGATCTTTACGGCGAGGATCGCTTCACGCCGGCCAAGCGGTCGCGCTGGCGCTCGCGCGCAGCTGATCAAGTCGCAGCATGCCCGGCGATGCGCTAAAAGTGGTGTTGTTCCACGATTCGGCCGAAGAATTCCGCTCGCGGAACTCGGCCGCGTCGTGGTCGGCCCCTACTACACCAACACCGCGCAGAAGGGCTGCGGCTGGCGCGACCGTATTCTCGACTCGCCAGCGCAAAAGACATGCGGCAGATCATCATGATCACCGACGGCAAGCCGTCGGCGCTGACCCAGCCGGACGGCCGGATCTTACAAAGAACGCCTTCGGCCTCGACCCGTTCATCGTCGCTGAAACCTGCGCCGAGGTCGCCGCCTGCCGTAAAAGCGGCATCATGATCAGCACCTTTCATGCTGGCGCGCGATTACGACCTGGTCAGCTTCGTGCGCCGCGTCGCCGAAATCTCAGTAGCAAGGCGTACTTCACCACACCCTACACGCTCGGCCAGTGACGTACTGATGGACCGCGTCAACAGAAGACGCGAACGGATGCGGTCGATGTCAGACCTTCTGCCGATCTCTTCCACTCGCCATGAACGTCGCGCTGTGCCCGGAATGTATTCCCAAAGCCGGCTGCACGTTTTCGAACCGCGTTGATGCCCGGGCGGCTATGGCGGCGGATCGTGCAGCTCAGCGCCGACCCCGCTGATCCGGGATGAGACTGCTGCTGCGACCCGGGCCGGGAATCAGGGATTGCGAGGGCCGGCCGCCGGTCTGGTCGCGCAATCTCGGCTGTGGCGGTGTGATTACCACGCCGAGCAGCTGCCTGACGGTCGCTGCAACATCGTGCCGCGCGGCCTCGAGCGCTCGGCGATTCCTCGAGACGAAGATCGCGGCTGCAGCTATCGCCGCGCGCTGATCGATGCCGCGTGTGTCGAAGGCGAATCCAACCGCCCGCGACCGCGACGGAAATCCGCAACTGCCGCACCAGGCTCCGAGGTCGATTCTGGCGCCGGCGATCGAACACTGGGCCGGCGGCGGCACGGACGTCCGCCTCGACGCGAAAATGCCGGCGGCGATGTCGTCGACGAAGATCCCGTCAACGCGCTGTCGCAATCCTGGATCTCGGAACCGCCGGAGAAGCAGGCGCTGCTCGAGCGTCCGTCCTCGCGGGCGCGCGCCACCCTCACTGGTCGAGCTGCTCGAAATAGAAGATGATGGCGGCGCGCACGCCCGCCGCATCCAACGCCACCGCTCACCGAGAGAGGCGGAGCGGACGGAGGCACGGGTTCAACACGGAGGCACGGAGCAACAGAGAATTGATTTAGGTTGGTTCCGACCGCGGCCAGCGCGACAACCAGCCAAGCCAACAGCGCGTCGCCGCCAGGCGCGATCCAGCGCCGGCAGCAAGCCTTCGGCCAGCACGCGACGACGTACTCAAAAATATCGCGGCGGAACACAAAGGCCACGGTCAGACGACCGGCGGCCGATTCGAGCAGTTGATCGTTTCGCGTAAACGATAGCGAGCAAACCCTCAACGCCGCCGACCAGCGCGTAAACGCGGCCCCGGTCAGGCCGAGCGTCCGCCAGAAGATCGTCGCCGCGAAGCGGCACCAGCGCCGGCGCCATCAGGAGAAATGCCCCGAAAACGAACGCCCACTTCTTCAGCAGACGGCTTCCCGCGTGGCAACTCGCAGTGGCGGCATCGGTCAACACGCCGTTGAGCAACCGGTTTTCCTGAACATCGTAGTAAGCGGCGGCGTTTGCGGCTTGCGACGATCCGGCGGGATGCCGAACGGCAGTCCTGATTTGGCCAGCGATGCCGGCAGCAGGCGTCAGAAACACGATCGTATGGCAGCGATGAAACAGCAGGTCGCGGCGAGACCTGGCGCGGGAGAAGATGCTCCCGCTCAAAGCGCGTCTGGCCCGGACGCGTGTGCCGATCCGCTTCCGCACCGAACACTGGCCCGTTGTGGCTGGATCGAGCGAACTCTCATCGGGACGTGACGCGATCCCGTTCGCGCAGAAGCTCCAAGCGCGAGCATCGGCGAATGGACACCTTCGGGGAGCGGCCGCCGCCGTCGCAATCGCGCCGGCGTCTCGCGGCCCAGCAGGCCGAGGCCTGCAAAGCGACCAGGCCGACCAGGCCAATGTCGGGCGATCGATGCAATCTATTGAACGCAAGTCGCATTGTTCGCGTCGTTCGGTTGATGCTGCAGCCCAAGTCGTTCGCGGCGCATCAGGCTCCAGGCGTCGTGCAGCCGTCCGCGATCCTTGGGAGTCAGATGCCACGACAGCGGCGGTGCCACATCGTCGGTTTCGGCGCATTCAGCCGGCGTGGAACTCGGGACGTCACCGGGACGATCACATGGCCGCCGTATTGATTCCGCAGGAGCTGCACGTGCAGGTCGCCATTGGACTAACTGCCCGGTGCCGCAAAGGCACGTCGCCAGCGTCGTCGTCAGCGGCTGGAATGCACTCGAACAACCAGCCGCGGCTGCCGCCGGTTGAATCGAAACCGCCCGAGGGAGAAGAGCGAATCTGCACGAACACGATCCGGCGAGGCGTGGCGGTGCCGTCGCTGGAGCGCCTCGCTGTCCAGCCATTTCCACCAGCGTGGCGTGCCCGTAATTGTCGTAGTAGCCGCCGTCGACGAGGTGGACCGCGTTCTCGTCAACACGTCCACGACGTTTGACGCGGGACGGCGGCGAGGACGTGTGCGAAACGCATCGCCGACAACCGCGCCGCAGTGGCTACCAGCAGATCGACGTCGCCATATTCCCCTCACGGAAATCGAGAGCAGCGGACTGCGCCGCTCGGCCTTTGCGACCGTGGTCGAACCGGAGGCAACCACATGCGCTGGCTTCGGTTTCCACCTTTCAAGCACTGTCGCGTTGAACATCACCGCCGGCCGCTTCGCGCCGGCGGTGTCGTCGCGCGCCATGACAGAAGCGTGGGGACGCGCCAAGCCGACGCCGTTCGTTTCCATGCGTCTTCCAGCGCCGTTCTGATCGCCCGCCGTGGAGGCTGCGACCGTTCCACAGCTGACGGCGGGTTGAAGTCGAGGCCCTTCAAGAACGGCGCGACCGTCCAGACTAATAAATCGGGATATGCCAGACCGAACGCCACTTCATCCAGGCTCGATGCTTCGGCGGCCTTCTGGGACCGAAGGCTCGCCGTCGATGTCGCTCATGGCCGGCAGCGCGCCGTTTGCCGGGTCGTAGGCGTCCAGAAAAACATCGCCCCCGCCGAACCGCCCGGGAACGGCGCTGAATCGCTTCACCAGCGCTCGATCAGAAAGCCGGTGCGGCAGGCCACGGAGTCGTGCTGAATGCCGGCCAGCACCCGAGCCGCCCAGGCCGACGGCTTGAATGCCACCGCCGGATTTGCGGCAATCTCACGACCGCAACGTCTCCAGCCGCGCGCGGGCGAGCACGGTCGCGGCAGGCACGGGTAGTTCGGTGCGCGCGGTCGGAACTCGAACAGCGTGAAGAAGTGGTCGCCCTGGGGAAAAACCGAGACCAGCGCGTCCTGTAAGTCGCCAGCACCAGCAAGGCCGGGATGCGGAATCGATCGAAGAGGAATGCGATGGCCGTCAAGCCCCAGGCGCACAGCATCATCGACAGCAGCAACACGATGCAGAGCGTCTGGAATGGCGCGAAGAAGAATCGGCCGAGCGGCGTCGGCGTCGTATTTCAACGCGAACAGCACCGCATGGCAACAGCATCGAGATGAACAGCTGAACGAGGGCAAAACAGATGGCGGAGCCGAACCCTCTCGCGTTTGCGGATCGGTGAATCCCTCGGGCGTCAGCCGCGAGACACGACCCACACGAAATGGCGGCGGAACAGAAAGCGCGCCAATCCCGACTTCGCGCGCGCCGGAAACAGTTTCCCACCAAATCTCGCGCACCCGGATCAGCAACACGAACATCCGCGATGCCGAACAGTGCGCCGAGCGGGCCGCCGAGAACCGATCGCCCGGTGCTCTGAATATGAGAGCGCCGCCGACAAACGAGCGACGGCGGGCGAGGAGTGGGAGAGAGAGCCGCAGCAGCAGCCGCAGTCCTGCCGACTTCTCCACTGGCCGCAGCCCGAATCGCTCTTTCGCCGTCGGCGACGATCAGCGACGCGGTTACCCAGATCGTGGCCGCGGCCATCAGCGCGAGCACCGTGACCAGTAGGGCGAGAGGCGACGACGACTTGCGCGAACGCGAGGCGCCGCCAGCCGGGGCGGGACTGATCGAGGGTGATCGTCACACAGACCGCGCAGCAGCGGACCGGCAATGGCGTCAGTTGGAATGGCGACGAACGGCGGGCCAGCAGCGAGAGGCACACCAGGATGGGGGACGCGCAGGGACGTAGCCATGCGCGAGGCTGCTGAGGGTGATTTCGAACCGCGATCGCATACAGGGGGGACCGGCGTTGATTCGCTGGACGCGCGACTGGCTATGACTTCGACAATCTCACCGTGGAACCGGCCATTCTCGATAAAGACGGTTCCGGTATCGACTCCGGCAATCGCGCCGCCAGCGGCGAGATTCCCGGCACGTTCGTTCGAACGTCTCTTTATCGTGCATCGGGGCATTGCGGTCGTTCAGTCGCACGCCCGCACGACATAGCGAATCCCGCGTCGGCGCACGGTAGCCGGTCAACAGATAGACGGCGTCGGCAGAATTTCACTCGACCGCGGACGCATCGCAACCGCCGGCGATGCGATCGTCGAGGCCGGCGCCTGTGAAGCGTCCGCGTCGGCCAGCAATTCCCCGCTGTCGCGCCGTTTCGTCGCGCCTGGCGGCCGGATTGGCGATCGACTGCGCGGTCACGGACGTCGGCCGGATCGCGGTCAACCTGCGCGCCGAGTCCGGGCCGCGATCGCGAACCACTCCTTGATCCGGTTCTCGAGATCGGGACGAACCCAATACTTGATTGTCCGCTTCAACGCCGGATGGCGGTGAACCATCGTGACGTGGACGCCGGCGCGATACAGCAGCAGCGCAGCCTCTGCGGCGGAGCTTGTGCCGCCGCCTGTAACAATCACTCACGCGCTGACGATAATGCGGGTGCCGGATCGCCGAAGTAATGGCTGACGTGAGGCAGGTCTTCGCCGAGAACGCCAAGCATCGCCGGATGATCGTAATAGCCGATCGCGAAGATCACGCTTTCGTGCTGCCGCGCACACGGCGAGCGCCTTTCGACGATCGAGCTTCGAGCTCGCCAACAGCTTGCGCGTCCCGCCGTCGTGCGCGACCGACAGCACTTTCTCGTCGAATACGATCGGCAGATCGAAGCGTGTCCGACTGCCTTTGCGGTAGTACTTCAGCGCTTCCGCCGCGCGACGGCTTGTCGTAGCGGGGACGACAATGGGCATGCCGCCGATTTCGAGCAGCTCGGGTGTCGTGAAGAACACCATCTGCGGGCGGAAAGCGGTAAATCGAATTGACGAGCACGCCCTGCTCGAGCACCTGGTAGTCGAGGTCCGCGCTGTTTCGCGGCGATTGCGGCGGACAGGCCCGACGGCCCGGCGCCGATGATGATGACGTCCCGAACGGACATATTCAGTTGATAATATCGCGTCTATCAAGAAGCTACTCCATGGTGCGCCGTGTCGTCGGTCGCCGTGCCGCCGTCGTGGCGTTGTCGTTCACCGCGCGCGTCAGGGTAAACGTTTCATCACCGAAAAGGATCTGCTTCAAGTTCACCTGGATCGCCGATCCGCAGATCTCGCCCGACGGCGTCGACGGTCGCGTTCGTGCGCGTGACGGTGAACGAGAAGAGAACCGCTACGAGACGTCGCTCTTCGCGGTGCCGTCGCAGCGGATCGGCGGCGCCGCGGCGGCTGACGTCCGGCATCCGCGACACCGACGCCGCGCTGGTCGCCCGACGGCAAGCGCGGATCGCGTTCATGTCGCAGCGGTCGAGAAAGACGGCAAGACCCAGCCGGCGCAGATCTACGTGCTGGCGATGGACGGCGGCGAGGCGCAGGCGCCGTCACCGACGTCAGCGGCGGCGCCGGCAACCCGACGTGGTCGCCGGACGGCACGCCGATCGCGTTCAGCGCAGCGACCGGCGAAGCGCGAGACGCGCAGGCACAGCCAGGCGAAGCCGGACGCGCGAGCGCAAGAGCGACGTCAGGTGGTCACGCGCGCCGTCTACCGCGCCAACGGCAATCCCGGCTACGTCGACAACGACCACCACGCCCACATTTTCACCATCCCGGCCCCGGGGTCAGACGCCGTCGGACCCCGATCGGAACAAGTCAGCGCCGACGCAGATCACCGACGGCGAGTTCGACGAGCGCGGCATCGCAGTGGGCGCCCGACGGATCGAAGATCTACTTCACCTCGACGCGCGTGCCGGAGCCGTACTACGACGAGGCGGGCGCCGAGCTGTATGCGGTGCCGGCCGGCGGCGGCGCGATCGCCAAGGTCGCCGCGATCGACGGCAGCATCGGCGGCATCTCGGTGTCGCCTGACGGCAAGCGGATCGCGTTCGTCGGCACGCTTGCGCGGCAACGCCGATCCGTTCGTACAGCCAGTCCGATCTCTGGGTGATCGACGCGACGCCGGGCCAGCACGCCGCAGCAACCTGACGGCCGACCTACGACTACGACATCGCCGGCGGCATCGGCGGCGATCAGTCGGCGCCGCGCGGGCAGAATGCGCAAGCCGATTCGTGTGGTCGACGGATCGGCGCGTCGCTGCTCGTCGTCTCCGCCGAAAAAGGCAGCTCGAACCTGAAGCGCGTCGACGATCGCGACCGGCGCAAGTCGACCCGGTCACCGACAGGCTTGCACGACGTCGTCGCCTACAGCGCGACGCACGGATGCGACGACGATCGCCGCCGACGCTGTCGACGCAGACGGCGATCATCGACGATCGCGGTCGTTGCGCCGACGGGCGTAAAGCCGCAGCAGATCACGCACGTCAACGACGACCTCTTCAGCGACATCCAGCAGAGCGAGCCGGAAGAAATCTGGTATCAGAGCTTCGACGGCCGGAACATCCAGGGCTGGATCCTCAAACCGCCGGACTTCGATCCGTCGAAGAAGTATCCGCTGATTCTCGAGATCCACGGCGGGCCGCACTGCGCCTACGGCAACGTCTACACGCACGAGTTCCAGTGGATGGCGGCGAAGGGCTACGTCGTGCTGTTCACCAACCCGCGCGGCAGCACGTCGTACGGGCAGGACTTCGGCAACATCATCCAGTACCACTACCCCGGCGACGACTACAAGGACCTGATGGCCGGCGTCGACGAGATCGCTCAAGAAGGGCTACGTCGACGCGAACCGCCTCGGCGTCACCGGCGGCAGCGGCGGCGGACTGCTCACCAACTGGACGATCACGCAGACGCCAGCGCTTCAAGGCCGGCGGTCGCGCAGCGCGACATCGCCGACTGGTACGGCTTCTGGTTCACCGCCGACTTCACGCTGTTCCAGCCGACCTGGTTCCGCAAGGCGCCGTGGGAGGATCCGCAGGACTTCGCCGCGCGCTCGCCGATCACCCACGTCGCGAACGTGACGACGCCGCTGATGCTCGTGCTACGGCGACGCGGATTACCGGACGCCGCCGGCCGACGGCGGCGAGATGATGTTCCGCGCGCTGAAATACCGGAAGATCCCGACGGTGATGGTCCGCTTCCCGCGCGAAACGCACGAGCTGTCGCGATCGGGCGAGCCGTGGCACCGCGTCGAGCGCCTCCAGCACATCGTCGGCTGGATGGATCAATGGCCCGTGGAAGAAAACCGCCGCCTATGATGAAACCGTGTGCCTCGGAAGGGCGGCGGTAAAACTGGTCGCCCCGAAACCGCCCGTCGTTCGAATCAGCTGGCGCCAGTTCAAGTCGTCGCGATTCCCTGGTGCTCCTCTGTTGAGACCGCTAGATTCTGCATTGGGAGGAACGTCACATGAAATTCATCGCTTCGCCGCTGGTCACCTGGTTCTTGTAGTCATTGCCGTGATCGGCATATCGCCGTCCAGGCGCAGGCGCCCAGAACGGTTCGACATGCAGGTATCGCGAAACGATTTCTTCGCCGGTTTTCGCCGGGGACACAGCGCGGCTGCAGAAAGGGAACTCCCGACGCCTGCGAGCGCGCAACGTTCCGCAGAAACTCGAAGCATGCCGGAAAGCGCTCGTCTGGCACGGAGTCGGGTCTGGTAAGCTGCAAGGCTGGAATATGGCGTTTCAGCCAGGGCGATCAGAAATCGTGGGCATCGAGCTGTTCACACGCGGCATAAAGGAAATGGATGACGCCGTCGCGCTCGCGCCCGAAAAATGTTGGTGTGCTGATCCCCCGCGGCGCCCGTGCTGCTCAATGGAACGCGGTTCATGGCGCCCGAGATGGCCAGGCCGCTGGATCGAAAAAAGCACTCGGCGACTATGAAAACCCTTCGCCATCCAGGTCGAAATCGGGCGCATTCGCCACCGCTCGCGCGATCAGTCCAGCAGGCGAATCTCGTTGTTCGGGCTTGCCGAAGGGTGCGCGCCAGTACGGACAACCCGACAAGGGCGCGCACCTACTTCAATCAACTGATCGAGCACGCACCCGCGTCGGGTCACGCACCGCAAGCGAAGGACTATGCCTGGCGACTGGTGAAGCGCCAAAGATCCAGGGGCTCGGCCGCGTCGGCTGCCACAAGCGAATCCCGAGACTGTCCGCTACTGGCGCCGCATCTTCGTCGGCAACCTGATCGCGTCGGCGGTCGTGTTGTTCGCGTTCGGCGGCGTCACCCTATGGACGCCAGGACCGCAGGTGGTTCGTGCTTACGCCATCGCACTGCTGTTTTCCACGCGCATCGCACCGTTCGTCGGGGCGGTCATGCCGCGGCTCGCGCCGTGGGTATGGCAGCGGGACGCACTTTCCGGTGAACTGGATTGTCATCGCTATCGCAATGGCGGCAATGGCGATCGTCGGCGGCCTGGCCGCGATCGCGGTGCTGCTCGGCATCGGCATGATTCCCGTGACGGATTTCGCCAACTGGTTTCGCGGGAGCATTCGCATCGCGATCGTTGTTACCCTGACCATCGGACTGTTCATTACGGCCTACGAGATGACCAAGGCGCGGGCTGCCCAGGCAACGGCGTAGCGCAGCTCGCGTCGCTCGAATCGCGGGTTCAGCCGCATTTCCTCTTCAACACACTCAACTCGATTGCGGCGCTGATTCACGAGGATCCGAAAGGCGCGGAGCGGATGACCGGCCAGCTGGCATCGCTGATGCGATCGTCGCTCGATCAACAGGCAACGCCGCTCGTCGCACTGGACGACGAATTACAAACCGTCCGTGACTATCTGGCGATCGAACAGGTGCGGTTCGGCGAGCGGCTGCGTTATCGCATTGACGTCGACGAACCGGCCCGCCGCGCACGCATACCACGCCTGAGCATTCAAACCCTCGTCGAAAAACAGCGTGAAATACGCGGTCTCCCGCCGAGCCGCCAGGGCGCGTCGATCACGATCACGGCGACCGCGTCGACGTCGAGACCGCCTGCGCCGACGTCGTTCAGGATTTCTGTGGAAGACGACGGTCCCGGGTTCGACCCAGCAGTCGTGACCGGCGGCCACGGCCTGGCGTTGCTGAAGGATCGCACCGCCCTCGCTGTTCAATCAGTCGGCGAGCGTCACAATCAACAGCTCTCCCGGCCACACGGTCGTCATCTTGACGGTCCCCGAAACGCACGACCGCCCGGCATGATCCGTTCCTTCATCCTTGACGACGAACGGTTGGCCGTGCAGCGGTTGGAACGGCTGCTGCGCGACACCGGTCGCGTGCAAGTCGTCGGCACGTCCACCGATTCACAGGATGCGTTGGAAACGTTGAGACCAGCTGCCACTGGACGTGCTGTACCTGCGACATTCAGATGCCGGGGATGACCGGGTTCGAAGTGCTCGAACGGCTCGAGCGCCCGCCAACCGTCGTGTTCACAACGGCATACGACGCCTACGCGCTCAACGCGTTCCAGACCAGCGCGATCGACTATCTGTTGAAGCCAATCGAACCCGAACGCTTGAGCGCGCCCTCGACAAGGTCGAGCGGTACGCCCAGCAGCCGCCGCAAACCTGACGTTCGTGCGCTCGCCCGCGAGCTGGCGGCGCAGCTCTCGCCCTCCCGCAAGCTGGATCGGATCGCGCCAAAGGTTGGCGAACGGACCACGCTGCTCGAAGTGGCGCGCGTGACGCACTTCGTCGCTCGCGACAAGCTCACCTTTGCGGTAGTCGGCGGGCGCGACCACGTCGTCGATCTCACCTTTGTCGCAACCTCGAAGAACGACTCGATTCGCGGCGCTTCATCCGGATTCATCGGGCGACCATCGTGAATACCGGATTCGTGCAGGAACTGTATCCGGCGGTCGACGGTGGGGTGCTGGTGCGCTTGAAAGACGACCTCAAGACCGAACTCAGCGTGGCGCGCGATCGCGTCCGCGACCTGAAAACCCGCCTCGGCATCTAGTCGCTCGCCGCTTGTCACTCGTGGCTGGTCACTGTTGCTCGCAGCCGAGCGGCGAAGGCGAAGGCCGAGCGGCAGTGCCGAGTGGCGGCAAAATCTGCCTAAATCCGAACAAATCGCCGCTGATACGGACTTTCGGATCGCTCCTCCGCAACGGCGCCCCGCAGCGCCGAAAGCTGATTGACCGACCGTCCGGTCGGTGTTAACGTCCGCGAAACACCCGTCGAAAGTGGAATCCGATTCGGAGGAGGGCCGATGCGGAAGCTGTGCGTGCGACTCACGGTCGCGCTATTCGTTCCTGTTCGTCCCGGCTATTGCGCTCGCGCAGGGCAGCATTGCCGGTATGGTGCGAGACACCAGCGGCGCCATCATGCCCGGCGTCACCGTTGAAGCATCCAGCGACTCGCTTGATTGAGAAGAGCCGCACCGCAATAACCGACGGCGCAGGTCAGTACAAGATCGTTGACCTTCCGCCCGGGACTTACTTCCGATGGCCTAGTACGCTGACAGGCTTCCAAGACCGTCCGGCGCGGCGGCATCGTGATTGAGGGCACGTTCGTCGCCCAAATCAACGTCGAGCTCCAGGTCGGCGCGGTGGAAGAGACGCTGACCGTCACGGCGGAAACGCCGACGGTCGACGTCATCAACACGCAGAAGGAGTTCGTCGCGAACCGCGAACGTCCTCGACGCGATTCCTACGAGCACGGCGCGACACCACGGCGCGGGCGCTGCTGATTCCAGGCACAACGGTGACGCCGTTCGTGCTGGGTCAGTACAACCTGACGAGTCCACGGGTCCTCGACCGCCGGACTTCACGATGGCGATCGACGGTCTGCGCGTCAACAACCTGTGCGGCAGCGGCCAGTACAGCGGCTTCTACATGAACGACGCCGCCATCCAGGAGTTGAGCTACGCGACCGGATCCGAATCCGCCGAAATCCAGAGCAGCGGCATCCGCGTCAACCAGGTGCCGAAAGACGGCGGCAACCGTTTCTCGGGATCCGTTCTTCCTGTCAGTACCAGGGCAGCGGCCTGCAGGGCGACAACCGCACGATCGGATGAAGGCGATTCAGGCGAACGGGCTCCCGCTCATCGCCATCGCCGGCACGGCATACGACTGGCAGGTCAATCCGGCGTTCGGCGGCCCGATCATGAAGGACAAGGCCTGGTTCTATCTTCACCTACAAGTATCAGGACTGCGAAGGTCTACGTCCCGAGCGCGAAGTTCCCGGACGGCAGCCAGGCGTATCGCAATCTGCATGGGTAACTACAGCGGGGCAGGGCGCGTGACGGTCGCTTTGGGCACAAGGACAAGGTCCGCGCATACATCGAGAAGCAATACAACGGCGAGTTCTACAACGGCTTCAACACCTACGCCGTCGACGACGCCTGAGGCGTCAACCGACGCGTTCGGCGTCGGCTGGATTCCGCAGGTGCGCTGGACGCGCGCGCATTCGAACAAGCTGCTGCTCGAGGCCGGCATCGCCCAGTACAACCAGGCGTACGAGCAGAACTGCTCGCGAACCGCGACCAACCCGCTGGCCCTGCCCAAACTCAACATCGCGACCGGGCCTCTTCACGGGCCGCTGCGGCTACCTGATTCCGCCGCATACAAGCGAGACCGACGGACTACAACGTCCTGGCGTCGGCCAGCTACGTCACGCGGCAGCGCACGCGCTCAAGTTCGGCTTCACCGACCTCTGGGGCGAAAGAACTCGCGGACGTTCGCGCCCCGGGCCAACATCAACACGCTCATCACGATCGAACGTACGGTGGTGCCGGGCACGACGATTCCGCTCGATCGACTTCCCGGCCGCGGTTTCGGTCTACAACTCTCCGGCCACCGTCGTATCAGAACGTCAACAGCGACCTCGGCACTCTACGCACAGGACGCCTGGACGATGAAGCGCCTGACGCTGCATTACGGCGGTCGGTTCGAGCACTTCAACGCGTCGATTCCGGCGGAATCGTCGCCGGCCTCGACCTGGATCGGCGCGCGCAACTTCCCCGAAGTCACGGACGTGCCGAACTGGAACGACTGGGCGCTCCGCCTCGCCGCCGCGTGCGACGTGACGGGCGACGGCAAGACGGCCCTCAAAGGCAACGCCGGCAAGCTACGTCGCCGCGCAGGCGGCTGGCTTCGCGCAGACGTTCAACGGCATGAGCGGCACTCTCACCGGCGTGCCGCAGACGCGCAGCTGGAACGACGCCAACGGTGACAAGACGATCCTCAACGCCGACGGGTCGATTCAGACCAACGAAGTGCTCGGCGGCACGTCGAACTTCGGCCAGGTCACGTCGCGGCCGGATCCGAACCTGCCGCGCGGGCATAACTGGGAGTACAGCGTCGTGCTGCAGCGCGAGCTGCGGCCGCGCCTGTCGGCCACGGCCGGCTACTACCGCCGCGACTTCACAACATCCAGGTGAACGACAACACGGACCGTCGGGCCGACCGACTGGACCGCTACACCGTGAACACGCCGACCGACACGCGGCTCCCGCTGCTCGGGGCAGCCGATCCCGATGTATACGCTTGAATTCCGACCAAGGTAGGCGTGGCTACCGACAACCTCGCGACGTTCTCCACGCAGAACAAGATCTATCTACGACGGCGTGGAATTCACGGCGAACGCGCGGGGGCAAAGCTATCTGCTGTTCGGCGGCGTCACGACCGATCGCCGCGTTTCGACGAGCTGCGACGGCGATGACGACCGGCAACACCACGCGTGACGAACCCGAACGGCCTCCGGTTCTGCGACTCAGCGCCGCCGTTCCGGACCACGTTCAAGATGTCGGGAGCGTACTCGCTACCGTGGACGTCAGGTCAGCGGCTCGCTTTGCCTCGATTCCTGGCCCGAACCTCAACGCCAATTACACCTTGACGGCGGCGATTGCCGGGCGGACGGTCATCGCCTCGACTGCGGGCGACTAACACGATCAGAGTCAACCTGGTGGAGCCCGGCACGCTCTTCCTCGATCGGCAGAACCGCCTGGATCTCCGGCTCGGCAAGACGTTCCGCTTCGACCGCGTACGGATCCAGGGTTTCATGGACGTCTTCAACCTGCTCAACGCGGGCACCATTACAGGCGTGAACGAGGCGTACGCAGCGTCAGGCACGAACGGGTGGAACACACCAACTCGCATCGTGGACGCCCGGTTCGCACGGTTCGGGCTGCAGATGAATTTCTGAAGAATGGGGACTTGGGGGACTAGGGGACTAGTCCCCTGGTCCCCGCGTTTGCCCCTCCAGCCTGTCTTTCCGCCCGTTCGGCCCCCGCATCCGCCCGTTCACCGAAAAACGTAATCCAGTAAGCTGTTTGTCCTCTATTATTTAGGGATGCACAAGCCTATTAAGTACGCCGAGAAGGGCCTGTCGATTGCCGCCGAACGGTGCGTGGGTGGTCTTCAATGCGCTGAACAAGATCAACCAGCGACCTTCCTTTACGCCGAAGTGGTCCGACAAGCCGCTGCTGAAGTCTTACGAAAAGACCAAACCGCCACTTGGCTGGCCGCGCGAGACCGACTCGCTGTGCCCGACCTGCACGCGCGAGGCGCGACAGGCGATTCTCGACGGCAAGAAAGACGTCAGCGTCCTGCTGAACGAGAAGGTCGGCGAGATCAAGGCGACGATTCTCGAGCGCGACGGCAAGATCCTGATGGTGAAGGATTGCCCGATTCACGGCCACTTCGAGGACGTGATGGCGATCGACACCGACTTCTTCAAGCACCTCGAAGAAGTGTTCCCAGGCCGCGACATCCGCGCCCACAACGACGACAAGCTGCACAACCACGGCAGCGAGCACCATCCAGCACGGCCGCGGCTCGGTGCTCACGGTCGACCTGACCAACCGCTGCAACATGATGTGCGACCCGTGCTTCATGGACGCGAACCAGGTCGGGTTCGTGCACGAGCTGTCGTGGGACGACATCAAGACGGTGCTCGACAACGCGATCACCATCAAGCCGCGGCGGCAGATGTCGGTGCAGTTCTCCGGGCGGCGAGCCGACGATTTCGCCATAGCTTCCTCGACGCCGGTTCGCTACGCGCGCAAGGTCGGCTACAACAGCGTGCAGGCGGCGACCAACGGCATCGAGTTCGCCAAGCGCTCCGGAGTTCGCGAAGGCAGCGGCCGAAGCGGGCCTGCGCTACGCCTACCTGCAGTTCGACGGCATCGGCAACGCGGCCAACGCGCACCGCCGCGTCGGCAACCTGTTCGACGTCAAGCTGCGCGCGATCGAGAACCTGCACAGCGCCGGCGTCGACATCGTGCCGGTCGTGACGATCGTCAACGGCGTCAACAACGAGCAGGTCGGCCGCATCATCGAGTTCGCGCTCGACAACCCGAAGAAGATCAACTTCCTCTCGTTCCAGCCGGTGTCGTTCACCGGCCGCGACGAGAGGTGACGCCGGAGCGCCGCGCGGCGCAGCGCTACACGCTGTCGCACCTCGCGCACGACGTGAAGAACCAGACCGGCATCGGCGAGCCGGTCCGCGACTGGTTCCCGATTTCGTTCATGGGCAGCTTCACCGACTGGGCCGACGTGACGCACGGCGCCGAGAAGGAATTCGGCCAGCTGACCTGCGGCTGCCACCCGAACTGCGGCGTCGGCATGGCGATCATGATCGACAAGGAAACCAAGGAAGCGGTTCCGGTCACGAAGTTCCTCAAGGCTGAGCAGCTCGCCAAGGACGTGCCGCAGGTGACCGACGCCGGCCGCGGCCGCTTCCTGTCGATCTTCGGCATGGCGCTCGCGCTCGTCCGCAACTACGACTCGTTCAACTCGCCGACGCACTTCAAGCTGACCGACCTGCTGAAGAAGTTCGACAAGACCTTCGGCGCGACCAAGTCGGCCGAGAAGGGCGAAATACGGCAGGGTCGAGGGCGACCGGACGATGGACGACATCGCGAAGCGCCGCGCGGACCGCTGGAACTTCCTGTTCATCGCCGGCATGTGGTTCCAGGATCTCTTCAACTACGACTTCCGCCGCACCGAGATGTGCATCATCCCGTATGCCACGCAGCAGGGCGAGATCTCCTTCTGCGCCTACAACACCGGCATCGGCTGGCGCAACATCATCGAGAAGATGCACATGACGGCGACGCTCACCAAGTGGTACGAGGAGCACGGCCGCCACGAGATCTTCGCCGGCGGCAAGGCGGTCCCGCTCAATTCGACCGAGCACTCGCTGAAGCTGAACGACGAGGCCGTCCGCCGCCGGCGCGCAGACCGACCTCGACGATCTCGGCATCGCGAAGAACGCGCGCGAAGAAAGCTCGCGGCGCAGGCGCGCAAGCACAAGACCCCGGAGAGAGGCCTCGCCAAGACGAGGACGCCCGAAGCACTCGCGCGACGCCGAAATGGCCAAGCTCTATCGCGCAGCACGTGCTGAAAGAGCAGCCGACGCTGCAGATTCGTGGGCCTGGGCGGCAAGAAGATAGGCCCGGGAGCCGGCGGAAGTGCTGCACAAACCGATCGTGTAGTGGTTGGGGATTGGGGATTAGGGATTAGGGGATCTAACGGCCCTAGGGCGCGGCTGGGGAATCGCGCTTTGCCAGCTCCGCGCCGACCTGATCGCGGTCACGAGGCCGGACGGGTCCGGCGCGCGCGCCGCCCTTCCACGCGCGATCGAACGCGGTGCCGTGGTCGACGGAGCTGCGCACGAACGGGAGGCCGAGCGTCACGTTGGCCGCGCCTCCGATGCCGCCGCTTCTTCGCGGGGATCAATCCTCGGTCATGGCGGTACATCGCGACGACGATTCCGAGATCACGTCGATTCTTATGCTGGGCGAAAAAGTATCGGCCGGGTAGGGCCCCTCCGCCTGGAGTGCCCCCGCGCGCGGGCGGTCTCGATGGCGGGGCTGATGACGCGCTTCTCCTCGTCGCCGAAGAGGCCCCCTTCGCTCGCGCGTGGGATTCAGGCCCAGTACGGCGACCGCCGCCCGGGCACCCCAGCGGAAATTACGCAGCGCCGCCGCGGCGAACTCCAGCGTCCGCCCGAGCGATTCGACTGGTCAGCGCGTCAGCCACCCGCCGGAGCGGGAGGTGAACGGTCGCCAGGAGAATTCGAAAGTCCCCCCCGACGAAGAGCATCCGGGCGTCCGGCACCCTCGCCAGGGCCCCGAAGAATTCGGTGTGGCCAGGATAGGGAATCCCGCCGACTGAAGCGCCGCCTTCGAGATGGGAGCCGTCACGACGCCGTCGGCGCGCGCCCTCGAGCGCCAGGGCGGCGGCCGTCTCGATCGCCTTCGCGGCCATGCGTCCCGACGCCGCCGTCGCGGTGCCGGGGCGGACCGCGCCCCATCCCTCATTGCTCGAAGCGACGAGCGGAATCCCGGAGCATCGGCGTGAAGGTCGGCATCCCCGGCGACATGACGCGGAAGCGGAGCGGCGGGCGGGCGCGGCGCGCGGCACGCGCCATGACCTCGGGATCCCCGACCACCGCGAGGCGCGCCGTCCGGCGGAGTGAGGGCACAGCCAGCGCGCGCGCGACGATCTCGGGGCCGATCCCTGCCGGATCGCCCATCGTTACGATGAGGGTGGGGCGGCGCGGTACCACGTTCGGTCGCCCTCCCGGGTCAGTTTTTCAGTTCGACGTTGACGTTCTTGCGGACGCGCTCGTACCAGCGCTTGTAGGCTTCTTCCAATTTTCTTGTTCAACACGACCTGGCGAAGGTCGTCCTTGATCTCGTCGAACTCTGTATTCGCCCTCCGGGTCGCGTGCCAGGAGCTTGAAAATATGATATCCAGCTTCCCTCTTGAAGGGAACGCTCACCTCGCCGACGCGGAGGCCGGCCAGCGGCTCGCGAAGATTCGCGGGGAGAGTCGGCACGGAGATCTGCCCCAGGACGCCGCCCGAGTCGCGGGTCGCCGTGTCGCCGGAGTAGGCCCGCGCCATGGCCGCGAAATCGGCGCCGCGAGTCAGCGAGTCGCGTACGGCCAGCGCCTTCTTCCTGGCGCGCTCCTCGTCGGCGGGGGTCGCCTTCATCTGCACCATCACGTGGCGCGCGTGGACGCGCTCACTCCAGGCTGTCGTTCTGGCGCCATGTGCTCGAGCACCTGGATGATATGGTAGCCGTAGCGGGTCCGGACCGGCGCGCTGATCTCCATGATCTTCAAGCCGAACGCGGCGTTTTCGAATTCCGGCACCATGGCGCCGCGCACGAACGTGCCGAGGTCGCCGCCGTTCTGGGGAGCTGGGGTCGTCGGAGAATCTCACGCGCGACCGCCTCGAAGGAGCGCCCTTTGACGATCAGGCCACGCAGGCTGTCGGCGCGCGAGCGTGCGCGCGGCGAACGGTCGACGAGTCGGGCTCGAAGCGCGAACATGATGTGCGGCCAGCGTCAGCGCCTCGGGCTTCTTCCCGATCGAATCGCGGTTCGCGGTGTAATAGGCGCGGACCTCGACATCGGTGACGCGTCGACCTTCGACTGGACCTCTTTGCTCACGAGGCGCGAGATGATGAGCTGGTCCCGCACGTCCGGCTCGTATCGCTTCCGAAGATCGGCTTTGGTCGTCTCTCTCGTGCGCCAGGGCCGCCTGATACTCCTGCTCCGGAGCCGAGCCGCTGCTTCAAGTTCTGGATCTCCCGGTCCACCGCTTGGGCCACTGTCGGCGTTCGTGACGGTGACCGCCTGCCGCGTCGCCTCCGCCAGGAGGACTTCCTTTTCGACAAGCTGGTTCAGAACGTCCGAGCGGAGCTTTCCGAATGCGACGGAATCGCCGGGATCGACACGCATTCGTGCCGCGGCCTCCAACGTCCGATCATCAACGTCCGATGAAAGGATCACCTGCTTGTTCACGATCGCGGCGATCCCCTCGGACGCCTGCGCCGGCGGTACCCCCGCGCCGAGCGAGTGGAGAGGCGCAGAGGAGCGCGCCGCAGAGGAGCGCGCTGAAGAGAATCCAACGCTTCATCGGGCCGCCTCCTCGTGGTCGTGGTAGTGGGGGTGGCCGTCGTCCGGGCCAATTTCACCGCCGCGAGGCGGCCGGGAACGGTCCGTACCGGCGTCTTTGAGCGCAGTCGCCCGAGCATCTGAAGCACCCATTTGTTCTCGGCATCCTCCCCCGCCACTCCCGTAGCGCCTTTGGGGCCGCCTCATCGAATCGCGAGGGGCCGTGGTTCTTCAATCGATCGTACCTGTGCGACCGCCCATCCACGCCCCGTCGCCACGGCCGGAGTGAGCTGACCCACCGGAACGCTCGCGACCGCGCTGGTCAACGGGTCCGCACCGCCGTCGAGCAGCGTCACCGTGGCGTACCAGCCGCCGTAGAGGGATGCTCGCCGCGGCGTGCGGTTGGGGAAAAGTCCCCATGCGTCCAGAAGCGAATCGGTCAATTGGGTCCCCGTCCATGCGCTTGAGGGCCAGCGCCGCGCTCTCCGGTTTCGCGAACATGGCGACGCGGGCGACCGTGGCCCGAGGTCTCCGGTAGTCATCGGGATGCAGCTTCGAACATGGCGCGCAGCGCGGCGTCGCTCGCGGGGTGGGCGAATTCCGCTCAACCATCGCTTCCGTCAAGATCTGGTCCCTGGAAAGCCGGAGCTCCCGGGCGATCCTGAACTCTTGCTGATTCCACGCTCCTTGGCGTCTCGAACCGTGAGGCGATGAAGCACCGCGCGCCCGCAAAACTCATGGAAGTCCGCGGCGTTTCGATCCTCACCCGGCTCCCTTCTCGAGCGTGGATGGCATCGCGCGGGCGGCGTCGGCAAACGTAACCGAATCGCCGTCGCAGCCGGGCGAGAATCCCGAGGGCCGGTCGCGCGCCTTGATCGGATCGCGTGCCATCCGGGCCGAGGGGAAGCGAGAATCGAATCGGCCGCCTCGCTCGCCGTGGCGAAGATCAAGGGCCTGAACCTGCGTCGAGTCGATCGTAAAATGGTACTTCGCGATGCAAAGAATTCTCGTAGTCGTGCGCGAGGTGCACCTTTCGGTCATAGAGCACGAGGTTGTAGAGCGAGTCATCGCTCAGTTCCTTGAAGGCGCCGATCTTGTAGATCTCGTGACCGATCGGCCCCGGTGTAAACCCCGAGCACGTCCCCGGCCTTGGGCCCGGCGCAAATCGTCGTACGCCAGGGAATTCGAGATCTTTGACGAGAACCCACCCCAGATGGCCTCCCGTCGCGCGCGTGGGCGGGTGGTCGTCGTAAATTTTCGCGAGCGAATCGAATCGTGCGCCGGCCTTCGCCCCTCTCGCAGACGTGGTCGGCCAGGGCGCGTCTCGTGCCGGCACGCTCGTCGCGGAGAATAATCTAGGGAGAGGTCGATCATCCGGTAGAGGCCATCCGCGCGGACCTCGCGCGAGCCCTCGGGGTGTCGGGGTCACGCCGGGGATCACCACGCGCTTGTAGATCTCCCGGTGGAGCGTCAGGAACTCGCGATCGGCGATGCGGGCAGCGAGCGCGGGTTCCTTGCCAAGCCCACGGCGCTCCGCCTCCATGGCGAGCAGCTCGCGGTCCACGCAGCGGTCGAGGAGCATGCGCCGCCACGCCGCCGGATCACGCTTGCGGAGCGGGTCATCCTCGAGCGATGCCGCCGCTCGCTGTATGTCGAGATCCGTAATCGTCCGGCTCCCAATGGTTGCGACCGTGGCCGGCTTCGACGGCGCGGCTCGCCGACCGAGCCTGCCCGGCGAAAGCCAAGGCAAGGAGCACCATGGCCGCCAGAATGCGGCTAGGTTGGATCTTGGTAGATTGGGTCATATTTTGGGATGCGCTACCGGAGGCCTCCAGCCGCCAAAATTTCACTCCTTTCAAGTACCCCAAGGTCGTCCGGGAGTTCAACTTCCGGCGGCGGAAAGAGGCAGACGCGGGACGCTACCAGAGGGGTTCAGGTGCTGCAAGAGATTTGTCGCCAACGCTAAGGGGTCGGACGGCGACTTGATGCGAATGGTCCGCGAGCCGGCTCCGGCGAATTCCACCCGGGCCGACATCACGCCGACCAACCGGATAATCTGGTCCCGGGCCAGGTCCTCTGCCAGCTCCACCTCGAGCGCGGTCCCGACCCACCCGGAGCCGATCCACGCCCGCATCGCGGCCCAACAGCCGAAGCCGCTTCAGCTCGAGCGAGGTTCGCGACTTCCGACGGGAGCGGTCCGAAGCGATCCGCGAAGCTCGGATCGGAGCGCTTCGAGCGCGTCGAGGTCGCTCAGCCGCCGCCATGCGCCGGTAGACGTCCAGCTTCTCGTCCCGGTCCGACAACGTATTCCTCGGGGACGAACGCGGCGAGATCGCTCGCCAGCTCGGGCTCCGGGCGCCGCGCGACCGCCGTCCCCTGGAGCTCCTGCACGACCTCGTCCACCATCCGGCAGTAGAGGTCGAAGCCGACGCTGGCCATGAAGCCGTGCTGCTCGGGTCCGAGCAGGTTGCCCGCCCCGCGAATCTCGAGGTCGCGCATCGCGATCTGAAGCCCGGCGCCCAGCTCCTCGTGCTCGAGATCGCGCGGAGCCGCTGGTCCGCCTCCTCGGTCAAGACCTTCCCGGCGGGGACCAGGAGATAGCAGAAGGCCTGGTGGTGCGAGCGGCCGATCCGCCCTCGAAGCTGGTAGGTCTGCGCGAGCCCGAGCGTGTCGGCGCGGTTCACGAGCATCGTGTTCACCGCTCGGGATGTCGAGCCCGGACTCGATGATGAGGGTCGAGATCAGCACGTCGGTCCGCCGCTCGAGGAAAGTCCAGCATCACCCGCTCCAACTCGACGTCGCGCATCTGGCCGTGCGCCACGCCGTAGCGGAGCTGCGGCACGATCGACGTGGAGGTAGTGCGCCATCCGGTCGATCGACTCGACGCGGTTGTGGACGAAGAACGACTGTCCGCCGCGGTCGGCCTCGCGCAGGAGCGCGTCCCGGATCACGTCCTGGCTCAGCTCGACGATCTCGGTCTTGATCGGGCATCTGACGCGCGGGCGGCGTCGTCATGATCGACATGTCGCGCGCGCCCAGGAGACTCATGTGAAGGGTGCGCGGGATCGGCGTCGCGGTGAGCGTGAGGACGTCCACCGTCTCGACGATGGAGCGGACCCGCTCCTTCTGCGCCACGCCGAAGCGCTGCTCCTCGTCGATGACGACCAGGCCGAGCTTCGGGAACTGAACGTCCTTCGAGAGCATGCCGGTGGGTCCCGATGACGAGATCGACCTCGCCCCGGCCCACGCGCTCCACGATCTCCTTCTGCTCCTTCGGCGAGCGGAACCGGCTCAGCATCTCGATTCGCACCGGGAAGTCGGCGAGCCGCTCGCGTGAAGGTGACGAGGTGCTGCTGCGCGAGCACCGTCGTCGGGACGAGCACCGCGACCTGCTTCCCGTCCTGGATCGCCTTGAACGCGGCGCGGATCGCGACCTCGGTCTTCCCGTAACCGACGTCGCCGCAGATGAGCCGATCCATCGGCCGCGACGATTCCATGTCGCGCTTGACGTCCTCGACCGCCTTGAGCTGATCGGGCGTCTCCTCGTAGACGAACGACGACTCGAGCTCGCGCTGCCAGGGCGTGTCGGGCGAGAACGCGTGTCCCGGGCGCGCCTTCCGTGTCGCGTAGATGCGAAGGAGATCCTCCGCCATCTCCTGGATGGCGCGGCGCGTCCTCGCCTTCATCCGCTGCCACGCCGTGCCGCCGAGGCGCGAGATCGAAGGCGCGCGCCCTTCCTCGGCCGAGTAGCGCTGCACCATGCCGAGCTGGTGGATCGGCACGAAGAGTCGATCGTTCGATGCGTAGTCGATCTGGACGCATTCGGTGTCCTGGCCGTCGAGCGCGAGCCGCTTGAGCCCGCGATAGACGCCGATCCCGTGGTCCAGGTGGACGACGAAGTCGCCCGGCTTCAGCGTGAGGAGGTCGCGCATGGCCGCGGCGGTGGCGCGCGAGCGCCGGGCGCCGCGGCGCCGATAGCGCGCGAAGATCTCGTGGTCGGTGAAGACGGCGAGCTTCGCACCGGGGAGAACGAAGCCGGCGACGATCGAGCCGACCTCGATCGAGGCGAGTGTCCGGCCCGAGAGCTCCTCCAGCCGTTCCGCCTGGCCGCGGTTGTCGCAGACGATGACCCGCTGGTATGCCCAGGGCCGAGAGCCGGCTGCAGCTCACCGCGCAGGACATCGAGCTTCCGCCCGAACGCGGGCTGCGGCCGCGCCTCGATCGAGATCGCTCGCCGTCGTCGACGTGGCGGGCGCGCGTCACGGTCGCCTCGACCCGCGCGGTGGCGCGGAGCCGGCCCAAGGCGCGGGCGGGTGGGTCGAAGAGCGCGTCGCGCGGCGGGAGATGCGGCGCACGCGCGCGCGCGTCCGGCTCGAGGCGCTCCGCCTCGCGCTCCACTGGAATCGAGCTCGCGCTCGATCGCGCCCGGCTCGTCGAGCCAGAGCGCGCCGGCCGGGAGGATGGTCGAGGAGGGAGGAGAGCGGCACGCCCAGGATGCGGGGCCAGCCAGTCGATCCCGTCGAAGTAGATCCCTTCCCCGACCAGGTCGCGGAGGCGGCGGCCGTCCAGGTCCGAAGGGGAGGACGCCGCGTCGAAGGGACGGAGCCGCTCGCTCCAGATCTTCGGCGTAGAGCACCTCGCGCGCCGGGGCGATGCGATCGAGCCGACCGCGGCAGGTCGAGCGTTGGGACGTGATATCGAACGCGCGGATCGACGCCACGAGCGTCGCCGTCGAATTCGATCCGGATCGGATGGTCCATGCCGGGACCGTAGACGTCGACAATTCCGCCGCGGCGGCTCACCTCACCCGACTCGCCGATCTCCGCCACGGCCCGGTAGCCCGCGATCACGAGGCGGCGAAGGAGCGCCTCGGGCTCGCCCTCCCAGCCGGGAGCGATCTCGACGGCGCGCGAGCGGATGTAGTCCGGCGACGGAAGAAGGCGATGGAGCGAGGCGGCGGGGATCACGGCGACCGGTGGATCGGAGTCGCCGAGCCGGAGGAGCGCGTGGAGCGCGATCGTCCCGCACCGGCGCTGTCGCGGATTGCGCGCTCCACGGCACGACGTCGAGCGGCGGAATGTAGACGACGCGCTCCTCGCCGAGGAGAAACGTGAGGTCGTCGCGCCACGCCTCGGCTCGCTCGATATCGGGGGCGATCACCGCGGCGGAACGGCCGGGGTCGCTGGCGAGGATCGCGAAGAGAAGCGCGGCGGAGCTGCCGGACGCGCCGCGAACGCGGATCGCCGCCGCCTTGTCCTGTTCGCCGGCCAGCGCCCGCGAATCTCGGCGACGCGCGGGCAGCGCGGCTCCCGCGTCGAGGAGCCTCGCGGCGAGCGGAGCGATTTCGCCCGATTCCAGAGAGCCGGCGCGCGCGGCGTCGCTCACGGCCGGATCGTCGCGCGCGCTGCCGAGCGCCAGCTCTCCCGCGAGCAGCGATCGCCGCGGCGAGCAGGAAACGACATCCAGAGCTCGCGCCCGCGCCGCGTGTCCTGGAGGTGAGTCGCCAGCGCGCCCGAGCTGGACAAGATCGAGATGCGCCCGGCCGGCGTGGAGCGTGGCTGTGGCGGCCGACGCGGGCGTGCCGGGGCGGGGCCGAAGCCCCGAGGCGCCACGAGGAGCGAGTCGCCGTCGATCGAGTGGCGAGGTCGCTCTCGATCGGGTCGACGTTCACCGCGACCGTCGCGAGCGTCCTTCGCCCGACTCGAACGCATAGAAGCCGGGATGGAGCGCCGGCGCGTCGGCCACACCGCGATAGGCGGTGCCCTCGACTCAACGGCCGCTTGCGAGGCGTAGCCCTCAGGGCCGCGAACAAGAACCGCAGCCCCGGGGCCGCCGCGAGCTGCGCCACGGGCGGCTCTCCCACCCTGAGCGAGCCGATCGAGGAGGAAGACTTGGAGGCGCGCGCCGCGTGGGAGACGAGGCCGCGCACGAGCGGGACGAACGCGCCCGAATACGGAAGGTCGCCCCAGTCATCGGAGAAGCGAGCTGAGAAAGACGGCCACTCCCGGCGCGGCCGCGACGAGCGGCAACCTGCCGGTCGTCTGCACCACGACCTCGGTGCGCGGAGGGTGACGCGCCCGCGGACGAGCGCGGTCAGGCGCGATTGCGTGAGCGTCGACCCGACGCCGACCGAGATTCCTCGGAGCACGTCGTCCCGGGATCCGGGCCTTGAGCTCGAATGGCGCGCCCGCGGCCGCCTCGCTCCGTGCCCTTCCAGGACGAGATCGATGAGCCCCGGGAAGAGATGCGCGCCGTAGTAGTCGGGGTCGCGAGTGGGGCCCGAGCGCCGACGACCAGACCTCCTCCATCGCGGAAGGAAGCGCGCGCAGTTTCGCCTCGGCGTCCACGGAGAGCGAGGCGACGTCTCTCCGATGAGGACGACGTCGGCCCGCGACCGGCTGAGCGAGAGAAGCGATGCCGGGGTCCCCGTCTCGACCGAGAAGCCGCCGGTGCCGTCGCCGCCGGGATCGAGCGCCAGCGCGGCGAATCGAGGCGGCGGCGTCCCATCCCGGGCTTCCGCGATCCGGAGCACGCGGAGGCTCCGCGGCGCTCCCAGCGCCGCGTACCACCGATCGTCCGCGGCGAGGGCATCCTGGTCGGCTTCCAGGATCACCGGACCCGAGGAGCCGAGTCGCATCGGGCGCGCCGCGCCAGTCGAGCGGCATCGAGAGCCAGCGGACTCTCGTCACCTCGAAGCGTGATGTCTCCGCCGCCGATCAACGCGTCGCCTCGACGAACGCGGATCGCGACGCGCTCGCTCGGCGAGTCGGCGTGATTCGCGAAGCGCGCGCGGAGCTCGAGGCCGCTGCCATCGGGACCGGGCCGGAGCTGGGGATCGACGTCCTGAAACCCGTGATTCGGCACGCGACCCTGGACCAACGGCACGAGGTAGACGCGCACGCCGGCCGCGGCGTGCTGCCGCGATCTCCGCCCGCGCCTCGGGGCCGAAGTTGGTGCGTTGCAGGTCGCTGATCACGTAGAGCTCTCGCCGGAAGGCGGCTTCGCTGGAGCGCGCGGCGGGCCTCGACGAGCGCAGCCGGCATCCGCGCGGGCAGCGAGGTCGCCTCGATCCGCCGAGGGGCCCGCGCGAGGCGGACCCGGTCGGTCGTGTGTCCCGCGCTGGGGGCGTCGGATGGGATGCGATGTCGCGATCGAGATCTCGTCGCCCGGGCGCGGCCGCTTGAGAATCGCCGAAGCCCGCTCCTTCGCGGCATCGATCCTGGGGCGCGCCTCATCCTCCAGGGCCGCCATGCTCTCCGAGTCGTCGATCAAGATCACCACCGCCGCGGCCGAGTGGGCCACCGTGTTGTGCGGTGTCAGCGATGGGCGCGCGAAGGCCAACACGAGGAGAAGGATCGCGAGCGTGCGCAGGATCAGAAGAAGAATCTCGCGAAGCCTGCAGCCGGCGGATTTCCTGCGGCTCGAGGTCGCGAAGGAACTGCGTCGTCGGAAACTCACCTCGGGGAGCCGGCGGCGGCTCAAGAGGTGGATCACGATCGGGATGGCGGCCGCGGGAAGCGCCCAGAGGAACGCCGGATTGAGGAACGAGAAGATGGGCATGCGTCCGGCGCGCTAGAGGAGCCGCGCGCGCTTGAGAGGTACTCGAGCAGCGCGCGGTCGTACGGCTGGTCGGTGGTCAGGGGACGTAGCCCGCGTTCTTCTCGATGCAGTACTGGCGGATCCGGTCCCTCCACTCGCCCACGCGCGCGCGGTAGTCCGGGCGGAGCTCCTGGGGCCGCGTGGTCACGCGCTCACCCGACTCCATGTCCACGTAGACCGCCTCGCGCTCGAAGTTGAACGAGACCTCTTGGGGGTCGAGCACGTGGAAAACGAGCACCTCGTGCTTGCGGTGGCGGAAATGGTGGATCGCCTGCTCGATCCGATCCGGCTCGTCGAGCAGGTCGGAGAGAATGACGACGAGCCCGCGCGGGTCATCCGCTCCGCGAGGGAGTGGAGCGACGAGGCGAAGTTCGTGGTCCCGCCGGGCGTGAGGCGCTCGAGCAACAAGAGGAGCGGGCGCACGTGTCCCATCGTCGGAGCGCGGCGGGATCTGCTCGCCCTGGCCCGAGGCGAACGCGAACATGCCCACGGCGTCGTTCTGGCGCAGCATGAGGTACGCGAGCGCGGCGGCGAGCTGGCGCGCGTAGTCGAGCTTCGTGATCCCGTGGGAGCCGTAGCCTATGCTCGCGCTCGTGTCGACGAGCAGCATCGCGCGGAGGTTCGTCTCCTCTTCGTACTGCTTGATGTACTTGCGATCGGACTTCGCGAGGACCTTCCAATCGAGATGGCGAAGCGGATCGCCCGGCATGTACTGGCGGTGCTCCGCGAACTCGACGCTGAAGCCGTGGTAAGGGCTCCGGTGGAGGCCCGTGAGGAATCCCTCGACGACGAGCCGCGCCGTGAGATCGAGGCGTGCGAGCTTCGAGACGAAGTGGGGATCGAGGAGGCGCGGACGGTTTTCGCTCATGCCGGCCCTGCGCTACGAGTGCTTGCCGTCGACGCTCGGGGTCGCCTCGAGAAGCTTCGCGATGATGTCGAGGCTCGAGATCCCGTCGGCCTCGGCGTTGAAGTTGGGGATGATCCGGTGGCGAAGCACGGCCGGTGCGACCGCCTTGACGTCGTCCGCCGCCGGCGTGGGCCGCCCGGCGAGCGCCGCGCGCTTTCGCGCCGAGTACGAGATACTGGGCGGCGCGAGGACCCGCGCCCCAGCTCACCCAGTCGCGCACGAAGGAGCGCTCTGCGGGCTGGGTCGTGAGGCCCGCGCGAGGCGCACCGCGTAGCGGACGACGTGCTCGGCGACCGGAATGCGCCGTACGAGGTGCTGCAGCTCGAGTATCCGGTCGACGCCCATCACCTTCTTGGGCTCGGCCTCGTAGTCGCTGGTGGTCGTCGCGACGATGCGCTCCTCCTCGTGATCGGTGGGATAGCCGACCGAGATAGTGGAACATGAAGCGATCGAGCTGCGCCTCGGGCAGCGGATAGGTCCTTCGAGCTCGATCGGGTTCTGCGTCGCGAGGACGAAGAACGGCACGGTCGAGCGGATAGGTCGTGCCGCCCGCGGTCACGCTGGTACTCCTGCATCGCCTGGAGCAGCGCGGCCTGCGTCTTAGGCGGCGTCCGGTTGATCTCATCGGCGAGGACGATGTTCGCGAAGATCGGCCCGCGCATGAATTTGAACGACGCGCTTGCCCGTCGCCGGATCGTCCTCGAGGACTTCCGTGCCGGTGATGTCGGACGGCATGAGGTCGGGCGTGAACTGGATCCGGCTGAACTGCAGGTCGAGGATCTTGCGCGAGGTCGAGACGAGGAGCGTCTTCGCCAGGCCCGGAACGCCGACGACGAGGCAATGGCCGTTCGCGAAGAGCACCGTGAGAAGCTGCTCCACGACGGTGTCCTGCCCGACGATGACCTTGCGCAGCTCGGTCAGAATCTCGGAACGAGCCGTCTTGAGTCCCTCGAGTAGGCCCACATCGTTCTGCGCGACCGGTTGGGTCATGATCTTTCCCGGAATTCGTAGGACAGACACTGAAATCGTTTTGCGCGTCCGGTATGCTACGGGCCAAGCGGCTGTGCATAACCGTTGGCTTTAGCATCGGCCGCGCGCCTCCAAGTCTTTTGGAACAAGTGCTGTTTGAAGAGTTTTCCACAGATTGATTGCCGACTTATCCACACGCAATCAACGCTCGACGGGCAGGCGAGCGCGTGGAGGAGCTGGAGCCGCAGCGGTGATCTCCCGGAACAGGCCGATCAAACGCTCCAGCTCTTCCTCTGAATGGTAGTCGACCGAGAATCGACCCGATCCGCCACGCCTGCGCGTGATCCTCACGCGTGACGCCATGATCCTCATCAACTCGTCCTCCAGGGCCATTAGTTCCCCGGAAAACGCGCGCTTTGGCGCAGCGCGGCGTGGAGCGCGGCTTGCGCGGCAGCGCCGATCGCTTCGCACGCTCCTCGAGCTCGCGAACCGACTTCAGCCATGGCTTGCGGCCGAATTCGCGAGTTCGGTCTGGTGCTTTGAGTCGGCGACCGAGTAGGAGCGCCCGCGCGTGCCCGGCCGAGAGTGCATTCGATTCGAGACAGCCGCTGCACGTCGGCAGGCAGATTATTGAATCTAATGATGTTGGAAACCGTTGAGCGATCTTTGCCTACACGCTCGCCGATTTCGTCGTGCTTTAGGCCGTATTCTGTTGCGAGTCGGTAATATGCCCGCGCTTCATCGATCGGGTTCAGGTTCTCGCGCTGGATGTTCTCGATGAGGGCGATCAGGAGGGATTCGCGATCGGTGAGCGGCCGGATGATCGCCGGAATCGTGCTGAAGCCCGGCTTCGCGGGTAGCGATGAAGCGCCGCTCGCCGGCGACCAGCTGGTAGCCGTCGCCCGAAGGGCGAAGGAGAACCGGTTGAAGCGACCCCTCGCTCGCGGATCGAATCGGCGAGCTCCTTGATGGTCGTGGGATCGAACTGGGTCCGGGGCTGGGCCGGGTTGCGGGTGATCTTCGCGAGCGGGACGTGCTGGATGTCACCCTCGCGCACCTTCCTGGGGCGAGGCTCCGGGACGATCGATACCTCGCTGTTGACCGCGGATGGGATCAAAGCCTCGAGACCTCTTCCGAGCGCCTTTCTAACCACGTTCGATCACCTCCCTGGCTAGACTCATGTAGCTGGTGGAGCCGGTGCAGGCTGGATCGTAGGTAACGACCGGCTTGCCGAAGCTCGGCGCCTCACTGAGGCGCACGTTCCTTGGAATCACCGTCTGATAAGACCCGCTCCGCGAAGAAGCGTCGCGTCTCCGCCAGAACCTGCTGCGACAGATTGAGGCCGATTGTCGAACATCGTCAGCAACACGCCCTCGATCTGCAGCTCGGATTGAGCGCTTGCTGCACGAGCCGGATCGCCCCGAGCAGATGGCTCAGTCCCTCGAGCGCGTAGTACTCGCACTGCACCGGGACGAGTACCGATCGCGCGGCGGTGAGAGCGTTGATGGTCAGGAATCCGAGCGAGGGGGTGCGTCAATCAGGATGAAGTCGTACTTGTCTTGAACCGCCTCGAGCGCCGTCCTTGAGTTTGAACTCGCGCCGTCTCCGCGTCCGCCAGCTCGATCTCCGCGCCGGCGAGACGTTGTCCTGAGGGCACGAGGTGGAGGCCGGGCACCTTCGGTTTCGACGATCACCTCAGCGATCGGCATTCCCGCGATCAAGACCTCGTAGATCCCTTTCGGCACCTTGAGCCCCGGAAACCCGAGACCGCTGCCGGCGTTGCCCTGAGGATCGAGCTCGACGAGCAAGACGCGCTTCTCGCTCAGCGCGAGAGCCGCGGCGAGATTGATCGCGGTCGTCGTCTTTCCGACGCCGCCCTTCTGATTCGCTATCGCAACCATCCTGGTCATTTTGATCATCCCCGTTTTGGCCGGTGCATCGAGCCGACCTTCGTCCCTGTCGGGGAGCGGCAGTCTACGTGATTGATGCGACCGGAAATCCAATCCCAAAATGTTTCACGCGAAACATCTCGGTAAGCACTTTGAGAAATACGCGCGTTATCCCCGTCGCCTTCGCGAGGACGAACGTCCCATCCGGTATCGTCGGCTGAGAAGGTGGCCGATTCTCTCCAGCGTAGTAATATTAGTAACGCATTCATATAAAGTTGGTTCGAAGCGCCAATCCGGGGCGCTGGTCTTCTCTGATCCAACACCACCATCCCAGCCCGATCCCTCGCGAGCTCAGAAACCAGAACCGCCCTCCCAGGCGAGTACACGGAGCCGGAGAGCGACCCCAAGATCGGTGCGATCCTGAGGCCGGAAGATGAGTCCCTCAAGAGTCCGCGGGGGCCCATTTCGCTGAAGCTGCGATGGTTAAATGGCTTTGTTTACAATGTGCTTACGCTGATGTTTCACGTGAAACATTGCTGGAGATGGAGTGTGGGGCGAAGCCGGGGCAGACGTGGGGCTTAGGTGAAGCCGAGACGGGCGGGGTGCCGGGGTGAAGCTGAAACGAGGCTTGGTGCCGGGACAGGAGCCGCGCGGTGGCCTGGCGCGGAGCGACGACGTTTCAGATCTTGCGGTGCGCCTCGGAGCTGGCTCAGACCACGCTCGCCCGAACCGCCCGTGGAGGAGCTGTCCTCCGAACTCCCTCGAGCCACCTCGGCGCTCTAGTCCGAGCGGGCGCAGCGACGGCACGATCTCATCCGCCGAGGAGCCGGCTCCCAGGAAGTAGACCCAGCGCGCACCTGGCGCACAGATCGGACCGAGCGAGCCCAGGAGCGTCGGGAGCGGAGCCCAGCGCCCGAATCAATACCAAGTCGAACCCCGGCTCCTGCGGGATTCGGACGAGCATGCGAGTACGAACCCGCGGTAGCCAGATCCTCGAGGCGCGAGGGAACGACCCTCGTGTTCTTGAGCCCGAGCTCCCGGACCGCGCGCTCCAGAAAGCCCGCCTTCTCCTCCCGGCGCTCGAGAAGGGTCACGGTCGATGACGGCCAGACGACCGCGAGCAGGATCCCTGGAAAGCCAGCACCGCTTCCCACGTCGAGCGCGGAAGCGGGAGGACGATCAAAGAGCGAGACCGGATTGAGGGAGTCGAGGACGTGCCGCGTGAACAGAGAGGAGCGGTCGCCCCTGGAAATGAGGCTCAGACGGTTCGCGTGCTCGTGCACCAGGAGGCCGAATTTCGTCAGGAGGTGGAGGACATGAATGTCCGCACGCTCCCGGCCCCATCCAGCCGGAGAGCGCCTGCACGAACTCGCGATGATCGGCTTGGAGACTAGGCGGGAGCTGGGGTGTTCCCGCGCCGGCGTTCTCGCTCTGGCATAGACTACGAGCACCGAGACGTCGGCCGGCGAGACACCCGGGATGCGAGAAGCCTGGGCAAGCGTCCGAGGCTTGAGGCGGGAAGATCTTCTCACGTGCCCTCACTGGAAAGCTCCTGGAGCGGCGTCGTCAGTAGAGATTGAGGGATCTCGAGTCGCTCGCTCCGACTCGCGCGCTCGACTTCGCGCATCTGTCTCTCGATGTAGCCCTCGTAGCGGATCTCGATCGCGGCGGACTCTATCGCTTCCTCCCCGAACTCCGCAAGGTCGGCGCGACCGACCAACTCTGCGAGCGTGATGTCGCCATCGCGAACGCGCGCTGGCGGGACCGTAGCCACCACCCGCTCCCGCCGCCGGTGGCCGACGCACGACGTCGCGCCCGCCGCGGAAGACGCGGCTCGGTGACCGGACGACGCGAGCCCGGTCGCAGCGAGCGACGCGACCCGCGTCGATCGCATCCGATCCACCGCGGCCCAACGCCGGACGCTCACGCGTTCGAGCCGGTCGAAGCTCCTCGGCGTTCAGCGTGCCTGCTCTCGCGGGCTCGCCGAGCCAGCCGCTCCGCAGCGTTATCCTGCCGCAGCAGAAGGCGATACTCGGCGCTCGATGTAAACATCCGATACGGCTCCTCTGTCCCTTTGGTTACTAGATCATCAATCAGCACACCAATATACGCTTCTGCTCGTCCCAAGATCAGCGGGTCGCGGCCGGTCAGAGCGAGCGCCGCGTTCGATCCCAGCGATGAGTCCCTGGGCCGCCGCCTCTCATGTAGCCCGACGTTCCGTTGATCTGACCCGCGAGGTAGAGGCCCGCCACCGATCTCGTCTCCAACGATTCTTGTGATCTGCGTCGGCGGGACGAAGTCGTACTCGACCGCGTAGCCCGGGCGGATCATCTCGGCCTGCTCCAGCCCCGGGATCGTCCTCAGCACCTCGCGCTGCACTTCCTCGGGAGGCTCGTCGAGAGACCGTTGATGTAGTACTCGTGCGTGTCGCGCCCTCCGGCTCTGAGGAAAATCTGGTGTGCGGGCTTTTCGGAAAACCGCACGACCTTGTCCTCGATGGAAGGGCAGTAACGCGGACCGATCCCTCGAATCTTCCCCGTGTAGAGCGGAGAGCGATGAAGATTCTCGCGGACCAAATCGTGGGTCGCCGCGGTCGTCAGGGTCAGATGGCAGAGGACCTGATCCACCTCAAGCGCGTCGGTGAAATGCGAGAAGGGCCGCGGCGGCTCGTCGCCGCGCTGCGGTGACATGCGCGCGAAGTCGATCGAGTCGCGGTGAACGCGGGGGCGGCGTGCCGGTCTTCAGCCGAACGAGCCGGAATCCCAACTCGGCCAGACAATCCGAAATCCCGCGCGCCGCGCCTTCGCCCACGCGCCCGCCCGCGTACGTAGCGTCGCCGACATGCATCAGCCCGTTCATGAACGTGCCCGGCGTCACGATGACGCGCGTCGGCTCCGATGATCCGCCCGTCCGCGAGCGATACTCCTCGCACCCGGCCGCGCTCCACCACGGAAGCCCAACACCTGGCCTTCCACAAGGGCGACGCCATCCGCACGCGCCAGGTGCTCCCGCACGATCGCGCGGTAGCGGGCCTTGTCCTCCTGCGCCCGCGGGGACCAGACCGCGGGCCGCGGCCGCGATTCAACATCTTGAACTGAATCCCCGCGCGGTCCGCCATTCGCCCCATGATCCCGCCAAGCGCGTCGATCTCGCGCACGAGCTGACCCTTAGCGAGACCGCCGATCGCCGGATTGCACGGCATGTGGGCCACCGAATCGAAAGCTCATCGTGACGAGCCCGACCTCGACACCCATCTTCGCGGCGATGCACGCCGCCTCGCACCCGGCGTGGCCCGCGCCGACCACCAGAAGTGGAAAGTGCGCGCGCGGTTCGATCATTCGCCGATGCAGAATCGGGCAAAGACCGCGGCACGTGACCTCGTCGTCAACGCCGCGGCCGACGATCTCGCCCAGGGCCCGCCGCGCATCGGCCAGATCGACCGCGATCAGTGTCGTACGATTGATCCACACCGAACCCGGTCACTCCGCTCGCTCGAGCGCCGCCAGCGCCTCGCCAGCGATCGCGTTCCCTGACGCACGCTCGTCGTCGCGACCTCCTCGCCGACGTGCTCGCTCAACACGCGGGGCAACGCGGAGCGAAAGCGCGCCCCAAGAGCGGCTCGGCGCCGCCGGGACGGACGGCGACCGGTCTCCACCTCCTCGACGACCCGCGCCCCCGAGACCGCGCGCTCGAGGTCGCGGCGCGAGATCCGCACTCAGATCCGCCTTGTTCCACGCCACGACGACCGGCCGACCCTCGCACCCAGGAGGCGGCCTCGCGATCGGCGTCCCCCAGGCCGCCCGATCGGTCGAGCACGAGAACGGCGAGGTCGCATATCGCGCGCGGCGTCGCCGACCGCTCGACGCCGAGGCCCTCGACCCGATCCGCGCCCCGCGCAGCCCAGCCGTGTCGGCGATTCGCAATTCCACTCCCTCGACCCAGATCGACTCCTCCGCGGTGTCGCGGGTCGTACCCGGACGCCTCATCCACGATGGCGCGGTCGTAGCCGACGAGCGCGTTCAAGAGGCTCGACTTCCAACGTTCGCCCGGACCCACGATCGCGGCGCGCACGCCTTCCTGCGCTCGCCGCGTTCCGGGAATCCGCTCGACCCACTCCCGCACCGTCGCCGTGATCCGCGAGCACCGCCGTCCCAGCTCGACGCCGCTCAATCGCTTCGCTCACGTCGGCTGGAAAATCGATCCGCGCCTCCACCTCGGCCAGCAGCCTGACCAGCTCCGCATCCGACGCTCGGCCACGCGCCGCGACAGCGAACCTCCCAGCGCGCCCCTTGCCGCGCGCGCGGAGCGAGCGTTCGCTACGGGCGCGGATCAGGCTGCGACCGGACTCGGCCTGGGCCAAGATCGAGCTTCCCGTTCCGGAACGCGCGCTCGGTGAACTCGCCGGGCGCGCGCCGCGCGCGCGCCGCCCGCACCAACGTCTCGACGATCGCGCGCGGAATCGCGGCGCCGCCGTGGGACGAGATCTCGACTACATCTTCGCCGGTGTAGGACCGCGGGGATCGAAACACGGAGAGGAGAACCGAATCGAGCGGGAGCACCGTCGTCCCCTAGGAAGGAACCGAAGAGAATCCGGTGGAAGGCGCTATCGGCCGGCGAGCGAGCCGGCCGCGAAACTGCTCTCGACGCGAGTCGCGATCGCGTCCGGTCCGCTCAGCCGCGTGACCGCGACCGGCCGATTCGCCGGGCGCCGTACGCGAGCGCGACGATCGTATCGTTTGCCACCATCGCCGGCCCCGCTCGATTCCGACTTCGGCGTGGCCTGCGGATCGACGCGCTTGAAGTAGCCGTCGCCGATCGTGACGGTCTCCATGCCGGGACTTTCGGCGACCTCCAAATGCACGATGCGCCGCCCGATGCGGCAGGGCTCCGTCGAGATCTCCTCGCCGCCGGTCCGCCGCGCCTCCTCCATGAGCCCGCGCGCTATCTCGCGCAGTCCCTCGATCTGGCGATCGCGAAGCCGGCGACGTCGACCTCGACGCGCGGCGGCGATTCCTCGGGCATTTTCGCTCGGATCATTCGGTCCCGAGGCAGGTGCTGAACGCCGGACAAGGTCTCCCCGTCCTGCCTGATCAGGGACTGATCCCGCTCCCCGCATCGAGCGCGACCCGAATTCCGTGCGCGGTCTTCTCCGCTTCGATCGAGCCCGGAAATCATGCCTCATGAGCCCCTCGGCCATCTCGCGCACCATCGCGACGATCTCCGGCGTGATCTTGGCTGGGTCCATCGGCGGCGGCAGCGGCCCGTAGGTCGCGGCATCCGCGCGTCGCGGCCCGCCGACGCCACGCCGCGCCCGCCCTCCGGCCGATCGGAGCGCCGCGTCTCGCCGGTGGTGCCGGCGGCGACAGCACCGTCCGGCCGGCTCGGGCGCGACGCCGGTCGCGCGCGGATCTTTACGGCGCGGTAGCCGCTGCCTCGACTCGGCCGGATCGGCCCGGATCAAGGATTTCTACGGAGAGGTCGTCGGGCTCGAGGCCCAGCTGATCCGGCGGCGTCGCGAACCGCTTCGCCGAAGGTTGGAGCCTCGGCGTCGACGGTTGGCTCGTTCGCAGGATCGGAGTGAGAGGGTTCGCTTGCATCACGTCAGGCGCTCGTCGGTTTCATGTTGTCGCCGCCCGCTGCCATCTTCCGGTCTTCCGCGGCGTTCAGGTACTGCTGGCCGCGGAGAGAATGAGGTGACCGGTCCAGTACAGGATGACGCCCGAGGGGAAACTATACATGAAGACGAGCATCATGACCGGCATCAGCATCATCATCGTCTTCGCTGTGGGGCGACCGGAGTCTGCGACTGCATGAGTATGTGCTTCCGGTCATGACGCGCGGCATGAGGTGGATCGGGAACCCGCCCACCCTCATGAGCATCGTCCGGCGCCGAGAGGTACCGTGATGACATCCTGCCGTGAAGCCCGCCCCGCGCAGCTCGGATCGAGTTCAGGAGCACGTTGTAGAGCGCGAAGAAGACCGGGATCTGGAGCACCATCGGCAAGGCAGCCGCTCAGCGCGGATCTCACCTTGTACCGCTTGTAGAGGGCCATCATGGACGTTTGTTCAACTCGTGCCGGATCGCCCTTGTATGGCGCTCCTGGAGCGCCTTCACCTCGCGGCTGCAGGTGGTGCATCACCTTCATCGAGCGAATGGCTCGGCCTGCGTCAGCGGATAGAAGACCAGCTTCGTGCCGCCGACCGAGGTCAGGATGATCGCGATCCTGTAATCTGAATGTGCTTGTGGAGGAAGCGAGTGCACCAGAGGAGGAGCGCGCTCAGCCCGGTGATCCAGCGCCAACCCAGGTCTGCGAGCCGATCGGTTCCGCCCCCAGCGCGACGAGCGTGTCGTGCGTGGATCGGCCCGTGTAGAGCTTGGCCCTGCGCGCACGATCTCGGTCCCGGGAGGCGCGGCCCCAGAGCCAGACGGTGGTTACGTCGTCTTCCAACATGGTGAACTGCGCGTCCTCGACCGTCGCCGAGTCGGGGACGATCGCCGCCACGCATTTGTTCGGTCGCCCGCCCACCGCAGTTCCCCTTCACCGCCTTCGCGCCGTCCTTTGAACTGGGCCGCGTCGACGGCTTCCAGCTTGTCCCCCACGAGCGCCATTGCCTGATTCAGCCGGGGATTGAGGGTCGTCTCGGTGATCGGGAGCGCCTCGCGCCCAGCCCCAGCGGTATTGAATGGGGCCGTGGCCGGGCGGCACCGTGATTCAGCCCCGAGATCGAGGGCGACCGGAGTTCGACCCATGCGGTATCTTGCCTTCACGCGGACGCCGGTGGAATCCTCCGCGACGAAGGTGACCGATGATCCATACGCCGCCGCGGGCGCGCGACGCGGAACGGAACGTCCGTGGAAGTCGTACGTGAAGTGGGGCGTCGACGATGACCACGAGCCAGCGCCCGCCGGCCGGGCGGGATTCAGGCTGACCGGCACCTTCCCAGTGCGCCAGGTCGATCGATACTTGGGAAGGACCCACCCGCGATGGTCCCGCCCCTGCTTGCTGAAGGTCGCGTCAGGCGAGGCCGCTCGACAGACTCCCGCTCGACGATCGGCGGCCGCCGGCACGCGGGGCCCGCGAGGCTCGCCAGCCGATCGCGGCCATGCCGCCCGCTGGCTTCGGGCGGCACCGGTGCCGGCAGGCGTACTGGGTCGAGGACTGCAGGAGGCGGCGCCCCGTAAGAGCCCGCCGCTGCCCGTCGAGTCCCGCCCGGTCGCCGCTGCTGCGCAGGCTGTTGTGGCGCCCCCAACGGGACATCAGGATACCTGGTCCCCCGATCAGTACCCGCCAGCGATCAGGACAACTGTAAGTATCGCGGTATCCGTCGATCCATCGACTTGCGTGTCCGCCCCTCACGGGATCGGGGTCGTAGCCTCTCCGGATGGAAGGGGTGTGCAGCGGAGGATGCGGCGGAGGATCAAGCCGACCGCCGCACGAGCGCCCTGGCGATCGCGTCAGCGCTTCTTCGGCGTATGGCCGAGCAGCTCGGCTCTGGAAGCGGCACGCCGGAGGAATGCAGCGCGGCGATCATCGCGCGATAGGCGCGGACCAAGCGAAGACCAGAACGCGTTCGTCATCCGGGCTCCCGCGAGAGTCGTGCCGGTTCATCTCGCCCGACGACGTCGAAGGGTCGCGGGCCGCGCACGGAGTCCGCAAGATCCAGATCCGCCAGCTTCGATCGCCTCCCGCCGCGCCGCGGGCACGCCCCGGAACGCCTCCCGCAGCAGCGCCGCTTCGCGCGGTTTTCGTTTCACCGCCGGGCCCTTACCTTGCTGGCTTGCTGTACCGAACGCCACGCGGCCATGCTCCTCCGGCCGACCCAGGCTGACCAGGGTCATCAGGGCGCCGTGAAAGGATTCTGACTCTCAAGCGACACACTCGCGGAATTTGCCACCCCGGCGTGGAGGCGGTCGATCGCGCGGCGGGACCGCGCCGGCCATGGATTGCGTCCGTGGTCTGTGTGCAGATGCCGCCTCGCTTCTCCTCTTCTTCTCGCTTTTTTCGCCGCTTTTTCGTCGTCGCGCACGCACACGAATCATACACATTACTGGTGGAGATGCCAGGCGCCCGCCACGGCGGTGCCAAGACCGCGCGGCCGCGCCGGTGTCGCTCATCCGCCTGCCCGCGGAAGCCGTGGACCTTTCTGCGGCGCCAGTGCGGCTGAAAGGTGCGCTTCACTGCTGGAGTGCCACCGCCGACCGGGTTAGATAGCCTTCGGACACGAGCTGACGGAGTCTACCGCGACGGCTGGCCTGGGTCAACCCGAAAGGTGAGGCCCTGACGTGCTTCCGGCACCCGAGCCGGAGCTTGCCCCCGCGACCGCCCGTCCCGTCCGCGCCCGTAACTCCTGCAGTGAATTTCGCGCTGTTATCGATTTGAATCCTCAAAATCTTCGTTGCAGTCGTGCCCACGCGCGAGACGTGTTTCGGCGCAGCTGACCCCGGCCGCGACCCGACGTCGCGTCTCAGGGGCCAGCCCGAAGCCTACTCCTCCCTAGAGATGCCGCGCCTCGCGCGCGCGACCTTCACCAGGGTTTCGAATCAGTAGCTACGCCGGGACTGGTCCTGGTTGGGGGCGTAACGTGATCGCCAAACCATCCGTTACGCCTCGACTTTTTGGGGATAAATCTGTGGATAAGTGAGCAATACGTAACTGAACGAAGCATACC
>ERZ1370068.400-contig-10361_pt1 | contig 43370 bp, 45 predicted proteins | sample MGYA00561227_ERZ1370068 | MGnify/ENA primary metagenome ERZ1370068 (study PRJEB38410, sample SAMEA6850437) | metagenome | study: Metagenomic assessment of the ecological functions of the soil: analysis of the soil microbiota associated with the... | reverse complement strand
TTGTACTTCGTTCAGTTACGTATTGCTCTCCCTGCTGCTCGCGGCGCTGCTCGCATACGCGGCGCCGGCTGCGCTCGGCAGCGAGACGGCCCGCGCCGACAGGTGCCCCGGGCTCAGGCTCTCAGCCACTGCCCACCGCGGTCACGATCATCGGGCAGCGTGCCGAGGGCGTGCTGCGCTTCCCCGGGGCGGTGGCGCTCGGGCCCCAGGGCAACGTCTACGTCGCCGATCCAGCTCAGCTTCCCGTCGTGCAGCGCTTCAGCCCGGCCGGCGTCTTTGAAACGAGTGGGGCTCCTACGGCGGCAGGCACGGTCAGTTCGGGCCGATCGGGAGGCCTGGCGGTCGACGGCGCCGGCAACGATGTACGTAGTCGACTCCGAAAGCCACGATCGCATCCAGAAGTTCGACGCCAGCGGCAACTTGCTCTCGTGGGGGCATCGGGGCTCGAAGTCGGCCAGTTCCACTTCGGCTCCTCCCAGAATGACCCAGCCGCCCGGCGCTTATCGCGGTCGGCGAACGTCTATCGCCGACTCGGGCAACAGCTCGCATCGAGCGCTTCACGCTCGGCGGGCTGGAACCGCTTCGCCTGGGGCAGCAGAGTCGGCGGGCAGTTCATCCTATCCGCGCGGCCTGGCGGCGAACCAGACCGAGGTGCTGGTCGCCGACGACGATAACCGCCGGATCCAGAAATTCGACCCCGAAAGGCGCGCCTTCCAGGCGGCGGTGCAGGGTCTGCAGGAGCGGGACCGGGCCAGTTCGGCTTCCCCTACGGCGTGGCCCATCGACGGGGCCGGAAACGCCTACGGCCGACGACCTCAACCACCGCGTCGTCAAGCTCACTCCCTCGCTCGACTTCCACGGCGCCTGGGGCGGCTTCGGCTCGCCAAACCGGGCCAGCTCGCCTTCCCCGCGCCGTCGCCGCCGACGGGAGGCCAGGCAGCGCACCTATGTGGCGGACACTGCCAACGACCGCATCGAGGTCTTCCAGGCCCGAAGGGACTGAATTGCGCTCATTCGCCGGCCCGCGGCGCGCCTCGCGGCGTGCTGACCGCGCCCGGGGGTGGCCGCCGACCCGACGGGCAGGCTGCTCGTCTCCGACTCGGTGGAGAACCGCGTGCAGCTCTTCTCCCCGCTCAGCGCCGCCTTTGCGGGCATCTGGGAGACTCGGCGGCCCCGCCCGATGCTTCGCCTGCCGGCGGGCATCGGCATCGACCCGCGCGGCTCTGTCTACATCTCCGACCAGGGCAACCAGCGCCTCGTGCGCCTTTGGGGGGGGACGGCACCTTCCTCTCCGAAGAGGCGGGCTGGCCGCGATTGGCGGCGCTCAGCTCAGCGGGCCAGCCGCGATCGCCGTCGACCCCGCAAGCGGCGACGTCACCGTCGCGGACTCCGATACAGCCGCGTGCTCGTCTACGGCCCCGAAGGGCCCTGCTCGCCAGAGGGCGGGCGGGGGCAGCGGCGCCGGAGCCGGCCCTGGCGAGTTCAACCGTCCGGCGGCCGTGGCGCTCGACGCCCTGGGCGGCGTCATGTCGCCGACCGGGAACTGGCGGCCGCGTGCGTGCTCGCCGGGCGGCCAGCGAGAAGCTGCGCCAGTGGGGCTCGCGCGGCACCGCTGAGGGGGCGTCTGCGCGGGCCCATCGGCCGCCGTCGACCGCCGGTGAGGCGCAGTGCTCGACAGCGAAAACAACCGCGTGCAGGCGCTTCGACCTGGCCGGGCTTCATCGCCCGCTGGGGCAGGCGGGCGTGGGGCCAGGCGAACTCACAGCCGGCCGCGCTGGCATTGGACTGCGCCGGCGGCGTCTACGTGGCCGACACCAACAACAATCGCGTGCAGCGCATCTTTCAGCTACCCCCGAGGCCGTGGCGCCGGCTTGCCTCGCGCCCGGGCATGGCCTCGCACCGCTCGACGTGGCGCCCGAGCTGAGCGTGCCTGGCCGAGGCGCGGCGGTGTGCTTTCGCCCGCCGCGCGCTCGCGCTCACCGTGAGCTGCGCGCGGATGCAGGTGCTCGCCAGCGCGACCCACCTCGCCCCCGCGGCCGGCGCGCCGCCGTGCGCCTCATCTCGCCGCTGCGCCCGCTACCCGCTGCCGGCGGAAGCGGGCGGCCCGGACATCTACTGCGCGTCGGCGCAGCCGCCCTGCGGCGGCTGCAGGGGCCAGCTCGGGCCTCGCCGGAGGCTGAGCGCGCGCGTGCGGATCGTCGCCAGCGGCCGGGCCGGGCCGGCGCGCGGCAATCACCGCTACCTCGTGTCGCGGTAGGGCGAATCTCGGCCGCAGCGCCTCTTGGCGGCGGCCCGGCGCGCCGATAATGGGGACATGTCAGCCAGGGGCAATGGGACGACGAGCACGCGAGCATGAACCAGCGGCGCGAACGGATCAGGATCGAGACCGACCGGCACCGCATCGGGCACGCTCACGCTTCGCCGTGACGGCTACCGCCAGCCCCCGCGTCGAGACGTGCTCAGCACATCCGAGCGCGACTTCATCACGCTCACGGAGGTGACCGTCCAGCCATCGCTCGACGGCGGCCCCGGCGAGGCGCACCCGTGTACCTGACGATCGCCCGCCGGCGCATCGTCTTCGCCGTCTCGGCGGCGGGCGACGGGAGCCGGCACCGCGATGCGGGCGGCATATTTCGAGAGCGCCTGAGGCTGCGGAGCTGCATCTGCGTGACATGCGTCACATAGGCGGCGCCGACCTGCGCCTGGCCGCCGACCTGCGCCTAGCATCGACGCGTGGCATCGGTGATCACCCGCTGGGTCCTCGCCACAAGCGCAAGGCTGGTCGTCGGCTTCTGGGTCGTCCTGACCCTCGTCGGCGTCGCCACCGGCCGGCGCCGGCGACCAAGGCGCTGAACCAGGGGTGTTCACTCAGTCCCCGGCCGCGAGGGGCTGAGGTCGCAAGCCGACGCAGATCGAGCGCCAAGCTCTACGACGGCACCGGCAGGTGAACGCCGCGCCGCTCGCCGCCGGTCGTCACGCTCGCCGCGGGGCGGCGCCGTCGAGGACCCGCCGGTGCGCGCGCGTGCGAGCTAGGCGCGGAGCGGAAGCGCGGACGGCGCGGCTGCTCCCGGGCGCGGCCGTCGCCGGCTATGCGAGCACCGGCGGCGACGCCGCCTTCGTGCACTCCGCCGACCGGCCGCACGACCTTCATCGTCGCCTATCCCGACGCTCGGACTTCCGGACCAGCCCTTCGGCGACAACCCGAAGGCCGCCAGAACGGGCAGCCGCTGCGCCGCGCCGCCGCGCGTCACTGATCGCCGGCGCCCCCGTGCCACACCTGGTGCTATGACGCGCTCGACGCGTCAGAGCAGGCGGCGCCGACGGCCCGAGCGTGCTCGTGCTCGAGGCGCTGCTCGGCGGCTTCGGCGCTGCTGGATCGTGCTCGGCTTCGTGTTCGCCTCGCTGCTGCGCGCTCGTGTCCGGTCGGTGATGGCGATCGTCGTCGATCCTGACCACCGTTCCTGGCTCGTCTGCGGGCCTGGCGCACGGTCACCGACGTCTCGCCGATCGTGCAGTTCCTGATCGCGCTCGATCGGGCTTGGCGTGGCGATCGACTACTCGCTGCTGGTGGTCGTCGCGCTGGCGCGAGGGCGCAGCGCGCACGGCCGCAGGGCGACGAGGCGGTCGTGCGCGCGATGGAGACCGCCGGGCCGCGCGGTCGTGTTCAGCGGCACGACCGTCGCGATCGGCCTGCTGGCGCTGATCGCGCTGCCGCTGCCGTTCCTGCGCTCGATCGGCTACGGCGGCGATGCTGATCCCGCTCGTCAGCGTCGCTCGTCGCGATCACGCCTGCTGCCCGGTCGTGCTGGCGAAGCTGGGTCGGCCAGCGCCTGGACTGGCCGCACCGCCGCACCGACGACCGGGCCGCGCCTGGACGCGATGGGCGCGCGCGCCGCGTGCGTCGCGGCACCGCGTGGATCGCCGCGCGGCACGGCGCCGCGATCGCTGGCGGCGCTCGTGGTCGCCGCGCGACCGACCTGCAGCTCGGCATCTTCCGACGCTCGACACGCTCGCCAAGCAGGGCGACGCGAAGCGCGGGCCTGATCGCGCTGCGAGGACTCGGGCATCAGGCGCGGAGGCGCGCTGCTACCCGATGAGGTGCTCGTCGACGGGGCGCGGCCATCCCGAGCGGTCGCGCGGGCGGCTCGGGCAGCGTCGACGGCATGCCACGGGCGGTCGCGCCGGCCCGACGCGCCTGCAGTGGCGCCGACACGGCACCGCGCTCGTGGTAGGCGATTCCCGGTCGCCGACGGCTCCACGCGGCGACGGTCGCGAGACGGTCGACACGCGTCGCGCGACGCGGCGCACGCGTGCAGGCTCCGACGTGCAGCGTCGGGCGGCCTGCCGGCGCAGAACGCCGGACTTCATCGACGCCGTCTACGGCAACTTCCCGCTGATGATCGCGCTGATCGCGCATCATCACGTTCATGCTGCTGGCGCGGGCGTTCCGCTCGCTGCTGCTGCCGCTGAAGGCGGTCGATGCTCAACGTCGCTCAGCGTGGCGGCCGCGTGGGGCGTGCTGGCGCTCGTCTGGCAGAACGGCCACGGCTCGGAGGCGATCTGGGGCATCGAGGCGACCGGCTCGATCGCCGTCGTGGATCCCGCTGATGGTGTTCGCGTTCCTGTTCGGCCTCTCGATGGACTACGAGGTCTTCATCCTCGCCGCGCATGCGCGAGGAGTACGACGCCGACCGGCGACACGACGACCGGCGGTCGATCCGCGGCATCGGCCGCACCGGCCGGCTGGTCACGAGCGCGGCGCTGATCCTGTTCCTCGCGTTCATCGTCGCTGGCCTCCGGGCCCGGGCACCGACGTCGAAGATGCTCGCCGACCGGCCTGGCCGCCGGGCATCCTGCTCGACGCGACCGTCGATCCGCGCGCTGCTCGTGCCCGCGGTGGTCGTCGCTGTTCGGCCGCTGGAACTGGTGCTGCCGCGCCTGCCCACGCGCCTGCTGCGCGTGGAGCCCTCCGCTCCCTCGCGCCTCACTCCCCCGAGCGCGAGAAGCGGGCTGAGCCCGGCGCGCGGCCGAGTCTGCGGCAAACGCATTCGCTCGTGGGCACCGAAGCGAGGGCTGCAGACGCTCCGCGGCACCGACCGAGCGGCCGCACGGGCGCCGGTACGGCCGCCGGCGCCATGAGCCCGCTGCAGCGAGCCGAAGCGGGCCGGCGCGCGCGCGATCTCGGCGCTGCCCCCGCGCGTCAAGCGTCGTCTCGCGGGCGAGACCCATACACCGCGACGGCCTCGAGCTGGACCTCGATACGCAGCTCGTAGTTGGCGGAGCGCAACAAACGCTCGCTCGTCGGGGCGCAGCGCCCCGGATGCGCGCGAGGAGATGCGCGGCGTGGCTGCGCGTCGTCGAGGACCGCGGATAGAGCTGCCGGGACGTATGAAACGACCGTCGCCGGCGCCGCCGGTTGCTGCGCGCACGCGTGTACGTGCCCGGAGCGAGGCCGCCGCGGCAGGTCCGGGGCGCTCACCGTCTACCACGGCGGCGGTTGGGTGCGCGGCGATCTCGATACCCACGACCAGCCTGCCGGCTGCTGGCCAAGGCTTCGGGCGCGACCGTCGTGAGCGTCGATTACCGGCTGGCACCCGAGCATCCCTTCCCGGCGCCCGTCGATGACGCGCTTGGCGGCCTTTCGCGACGCCGTCGCGCGCGCCGGCGAGCTTCGGCGTCGACCCCGCCTGCGCCGCCGTGGCCGGGAGACAGCGCGGAGCGCGCACCTGGCTGCGGTGACCGCCCGGCAGTGCGCGGCGGGCGACGGTCCCGCACCGGCCTTCCAGCTGCTCATCTATCCCGTCACCGACAGCGCCGAGAAAGCCCCGTCGCGCACCACGTTCGCCCATTGGCTTCATCCTCACCAAGGAGGGAGATGGACTGGTATGAGGAACGCTTCCTGGCGCCGGATGACGACCGCCGCACGATCCGCGCGGCGTCTGCCGCCAGCGGGCCGCGGCCACAGGCAGCGGCGTCGCCCCCGCGCTGGTGGTCACGGCGGGGTTCGACTCCGCTGCGCGACGAGGGCGAGGCGTATGCGCGCCGGCTTGGCGAGAGGCCGGCGTGCGCTGCCTCCACCTGCGCCGCCACTCCGGCTAGCGTGCACGGCTTCATCCACTTCTTCGCGCTGGGACCGGGCTCGCGCCAGGCCGTGGCCGAGATGGGAGGCGTGCTGCGCGCAGCAGCGCTCGCGCCCCTGGTGAGCGCCGTGCCCTGGCACCTAGCGCGCCGCGGGGCTGGGCGGGAGCGTCACGTCCCATGGCCTACGACGAGGATCTGGCAAACCGGGTTCGCGAGCCGCTCGGCGACGAGCGCGGCGTGAGCGAGATGCCCATGTTCGGCGGCCTCGCCTTCCTGCTGGCGGGCAACATGTCGGTAGCCGTGTCATCGCAGGAGCGGCCTGCTCGTGCGCGTGGGGCCGCACGAATCTGAGGCCGCCGCCAAGCGCGCCCACGCGAGCCCGATGCAGATGGGCAAGCGCCGGATGAACGGCTGGATCCGCGTCGCGCCCGAGGCCCGTCAGGACCAAGCGCGACCTCGGCGCGTGGGTGGGCAGGGGGCGTCGACTCCGCCCGCTGCCGCCCAAAGGCGCGCGGGGCAGGTCGCGGCGATACGCCGGCGGCGCGGCGCGCGGCGCCGCCTGGTAGTCGCCTCGTTTTGGACGCCCATACATGACGCGGACCGTGCCTGCGCCGACGAGGCGAGCGCCGTGGACAGCAGGCAGGCCACGCGCGCCGGTTACGGACAGGGGCGGGATTCGAACCCGCGATGGAGTATAAACCCCATACTCGCTTAGCAGGCGAGTGCCTTCAGCCACTCGTACCTCTCCCTGGAGTGGGGACGCCGAGTGTAGAGCCTGCCTGCGACTGCGTAGCATCCATCGAGCCGGGAAGGGTGGCCCGAATGCGGCGGCTTGAAAACCGTTAGGCGGCGTTGAGCCGTCTCGGGGTTCGAATCCCCCTTCCGCTTGTCGATGTGTCAGGACATCGGAGAGAAATGTCTCGGCACATCGTAGACGCGCTCGGACCCCGCGAGGGGTTGGTAGATGCGGCTGGAGCGCTTTCGCAATCGGGCGGAAGGCACGATCGGAGGGGCCAGGTAGTCTCGCAACCCAGTGGAGCGCAAGTGGTGGACCCTGACTCCGCGAGCTGCATCGCGATCTTCATGCTGCTGCTCGACGTGACGATCGTGAACGTCGCGCTGCCGTCGATCGAGCGCGACCTCGGCGCCGACTTCAGCGACCTCCAGTGGGTGATCGACGCCTACGCGCTGACCCTCGCGGGCTTCGTGCTGGCGGCAGGGTCGCTGGCCGACAAGGTCGGCCGCAGGCTCGTCTTCATGCTCGGGCTGGCGATCTTCACCGCTTCGTCGCTGGCCTGCGGACTGGCTGCCCGACCCGCTCTTCCTGAACGTCTCGCGCGCGGCGCAGGGGGTCGGCGGCGGCGATGATGTTCGGCACCTCGCTGGCGCTGATCGCGCAGGAGTTCCAGGGTCGCGAGCGCGGGACCGCGCTCGGCATCTGGGGCGCGACCACGGCCGCGGCGGTCTCGACCGGGCCGCTCGTGGGCGGTGCGCTCGTGGACGCGCTGTCGTGGCGCTGGATTTTCCTCGTAAAGCGGCAATACCTCCTTGGGAGAGATGCACCAGCAAAGCCGGCGCTCGTCCTCGAAGGCGAAGACCAGGAACTTCCCCCGGCTGCCGACCGACCCGACCGTCGCTCCCCGGAGCTCCTCCGGGCGAGGCGCGTACGTCTTCAGCGGTGAGAGCTGCAGGATGTCGGCGCGATCGAACCGCGCGCCCGCAGCGATCTCATCGATGCGCTCGGAAGTGCGATGGACCTCCGGGAACTCGGGCATCGGCCCCATTCACCCCGCCAGCCCGGCGGCCGCCGCTCACTGCGATCGCGGCACACTCGTCCACACGATCGGCGTGCGTGCGGTGCGACACGATGCAGGCACGGACCAGTACTCGTCCCGGATCATGCGTGCTCGACAGGAACACGCGCTTGGACGCGTTGATCCGCGTCCAGCAACTGCAGCGGTTCGACCCGTCGTCAGCGCTCGCGAGGCGGAACGGCGACGACGGTGAGCTGCGGATCCCACCGATCTCCAGGTTGGGATCGGCACGGAGCGCCCGATAGCGAGCCGTCGGTCAGGTCGAGCTTCTCGTCGAGCGCCTCGCGGAACGCGGCCACGCCATGCAGCTGCCAGCGGCAACCACACGCGCAGCCCGCGGATGCTCGCGCGAGAGCTCGGGCGAGTACTCGTTGTAGTTCGGCAGCGTCGCCCGTCGGCGCCAGGTCCTGGAGGTAGGCGGCGCCCACGTGGTGCGCGTCGCGGAGCGCCGCGCCGTCCCGCACGACCAGACGCGCCCGTCCCGTAGGGCAGGAACAGTCCCTTGTGCGGGATCGAGCGTGACGCTGTCGGCGCCGCTCGATCCCGTCGGAACCGCTCGCGGCCCCGATCGGTGAGCTGGAAGAACCCGCCGTAGGCGCCGTCGACGTGCATCCACAACGCCTCGTCGCTCGCGCGACCGCGGCGATGTCGCCGATCGGGTCGACCGCGCCGGTGTTCGTCGTGCCGGCGGCCGGGATCACCAGGAACGGACGGCAGGCCCGCCGCGCGGTCTTCGCGGACCATGCCGGCGGAGCGTCCGCGATCCATCCGGAGCTCCGGTCGGTCGGGACGAGCGCGCGAGGTTCCGCCGCGGAGAACCCGGCGATGCGTTCGCCGCCTTCGTGATCGCTCGCGTGCGCCTGGTCGCTGCACGTAGTACGTGCCGTCGAGGAAGTCCTCGCCGAGCTTCGCGTGCCGCGCGCGTCACGACGGCGGAGAAGTTCGCCAGCGAACCGCCGGTCGTCAGCAGGCCCTGCGAGCTCGGCCGGGAAGTCGAAGAGGTCGCAGCAGCCACCGGGTCGACGTTCTCCTCGATCTGGACGACCGCCGGGCTCGGCTGCCACAGGCCGACGTAGCCGATTCAGCCCTTGCGCGAGGAACTCCGCGAGCGCCGCCGTGAACGAGACCGCCGCCGGGGATGTAGGCGAGGTAGCCGGGGCCGCTGAACTCGAACGTGCTGCGGGCGGCCTCGATCGCGTCCTCGAGGAGCCCGTCGAAGTCCCCGTCGGCGCGCTCCAGGCGGTGCCGCCTCGAGCTGCGCCGCGACCTGCAACGCCGTCCGCGGTGTTCTCGGCAGGAGCGTCCTCCAGCCCGCCGATCCAGCGATCGACGGTGTCAGGACGCTCCGCCCATCGCCCGCATCTCCTCGGGCGCCGGGTCGGACGCGAAACCGCTCCGGACTCAGCGCCGAGTTCCCGCGCGACCGCATCGAGCAGGGCTTGTGATGCTTCCGCGACCTCGTCGACCGCCCGGTCGAACGTGTCGCCGGTGCTTCGCGCGGCTGCCGGAACCCACTCACCTTGCGACGAACTGGAGCGCGGCCTCGCGGACCTCGTCGGGCGGCGCGACCTCGGAACCGTCGCGGAGACGCTTGATGCTTCTGCACATGCAGCCACGCTACCGCGACGGCCGGCTCAACGACGGGTGAGCTCGCGCACCGGGCCGCGCTGCCATCGTGGGCGCGGTCGACGGCGGCACTCGTCCGGCCGTCGTCCGGGTTCGCCGAACCGCGCCAGCTCGAACGTCGCGCACGACGATCCTCCGCCTCGCCCAGGACCTCGGGCGGGAGGTCGGGATCGGCCGAGACACCAAGAAGCTCGCTCGGGGTTTGGCTGGGCGGACGCGGGTGACCCGCGGCCGCGAGCGCATCGAGCGAGCGCTTCAGAACGCCCGACCGGCGGCGTCGGGGGCCGCGGCGCTCGCGATCGCCTGCGGCGGCGCCGTCCGTAGCCGATCGCGAGCGCCGCGCGCCCCGAGCGAGACGGCGATCGGCCACCATCGTCCGACGACCGGCGCCGCGGCGGGACGCGTGCGCGCCCCGGCCCACCGCGTCCTTGCAGCGAGCGCCGGCATGTAGCTCGCGGATCAACCGCCTGGATCGAGGCGATGACCTCGGCGCCGATCAGGCTTCCCGGCGACCGGTTCGGCGGGAGGGACACCGAACGTCGGGTCGTACGGCAACCAGCCGACGCGCGAGTAGTAGACCTCCACCCACGCGTGCGCGTCGGCCTGGCCGCACCCTCGAAGTACGCCGGTCAGCGGGTTGCGATCGCCGGGTCCGTACCGGTCACGATCCTCGTCGGGATGCCCGTCCGCGCGAAGCATGCACGGCCATCGCGCTCGCGATTGCTCGCAGAAGCCCCGTCGGGTCTCGAACAGGAAATGATCGACCGCGTCGACGCCCGCGGGCTCGCGCGGAGACCGAGAGGTCGTAGCGCGTGTGGCTGCTGGATCATGCCTGGACGCGGACGCGGACCGCCTCCTCCTCGCTGTCGGCGTCGCCGACGATCCCGCGGCGAGGTCGCGGTCGCGCTGCGGCAGCTCCGCCGAAACTGCAGGTACCGGGCGAGCGATGGCGCGTTCGTGTTCGGCCGGGGCAGCAGCCGCAGGAGCGGTGTCGGCACACCGGGCACCTGCGACGACCAGTACACCATCCTCGTCCAGCAGGAAGGACGAGCGGATCGAGACCGTACCGGTCCATCTGCAGACCGCTGCCCGGAAGTAGACCTTCTCCGCGCGCGCGGCACCTGGGCAGGACGTTCGGCTGCGCTTGCGACCGTAGAACGTCTGCACGACTTCGTTGGAGAACCAGCGGCGGTGGGAGCGGGGACTTCGATAATCGGCGGGTACCCGGGCAGGTTCGAAGGGCTTTGCGTGTCGGCGTCGAGGCTGGTGCGGACGAGCCGGTGTCGACTGGCCGTCAGAAACGCGAGACCGTCAGTGATTGTCGAGGCCTCCGCACGCCAGGCTCGGGCTGGTCCGCCCGGACGCGGAGTACACGATGCTGGTCCGACAGCGCCCCACGCGCCCGGAGGTCCATCGCGGAGCCGGGCGGATACCCGAGCGGGGCGAAGTCCACGGCACCCCCGTCTCCGCCGGCGCTCGAGGGAGGCCCGGGTTCGTATCACGGCGTCGGTCGAGAGACGAGGTCGGCGTTCGGTGACCCAGCGTGAACGGAGGCGTCCGCACGAGGGACGCGGGGAGCCTCGGCATCGCGAGGAAGACCGCGCTCCCCAGGCCTGGGGCGGCGATCCCGGCCACGGCCGCCGGAACGGACGCCCGCGAGCGCGGCCGCGGGCCTCGCGATCGTCCGGATCGCAGGCAGGGCGGCATTACCGGTCTGGCCGGGGCGCGGCCGACAGCCAGAGCCAGGCGGCAGCGCAGCGCCGCCCAGGGCCAGACCCACGAACGAGGTGGTGAGCGCCAGGGCCCCGGCGGCCGCGATCGGTCGTGGACGACGTCATCGAAGCTACTCGGGTCGGCGCCGGCGCGGAACGTCGAACGCAGTGGAGGACCTGGACCCACAGGAACAGGCCGGCGAGCGGGACGCGCGGCATCCACCGTCGTGATCGAGCGCACGGACTGGAGGAACCCCATCGTTGCGACGACGAGCCCCACCGCCAGCAGCACCTTCAGCACGATGCTCGGGTCAGGCTCGGCGGACGTACGGAAGGCATACCCGGCCGGCGCGAGGACGAGCGCCGTCACGGCGACGACGCCCGTCACCGCGCCCTTGCAACGCCAAGGCGATGATGCCGACCTCCACCGCGGCGCGACGACCACGCGCATCGCGACCAGATCCTTCAGGCGCGGCCGGTGACCGTCTCGTCGGCCTCGCGCCCGGACCTCCTGACCGCGACATCGCCTCGCCGCGAGATCGCCCGCCGGGCCCACCGGCGAACGTCGGCGCCGGCCGCGCTCAGCGCTTCGGCCCGCGGGGCCTGCCTCGCCCGCGCCCGGCTCGGCCAGGCCGCACTACCACCCGGGGACGAGGCGCACCAGCCGGCGGATCGCCCCTGCCAGCCAGGACGCTCCCGCCACCCCAGATCGGGAAAGCGATGACGAGCGTCTGGATCCCACGAAGGTCCTCCCGGCCCCGGAGACCCGCCAGCACCTCCTCGAGCGGAACACCGCTCGGCTCGAGCCTCGCGAGCCACCGGAACATCTCCGACCGGTCGGCTCGCGGGAGCACGTCGATGCCCAGGCCGGGGCGCGCGGCGATCACGCCGCGCTCCTGACCGCCGCATCGCCGCCGTCCAGCACGGACGCGGCGACGGATAACTGACGATCGAGGGGGCGTCCACGCGTCGCCCTCGTCCCGCTCGGTGTCGACCACGACCACGGGCGCCGCGTCCGCTCCTCCTCGAACTCCGCACCATCAACTGGCCGTGGCGCGCCGTCAGCGCCCGGTGGACGTGGCGCATGGGTCGCCCGGCCCGATGCTCCCGGACGCTGGGTAGTCCGGTCCCTGGCCGCCGACGAGCGGCGCTCGTGCACGGCGGGCGTTCGTCGCGATCGGCTCGACGACGACAGGGTTTCGAGCGGAAGACGCGCGGCAGGACGGGTCAGGCCTCGAGCTTCGCTCGGATGCGCCGTTCGGCCACGCCGAACGGCGCATCGAGCTCCGCGCCGACCGTGAGGATCTCGCCGCGCCGGCGGGGCGTCCGCAACGTGGTCACCTCGACCCGTTCGCGTCGCCGGATCGGCGGCAGGAGCGCGTTCGGACGGGCTCGAGATGCGTGTCGCGAACGGTGACGTCGCGTCGGACGCCGCGCGCAGTTCCCGCACCCGCAGCTCCACGATCGGCGGCTTGCCTTCTCGCCTCCTCGGGTGCGGCGAGCTCGATCGAGGCCCGCCAGGGCGGCGAACGGGAGCACGAGACCGGCGGCGAGCGCGCCGAGGAGCAACGCCGCGATCACGTAGAGCCATCCGGCCTGGACGTTCGTCCCGATCAGGAACAATACCGCGGCGCCGAGCAGCAGACCGGCGGCGCGCTTGCTGGGCGCATGAGGCTCAGGCGCCTCGCGTCGCGTGCAGCGGGATCAGTACCTCCTCGAGCAATCGCGCGATGACGCCCCCGGCAGGTCGGGCCGCTCGCCGGGCGTCCTTCGCCAACACGCGGTGCGCGAGCGCGGGGATCGCCAGGGCCTTCACGTCGTCCGGCAGCACGTAGTCGCGCGCCATCGCGACGGCGCGCCTGCGCCATGGCGCACGAGCCACACGGAAGCGCGCGGCGACGCCGAGGCAAGCTCGGGGGCAGCCCTCGTCGCCGTCATCGACCCGCGTACCGGAGCACGGCCTCATCGACGTGGACGGTCCGGACCACGTCCTGTGCGATCCGCACCTCCTGGGGCGTGAGCACCTGCTCGAGATCGTTCAGGGGTGTCGCTCAACTGGCGACGGACCGGTTCCGGTCGCGCCGCCCTCATCCGGATAGCGACGCCCACCGCGAGCGCGAAGCGGTCAGCTAGCCCTCGGGCAGGGGATACGTCCCGTGCTGCTCGACGGGGTTCTGGGTCGCGATCACGAGGTACGCAGCTCCGGCAGAGGCATGCGTGACCCCCTCCACCGTCACCTGGCGCTCTTCCATCGGTTCGAGGATGCGCACGATTGCGTGCCGGGCGTCGACCGGTTGATCCGTCCACCAGCACCACGTTCGCGAACACGGGACCCGGCACGGTGGCGGAACGATCGGTGACCTGGTCGAAGACGCTGACACCCGCGTGAGGTCCGAGGAGCAGATCGGGGGTCGCCTGGATACAGGTGAAGCGCGCCCCCGATCGGAGGCGGCCAGCGCGCGAGCGAGTCGTCTTCCCACACCCGGGACCGCCTTCCAGCAGCAGGTTGCCATCCGCGAACATGCAGATCGCGGCCGTCCGGACGGCATCGTCGTTCCCGGCGATGACCCTGGCGACGTTCTCCGTGAGCCGCTGGAGCGCCGCCGAGGCCTCGCCGAAGGCGGGGCTCGGCTCGATCACCGTTCGAGGCTTCACGACGCGCCCGACGGAGGCGCCCGAGCGAGCGCGCCTTCACGCGCCCGCTTCGCGGCGAGGGCCGGCGATACAGCTTCCATCACGACGCCGGTGCGCGAGGATCGCCGTGATCTCGGACGTGTCGTACGGGCGGGGATACCTCGACGACGTCCATCCCAGCCAGCTCGACCGCGCCCACGATCTGCCGGACCGCGCGAAGCAGCTCGCGCGCGAGCAGCCGCCGGCCTCCGGCGTGTCCCGGTGCCCGGCGCCATCCCGGATCGACGACGTCGATGTCCACCGACAGGTGAGATGCGGTCGGGCCCGTCGAGCGCCTCGCGCGATCGCGTCGGCGATCACGGCCTCAGCGCCGCGGTCCTCGATCTCCGACCATCGGGTGCCAGCGGAACCCTTGCTCCCGCATCCACGTCGAAGCGTGTCGCGGTCCGGCCAGTAGCCGCGGAGCCCGACCTGCGACGAAGTTCCGGCCGGCGACCCAACCCTCCTCGATCAGCTCGGCGCATCGGCTGGCCGTGGCGCGCGAGAGGTTCCCACTGGTCGGCGCCGGTGTCGGCGTGCGCATCGAAGTGGATCGACGCCGACGGGCCGGGCCACGCGTGACGCGCACACGGCGGCCGCGCTCGGATACGTGATCGAGTGATCGCCGCCGAGCACGATCGGGATCGCTCCGTGCGACGCGACCTGCCGGACCTTCTGGTGGATCACGCGGAGCGCGCGTTCGGGGCGTGCTGGGAACGATGGGTGCGTCGCCGGCGTCGACGACGCGTGAGGCTGCGCGTACGGCTCGGTGTCGAGCTGGATCGACCACGCGGAATCGCTCGCCCCAGGTGGTCGGGGCCATCCGGATCGCGCGCGGGCTGAACGCGCGCCCCGGGTCGCGACGACACGCCCTCGTCGAACGGCGCCCCGACGATCGCGACGTCGGCGCCGCGCCGCCGCGAGGGCTCGTCGTCGGTCGCCCACGGCAGCTTCTCGAACGAGCCGTGCCAGTCCGAGTAGTACGGGAGATCGACGTTCGAGAATTCGGCGAACTCGTCGTCCCCGCGGAGCTCGCTGTGCTCCAGCCGGAAGTCAGGCGGGTCGCTCATGGCGGATCAGCTTACCGCATGCCCGAGCCGGGGAGGCCACGGATCTCCTCTCCGGACCCGAACACGTCGCGGTGCGCGCGCGTGATCGCACTGACACGGAGCCGGCGCCTTCGACCGCCAGCGCCCGTCGACGAACACCGCGGCGGTTCGCTCGTCGAGTCCGAGCAGGATCGCGTCCATCGCGGGGCGGCCTCGAGCGACGGCATCCGACCCAGCGGCTGCCGAACGTGTCGAAGTGGGGGCACCACCGCGATCCCCGCGATGAGCCGAGCGCCTGTCGGTACCGGCGGCGTTCGTCGCCCGGCATCCGATCGCGGATCAGACGTCCACTCCCCAACGCCATCGCGCCCGGCCGATGAACCCGCGAGCGCGGCACCCTCGCTCCACGCCTCGACGATCGCCTCCCACGACGGGTTCCGGCGAGCACCTTAGGGACGAGCCCCGGGTCGCCGCCCACGAGGTAGAAGAACCGGCCGGCTCGGGCACGAGCCGCGAGCTCGGGCGAGCGAGCCCGCGATCGCGGTGGTGAGCGGCAGTTCCTCGACGCTCAGGCCGAGCTCGCCAGAACCACCTGCGCGCGGCGTTCTCGGCCGCCCGTTCGGGATGCTGACGCGCCGCCGCGGTCGTCGACGACGAACGCGAGGTCCGCCTCGCACGCGGCATCGACGGGAGACGGTCCTGCGGTTCGTTGCCCGGGTGCAGCTCGTCGCCACCGACGAGCGCGAGCGGTCCGATGCTCATCCTCTGCGCCTCCGCCGGCAACAGCGACTAGAGGTCTTTCAGGATCTTCCGCACGGCGTTGGTCCCCGGACCGCCCGTGATGCCGCCGCCGGGTGCGCGCCGGAGCCGGCCGAGGTAGAGCCCAGTCGAACAGGAACCGGTAGCGAGCCTCGCCGAGCAGCGGGCGCCAGGCGAAGAACTGATCGAGCGCCGGGCTCGGCATGCTGGATGTGCCCGCCCGTCAGCGCGTACCGCTCTTCCATGTCGAGCGGCGTCACGACCTCCGAACGCCTCGACGAGCTCCCCGAACCCGGCGCGAACCGCTCGAGGGTCTTGATCGGCGATCTCGCCGACGTGCTCGCGTTCGCCGTCGCCCAGGTGCTCTCGCGGGTCGATAGGGCGCGGCCTGGAACACGACGCTCATCACGTGCTTGCCCTCGGGAGCGAGCGACGGGTCCGTCAGGACGGGATCGTGGCCTCGAGGACGGGTCTTCGCTGACGCGGCCGTACTTCACGGCATCCATCGCGCGCTCGACGTCGTCGATGCGACGGCCCGATCACGATCCGACCGGCCAGGCCGCTCGGGATCGCCGCCGTGAACGCCGGAAGGCCGCCCAGGGCGAAGTTCACGCGTGCGGTCGCTCCGGGCTGACGGATGTTCTCGCCCCGCCAGTGCATCGTCGGCCCGAGCGGCGACCGGGTCGAGCAGCCGCACGGTCCGTTTGGGATCGGCGGTCGAGACCACGAGCGGAGCGTCGACCTCGCTGCCGTCGGCGAGGGTCACGCCGGCGACGCGGTCCGCCCGCGTGCGGATCGCGACGACGTCGTGCTCCGTCCGGATCTGGACGCCGCGCGCCTTCGCGGCCGCCTCGAGCGCGTCCGCGAGCGCGTCGGTCCCGCCGCTGCGCGAAGACGGCCGTCGCCGGCCGCGCCGCCGTCGGTGCCGGCCGAGTCGTTCAGCAGGACCTGCGCGGTGCCCGTCGCCCACGCGCCCATCGCCGTGTACAGGACCCCGCGCGCGTGCAGAGCGGCCCGCGGACCGATTCGAGCTCGAAGACCTCCTGGACCAGGTCCGCCACGGCCATCGGCAGCGCCCGGATCGCCTCGCGGCCGGTCCTTCGCACCCAGGTCGCGGAACGCCTTGCCGAGCTTCAGTCCCATGATCGCGTCGGCGAGCGACGGCGACTTTCGGGTCAGGGGAGCGCCACCTGCACGTACGCGAGGAAGCTGGCGATCGCCCGCACCTTCTGGTCGAACCCGACGAACGCATCGGCGTCGTGAGCGCTGCGGCGATCGGAGCTCCTCGGCGGTCCTCGCGGCGTCGCCCCAGAACGTGACGGCGGAGCCGTCGGGCATCGGCGCGTGCATCCGCACCGTCGGGCGCGATCGGTCGAGACCGAAGCGTTCGAGCCGCAGGTCCTTCACGACGGATGCGGCGCAGGCGCCCGACCGTGTGGACGATGCCCGGCGCGCGGAACCCGGGCGCGGGCTCGGCTGTCCCGCAGGATCCCGCCGGCGCGTTCGCGCGCGCTCGAGCACGACGACCGTCCGGCCGCGCCTTCGCGAGCGTACGCGGCGGCGATCAGCCCGTTGTGGCCGGCGCCGATCACGACGGCGTCGATCGTCTTCGCAGCCATCAGGCCGCCCTCCGGCCCTTGCGCTTCTCCTTCAGGTACTCGAGCGCGGAGATCCGTCCGGGCGCGCCCATGATGCCGCCGCCGGGGTGCGTGGCCGAACCGCACATCCACAGGTCCTGCACCGGCGTGCGGTAGCGCGACCACCCCGGGACCGGTCGGTTGAAGAACAGCTGCTCCAGCGAGAGCTCGCCCTGGAAGATGTTGCCCTCGGAGAGGCCCGGTGATGTCCTCGATGTCCTTCGGCGTGATGAACTGATGCCCGACGATCTGGCGTGCGGATGTCGGGGAACCGCTCCTCGAGCGTGTCGATCACGTTCTCGCCGAACGCCTCGCGCTCGGCGTCGTCCCACACCTCGCCGTCGGCCAGGTGGTACGGCGCGTACTGGACGAAGCAGCTCATGACGTGCTTGCCGGGCGGCGCCATCGAGGGGTCGACGAGGGTCGGGATGATCATGTCGATGTACGGGCGCGTCGACTGGACCGGCCGTACTTCGCGTCGTCGTACGCGCGCTCGATGTAGTCGATGCTCGGGCTGAAGCGAGATCGCGCCGCGGAGCCACTCGCCCTCGCCGGGCTTGCACGCGAGCTCGGGCAGGCCGTCGAGCGCCAGGTTCACCTTGCCGCTGGAGCCGCGGTACTTGTAGCGGCAGCACCTCCGCGCTGGAACGCCGGATCGAGCACGCCGGTCGTCGAGGAGCTTGATGAACGTCCAGCGCGAGTCGAGCCGACGAGACATCACGTCCGCCTGCGACGATCCTCGCCGGACTCGCAGCACGACGCCGGTCGCGCGCCGTCCGTCGCGTCGGATGCGCGCGACGGGCGCCTCCGGTGCGGATCTCGACGCCGGCGACGAGCGCGGCGCTCGCGATCGCGTACGCTGATCGCGCCCGTCCCGCCTCGCGGCATGCCCCAGGCGCGGAAGGCGCCGTCGATCTCGCCCATGTAGTGGTGCAGCAGGACGTAGCGCGGTGCCGGGAGAGCGCGGTCCCTGGAACGTCCCGATGATCCCGGACGCGCTCATCGTCGCCTTCAGCGGCTCGGTCTCGAACCACTGGTCGAGGAAGTCGGCGGCGCGTCATCGTCATCAGCTGGATGAACGTGGTCTGCAGCCGCTCGGGAGAGGTCCGTTGAAGCTGCTTCGCGAGCGGCGTCGAGCGGCAGCCACTCCATCGGCGATCGAGCTTGCCCGGGTCGGGCGGCGCGATCGGACAGGATCGGCTTGATGAACCGCGCCCATCTCGGCCATCAGCGGCCGTACTCCTCGTACGCCTCGGCGTCGTTCGGCGACCAGCGGCGGAGCTCGCGGATGGTGCGTGCCGTGGTCGTTCACACGCCACAGGTAGTCGTCGTCGAGCGGCGTGATCGTCCCGTCCAGCGGCAGGATCTCCAGGCCGTGCTTCGGGAGCTCGAGCTCGCGGATGATCTCGGGCCGCAGCAGCGACACCACGTAGGAGAAGACCGAGAACTGGAACCCGGGAACGATCTCCTCGGTGAGCGTGGCGCCGCCCAGGATGTGGCGGCGCTCGAGCACCAGGACCTTGAGCCCGGCTCTGCGCGAGGTAGGCCGCGTTCACGAGGCCGTTGTGGCCGCCGCCGATCACGACCGCGTCGTACCGCTTCGCCATCGCATCCTCCTCCGGTGACCGGAGGCGAACGGCCACCGGTGTAGGCGCGCTCCGCACTCGGCCGCCCATGCTAGCCGCGGCCCCCGGGCCGCACCAACGAGCCCTTGACTGCAGGTCAAGCGCGGCCGAGACGACCGGTCACGCGCGGCTCGGCGTAGGCTCTCGCGCGGAACCGTCCGAGGAGGCCTCGCCGGTGTCGGTCGGAACCGCCTTCTATCCGCGGCAGCGGAGCTGAACCGCAAGCGAGGTCTGGGGCGAGTGGGCCGGGTACTTCGCCGCCCAGGTGTACGCCGACTTCCACGACATCGAGTACAGCGCGATCCGCGAGGCCGCCGCGGTGATCGACATCGAGCCCGCTCTACAAGTACCTCGTCGCGGGCCCGACGCCGGCCGGCTGCTCGACCGGGTCGATCACGCGCGACATCTCGAAGCTCCAGGTCGACCAGCGTCTTCTACACGCCGTGGTGCGACGAGGACGGCAAGGTCCTCGACGACGGCACCGTCACGCGGCTGCGCGACGGACGAGTACCGCGTCACCTCCGCCGATCCGTGCTACCGCTGGTTCCTGCTGAACGCGACCGCGCTGGACGTCGACATCGGCGGACGTCACCGAGCAGATCTCGGAGCGCTCGCGCTGCAGGGCAAGCTCAGCAGCGAGGTGCTCGAGGCCGCGACCGGCGAGGACTGGACCGACGTGCGCTACTTCCGTCACCGCCGGACCTCGATCGCGGGCGTCGACGTGAGCGTGACCCGCACCGGCTACACCGGCGACCGCGGGTACGAGCTGTGGATCCCGGTCGCCGGCGCGCTCGCCGTCTGGGACCGCGTCGTTCGACGCGGGCGAGGCGTACGGGATCTTCCCCGCCGGGATCCGGCGCGCTCGATGTCGCCCGGGTGGAGGCCGGACTGATCCTGATCGACGCCGAGTACACGAGCGCTCGCCACGCGATCAGCCCCGGAGCAGAACTACTCCCGTTCGAGCATCGGTCTCGGGACGTCTCGTCGAGTTCGAGAAAGGCGCGGAGTTCACCGGGGAACGAGCGCTCTCGTGGCCGAGCGGCGCGCCGGGTGGTCCAGCGCGGCGCCTCGTCGGGCTGGAGCTGGACTGGGCCGGGATCGAGGCGATGTTCGCGAAGCACGGCCTCGCGCCGATGATCTCGCCGTTCGTCGACCGCGCGCCGGTGCCGGTCTACCAGGAAGGACGAGCAGGTCGGCCGCGCGACGCTCGATCACCTGGGGCACGACGATCAAGAAGATGGTCGGGCTTCGGTTCGCTCGACAAGGCGCTACGAGAAGCCCGGCTCACGGGTATCGGTCGAGTACAGCGTGGAGGGCGAGCGCGGCAAGGTGGCCGCGACCGTGGTCCCGCTGCCGTTCCTCGACCTCCCGCGCAAGCGGACCTGAGGTTCGACACGGGAACGCAACCTGCGGCACCGTCGTCCTCGCGTGCGTTTTCTGCCACGATAGTCGTCTCGTGGCACGTCGCTCGGTTCCCTCGTTCGCTCATCGCCTTCGCCCTGCTCGGCGGAGCCGTGGCCGCAGTCGTCAGTCGCGCTCGGAAGCCTCGTCACCGGGCATCGCCGCCGGGGTCGCCGTGTGGCTCGTCGGGCTCGCTGCTGATCCGGTGCGGCGGCCGGGCGCGGCGTACCTGGGCGACGATCGCGACCCGTCGCGCCGTCGGTTCCTGGTCTGACCGGGCTCGGCGGGCTCGCGTGGGTCGCCGGCGGCGCTGCGCTGGGCCGCGCTGCGGCCACGCTGACCCGTCCCGATGCCGGAGCGATCCAAGAGGCGGCTGCGCGAGCGATCTGGGCGCCGAGTACATGGAGCTCGTCCGGCGCGCGCTACCACCCGGGCCGCTCCGGCGACCTCCAGCTCCTGATCTCACCGTTCAACAGCGCGAACTACGCCTCGGAGTCGCTCTCGCTCGTTCCGCAGGATCCCCGGACGAGCCACGCCGCGGTCTGGATGTACCTGAGCGCGATCCCGCTCGTCGTCTACGGCCCCGGCATCGTGCAGCGCGTCCGACTCCGCCGAGCGGGTCTCGCTCGCCGACCTCGCGCCGACGACCGCCCAGCTGATCGGGTTCGACGGCTGGCCGGACGATCGCGACGGCCGGGTGCTTCCCGGTCTGCGCATCGACCGGACGTCCACCTGAAGATCGTCGTCACCTACGTGCTCGACGGCGGCGGGTGGAACGTCCTGCGGCACTGGCCCAACGACTGGCCGAACCTGAAGAAGCTGATGGGCGAGGGCGCCAACTACCGCAACGCGCTGACCGGCTCGTTCCCCGCGATCACCGCTGTGCGCACGCCACGATCGGCACGGGCACGTTCCCAGCGACGCACGGGATCACCGGTCACAACATCCGGGCCGATGCCAGCGGCTCCGGCAAGGCGCGTACGGGGAACCGGGCGCCGCCGATCCCGTCGGACATCCTCGAGCCCACGCTCGCCGACCTGTACTCCGACGCGACCGGGAACCGAGCGTGGGTCGGGCGAGGTCGGCTACCAGGTCTGGCACATGGGCATGATCGGCTTCGGCGGTCCCAACCGAGGTGCGGACCAGAAGCCCGTCGGCGTGTATTGGGACGAGACGACGCCGGGGGAGCTGGGCCCGCACAACCCGCAGCTCTTCCGGCTCCCGCGACGAGGCCCCCCGGACTCGACGTTCTACGAGGCACACCAGACGGACTTCGCTTGCGAAGGCGACCCTCACTTCTCCCTGGGACCGGCAGTTCGACCCTGAAGGGCGGGCGGTCGCCCCTGCTGCAGCCCTCCGGTCGTGGAGTACCAGCACGACCTGCTCGTCGCGACGCTCGACTCCGAGCCGATCGGGGTCGGCGGTCCGTCGCTCCTCTACACCACGTACAAGTCCCCGGACTACACCGGGCACATCTACAACATGTACTCCGAGTGGGAAGGCCTGATGCTGCGAACGGTCGACGAGCAGCTCGGGCGGTTGGTAGAGGACCTCGAGGCCCGGTATCCCGGGCGAGTACGTCCTGATCGTCACCGCGGACCACGGCCAATGCCCACTGCCCGACGCGGTGAACGGCGTCCGCCTCGACCCGATCCAGCTGACGCGCTCGATCGAAGAGGCGTTCGGCGCAGGCCCCGTCTCGGTCGTGCAGAACGTGTGGCCGAGCGAGGTCTACATGAACGTCCCGGGGCTGCGTGACGCCGGCGCATCGCTCGACGACGTGGCGGGCGCACCTGCAGGCACCTCACGTACCGGCAGAACCTCGGACCGTACGTTCCCACGCAACGCGATCGAACAGGATCCGCTGACGATCCCGAATTCTCCGCCGTCTTCGCATCCACGTGGCTCGATCGGCTCGGAGACGTGTCCCGCTTCGGGACACGATCTACACGGGTCAGGATGTCGATCCCGGCATCCCGCCCTCGTCGCTCACCCTCTGACATCGGGTCACCGGCGACGTTGACCCGCTCCACGTGGGTCGCGTACCGTGCCGCGCGTCCGTCCCTGGGTCCCTCGGACACCGGATCGCATGAGCGAGAGCCGCTACGACGCCATCGTGGTCGGCGGCGGCCACAACGGCCTGACCGCCTCGTTCTACCTGGCTCGGGCGGGGATGAAGACCCTCGTGCTGGAACGGCGCGAGCTCCTCGGGGGCGCCTGCGTCACCGAGGAGATCGCGCCGGGCTGCCGGGCGTCCACCGCGTCGTACATCGCCTCGATGCTGCGGCCCGAGGTGATCCGGGACCTCGATCTGGAGCGGCACGGCTTGCGGATGGTCCCGCTGCGAGCCGGGGCTCCAGGCGGCGTTCGAGGACGGCACGGTGTTGCCGTGGTGGACGGACCACGAGCGGACCGTCGCCGAATGGGCGCTCGTGAACGCCGCCGACGCGCGCACGTTCGACCGCATCGACCGTCGGCTCAAGGAGCTGGCTCGCTACCTCCAGCCGTTCTTCCTCGAAGCGCCACCGGACGTTCATGCGCGCGGATGGGCGAGGATCAAGGAGGGGCGGCGGGTCTACGGACGCGTCAAGAAGATCCGCGGGGACGAGATCACCGACCTGGTCGAGTTCCTGACGGGCTCGCTCGGGTGACTTCCTCGATCGTCATTTCGAATCCGAGACGATCAAGCGGATGTTCCTCGCGAACAACGTGTACGGGATGCACGCCCTCCCTACCGGCCCGGCACGGCGATCGGGCTCCTGTTCCACCTGCTCACGGGCGGGGACGACGATGTCCAGGGCTGGTTCGGCCACGTGATCGGGGGCATGGGCTCGATCACCCAGGCGATGGCGGCGGCGGCGCGGGAGGCGGGCGCCGAGCTCCGGGTCGACGCGCCGGTCGCGCGGATCATCACGACGGATGACCGCGCGCGTGGCGTCGTCCTGGACGACGGGACCGAGCTGACCGCGCAGACCGTCGCTGTCGAACGCCGATCCCAAACGCACCTTCCTGACCCTCGTGGAGCCGACGGATCTGCCCGACGGGTTCCGAGGCTCGGTCGAGGCGATCAAGATGGACGGGCCGTGCGCGAAGGTGAACATGGTCCTCACCGAAGCGCCGCGCTGGAACGGCATGCCCGCCGACGCCGACCTCAACCGCCGGTCGTTCGCGACGCTCGTGCCGACGCTCGAGGCGGCGGAGCGCATGTACGACATCGCGAAATGGGGCGACATCCCCGACGAGCTCTGGGTGGATTGCGTGGTCGCGTCGAACGTCGACCCGACGCTCGCGCCCCGCCGGGAAGCACATCATGACGTGCTTCGTGCAGTACGTCCCGTACCGGTTGCGCAGCCGGAACCTGGGACGACCATCGCGAGCTCCTCGGGAAGCGCGTGATCGACATCGTCGGCCGGTACGCGCCGAACGTTCCCGGGTCGATCGAGGCGATCGCAGGTGCTGACGCCTCTGGACCTCGAGCGCACCTTCGGGCCTCACCGAGGGCAACATCTTCCACGGTGACCTCAACATCCAGCAGCTCTTCTTCATGCGGCCGGTCCCGGGCTGGTCGGACTACCGCACCCCGGTCGAGGGGCTCTACCTCTGCGGGGCCGGGGTCCACCCGGGTGGCGGCGTGACCGGAGCTCCCGGCTACAACGCGGCGCATCAGATCCTCCGCGACCGCAAGAGGGCGCGCCGATGAGCCTGATGGTCCCTGCCCGCGGTGCGGTCCCCGTCCCGCAGGAGGAGTTCACGTGTCTGGCGGAGAGCTCCGCGCGCTCCCCGCGGAGGACGTCGATGACTCCGCGCGCGTCTACCTCCGTCGGAACGCGCCCGGACCGCAGCGCGAGCGGTGGTTCCACGCCTCGGGTGCCGGCGGTGGGTGAGCCTCACACGCGACACCGTGACGAACCGGATCGACCCGGACGTGATCCCGTCCGGTGGGTGATGCCCTTCGGTTCGAGGGACGACGGGTCGCCGTCGAGCCGGGCGACACCGTTGCCGTCCGCGCTGTACCGCGCAGGCGTCCGAACCTTCACGCGGTCGCTGAAGTACCACCGGCGGCGCGGCCTCTTCTGCATGACGGGCGATTGCCCGAACTGTCTGTTGAACGTCGACGGCGACCCGGGGTGCGCGCCTGCACCACGGACGCGCGGGACGGCCAGGTCGTCCTCCGCGAGTCGGGATGGCCCTCGGCCGAGCACGACCTGCTCCACGTGAGCGGACCGGCTGCCACCGCTTCCTGCCCGTGGGCTTCACTCGAAGACCTTCATCCGGCCTCGGTTCGTGTGGGGACTCGCCGAGCGGGCGATCCGCCGCGCGACCTGGTCGGTCGGCTTGCGACCGGCCGGCCGGAGGCGCGAAGCTGGCGCGCGCCGTGCACGTCGATCTGTTGGTCGTCGAGGGCGGGGTCGCGGGGTTGGCGGCCGCGGCGGAAGCCGCGGCCGCCGGATCGCGCGTCATGCTCGTCGAGGAACGCCGGCCTGGGGCGACGGTCTGGGACGCGGTGCGCTCGCACGGATCGAGGCGCCTCGCGGCAGGAGGCGACGGCGGCGGGCGCGCGATCCTCGAGCATCACACCGCGGTCGGCGTGTACGAGGGGCCGTTCGTCCCCGTGGTCGGTCCCGACCGAGGTTCTGCACATCGAGGCTGCTCGCGTGATCGCGGCGACCGGCGCCGTCGAAGCACACGCGGTCTTCCCGGGAACGACCTGCCGGGTGTCTTCCTCTCGCGGGGCGCCGCACTGCTGGGCGTTCGGCATGGCGTTGGGCCCGGCCGCCGCGCGGTCGTCGTCGCCACCACCGACGAGGGCGCGCCTCGGCGGAGGCGCTCCGGACCGCTGGCGTGGAGGTGCTGATCCACGACGGGCCCGTCATCGAAGCGGAGGGGAACGGCCGGGTCCGCGCGGTGATCATCGAGACCCCGAGCGGCCGCGAGCGGGTCACGTGCGACACGCTCGGTGCTCTCGCTCGGGTGGGCGCCGCGCGACGCGCTGCCCGGATGGGCACGGATCAGGAGGTCGCCGGCGCCGGCGAGGTCGTGATCCCGGGCTGCTCGCTCGAGGAAGCCGAGGCGAGCGGCAGACGGGCGGCGAACGGTCAGGGCGAAGCCTCGAGCGACGTGCCGACGGTCCCGGTGGTGGGCGACGGCTACGTCTGCCTGTGCGAGGACGTGAGCCTCCACGACCTCGAACAGGCGTGGGACGAAGGCTGGCGCTCGTCGGAGATCCTCAAGCGCTACACGACGGCGACGATGGGCCCGTGTCAGGGGCCGTGTGCGGGCGGCTCCTGGCCGCGTTCGCGGGCGCGCGGGCGGACGCGGTCGCCACCGCGGGCGCGCGCACCACGGCGCGTCCGCCCGCGCGCCCGCTCCCCTGGAGGATCTGGCCGCCGGGGTCGACGAGTCGATCGAGCAGCGGACCTCGCCCACGATCGCCATCTCGAGCTGGGCGCGCGCATGGAGCGGAGCGGTTCGTGGTCGCGACCGACCACCTTCGGCGACATCGAGCGAGGAGATCCGGCGCGGTCCGCCACCGGGCCGGGCTGCTCGATGTCGGCACCCTGGGAAGTTCCTGGTCGCCGGGCGCGATGCCGCGGAGCTGCTGGATCAGTGTTCCCCGTCCGCGTTCGCGATCCGGCGCCCGGCCGCTCGCGCTACCTCGTCGCGCTCGACGAGGCCGGCTACGCGATCGACGACGGTCTCCTCGCCGCCCTCGGCCGCGGCCGCTTCTACCTCTGCTCGACCTCCGGAGGCGCACCGGCGATGGAGGCGTGGCTCGCGACTGGATCGACCGCTGGGACCTCCACGTCCATCTGCTCGATCAGACCGCGCCAGCTCGGGGCGATCCTCCTCGCGGGCCTGGACGCCCGGACGATCCTCGAACGCCTGACCGACGACGACGTGAGCACGGAGGCCCTCCCCCACATGCGGCACGCCGACGTCACCGTCGCCGGACGTGCCCTGCCGTGCGCTCCGGGTCGGCTTCGTCGGCGAGGTCGGTTTCGAGTTCCACCACGACCGCTCGCGCGGTCCCGAGCTCACGACGCGTTGCTCGAGGCGGCCGCCTGAGGGCGCCCAGCCCTTCGGGCTGGGCGCCCTCGACATCCTCCGGCTGGAGAAGGGTCACCTGTACCTCGGACAGGACACGCTGCCGGACGACCATCCGGCGAAGCTCGGCCTGGAGTGGGCCGTCGCGATGGACAAGCCGGGGTTCGTCGGGAAGGCCGCGCTCGAGCGCATGCGCAGCGCTGCCGCTCGAGCGCACCTGGTGGGACTCCGCATCGAGGGCGAGCCGCGGCGCGGGGTCCCGCTCCTCGCCGACGGCCGCGTCGTCGGGCGGGTGACCTCGTGCGCGCGCTCCGAGGCCGCCGGCGGGACGATCGCGCTCGGCTGGATCGCGCGGTGGATGGCTCGTTCCCGACCGAGCTCCTCGCCGGCGAGTCATCCGCCGCCGTCGTGCCGACACCCTTCTACGACCCCAAGGGGCCCGGCTCCGTGCGTTGAGCTCGCCCGCACTCTGATCGGCGTCGTCACGGCTTCGGCCGAGGCCGGTGCGCTCGACATGCTTCGTTCCGGGACGCGCCTTCGCTGCCGCGCCGCCGACGACGAGCTTCTGCTGCTCTGCGCCCCACCGGTCACCGACGAGGTCGCTCGAGAGGTCGCGACGCGTCTCGCCGCGCTCGATCCCGACGCCCTCGTGATCGACACCGACCGACGGATGGGCGGCGATCTCGGTGGTGGGGGACGACGCGCGGGCGAGCTTCGGTCTCCTGTCCTCGCCTCGGGCTCCCCGACGCCGGTTTCCTGCAAGGCGAGGTCGTGCACGTCCCGGCCAAGGTCGTCGCCGGTAGACGGACCGGCTGCTCATCCTCGTCCCGTCGATCTGGGAGGCTCATCTGCACGATCGAGCGGCGAAGGCCTCTGGGGCACACCGGACCGCTTCGAGGCGCGCCCGTGGGCGGTGCCCACCTCATGACCGGGATCTTCCGCCGGCGCGTGTTCCTCCGCCGGGCCGAGCCGAAGCGTCGGTACGACGTCGTGATCATCGGGGGCGGCGTGAACGGGCTGTCGCTCGCCTTACAACCTCGCGTCGCGTCACGGGATCCGCGACGTCGCGGTCTCGAGGCCGGCTACTATCGGCGCCGGCGCGTCGGGACGGAACACGCAGGTCGTCCGCGCGAACTACTAACACGCCCGAGAACGTGCCCTGTACAAGGCGAGCTTCGGGGATCTGGCGCACGCTCAGCCAGGAGCTCGACTTCAACGTCCAGTACTCGACGCAGGGCGAGCTGGATCCTGCCACACCACCGATTCGCTCGAGGTCGAACAGGACAAGTCCCTGCTGAACCGCGCCTACGGTGTGCAAACGGACGTCGTCACGCCGGAGGAGATCGGCGCGCATCCACCCCTCGTCGACCTCACCGCGCGGGGGCGCGCTGCCGGTGCTCGGGGCGTCCTACCACCTGCCTGGTCCATCGCGCGCCACGATTCGGTCGTGTGGGGATACGCGCGTCGGCGGCGACGCGCCTCGGTGTCCACGTCCACGAGGGCACGCCCGTCACGGGGATCACGATGGATGACGACGGCTGCGCGGGGGTCGAGACCGGCGCCGGTGCGATCTCAGCTGGTGCGATCGTCTCGGCGGTCGCTGGCTGGACTTCGATCGTCGCCGATATGGCCGCGCCAGGCTCCCAATCGGCACGCACCCGCTCCAAGCGTTCATGACGGAGCCCTACCATCACGTGCTCGACGGGTGGTGTCATCGATGGATCTGTACGTCTACATCTCGCGGACCGCGCGCGGCGAGCTGCTGGTCGGGGCGGGAGATCCTCCCGTACAACCACCGTACTCGACCTCGCTCGACGTTCGATTTCCTCCCGAAGCTGGCCAAGCGCTCGATCCGGATCCTGCCGTTCATGGCCCGGGCCCGCGTGATGCGGCAATGGGCGGGCCTCCGTGCGACATGACGCTCCGACTCGTCGCCGATCCCTCGGCGACACACCGGTCCCGCAGCTTCTTCCTGATGGCGGGGATGGGAACGTGGGGCTTCAGGGCTCGCCGATCTTCGGCCGCACGATGGCGGAGCTCGTCGCCACCGGCCGGACACCTGAGCTGATCGCGCCGTTCGCACCGGACCGGTTCGAGCGGGACCGGATGGTGCCGGACGCGGTGAGCGCCGGCACGCACTAGACTCCGCGTCGCTGGGTACCTTCACGGTGATGGTTCGTGGCGCGCAGCGGCGCGCGCCACGCCCGAGCGGCCGCCAGCCCGACGGACAGCATTTCTTCGCAGCGCCCGCCTGGCGACCGAGCTCGTCGAGCAGGCTCGATATCTCCGCACGCGACCTGGTCGTGGATCGGCGTGCAGGTTCCGGCCGGCTCACCATGCCGTTGGCGGAGCTGGGTCTGGCCGTCTGATCGCTGTCGAACGGATCCGGTCTGGGCGACCGTCTCCTCTCGTCGTTCTCCAGCTACGCACACGTGACGATCGTTCGAGCGAACGCCTTGAAGGTTGCGCTCCCGCGCGAGCCCCATCGGGCCTTCGGGAACCCTCCCGTTCGCCTTCGGGTCGCGGATCTCGCCCGATCCCTCGACGACGCTCGCGATCCCCTCCAGACGCCTGGATGCTTTGTGCAGTACGAGATGGCGCGGGAAGCGGGCACAGATCCATCCCAGCACGCTGGTGAGCTTGGGTTGGCAGCCGTGGTGGGAGTTTCGGCTGGTCCGCCATGTGCCGCGAACGGCGTTCGACCCGCCCGAGCGTGGACGCCGGGATGTTGAGTCGTCACACGGCGCGGCCCCCATCTCTCCTGCCGATGTCCGCGAGGTCTCGATACGTACGCCTGATCGCGCAGGGCTTCTCCGGCATCCACGAAGCCACTGCGGCTCACGCTCCGAAGGGGTCTGTCACCTCGGAACTGGGACAGGTTCGTCCGGGAACGCGGTATCCCCGACGTCGTTCCGACCGAGCTCGACGTCTTCGACTGGGTCGCGTTGTTCGAGCGCGTGTCGCGTTCGACCGACCGGCGTTGATACTGTCGCGCGTTTCCGCCCTACCTCCACACCGGCGGGACCGTCGGCCAGGCGATTTCCGTGGCACCCGGAGCCAGGCCGCGAGCTCCTCGATCGCCCGACGAGCTGCCGGCCCGTCGCCAGGTTCCGCAGGCTCGGCATAGACCGCGTTCACGCGAAGCACGCCCGCCTTCCGGTCGTAGAGTTGGTCGGTCCGCCCGATCAATCGGTCGCCGCGGAGGATCGGGAGGACGAAGTATCCGAACTCGCGCTTCGCCTTCGGCACGTAGATCTCCAAGCGGAACCGGAAGTCGAACAATCGCTCGGTGCGCTCCGCGATCCGAGATCAGATCGTCGAAGGGCGAAAGCAGCGTCGTGCGGCCACGGAACGTCGTGTCCAGCAGATCGCGGTGCGCGACCCACCGACCCGGCAGACCCTCGACCTCAGATCGGCACGATCAGACCTTCGCGCAGGTGCCGGCGGATCGGCGATCCCGCATCGGGACCGGCCCGTCGAAGAGCGTGCCGATCCGTTCCAGCCGTTCCAGACCGCGCGCTCGCAGCTGCCGGTCGACGAGGCTCGGCGAGCGACCGCGACGCCGGACGGGCGGGAACGCGTGGGAGGGACCGTGACGCCAGATCCCAGATCCGCTGCTGGACCGTCACGGCCGACGATCATCACCCGGCCCTGCAGCCACAGGATGTCGAGCAGCATGGGTACGTTCTTGGCCTTCATCGTTCCAACCGCCCGTCTGCCACCCCTCGGCAGCCCGGTTCTCCAGGTCGCGCGCCCGGAGCGGATCCGCGCCGTCGCAGCTCACCGATCACGTACCGGACGAACGCGTCGTTCGCCTCGAGCCACCGCCGGACGTACTCGCGGCGCTTCCAGGTCCCGTGGGGTAGCGCCGCATCGAGATGCGGTGGATCGGGAGGTCGGCCGTCGGCACGATGTGCGCCCAGTACTGAACAGCGTGCGCTCGCGCCAGAGCAGCCGTTCGAGCTCGGCGACGCGGAACCGCCGGCCGAGCCGGCTGAACGAGGACGAGTTGTCCGTCCGGGCGACCGCCGAGGTGGATCGATCTGCACCTCGCCCAGGCGTCGCACGACCTCCTCGGATCGACCCGGTCGGGAGCGTCGAGAGCTGACCCGTCACGGCGAGCTGCCGCGCCCGCCGTCGCGAGACGTTGACCGGCTCGAGTCATCTGCGAGCATCGAGGCCGGAGGCTACCGCCCCACGCCGACTGGCTCTGGAGAACCGTTCTGCCTCCTCGTCCGTACACCCACGGAGTACCGTGCTGAAGTGAAGATCGACGACCCGGGATCCGATGCAGCGCTCATGGCGGAGTTCGCCGCCCGCGAGGAGCGCGCTGCCGGCACGCTCTTCGACCGGTTCGCATCGAGGATCTACGGGCTCGGCGTGGTGATGCTGGGCAACCCCAGGCGGCCCAGGATCTGGTGCAGGACACCTTCGTGAAGCTCTGGCGGACCGCCGAACGATACGACCCGCAACGCGGGCGGCTCGAGACGTGGGTCCTGCTCACCGCCCGGTCGCTCGCGATCGACAGCCTGCGTGCCGCGTGCTGGAATCCCGTTCGCTGCAGGCGATCGGGATCCAGCCTGAAGATGACCCGGAGCCGCTCCCGGACGAGCGCGCGGCGCTCACGGACCTGTCGGCCCGCGCGCGCCGGCGCGATGGCGTCGCTATCGCCCGAACAGCGCTCCGCCCTCGAGCTCGCCTACTTCGGCGGCCGAACGACCGCCGAAGTGGCCGCGCTCGAGGGCATCCCCAGGGCACCGTGAAGACGCGGATCCGCGCCGCGCTGCTCCGCTTGCGCGACGAGATGGCGAAGGACGCCGACCATGACGTGTGACGAGGTCCGTGAGCTGCTTCCCCGAGCACCTGCTCGGCACCCTCGAGGGTCCGGAGGACCTCGAGGTCCGCCGGCACCTCCGGGGTGCAGCACCTGCCGCGAGGAGCGGATGAAGCTCGAGGACGGGGTCGCCGGCGCTCTCCCGCGCGGTGCACGATCAGGAGCCGCCCGCCGGCCTCCGGGACCGTGTCCTGCGCACGCTCGACGAGGAGTGGCGACGACGCGCGGCCGCTCAGTGACGATGCGGTCGCCGCGACCGCTCGCCGTGGCGAGCGGTCGCGGCCGCCGCCGTGGTCGTACTGGTCGCCGGTCTGCCGCGTTCGGCGCGACCCAGCCCATCGGGCCTCGGTCGCGACCGCCGACGCCGCGAGCTACACGCACCTTCTCGACGTCGCTGGGCGGCAAGGAGCTTCAGCGTCGGGCGAACTCCATCCGACCGACGGCTCGTCCTTCCGATGGACAGGTCGCTCGTGTACGAGGAGACGCATCCAAGGGGTGGGATTCCTGGGCGATCGTCTTCGTCAAGGCGCCCGGCTACGTCGGAGACGCGACCGCGACGTTGATCGGGGCGGACGGCGGGCGCATGCGTTGCCCCCGCTGCGGATCAGCGACGGCGAGGCGGCACACCTGGATCGTCACGGCGCGACGATCTGAGCGGCGGCTACGATCGCCTGACGATCACGACGCCGGATGAACGTCGTGGCCACGGGGGCATCCATCTGGCGTGAACCGGGCGCCTTCCCCGCCCGTAGAACCCTCGGAACCGGCTAGCGGAGGGAGCGATCATGCACACGGACCTTTGTCTATGCTCAGCGTCGCCGCGGCTGGCGCTCGATCACGCTCGCGGCGTGCTCGTCCAGCAGCTCCGACGCAGCGTCCGCCTGGCGAGCGGCTCCAGCTCCGGCAGAAGGATCACGATCGGCTCGGATCAAGCGAACGACCACGGCACGGAGGACGCGACCGGCAAGACCACGTTCGAGATCGAAGCCGCCAACGACAGCAGCGGCTACTCTTCGAGCCAACGATCCTGCAGGGCCCGGGCCGGTCAATCCATCACGTTGAGATCAAGAACGACGGGTCCGTGCTGCACAACCTCTCGATCACCTCGATGAACGTGAACATCAACGTCCAGCCGGGCGCGTCCCAAGGGAGGTGAAGATCTCGTTCCCGCAGACGGGGACCGTCGAGTACTTGCAGCATCCACCACGCGCTCGGCATGGCGGGCGAGCTGTCGTGCCTGATCGTCCCAGGCGGGCGACGATCGGCAGCGGCTCCACAGCGGCCGATAGCTCGCCGGCGAGATCCGTCGTGGAGTCCGCCGATCAACTCGGCGATCCCGAGGCTCACGACCGCGAGGACGTGAGCGCGCTTCGCGAGCGCGAAGGTGTGGGAGAGCCGCGCGGCACGACGAAGAACCGCGCCTGGAGCGACGCGCTCCCGGTGATCCGTCCACGAAGACCTGACGAGCCGTCGAGCGCAGATGAAGGCTTCCTCGCCCGCGGTGATGGATATGGAGCGGCGCCCGATCCCCGTCGCACGGGTCCAGATGCCAGTCTCGGATCACACGAGTCCGCCATGGTGCAACCCACTCATGCCGTGCGACGCTGGTGGAGGTGGCGGATTCGAACCCGCGTGCTCGGGCGACCATCTGGGGCTTCTCCGGGCGCAGCCGGCGTATGGATCTCACCTCGGGGTCTCCACCGGCGGAAGGCCCCTCGGCCAGCCCGGCGTGCGATGTTCCGCGGTGGCCCCCAGGCGGAGCCCTCGCGGTGAGCCTGCTCCAGTGACGCCCGTACCCCGACCGCAGGCATACGGGACGGGCGGCTACCCAGAGACTAGGCAGCGAGCGCGAACTCGTCGTTGGCGCTTGTGTTGGTCCGGCGTTTTACGTGACATCCGGGATCACGGCCCGCTTCACCCAGACGGTTATCCGTCCGAGTCGAAACCAGTACACCCCATATGCAGTTGTCCTCCGAAGTATACGGGCGACCGTGTCGGTGGGCGGCGTAGAGTCAGCGCCATGAGCCTTCGAGGGGTTCGGCCAGAACGACGACGACGTTCCTCAGGGATCTCGGGCGCAACAACTCCAAGGAGTGGTTCCACGACCACTACGACGACTACTCAGAGCACCTGCTCGAGCCTCGCCATGGCCTTTCGTCGAAGCGATCGGGCCGCCTCCTTCGCTGGTTCGCCCTCGATACGCAGGCGTGCCGAAGATCGAGCGTCCGTGATGCGGATCAACCGCGATATCCGCTTCGCCAAGGACAAGCGCTCCCTACAAGGACCACTCCTCGACCTGTGGTTCTGGCGGGCGGGGAGAAGAAGGGTCCGAATGGCTACGTGGTTCCGGCTGACTCCCCGAACGCGCTCGTCCTGGGCGGTGGGATGCGACGCTGGACAAGCCCGACCTCCAGCGATACCGGGAGGCCGGACGACGCCGGCATCGTGGGACGGACCTCGCGCCGCCGTCGTGCACCAAGCTCGAGCGGCGCGGATACGGCATCGGCGGCAGCGTCAAGCGCGTGCCCAGCGGCTACCGCCGGATCATCCCCGGGCCGCGCTGCCCGCCGCGACGGTGTCTCACGCGGGTCGCGAGATCCTGCTCGCCGGAGGCGGCCACCCTCGAAGTTCCCCTGTTCTGCGCGGCGCAGTTCCGAAGGTGACGCCGCTCGCTCGTCGACTGGGCTCGCCGACGTTCGGCTGCAACGGCTCACCGCCTGCCGGCCGGCCGCGCGTCCATCTCGCGCTGCGCCTCGCGCTTCGCGATCGACTGGCGCTTCTCGTAGCTTGCGCTTCCCGCGAGCCAGCGCGACCTCGACCTTCGCGATCCCGTGCGTGAAGTAGATGCGCAGCGGGACGAGGGACAGGCCCTTCGTTGCCACCTCGCGCGCGATCTGCGTCGATCTCGCGCCGGTGCAGGAGCAGCTTGCGCGGCCGGAGCGGCAGATGCGTGCGCTTGTCCCCCTGCTCGTACGCAGGGATGCGAGGCCCTCCGAGCCACAGCTCGCCCCCTCGCACGCGGCCGTAACAGTCGACCAGCGAGACGCGCGGCCCTCCCGGAGCGACTTCACCTCGTCGCCCGTGAGCTGGATGCCGCACTCGAAGTGCTCGAGCAGCTCGTAGTCGTGCCGCGCACGTGCGGTTGCTGGCGACGATCGTCTCGCCCTTCGTCCGTGCGCGACCCATGGCGCCGGAGGCTACATCGTCGAGGAAGCGGCGGATGCCCGATCGTGCCGGCGACGATCGCGACGCCCGCGGCGGCGATCAAGATCCACGGGCGCGATCGCCAGCACGTCGCCGTTGCGGATCAGCGGCAGAAACCACACGATCGCTTGCCTCGCAGCTGGTCGACGACGAACACCTTCACCAGGAACAGCGTGATGATCGCGAGGGCCGCGCCGACGAGCGCCTCCACCACGCCCTCGATCAGGAACGGGCACGCGGATCCGCCAGTTCGTCGCGCCGACGAGCCGCATGATCCCGATCTCCTTGCGGCGCGCGAACATCCCCATCCGCAGCGTGTTCGCAACGCAGGACGATCGCGCTGACCAGCATGATCACGGCGATGAACAGGACGCCCGTTGCGGAGCACGCGGGTGATGGCCGACAGACCGGTCCAGGATGTCGCGGATAGTCCACGACGCTCGCAGCACGCCGGGCTCCGTGCACGTGATGTCGTGCCGGTCGTCGGATCGGGCTCGCACGCACAGCGCCGCGGTGATCTGGCGCGTACTGCGTGCGGTGTCGGCCAGCGTCACGCGCAACGAGCGCGGGATAGACGTCGCACGGGCACGTTCTCCGTGATCGTCGGGTTGCTCGCGAAGAGCTCTCTGGCTCGCGCGCACGCGCCTCGTCTTGTCCTCGTACTCACGGACGCGACCGCGGGGAGCTGCTGGCAGCGTCGGACTGGATGCGCGTCACGGTGTCCGGTCTGCACCGGGTCACTCAGGTAGACGGCGACCTGGACGTTCCCGGTCACGGCCTCGATCACCAGGTTGATCTCGCGCGCGATGATGCAGCGCCAGCCCGAACAGGAACAGCGCGATGAACGCGGTCGACATGGCCGCGAAGCGCCATGATCCCGTTCCGGCGGATCCCGGCCGCGGTCTCGCGGAAGTAGAACTCGATCCGTCGCACGGCCTAGGAGTACACCCTCGAGACTGGTCCCGGACGACCTTGCCCTTGTCGAGCTCGATCACGCGCTTGCGCATGGCGTCGACGATGCGCCTGGTCGTGGGTGGCCATCGACGACCGTCGTGCCGATCTTGTTGACCTTGTCGAGCAGCCGCATGATGTCGACGCTCGTGTTCGGGTCGAGGTTGCCCGGTGGGCTCGTCGGCCAGCAGCACCAGCGGGCGGTTGACGCACGCGCGCGCGATCGAGACGCGCTGCTGCTCGCCACCCGAGAGCTCGTCCGGGATAGTTGTTGCAGCTTCTCCCCGAGGCCCACGTAGTCCAAGATCTCCGGCACCCGCGTGGTCGATCACGTGCTTGGGCTTGCCGATCACCTCCAGGGCGAACGGCGACGTTCTCGAAGACCGTCTTGTCCTGGAGCAGCTTGAAGTCCTGGAAGACGAGCCGATGTTCCGCCGGAGCTTGGGATCCCGCCCAGCGACGACAGCCGTCACGACGTTCTTCCCGGCCACGAACACCTCGCCGGTGGACGGCTCCTCTTCCCGGAGGAGCAGACGGAGCGTCGTCGACTTGCCTGAGCCGGACGGGCCCACGACGAAGACGAACTCGCCCTTCTCGATCTCGATCGAGACGTCCTCGAGGGCGACGACGCCGTTCTTGTACGTCTTCGTGACGTTCTGGAGGCTGATCATGTTGTTGCGCAGCGGGGAAGCGGTGCAGCGGTCGATCCACCCTATCAGAGGGTCGTCGCGCTTCTGTGGAGGTTCGGGATCTATCCGCGTCATCCCGAGGCGCGTCGCCGGAGCTCCGCCTCGATGAATCGGTCGAGATCGCCTGTCGAGCACCCGCTGCGGGTCGCCGACCTCGACGTTCGGTGCGGTGGTCCTTGACCATCTGGTACGGGGCAAGCACGTAGCGACCGGATCTGCGGATCCGAAGTCGACGGCCTTCCGTTCGCCTCGGATCTCGTCCATCTGCTCCTCGCGCTTGCGGCGCTCGAGGTCGGCCGAGCCGAGCCTTCAGGATGCCCCATCGCGGTCGCCTTGTTCTGGAGCTGCGAGCGCTCGTTCTGGCACGCGACCACGATGCCGGTCGGCAGGTGCGTGATCCGCACGGCCGAGTCGGTCGTGTTGACGCCCTGGCCGCCCGGGCCGCTGGAGCGGTACACGTCGATCCGAAGGTCCTGCTCGTCGATCTCGAACTCCTCGGCCTCCGACTCGTCCAACGCGGGGATCACGTCGAGCGACGCGAAGCGACGTGTGGCGCCGCTTCTGCGCGTCGAACGGACTGATCCGGACGAGCCGGTGGACGCCGCGCTCGGCCGAGAGCAGCCCGTACGCGTTCGTGTCCGTGCACCGTGAACGTCGCCGACTTGATGCCGGCCTCGTCGCCGTAGTGCGACCTCGTCGACCTCGACGCTTGAAGCTCTCCCGCTCCGCCCACCGCGTGTACATCCGAAGCAGCATGTCGGCCCAATCCATCGACTCCGGTGCCGCCGGCGCCCGCCTGGACGGTGGCGATCGCGTCGTGCGCGTCGTACGGACCCGACAGCAGCGCCGCGAGCTCGACCTTCTCCGAGGTCGACCTCGAGCGCGGCGATGGGTCTGCGCCAGCTCGCGGTGAGATCCGGTCGTCGGCGATCCGGTCAGGAGCTCGTCGATCGCGGTCGCGTCACCGAGCCTGCGCTGCAAGGCATCGTAGCGGTCGACCTCGGCGGTCAGTCGCGCGAGCTTGACGTGACGCTGCTGGCCGTGCGCCGGATCGTCCCAGAGCGACGAGTCGGAAGCCTGCCGCTGCGAGCTCGACCATCTGGGCGCGTTTGCCGTCGACGTCAAAGGAACCCCCTGCCGCCTCGACGCGCTCGGCGATCGCGCCGCAGCCGCTCGGTGTGCTCGCTCATGTCGGTGCGAGTCTACGGGCCGTACGCTTCCTCGCCATGCAGCGGCCGTCCGCGACTCGAACCGCAGGATGCTGCGGCGTGCGACGCGATCGTCGCCGGCTTGCCCGAGTGGTTCGGGAACGAGCAGGGCATCCGTGAGTGCGCGCTCGCGGTCCGGTCCGCAGGCCGGCATCGTCGCGACCGACGAGACCGGCGTCACCGGCTTCCTCACCTGGACGACGACCGCGACGCGGCGTCGCGGAGATCACGTGGATGGCGGTCCGTGCGAGATCTCCGTCGCCGGGGCATCGGCCGCTCGCTCCTCGGGCGCGCTCATCGACCGTCTGCAGCAGGAGCAGGTCCATCGGTTGGACGTGAAGACGCTCTCGAACGCGCCGCCGTACGCCGCCCTACGCCGGAGACGCGAGGCTTCTATCTGGCCAACGGGTTCGAGCTGGGTTGCGGAGCTGGACATCTGGGACGAGACGACCCCGCCGTCCTGCTGAGCCGCTCGCTGTGACGACGGCTGCGCCGCGGCGCCGTGGCACTTCTTGTACTTCTTGCCGCTGCCGCACGGGCAGGGCGCGTTGCGCGGGACCTTGTCGCTGAACGCCTGCTGAGGGTTGCCCGCTTGCCCGACCCTCCCGGGAGCCTCTCCCGCTCCGCCGGCGCCGGAGGCGACCTCGTCGCGGTTCTCCTGCATGCGCTGGACCCGGTCGCCGCCGGCGCCGGCGGCTGATCCTGCCGCACCAGCTCGACCCGGTAGATGTACTTCACGAAGTCCTCCTGGACTCGACCCCGTGAGCTCGTCGAACATCATGAACGCCTCGCGCTGGTACTCGGTGAGGGGTCCCGCTGGGCGTACGAACGCAGGTGGATCCCTTCTTGGAGGTAGTCCATCTCGTACAGGTGCTCGCGCCACTTCGTGTCCGTGATGTTGAGCAGCACCACGCGCTCGAGCTCGCGCATGATCTCGGGCGTGATCGCCACCTCCTTGGCCTCGTACGCGTCCTCGGCCTCCTGCACGAAGCGGCCGCCTGGAGCTCGGTCACGTCGCGGACGTCCTCGATGTCCGTCACCGTGCTCCGGACGGGGAAGTACTCGCCCGAGCGCGACCAGCAGCGCCTCGCGGTCCCAGTCCTCCGGGTAGCTGTCGGGCGGCGCACCGGAGCGACGACATCGGCGATCACGTCCTCGACGAAGCTCGAGCGCCTGTTCGCTTCAGGTCGTGGCCCTCGAGGACCTTGCGTCGCTCGCCGTAGATCACCTGCGCGCTGGCCGTTCATCACCTCGTCGTACTTGAGGACGTTCTTGCGTCGCTCGTAGTTCGAGCTCCTCGATCTGCTTCTGGGCGTTCTCGACGGCCGGCGTCACCATCTTCGCCTCGATCGGCTCGTCCTCCGGCCACTTGAAGCGGTCCATGATCGCTGCCGACGCGGTCGGACGCGAACATCCGCATCAGGTCGTCCTCGAGCGACAGGTAGAAGCAGCGACTCGCCCGGGTCGCCCTGGCGGCCCGACCGGCCGCGCAGCTGGTTGTCGATCCGGCGCGACTCGTGCGCGCTCGGTGCCCAGGACGTAGAGGCCGCCCAGTCCCACGACCTCGTCGTGCTCCGGCGTCGGTCTGCGGCCTTGGAACTTGGCGAAGATCGGCTCGTATTCGGCCTCGTAGGCGGCGCGCTCCTCCGTCGTCCATCTCGAACAGGAGGTAGCGGTCGTTGTCCCACTCTCGGCGGCCATCTCCTGGCGGGCGAGGTACTCCGGGTTGCCGCCCAGCAGGATGTCGACGCCGCGGCCGGCCATGTTCGTCGCGACCGTGACCGAGCCGCTCCGGCCCGCCTGCGCGACGATCACGCGCTTCCTTCTCGTGGTTCTTGGCGTTCAAGACGTTGTGCGCGATCCCGCGCCGGTTCAGCACGCCGGAGAGGCGCTCGGACTTCTCGATCGACACCGTGCCGACCAGGACCGGCTGGCCCGTCGCTCGTTGCGCTGCGATGATGTCGTCGGCGACCGCGTTCCACTTCTCGTCCTCGGTCTTGTAGATCAGGTCCTGCTCGTCGTCGCGGACGTTCGGCCGGTTGGTCGGGATCTCGACGACGCCGATCTTGTAGGTCTCCTCGAACTCGGTCAGCTGGGTCTTGGCCGTTCCGGTCATGCCGGCGAGCTTGTCGTACATCTGGAAGTAGTTCTGGATCGTGATCGTGGCGAGGGTCTGGTTCTCCTCCTTGATCCGAACGCCCTCCTTCGCCTCGATCGCCTGGTGGAGGCCCTCCGAGTACCGCCGGCCCTCGAGCACGCGACCGGTGAACTCGTCGACGATCTTGCACCTCGCCGTTCGGTCACGACGTAGGCGACGTCGCGCTTGTAGAGCTCCTTGGCGCGGAGCGCGTTGTGCAGGTGATGCACGAGCGATCGTGTTGACGCTGTCGTAGAGGTTCTCGATGCTGAGCAGTTCCTCGACCTTCGCGCACGCCCGGCCTCGGTGACGGCCACCTGGTACTTCGGCTTCGTCGACCTCGTAGTCCTCGTCGATGCGTGAGCCGCGGCGCGATGCGCGGGCGAACGTCTGGTACCACTTGGCGCGAGTCGGCCACCATGCCGCTGATGATCAGCGGCGTGCGCGCCTCGTCGATCAGGATCGAGTCGACCTCGTCGACGATCGCGTAGCGGTGCCCGCGCTGGACGCATCTCCTCGATGCGCATCGCCATGTTGTCGCGCAGGTAGTCGAAGCCGAACTCGTTGTTCGTGCCGTAGGTGATGTCGGCGCGCGTAGGCCGGCCGGCGCTGCTCGGGCGTCATGTACGCCTGGATCAGCCCGACGTTGAGCCCGAGGAACCGGTAGATCCCGCCCATCCACTCCGAGTCGCGCTTGGCCAGGTAGTCGTTGACCGTCACGACGTGGACGCCCTTGCCCGTCGAGCGCGTTGAGGTAGCCGGGCAGGGTCGAGACGAGCGTCTTGCCCTCGCCGGTCTTCATCTCGGCGATGTTGCCCTGGTGCAGGGCCGCGCCGCCCATCAGCTGGACGTCGAAGTGGCGCTGGCCCGATCGTCCGCCGTGGCGGCCTCGCGGACGGCGGCGAAGCGCCTCGGGCAAGCAGGTCGTCGAGCGCCTCGCCGTTCGCGACGCGCTCGCGGAACTCGATCGTGTCTTGCCGCGAGCTCGTCGTCGGTCAGGTCCTCGACCTCGGGCTCGTAGGTGTTCACGAGCTTGCGCGAGGTCCGTCAGGTTCTTCGAGCTTCCGGCCTTCGCCGAGGTTGGCGATCTTGTCGAGCACCGGCACGGTGGATCCTTCGGTCTTCTGAGGGCGTCGTCCTATGGTACCGCGGCGTCCGTGCGACCGCAGACGTCAGATCGGCCCTGCGAGCGCTCCCAGCCGCTCCACGAGCCGCGCGTTCTCCCGCGTAGTCGACCGGGCAGGCGATCACGCGAGACCGCGTCGTCGCTCCAGCGCCTTCGCGGAGCGTCGGCAGCAGGCTCCCCGGCCGCCCGGATGGCGTAGCCCGCGAGCGCCGAAGCTCTCCGCGTAGCTGCACGAAGTCGGGTTGCCGAACGAGACCGCGGCCCGCCGGCCGAAGTGGATGTCCTGCTTCCAGCCGATCAGGCCGTAGCCCCCGTCCACCCACACGAGGACCACGATGGGAACCCGCTCGCGCACGCGCGGTCTCGATCTCCGCAGCGCTCATCAGGAACGCGCCGTCCCCCACCGCCGCGAGCACCTTCCGCTCGGGGAACGCCAGCTTGGCCGGCGAACGCGCCGGGAGCGCGAACGCCATCGTCGCGAGCCCGTTCGAGATCAGACACGTGTTCGGCGCGTACGTCGGGTAGAGGCGCGCCATCCACATCTTCGCCGCGCCCGTGTCGCACAGCACGATGTCCTGGCGCGCCCATCGCCGCGCGGATGTCGGCGACGATCCGCGCCGGCGCCAGTCGGGAAGCGCGTCGTCCGCGGCGCCCCGCGTCGAGCTCTTCCTGGACCAGCGTCCTGCACCGGCGGGACCGCGCCGCTCAGCGGGTGCAGGTCGACGCACGCGGCGATCGTCGTCGAGCGTCTCGCCCGATCGAGCCCTGGAGGCCGACGGCGAGCGTGTAGTTCGCGTCCACCTCGGCCACCGTCCGGTGCACGTGCACGATCTGGCTTGTCGCGCCGGGTCTCCACCGCGACGGCGCGATACTCGACCAGGTCGTATCCCACCGCAACGACGACGTCGGCCCGATCGAACCCGAAGTTCGCGTAGTCCTTCACCATGCAACCCGATCGTCCCGAGCGCGTTCGGGTGGTCGTCCGGGAACACACCCTTGCCCAGGAACGTCGTGGCGACCGGCAACTGGAGCCGCTCGCTGAATCGCAGCAGACGACGCCATCGGCCTGGTCGCGCGCCACGCCCGCGCCCGCGAGGACCGACCGGATGCTGTCGCGTGGCGAGCACGCGGCCGCCCGGTGCACCTGGTCGACCGACGGGCGCCGGGATCGCGCGGCACGTTCACCGGCAGCGGCTCGCCGTCGGCTGGTCGTTCCGCCACGTCCTCCGGCACGATCATGAACGTGGCGCCCGGGCCGCTCGGTCTGCGCCTGCTTGAACGCCTTCCGGATCAGCTCGGGCGCGCTCGCCGGGGAGCGTCACCAGGTCGCCCCACTTCGTCACCGGTCGGGAACAGGCGACACGCAGGTCCACCACCTGGTGGGACTCCTTGTCAGAGCCGGTCGAGCTCGGCCTGCGCCGTGAGCGCGACCGAGGGGTGCGAGTCGAGCTGCGCGTTGGCCACGCCCAGCAGCAGGTTGATCGCGCCGGGTCCGAGCGTCGCAAGGCAGACGCCGGCCTTGCCGGTCAGCGCGCCGTAGGTGTCCGGCCATGAACGCGGCCCCGCGCTCGTCTGCGGGTGGTGACGAAGCGGATGGACGAGTCGGCGAGCGCGTCGATCACGCTGAGGTTCTCCTCGCCCGGAAGACCGAAGACGTACTCGACGCCTTCGTTCTCGATGGCGTCACGAGACCAGAAGCTGCGCCACGTTCCGGCTCGTTCGGCGCCGTCATGGCGGCAGCCTAGCGGAGGACACGGACGTTTGTGCGGCCCCTGGGTCGGCGCTACGGTCGGCCGCGGTGGACCGCCCTCCCGAGATACCGGACGCCCCGATCCGCGCCGCAGGCAGCCTTGGGCCATCCTGCTCGCCGCGGGGCGGTCGGTGGCGCCGCGCTCCTGCTCTTGCTCTGGCTCGCGAAGGACGACGCGACCGATGTCCCGCCGGGGTGGTTGTTCGCCGCGTCGGGCATCGTCGTTGCCGGATCGCCGGAGGCTGTCCCGGCATACGCTGCGCGCTACGTGAGCCGCCTCGTGCCGCGCTCGGCCGATCGCCCTCGGTGGCGGCTTCGCGTGCATCGCGGTCGCGAAGTTCGCCCTCGCCCCGTTCGGCTTCTTCCGTGAATCGGTCAGCGGAAGGAGATCCAGACCCTCGGTGATCAAGGCTCGCTCATCTGGGTCACCGCGTTCGGCGATCCTGGTGCTGTCACCTCGCTCGCGATCGACTGGCGACCGCGCCTGGTCGTCGCGCGGAACTGCCCGACGCCGACGCATCTCTCTGCCGGCGACTCGACCGGCGGTGACCGTTGGGCTCGGTGCTCTCGCCTCGCCGCCATTCGGCCTCGCGTTTTCTTTCCCTTCCTCGCCGCCGTCGCGATTGGGGCTGGGACCGTTCGTTCTACCTCGACATCGTCTTCACGTCCGTGACCGGGGTCAGGACCACGATCGTCTTGCTCGACGGCGGCGGCGCTCGTCAGCCGCGCGTTCGTCACGGCGGAGGACCGCGCGCAGATCCTGGCCCGCGCTTCGATCCTGACCACGATCACGTGGCTGGCCATCGCGTTCGTGATCCTGTTCCAGGCGCTCTGGGTGGTCTTCATGCTCACGATCGTCGGTGTCTGGCCGTTGCGGACGGTGACGCCGGAAATGATCGAGCAGCTCTCTCTGCTTCGTCAGGATCAGTGCGCCTGAAGGTCGTCGTGACGCTCTGGACGTTCATGCTGCTCGGGCTCGCGCGCCACACCGCGCACCTCACGTCGCCCCGTCTCGGAGCTGCCTTGCTGGCGCTAGCAATGCGGCAAGC
>ERZ1370068.9520-contig-8293_pt1 | contig 43372 bp, 61 predicted proteins | sample MGYA00561227_ERZ1370068 | MGnify/ENA primary metagenome ERZ1370068 (study PRJEB38410, sample SAMEA6850437) | metagenome | study: Metagenomic assessment of the ecological functions of the soil: analysis of the soil microbiota associated with the... | reverse complement strand
GTATGCTTCGTTCAGTTACGTATTGCTCAGGCTCTTGTTCTTGTTCTCACAGGTCCCGAAGGACGGGTACATGAGCGACGACGGTTGGTTCCGTCAGTGGCACAGCCCGATGACGTGCCCGAACTCGTGGGTGGAGACCGCGTTCAGGTAGTACGCGGGCCCTGCCGCGCACGCAGGCACTGCCCACCGCCCGACGTCCACCGGTAAGTCGTGGTGATGCGCACGTCGGCCTCGTAGAGATTCGCGGAACAGGTTGCCCTTGCACGCCACGGTGCGGGTTCGGTCGTTGCTGAGGTAGTTCGTCACGCCCAGGGTCCCGCCGCCGAGCTTCGCCCAGCCGACCGTGTTCTGGCCGTCGCGCTTGTTCGGGGCCTTCGTGGTGGTCCCCGCGAAATGGAGCGCCTTCCACGACGTCCCGCCGGTCACCGCGGAATCCATCTGTGATGCGCTGATGCACTGGCCGGAAGTGATCTTGCCTCCCGGATTGTAGAAAACGTCCGCAGTCGCGGAAGGCGTACACCGGTGAGGCAGTAGGCCAACACCGCGGGCGCGAGGAGAGACACGATGGAAAGAACGGCTAATCCGTTGACGATGCGGCGCATGGCTTACCTCCCTGCGCGAAGGCCGCTTGACCATCGGATTGTCGAAGCGCGCGGATGCTTCGCGGCGTAGCTGACGCGTGTCGGATGTCCTCGAGCGCGAACGGGCCGTGTCCCACCCCGGCGTCGTCGACCACCTCGAGCCCGTCTTCGATCGCCCGGACGAAGCGACTGCCGTCCCTGGAATCTTCGTTGACGCGGAAGACTCCGTGAGGACAGGCCGAGGTTGTAGAGTCGACCGTCGATTTCCTCGACGAAGACCAGCACTGTCCGACCCGTCTTGAGTGCCGTCTCACCGATCGCCGTCGAGATTTCGCCGTCGAGCTCGCCGCTCCTCGTGTGGAAGACCAGTGAGCCGCCCCTTCTCGGTCGCCCTTCAGGCTGGCGACGACGCGGAGCGTCACGGCGGTCTCGAGGCCGTTCTCGGGAGTGTCCACCCTCCTGCCCGACCACCACGCCCACGACGACGTGCGTGGACAGACGAGCCTGATCCTCGATCGTCAGCCCGAGGGACGGTGCTCGCGCGCAGCGATCCCAACGCCGAGCAGGAAGACAGCGGTCAGGCAATGCCTATCGTATTCTGTGCTCATGTTTTCCCCTCCGGATGAAGCGCCGAGGTGAAGCCGTTACTTACCCCGTCCCCTGCGAAGCGTCAGGACAGACTGGGATATCAACGGAACATCGCCGCCATCCGGCTCTCGCGTCTTCTGATCGGGGAGGCGGCCCGCCACGGCACCCATGTTGTCGCCGGAGTGTTCGACGTTCGCCGTCGCGGGAAGTAGCGGGCGGTCACCGCCGGATCGAAACAGCAGAACGAGGAAGAACTGGGCCCAGCTTGGCGTCGAACGACTGCGCCCACTCAGGGCGGTTTGCCTTTGACCTCGTCGAAGAGCCCGCCGCGTGCGAACGGCCGGTTCACGAGCACCGCGACACGGCGCTCCATCGCCAGCGGAAGAAGGCGTGCCTCGCCTCCCGCTCGACGATGGAGTAGTTGGATCTGAACGAAGTCAGCTCCTCCCTCGCTGAGGGTCTTCTCGAGCTCCGCGTGCGCGGAGTCGAGCCAGTGGCTCACGCCCGACGTATGCGCACCCGTCCGGCCTCCTTGAGCTTCCGGAGCGTGGCCAGCTGCGTCTTCACATCGACCAGGTTGTGGACCTGCATCAGGTCCATCGGCCGGCGCCCATCTGCTGCGCAGCGGCTTTCAATCTGGGCGATCCCGGCGTCATGCTCCGGTGGTCCAGACCTTCGACGCCAGAAACAGGCGGTCCCGCAAGCCCGCGGCGGCGTGCCAGTTCGCCGACGACAACCTCGGCTCGGCCGTACATCGGGAACGAATCCACCACGTCCGCCGGTTTCTGACCAACGCCGCCAGCGCTCTTGACGGCGGCTCGCCGCGCTCCTCGGCTTCGACGTCGAAAACGCGGGAGGTTCCCAGCCCGATCACGGGAATGGCCTCGCCGGTTTTCGGGATCGCGCGTGTGATCCTCTCGGGAACGTCCCCGGCGCCCCATGAGCCGGCCGTCCGATCGCGGCCCCCGTACCCGCCGCGATGAGCGTCCCTCAAGGCGTCGCGCCAGATTCATGCGGCCCGAGCATACGCCAGATTCGACTTTGTAGTGAAAAGTACTTGACAGTGCAATCCACGAGCGTAGACTCCCGGGCATGGCTGCCTCCGCCAGTCCCGCGCGCGCATGCGTGAAGCTCCCCGGCTCGACCCGCGTTTCGCGCCCGGACCCGTTCGCCGGCGCCACGCGCTCCTGATCAACCCGTTCTATCCGCAAGGACCAGCACGCGAGCTTCGGAAAGCACGTGCTCACGCCGACGCTCGCGCTGACGCAGCATCGCCGGCATCGACGCCCGCCGACTGGACCGTCGGCGTACTGGGACGAGAACCTCCTCCAGGGGCCGCCGCCCGTCGAGCCGTTTCCGCAGGTCGTCGGCATCACCGTGCACCTCACCTTCGCGCGGCGGGCGTTCGCGCTCGGCAGCCTGGTACCGCGAGCGCGGCGCCGCGGTCGTTCTCGGCGGATTGCACGTCCTTTCGTGCCCGGACGACTGCGCGCCCGCACGCCGACGCGCTCGCGATCGGCGAAGGCGTCCAGCTCTGGGGACGCATCCTGCGCGACGCCGACGCGGGCCGCCTGCGCCCTCGGTACGAGGGAGGCTACCGCGAGCCGCCCTACCGCGACGACCCGGCGCCCGCGTCGCGACATCCTCCCGCGCGGCCAGTTCCTGACCACGACGAGCCTGATCGCCACGCGCGGCTGCCACAACCGATGCGGGTTCTGCTATCTCTCGACCGACGGGCTCACGATGCCCTATCAGATGCGCGAGCCCGCGCAGGTGGCCCGGGAGTTCGAGGCGGACGGCCAAGCCGTACGCCGTCGTTCGTCGACAACAACCTCGGCTCCCGTCCCGAGTATCTGCTGCGTCTCTGCCGCGAGCTGGCCCCGCTTCGGAAGATCTGGAGCGCGGCGGTCTCGATCGACGTCACCGACCGGCCCGAGCTGGTCCGCGAGATGGCCCTGGCCGGCTGCACCGGCGTTTTCGTCGGATTCGAGTCGCTCCACCCGGACAACATCCTCGACGCGCGGAAGAAGAGTCCGCGGCCCGACGACTACGCGCGCCGCGTGGCGCTCCTTCACGACCACGGCATTCAGGTCAACGGAAGCTTCGTCTTCGGGTTCGATCACGACGGGCCCGACGTGTTCGAGCGGACTTGCGATTGGATCGAGTCACAGCGTCTCGAATGCGCGACGTTTCACATCTTGACGCCATACCCGGGCACGCCCCTCCACGCGCAGATGAAGCGGGAGGGACCGATTGCTCCACGACGACTGGGACCTGTACGACACCGCGCACGTCGTGTTCCGGCCGAAGCACATGACGCCCGAGCAGCTGGCCGATGGCTACGCGTGGAGCTACGAACGCCTGTTCTCGCACCGGTCGATCTGGCGACGCCGTCCGCACGACCCCGCCGCGGTACTCCCCTACCTCGCGATGTCGTATCTCTACAAGCGATCGAACCGCTTCTGGTATCCCTGATCCGGTTTCGCTTGACCGGCCGCGTCTGGCGCCCGCTCGTCGCGTGGACCCGTCACCGGCACGTGCGCTTTCGTGAGCGACTCGCCGCGCGCGCGAGCCCGGCGGCCCAGGCGCGGCCGCGATCGGTGGTCCTCAGCCGGGTGTGACCCGCGACGCCATGGCGAGCCGTCCTATCGTGGAGTAGCCTCGTGGGAAGATGGATCGCTATCGTGCCGCTGCGCGTCTTTGTCTTTACACGCTGATCGGCATTCCGACCCTCGCCTCGGCAACCGTTGCGACGCTCCACTGGAACGGCAAACACGGAGCCCGACGTCGCCGGGTACAAGGTGTACCGAGGACCCGTCCCGGAGCCTACGGATCTCCGATCGACGTCGGAAACGTCACGACGTTCATCGATCCCTACGGCTTGTCCGATTTGACGACGTACTACTACGCGGTCACGGCATACAACGCGACGAGCGAGAGCGAAAGGTCGAACGAGGCATCGTTCCTCAACCATCCTCCGGTGATTTCGTTTTCGATCGCGCCGCGGTCGGGGCGAGCCCCCTCATCGTTCGTCTGACCTGCTCGGCATCCGATGCCGATCTCAGGAAACTACGCTCTCCTACGACCTCGACTTCGGCGATGGATCCGCTCATCGGAATCAAACCTCGCCGATCTCGTTGGATTACAGCTACAACGCTTCTTTCACGGCCGTCTGCCGCGTGACCGACAATCGGCAGAGCACGGCGTCGGCGACTGCTTCCGGAACGATCGGTCGAAAGGGAGGCAGACCGGGCCGTCGCGATCGATCGGAACGCTCAACCCTGATGGACGCCGGCCAGGTCTCCGGCGAATTGAAACAATGGCACGCGGTCGTGGTGACCTTCGACGGCCCGCAGTCCTCGGAGACCGCAACGCCCAATCCTTTCGTCGACTACCGGTTGGATGTGACCTTCACCGGTCCTTCCGGGCAGACGTACAAGGTTCCCGGCTATTACGCCGCCGACGGCAACGCCGGTGAGACCGGCTCGACCGCCGGAAACAAGTGGCGGGTGAAGTTCTGTCCCGACGCTGCAGGCACCTGGCGGTACACGGCCTCGTTCGTTCAGGGAACGAAGATCGCCGCCCAGCCGACCGGCGGGACGAGCGCGGGGTACTTCGATGGGACCACGGGCAGCTTCGTCGTCGCTGCGACCGATAAGCCGGCGAATGGAATCGACTTCCGTGGGAAAGGGCAAATTGGAGTACGTCGGCGATCACTACCTCAAGTTTCCGGAACGGCGGCTATTTCCTCAAGTCCGGATCCAACATCCCCGAGACCTTCCTCGAGTACAACGATTTCGACGGCACGCCGCCGAACCTCGATTACTCGACCCACGTCGCCGATTGGCGCAGCGGCGACCCCACCTGGATGAGCGGCAAGGGAAGGGAATCATCGGCGCGATCAACTATCTGTCCGGACTCGGCGTCAATTCCATGTACTTCCTGACGATGAACAGCCACGGCGACGGCAACAAAGCCTGGCCCTGGACGGGCGCGGACAACTACACCAACTACGACTGCTCCAAGCTCGACCAGTGGGACGTCGTCTTCTCGCACATGGACAAGATGGGCATGATGCTCCACGTCGTACTGACCGAAACGGAGAACGAGTCCTACTTCGAGATCAAGGAGCTCGGCACCGCCGGCGGATTCGCGCCCAGCCGCAAGATCTACTATCGCGAGTTGATCGCCCGGTTCGGCTATCACTTGGCGATCACGTGGAACCTGCGGCGAAGAGAACGGGATGGACGACGCAAGCGCGTACGGGGCGGCCAATACCACGCAGCAACGAAAAGACGCCGCCGACACCATCCGGCAGCTGGCCTACTACAAGGACAACATCACCGTGCACAACGGCGATTCGGGCAACGATGGGATCTATGCCCCCTTGCTCGGCCATCCGAGCCTGACCGGCCCGGAGATCCAGTGGGGCCAGTCCGCCGACGAGCATGACAAGGTGCTCCAGTGGCGGAACGCATCCCATGCGAACGGCCACAGGTGGGTGGTGCAGCCTCGATGAACCCTGGACGTCGCAGACGACGATGGCGGAGTTCCGCATCTGGGATGTTTGGGGCTCGTACATGGCCGGTGCCGGGGGTGCGAGTTTTTCCAGACCGGTGACGGCGGTTTCGACGACTTCCGCACAAGGAGGCGTTCTACGCAACCGTGGCTCGGGCGCGAAGATTCATCGAGGACAACACCCCTTACTCCGGCATGGAGCCGGCGGATGCCTGTTGTCCGGAGCGACCGGATACGGGCTGGCGAAATGCGGGCCAGACCTACCTCGTCTACCTGCCGGCGGGCGGCGCCGTCGGCCTCGATCTGACGGGCGTCAGCGGGAACTTCGATGTCCGCTGGTTCGATCCCCGCAACGGAGGCGGTCTGAAGACCGGCAGCGTGGCCAGCATCACCGGGGCTCATTCGAGTCCCCGGCAGACCCGCCGGACGGCCCCGGTCTGGACTGGGTCGTCCTGGTCCGGGTTGGTACTTCCGGCAACGTCCCCCGCTGCCTCTGACGGGGTTGACGGCAAACTGAGGTTGGCGACCGGCGCTACGGCCGTCCGTGTGTAGCGGACCTCGAGCACCTGGACGGAGGGCCGGGTCCGGATTCTCCGCGGCTCGCGAACGCGCGCGCTCGTCATGCGTTCCGTTTCGTCGCCGATGAGGATCCAGCCGAAATGTTCTCGGGCTCGCGAACCCACAGCGTCACGTCGCGCAACAGGCCGTCGCCCTCGAAGCGGTAGACGCCCGGCCCGGCGACGACGAGCCGCGCGCTGGGCTCGCCAACGAACTGCGCGCCGTTGTGCATCCAATACGCGTCGGGATAGAAGCTGTGAATCCAAGTCGCATCACCCGGCATGGCCGGCGCGCCGGTCCCGCCAGGGCTCGACGACGCTCCTTCGCCCCAATCGGCGAGCAGCCGGTGGAGACGAAACTCACGGGGAACCGCGATAGGTGGCTCCATGATGTTGGTCAGCACCAAGACGACGCTCTCGATTCCAGCCGCGATAGGACGCCTGGACAGCGAGGGGCGTTGTCAATTCGAAAGCGGAGGAGCGCCCGGCGGACGGCGTCGTTCGGGAAGTTGATCCGGCCGGCAAAAACCGCCGGGCCGGCTCCGCTCGCCAGCGCACCGCTGGAGTTCTCGATGAGCGTGGCATCACGCTGCGCGGGAAACGTCTTCGTCTCGGCGAGGCGTGTTCGGTGCCGCCAGGAAGACGGAAAGGATTCCGAGCACGAGGGCCCTGAAGACGACATTCGTTGCGACCATCCCCTTACCCTTACGGCGACAGAGCCCGCCTCGCAAGCTCTTGCTAGAGCGGCTCGAGCGTCACGACGGCGTCTTGAACCAATTTCCCCGTCGTGGGGTCCACGCTTCCCGTGGCCCTGAAATTCCGCGGATGGAGCGCGCCGACGGCGAGCTCGATCGTGAGCGCAACCGCCAAGGCCGCGCCGCAGAGCGCGGCGGCACGGCGCGACGCAGGCGTGCGGAGACGCGAAGCCGTCGCGACGATCGCCGCCGCCTGGAACAGGAACACGAACGGCGCGGCCTGCAGGAAGAACCGAGCGTATCCGAAGGCGGCCAGCGTCACCGCGACCGTGTGAAGTGCCATGAGCCAAACGATCGCGCCTCGCCGCAGGACTGGCCGCGAGACCCAGATCCCCAGGGCCAGCAGGATCAAGCGCGACCGGCTTCCACAGCTCACGATTCGGGCGTGAAGACATCGACCGGGCGGCGGGTGCCGTCCAAGCCGCCGGGCCAGTTCGATAAGCCGAAGCCGAGTGCGTGCGCGTCCGATGCCAGAGCGAGCTTGCGGGCAGAAGCGCGGCCGCGGCCGGAGGGTCGTCGGCGAGAGACGACCAGCCGCGCGCCGGTAGCCGTGAATGTAGAGATCGACCTGCATCCCGGTCCTGAAATCGAACCGTCCCTGGCCCATCCCCGCGACGCAGGGCCTCCGGGCCGGAAGGATGCCGTCGGTGCCGCGGCGTTTCGCGAGCGCGAAGACGACCGGGCCCATATTCGCGTGACGGCGACCCGATGTCGGGAGCGGCTCGGCGGGGCCGGGTGTCGCCGCGTTGAAGCGGGTCAGCGCGAGATGGTTGTGGATCGTCCACGGAGCGATCACGAGCAACCCGATTCCGCGATGCCGGCGGCAGCGATCCCGACACGGCGCCGCGGATCGCCGGCCAACCGATCACGAGAGCCGCGGGAAAATGACCGCGAGCCCCAGATGCTCGGCCCGGGTCAACGAGCCGAGCCCGAAAACGACGCCGCTCGCCGTCACGAGCAGCACCGCGGCGCGCGCACGATGCAGCGCGAGCGCGTCGCCCAGGCTGACGAGCAGCAGCGCCTGGAGCGACGAGGAGGGGGATGTAGATCGTCTCGGCGTTCGCCGACACCGACACGACGCAGAGTCCGAACGAAAAGGTCGCGAGCAACGCACCAGCTACACCCACGGCCCGGCCCCAGAGCCTTCGGCCCAGGAGGTACGTCAGCGGCACCACCGAAGAAGCAGCGATCGCGAGAAGGGCGCGCACCACGACCGGCCGTTCCCCGACCCACCCGATGATCCACGAAAGGAAGTAGGCGAACGCGGGCGGGTGGAACGGGATTCCCTGATCGAAAACGTCTCCGCGAATCAACGCGAGGGCGAACTCCCGATAGATGCGGCTGTCTCCGTAGTAGAAAATGCTAAAGGGAAGGCCCCGGTCCACGGTTCCGGCGAGGAACAGCAAGCGGACCAGCACGGCCGCGAGGAACAGCGCGGCGCACAACGCGGTCTCCGACTTCAGCTTGGAGTGCATCGGCGCCCCTCACGAAAAGCCCCGCCCCGGTTGAGGGGGCGGGGCTTGAGGATACGTCAGCGGATCCGGGTGGACCCTACGGGATCAGGGGCACGTACCTCCCGAATCTTGGGTCCGCGCCCCGGCCGTTGCCATGCCGGGCGAGCCGTAGCCGCCGGTGTTCCAGCCGCGGACGAGATACCACTCGAGGCCGGCGGGCGGATCGCCGATTCCCCCATCGAGAGCGCGGGCGTCGATGCACGCTGACACGAATCGACGCTGCCGTTCAGCAGGTTCGGCAGATCCGCGGACCCACCGCGATACAGGTAGTAGTTGCTCGCGCCCGAGGCGCTCGACCACGTGACGGCGTTCTTCGACGTGAACAGCAAGTTCGTGGCCTCGCCCGGAGCCGCGAGGCTGCACGAGCTGCACTGGTACGAGCCCGCCGGATTCGTGATAGTGAGCGACCACGAGTTCAGGGTGCCGATGTCCGCGTTCGCGTCGTCGGTGATCTCGAGCGTCCAGGTGCCGTTTGCGGGGATTCCGTTCAGCGTCGAGAGGAGCCCCTCGGGCTTGAACGACCCGGTGAACGGCGCCGCCCCCAAAGTAATGGACGTCGCCGCTTGATCGTCGAACACGGTGTTGACGAAGTTCTCGCCGGTGCCGCCGTTGTCCGTGGTCAGCTCGACACGTGTGCCGTTCGGGCCGATCAGGAAGATGTCGAGATCTCCGTCGAAGGTGTGGCTGATGTTGATGCGTGACGTTGACGTCGGAGATCGCGCCCTGTGCTGGCGACGACGATCGATGACAGCACGGGAGGCGTGCGGAAGTCAGGGAGCGGCTTCGGCGTGTCGGTCGAGGGGTAGGTCGTTTGAGAGATCGGCTGGACTCCGACCCGCACCGTGAAGGAGTCGTTCCACGAGCCTTCGTTCGCCGTCACCTGCAGCTGGAACGTGATCAACGTGCCGCAGGGCACGGTGCTCCTGATGCTGACCAGGAACGGACCATCGCCGGAGCTGAAGCCCCCGACGCCGAGTGAGCCGTAGCTCGACGTGCCGTCGAGAATGACCACGTCGGGCGTCGTCGTCGAAAGGGTCCTGACGGCGCCGGTGACGGCCCCGTTTCCGGTGTTGACGACCTGCAGCGGGATCGACAGATCTTCACCCGGATCGACGACGGCGTTCGACCCGCCGCCGCCGCACGCTGTCGGCCACAGAGTGCGTGGCCTCTTGGACGAAGGGCACGTTGCAAGCGAGCGCCGGATAGGTCAACTGCAGCTGCCACGAGCTGATCGTTCCGGTCGTGCCCGTCGCCAAGTCCTTGGCCTTGAGCGATCCAGGTGCCGTTCGAGAGGGTTCCGTTGAGGACCGACAGGGGTGCCTCCGGCTTGAAGCTACCGGTGAACGGCGCGGTCCCCGTCGCGATCGCGAGTCGCGGCCGCGTCGTCGAGAAGCGTGTTCGTGAAGTTGTCTCCGGTCCCCCCGCGACGCAGCGCGAGCGGTATCTGCGTCTGCGTCCGGGGCGACCAGGTACAGCTCGAGATCGCCGACGCTTGAGGTGAGCGACACTCACCAGCACGTTGACGTCCAGGATTTCCTTGACGTCGCTGACGACGATCGACGCCGTGGCGCCGCGTGGTGTTGTTGTCCGGGATCGGAACCGCGGCGCCGCTGTAGCTGAACGACGGCTGGCTGTCCGCGAGGGTCGTGAAGCTGAAGTACGCCCCGCCGTTGTTGGCGATGCTCATGTTGCTCGTCGGGTCCGTGGACCTGACGTAGAAGAAGGCTACGTCGTGCACGGAACCAGCCCGCTGACATGCAGCGAGTGGCCCGTCACCAACCCCGGCGCCGACACCATGGAAAGCGGGGTGCCGTCGTCCCGTAGAACACGTCGGAGTTCGAACCCTCGTTCGTGGTCCACGTGATGTCCGCGGCCCGTCCGGTCACGTTGATGGCCTGGACGTTCGTAATCGCGGGCGCGCTGCAATCGACGAACGCGGTGTCGGTTCTCGGGACGTTCAGATGACCGAAGCCGTCGTTCGCGTCGATGTAGGTCACGGTGAGCGAGCCCCCGTCGGCGACCGAGAGGAAGCCGTCTCCGGTCGACGGCGCTGCAGCCGTCAACGTGATGCTTCCGTCGAAAATCCCCGAGTTGGCCGGGGTCTCGTTGAGGACCACCGTTTCGCCGGCCCCTTCGGCCGTCGAGGCGATCGTGACCGGCTGCGTGCCCGCGCCGAGGATCGAAGAGTCCTCGACGTGGATCTGGACGGTCTCGGCGCACTGGTACGAGCTCTTGTCGATCGTGACTTCCCCGACCGTCGGGCAGTTCTTGGCGGGAATTGGATCTGGATCTCCCACGCCGTGAGTAGTGCCGACATCCGTGGTCGCGTCGTCGGTGATCTCGAGCGTCCACGTGCCGTTGGCCGGGATTCCGTTGAGGGTCGACAGGAGCCCCTCGGGCTTGAACGACCCCGTGTACGGCGGCGTGCCCACCGTGATCGAGGTCGCCGCCTGATCGTCGAACACGGTGTTCACGAAGTTATCGCCGGTGCCGCCGTTGTCCGTGCTCAGCTCCACGCGGGTGCCGTTCGGCGCCACCAGGAAGATGTCGAGATCGCCGTCAAATGTGTGCGTGAGGTTGCCGATCGTGACGTTGATGTCCTGGATGATCCTCGTGTCCGCGACCGAGAAGCTCGCGACCACCGTGGTGTTGTCCGGGATCGCTACCGGCGGGCCGGAGTACGCGAAGCTGGGCGTGTTGTTCGCCAGTAGAGATGAACTCGTAGTAGGACCCGCCGTTGTCGTTCGACCCGACGTTTCCGGCAGGGTCGGTCGCCTCGACCGAAACCAGCCAGTTGGTGCACCCCGTAAGGCCCGCAAGGTGAACGCTGTGCGAGGTCGAGAGCGTCGCGTTCGAGGCGATTCCGCCGGGAGGCGCGGTCGCCCCGAAGCGGACGACGGCGTTCGTCGGCTCGTTGGTGTCGAAGCTCACGTCGGCGCTGTTCCCGGTGACGTTCGTGATCTGGACGTTCGTGATGATCGGGGCCGAGCAATCAACCGTCGCGAACTTCGTCACGGTGACGTTCGGCGTTCCGCAATAGCTGACGTCGACGTAGTCGATGGCAATCGTATCGCCGTGCGCGATCGAGATCGCGCCATCCCCGAGCAGTCGGCGGGTTGGTCGTCGTGCCGAACGTGCCGGTGAACACGCCGGAGTTGGCCGGGTTCTCGGTCAGCACCAAAGACTCGGGTCCGTGCTCCGTGTTGGAGCTGATCGACACGGCCTGCGTTCCGGCACCCGTCAAGTCGCCGTCCACCAACGTGATGTTCAGCGGCGCTCCGCTGCAGTTGTAGAGGTCCTGGGTCAGCGAGATCGAGCCGGCGCAAGGCTGCGGCGTCCCCTGGACGCAGGCGCTGCCGGGACCCGCGCACGCGGCGCTCGCGCCGACAGGCTGGATCACGTAGCTGTAGGTGCGCGTGTTCGCCACGTCGGGATCGGTGTAGCTCGTCCCGGCGACGGTTGCGATGACGGCCTTGCCAAAATCGCAGCCGGCGTAACCTTCGGCGCGCAGGACGCGGTACGTGGTCGCGCCGGGCACGGCCGTCCACGTCAGGCCGAGCGAGTTGCTTCCGGTGGCAACCGAAAGTGTCGGGGAAGCCGTCGGTGCACCCGCACAACCGCTGTTGGTCGGCGCAGGCGTCGCGCAGGCGATGTTGTGCCGGTTGAAGGCCGCGAACAGGGCCGTCATATGGGGCGTTCCGTCGGCCAGGTTTCCATTGTCGTCGTCGGCGGCGAGCCAGGCCATGTACGCATTGGTCGCGCCGCAACCGTCGGAGGTGCTGGGGCAGGTGCACGCGTGCCAGTTTCCGATGACGCCGCTCCCTTGGTAGAAGACCTTGTTCCCCACTAGGAAGGCGTCGTTGACCGCCATGTTGAACGGTGCCGCGGTCAGATCTCGATTGACGAAATCCCAGGCGGCCTGCCGGCTGGGCGCCGCGTCGCAGTGCACCTGGCGGCCGCACGGGCCGGTTCCCGAGCTGCACATTCCGCAGCTGAAGTTCTGGGGGTGTCCGGGTTGTGGTCCGCGTGCTTGTCCCAATCGACGTCGCGCACTCCGGAGCAGTTGAGATCGCAGTGGGTCCCGACCAGCGCCTCGTTGGAGTTGAATCCCGTCCCGTCGGCGACGGTTCCGCAGCCGTCGTTGAACGTCTCGAAAAAGCCGTAGCCCACGCACGAGGCTTGCAGCCGGTAGATGGCCGCGACGTCCGCGTACGCCTCGGACGAGACGCTGAGGTTGCCGACGGTGTCGTTGTCGTCCAGCCCGTGGCCCCACTCGTGGTCGAAGACCGCGGCGATCTCGCCCGTGTTCCGGCACCCGCCGCCGCTCCTGTAGAAGTTGATCGTCCCGGCGCCGGGGCTGTAGAAGGCGTTGCACGTCAGGTTGAGGTTGACGTTGGTCACCAGCTGAGCCTGGAGCCACGTGTTGGCCGGAAGCCAGCCGCGCGCCATTTCCTTCAGCTTGTTGACCTCGTAGAACGCCGAGCGCGACGCCGGGTGTCACCCGCCGACGAGCCCGTGGTCGTGCAGTCGTGCTGGCCGTTCAGACCGCCCAGGAGGATGTCCCCGGGGGCCGATTCGCTGATCGCGCCGCAGGAGTCCGTGATCGTGACGAACTTGCCCGACAGGTGGGTCGTCACCGTCCCGCTCGTGTAGCTCGACAAGGCCGGCGCTGTTCGTGAAGTTGTTCGGAGAGGCCAGGCCCGTGTCCGCGAACGGCATCGGATAGTCGGGGAACATCGAACCGCATGTATCGTTCGCGGTACAGATCCCGGTGTCCGTCAACGGGTAGACGCCGCCGGTGATCTTCTTCTTCTCGTAGAGATTCTTGTCTTCGAACGCCAGCACCTCGCCGGTCTGTGCGTCAACGAGGAGCTCCCACTGCCCGTCGTCGCCCTTCCGCTGGAATCCGAAGCTCCAAACCAGCCGATGCTTGTAGCCTGCACCGATCGGCCCGGCGAATGCCTCGCCGACCTCGAACTCCTTCGGCGCCACGGGGATGATCTCGAGGCTGGGCTTCTCCCATATCGAGTCGTCCGCCGCCCGTCCCCCGCGAAGGCGAAGCCGAAGTCCAACGCCTCGGTCTCGTCGATCTTGGGAGTGGTGGCAGATGTTCACGTTCCCCACGTTTCGGTCCCCAACAGCACGAGGTTGCCGTTGTTGATGACCGCGACGAGGTGGCCGTATCGAACCGGGACGCCGTTGACGACCTGCGGGATGCTGACGTTCCACAGCGTGTCGGAGACCTGCGCGGCCCGTGCGGCTCCGAGCTGAGTCGGTATCGATGCCGATCGCCACGACTGTTCCCCACGACGAAGTTGCGGATCAGGTCCGCCACGACCGTGGCATCGACCTGTCCACCCTTGTGGCCCAGCGCCGAGCTGACCTCGACGAGTCCGACCGAGTTCCCCAAGCCCGGGCCCGGGGATCAGCGGGACCCGCGTGGAGATGCTCGTCGCGGCGCCGGAGCGCGGATCGAGGTAAACCTGCGGCTGCCCGTACTTCGCGGCGAAACCCGTCCACGCGTTCTTGTTCGCAAGGGTGGCGAGCGCCTGCTCGAGCGCGGCAGATTGCTCGTGCTGATGTGCAGCTCGGGCTTGAAGAACTCCCTGGACGTCAGCGTTATTCGGCTCGCGGTCTTCTTCGGCGGGTTGAGCGCCATGGCGCTTCCCGGACCGCAGGACCAGGTAGACGATCGCGATCAGGTTGAGTCCGGACGCAAGTCGCTTGTTCATTCGGTTGATCCTCGCGAGGAACCCTGCGCGCAGAGCAGGGCCTGAATGGATGGGCAAGCCCGCAGATTTTCCCCGGACCATTGTTTTCGAAAGCCCCCGGCATTCGACGACAGAATGGCTAGACGTCTGAGGAAAGCGTTAGGAGTATTCTGCGATCTCGTCAGGAGTCAAGCAGAATCGGCTGGCGATCAGGGCAAGCCCCTCCCGAATTCTGAATGCGCGCCCTCGACGTTGCGTTCCCCGGCGACCCGTAGCCGCCGGTGTTCCAACCGCGGACCAGGTACCACTGCAGGCCGGCCGGCGGATCGCCGATGGCGGACAGCGAGAGGCCCGTCGTCGATCCACGCTGGCACGAATCGACGCTGCCGTTCAGCAGGTTCGGCAGATCCGCGGACTCGCCGCGGTACAGGTAGTACAGGCTCGCGCCCGCAGCGCCGGACCACGAGGCCGAACTCTTCGACGTGAACAGCAGGTTCGTGGCCTCGCCGGGCGCCGCGAGGTTGCACGAGCCACACTGATACGGGCCCGGCGGATTCGTGATGGTCAGCGACCACGAGTTCAGGGTGCCGGAGTCGGGGCTCTGCGTCGTCGGTGATTCTGAGCAGCCATGTGCCGTTGGCCGGGATTCCGTTGTAGAGTCGAAAGGAGCCCCTCCGGCCTGAACGACCCGGTGAACGGCGCCGTGCCCGCGGTGATCGGCGTCGGCGCTTGATCGTCGAACACGGTGTTGACGTAGTTGCTGCCCGGTGAATCCGTTGTCCGTGCTCAGCGCGACGATCGCGCCGTTTGGTCCGATCAGGATCGATGTCGAGATCGCCGTCGTCGGTGTGGGTGATGTTGATCGTGACGTTGACGTCGGCGACCACCCCGGTGCTCGGGACGACGATCGCCTGACGAGACGGGAGGCGTGCGGACGTCGGGGATCGGCTTCGGCGTGTTGGTCGAGACGTAGGTCGTTTGAACGACCGGCTGGACTCCGACCCGCACGGTGAACGACTCGTTCCACGAGCCCTCGTTCGCCGTGCACTGTGCAGCTGGAACGTGATCAGCGTGCCGCAGGGCACGGTGCTTCCGATGCCGACGAGGAATGGACCGTCGCCGGAGCTGAGCCCGCCCCGGGGAGCGAGGCGTAGTTCGTCGTCCCGTCGAGGATGACCACGTCCGGCGTCGATGTCGACAGCGTCGCGACCACGCCGGTGACGGCCGCGTATCCGGTGTTGGCCACCTGCAGCGGGATCGACAGATCCTCGCCCGGATCGACGACGGAGTTCGAGCCGGCGCCGCTGCAGCGTGTCGGCCACGGAGTGCGAGGCCTCCTGGACGAAAGGCGTATTGCACGCGAGCACCGGGTAGGTCAGCTGCAAGCTGCCACGAGTCGATCGTTCCCGTGGCGGCACCTATCGCCAAGTCTTTGACCTTGAGCGACCACGTACCATTCGAGAGGCTTCCGTTGAGAGCCGACAGGGGCGTTTCCGGCCTGAAGCTGCCGGTGAACGGCCCGTCCCCGCCGAGATCGGGATCGAGGCCGCGTCATCGAAGAGGGTGTTCGTGAAGTGGGACCCGATCCCGCGACGCAGCGCGAGCGGGATCTGAGTTCCGTTCGGGGCGACCAAGTACAGCTCGAGCTCGCCGGTGATGAAATGGCGGATGTTCACCAGAACGTTGACGTCCAGCACCTCCCTGACGTCGCTGACGACGATCGGGATGGTGACGCCCACCGGGCTGTTGTCCGGGATTGGAACCGTCGCGCCGCTGTAGCCGAACGCCGGCTGGCTGTCCGAGATGGTCGCGAAGCTGAAGTACGCCCCGCCGTTGTTGGCGACGGTGTTGTTGTTCGTCGCATCCGTGGATCTGACGTCGAACAGATAGGTCGTGCACGGGGCCAGCCCGCTCAGGTGCAGCGAGTGGCCGGTCACCAGGGGCGCCGCCGACACCGTGGAGAGGGGTGCCGACGTGCCGTAGAACAGTGCGGAGTTCGAGCCCTCGTTCGTCGTCCACGTGATGTCCGCGGCGTACCCGGTGACGTTGATCGCCTGGACGTTCGAGATTACGGGCCCGCTGCAATCGACGATGGCGGTCATCCGTTCTCGGGATGTTCGCTCCGCCGAATCCGTCGTCGGCGTCGATGTAGGTGACGGTGAGCGAGCCCCTTCGGTGATCGAGAGGAATCCGTCTCCGGTCGAGGGCGCCACGGTCGCGAGCGTGATGCTCGCCGACGAAGGACCCCGAGTTCGCCGGGGTCTCGTTGAGAACGACCGTCTCGCCGACACCCTCCGTCGTCGACGCGATCGCGACGGGCTGCGTGCCCGCGCCGAGGATCGAAGTGTCCACGACATGGATCTGGACGGTTTGGCTGCACTGATACGACGTCTTGTCGAGAGTGACCTGCCCGACTCCTGGGCACTGCTCCGGCGCGGAACTGGAGCTGGATCTCCCACGACATGAGGGTGCCCGTATTCGGGGCCCGTCGTCGAAGATCTCGAGCGTCCATGTGCCGTTGGCCGGGATTCCGTTCAGGAGTCGACAGCAGCCCCTCGGGTTTGAACGACCCGGTGAACGGTGCCGCGCCCGCGGTAATGGACGTCGCCGCTTGATCGTCGAATACCGTGTTGATGTAATCGTTGAATTGGCCGCCGTTGTCCGTGGACAGCTCCACACGCGTACCGTTCGGCGCGATCAGGAAGATATCGAGATCGCCGTCGGAGGTGTGGTGTGATATTGCCCAGCTTCACGTTGACGTCCTGGATGATTCTCGTGTCTGGGATCGAGATGGTCCTGGTGACCGTTGTCAGGTCAGGGATCGCGACCGGCGGACCGGTGTAGGCGAAAGGTAGGCGTCGGATCCAACAGCGTGATGGAACACGTAGTACAACCCGCCGTTGTTGTTGAATGCGGTGTTACCGGCCGGGTCGGTCGCCTCGACCGAAACCACCCAGCTGGTGCAGATGGTCAGGCCCGAAAGGTGAACGCTGTGCGTGGTCGTCAGCGTCGCGTTCGAGGTGTTGCCCGCTGGAGGCGGGTACGTCCCGAAGCGGACGACGGCGTTGGTCGGTTCGTTGGTGTCGAACGTCACGTCGGCGCTACTCCCGGTGATGTTCGTGATCTGGACGTTCGTGATGATGGGCCGCCGCGCAATCCACCGTTGCGAGCTTCGGCAACGGGCACGTTCGGCGTGCCGCAACGGTCCGCGTCGAGGTAGTCGATCGCGATCGAATCGCCGTTGGCGATCGAGATCGCCCCATCCCCGAGAACCGGTGCGTTGGTCGTCGTGCCGAACGTGCCCGTGAACACGCCGGAGCTGGCCGGGCTCTCGGTCAGGCACCAAGTTTCCGGCCCGATCTCCGTGTTGGAGCTGATCGAGACGGTCGTGGCTCGCGGTGCCCGCCAGATCGCCGTCCACCAGCGTGATGTTCAGCGGGGCTCCGCTGCAGCTGTACAGATCCTGGGTCAGCGTGATCGAGCCGGCGCAAGTCTGCGGCGCCTCCGGCACGCACGCGCTGCCAGGGCCCGGCGCAGGCGGCGTTGGCGCCGACGGGCTGCACGACGTAGCTGTAGGTCCGCGCGTTTGCGACGTCGGGATCGGTGTAGCTCGTCCCGGCGACGGTCGCGATCACGGCCTTGCCGAAATCGCAGCCCGCGAAGCCTTCGGAGCGAAGGACCCGGTACGAGGTCGCGCCGGGCACCGCCGTCCAAGACAGGCCGAGGGAGTTGACTCCCACGGCGACCGAGAGGGCCGGGCGCCGTCGTTGGCGCGCCCGCGCAGCCGCTGTTCTGTCGGCGTGGGTGTCGCGCAGGCGATGTTGTGCCTGTTGAACGCCGCGAACAGGGCCGTCATGTGGGGCGTCCCGTCGCCCAGGTTCCCGTTGTCGTCGTCGGCCGCGAGCCAGGCCATGTACGCGTTGGTCGCGCCGCAACCGTCGGACGTCGCTGGGGCAGGTGCAGGCGTGCCAGCTCCCGATGATGCCGCTCCCCTGGTAGAAGACCTTGTTCCCGACCAGGAACGCGTCGTTCAGTGTCATGTTGAACGGTGCGGCCGTCAGATCCCGGGCGACGAGGTCCCACGCGGCCTGCCGGCTGGGCGCCGCGTCGCAGTGCACCTGGCGACCGCACGGACCGCTTCCCGAATGCATCGCACGCAGCTGAAGTTCTGAGGGGTGTCCGGGTGTGTGGTCCGCGTGCTTGTTCCAGTCGACGTCGCGCGACGCCGGAGCAGTCGAGCGCGCAGTGGGTGGCCCGGTCAGCGCCTCGTTGGCGTTGAATCCGGTCCCGTCGGCCGTCATTCCCGCAGCCGTTGTCGACGGTCTGCGAAAAGCCGTAGCCCACGCACGAGGCTTGCAGCCGGTAGATGGCCGCGATGTCCGCGTACGCTCTCGGACGAGATGCTCAGGTTGCCGCCCGTGTCGTTGTCGTCCAGACCATGGCCCCACTCATGGTCGAAGACCGCGGCGATCTCGCCGGTGTTCCGGCATCCGCCGCCGCTCCTGTAGAAGTTGATCGAGCCGTTCGTCGTGCTGTAGAAGGCGTTGCACGTCTGGTTGAGGTTGACGTTCGTCACGAGCTGACGCCTGGAGCCACGTGTTGGCCGGAAGCCAGCCGCGCGCCATTTCCTTCAGCTTGTTGACCTCGTAGAACGCCGACCGCGACGCCGGCGGTGTCCCCGCCGAGGAGCCCGCGGTCGTGCAGTCGTGCTGGCCGTTCAAGCCCCAGCGAGGATGTCCCCCAGGGCCGACTCGTTGACCGCGCCGCAGTTATCCGTGATGGAGACGTACTTGCCGGAAAGGTGGGTCGTCGCGGTCCCGCTGGTGTAGTCGAAGAGTCCCGCAGCTGTTCGTGAAGTTGTTCGGAGAGGCCAAGCCCGTGTCCGCCCACGGCATCGGGTAGTCGGGGAACATCTGACCGCAGCGGTCGTTCGATGGGCAGACTCCCGTGTCCGGTCAGCGGGTAGACGCCTCCCGTTACCTTCTTCTTCTCGTACAGATTACGATCCTCGAAGGAGAGAACTTCCCCGGTCTGCGCATCGACTAGGACCTCCCACTGGCCGTCGTCGCCCTTCCGCTGAAAGCCGAAGGACCAAACGAGCCGGTGCCGGTAGCCAGCGCCGATCGGCCCCGCGAATCGCTTCGCCGGCCTGGTACTCCTGCGGTGCCACGGGGACGATCTCGAGGCTCGGCTTCTCCACAGCGTCGTCGTCCGTCGTTCGTCCACCCGTGAAGGCGAAGCCGATGCTCACGGCCTCGGCTTGCCGCGATCTTGGGAGTGGTGGAGATGTTCACGTTCCCCACGTCTCGGTCCCCAGCAGCACGAGGTTGCCGTTGTTGATGACCGCGACGAGATGGCCGAACCGGACCGGGACGCCGTTCACGATCTGCGGGATGCTGACGTTCCAGAGCGTGTCGCTGACCTGCTCGCGCTCGCGTCGCTCCGAGTTGCGTCACATCGATCCCGATCGCCTCGCTGTTTTCCACGACGAACTTCTGGACGAGGTCCGCCACGACCTCGCGATCGACCTGGCCGACCTTGCGCCCCAGCGCCGAGCTCGACGTCGGCGAGTCTCAGCTGCGTTGCCTACGCCGCTGCCCGGGATCAGCGGAACTCGTGTGGAGATGCTCGTCGCGGCCCCGGAGCGCGGGTCGAGGTAGACCTGCGCCTGGCCGTACTTCGCCGCGAAGCCCGTCCACGCGCTCTTGTTCGCGAGGGTGTCGAGCGCCTGCTCGAGCGGCAGATTGCTCGAGCTGATGTGCAGCTCGGGCTTGAAGAACTCCTTGGACGACAGCGTGTTCGCCCGGGGCTTCGCGGCGTCGAAGCGCCATCGCGGCCCCGGATCGCAGGACCAGGAAGCCGATCGAGATCAGGCCCGAGGGCCGACCGATGTCGCCTGTTCATTTGACTTCGTCCTCAGCGCGGGCCCTGAGGGACTAGTCGTCCGAGCGACCCCTTGAAGTTTCACGCAGAATCGACAAATCGTGCGGTACCGGCGCGGCGGGACCCGACTCGTCAGGGGCAGCTCGGCGTCGCCGCGGGAATCGTACCGGCCGTGCTGGATCCGCAGATCGACTGCCCGGTGGCGTTGGCGCCCACGGCCAGGACGTAGGCGTTCCTCCGGGAGCGGCACGACTTCCGTCACGCTACCGTCTCCGGGGACGCGAGTCGGTGAGGCCGCAGAGGCCCGCGGCAGCGGCGTGGTCGTACACCCCGGACTGAAGGGACGCAGAGGGTTCCCGCGTAGATGTGGTAGGCGGTCGCACTTCGCCGACCTCGGAGAACGTCATCGTCTCGTCGGGATTGCCCTTGTCGATCGTCAGCGGCGTCGGCGAGCCGATCGGGGAGACTTCGCCGGGAGCGCCAGGCAGACGTTCGACTGAGCGTCGCAACCGTCCCCGACGGCGTTCGTGACCTGCACCTGGTCGAACCAGAACCCCTGCGCCGTGCCCTGCGTCCCGAGTGAGTTGTCCGGTCGAGTAGCGAACCTCGATCCGGATCGGAATTCCGGCGAAGCTCCGAGGTTGAAGCTCGCCTGCGACCAGACGAGGCGGTCGCCCGACCAACCCTGGAGGGTGCCGATCCCGTCGCAGAGCGCCGGATCGCTGCCGGTCGTGTTGTACGCCACCCGTCGGAAGCGATCAGAGTCTTCGTACCGTTCGTCGTGTTGACGACGCGGACGACCGCCCGGTCCCAACGGCTGCCCGCCGCCGCGTTCCCCTCGATGCTGAAGTTGACCCACATGTTCATCGTGCTCCGACGCCGAGGGCGTGAACACGGGAGAGACGATCGCGTCGCAGATGCTGTTCGCGCTGCGCGAGTGGAGGGAGAACGCCGTGGACCCGGGGCGCCCCCGCCGCGCGGGTGAAAGTCCCGGTCGAGATCGTCCACCCCGAGAAATCCGCCTCGAAGTCGTAGCGTGATCGTCCCGATCTGGGCATCTTTTTCGGCCTGCAGGCTGAACGATGCGCACGCTGGCCGGAGATTGATCCGAGACGACGGTTGACCGTGAACGGGAGCGTCGCGTCGCACGACGCCGCGCTTCCGCTCGCCCCGCAGATTGAAGCTCACGGACACGGGCGCGCTCTGGCCGACGGCGAGGTTCCCAACCGTCTGCGGCATCGCCGTCGCGATCTGCACGCCCGGATGACTGGATGCGAGCGCGTTGAGTCTCACCCCGGTGAGGTCGACGCTTCCGTCGTTGACGACGTTGAGGGTCATCGTGACCAGCTCGCAGTTGTCCGGAATCAGATCGTGGTCGCCGGTGTCGGCCGTCACCGCAGCGGAGCCCGCCTGGTAGCCGGCGCTCGCGCCGACGGGAACGACGGTCATGCAGGCGCTGACCTGGTTCGGGCACGTTCGGAGCCGGTAGGCGTAGGTCGTGCCGTTCGTCAGACCGCGTGTCGTCGTAAGCGGTCGTGCCGGCCGAAGCCAGCGAGCGTGAACGGGCCGGCGCAGCTCGCGGCGCGCTCGACGACGTAGTTCGTGACCCCGGCGGCGGCGGTCCAGGTCAGGTGCGCGCCGTGATCCCGCGGTGACGGCGAGCTCGGCGTCGGTGCCGCGGCCAGGCACGCATAGAGCGGATCGGCGAGCGCCGCCACGAGCGCGATCGCGGCCTTCTCGCGTCGGCCAGGAGTAGTCCTGATTGAACATCAGTCGCGGCGAGTGGTTCGGATCGATCTGCGTCACGGTGTCGTGGCAGGTCGCGGTCTGGCGTCTGGTCGAAGCACGGGCAGATGTCGTTGTTGTGCAGGTCTTCCGTCAGATCGCGATCGCCGCGACCCCCGCGTCCCAGAAGGGGCAGTGGTCCGTCTGGCACATGTGGGTCGTGTCCCGAACGATGTTCGCAGGGGGATGATCGAGCCGTAGTCGATGTTGGCCTGGACGAACGCATCCCCGAGCGCAACGCTCTGCCGGCGAGCTCGACGATGCTCCAGTTGTAGCAGTCCATCAGGCTGTTCAGGTTCCCGTCGTACGCCGTCTGATCCATGTTGACGACTCGCCACATGTCCGCCGTCGGGTGCTGGGTGACGTAGGCCTTCGAGCCGCACAGGCCCTGTTCCTCGCCCGAGAAGAAGATGATCTTCACGCGTGTTCCGGAACCCGTAGTCCTTGAAGAGGCGCATCGCCTCGAGCAGCGCCGCGCCGCCGGACATCGCGTCGTCCGCGCCGGGCGCGTAGGACGATGCTCTCGGCGACCGAGAACGACAGCGAGTCGTAGTGCGTGACGTAAGATCACCTGTTGGTGCTGGCCGAAATCGACCTGGCCCGGAATCGGTGAACACGACGTTCTGCCAGGGGATCGTCTGCGCACCCGCGCAGCCCGAGTTCGCGGCGGTGTAGCTTTCGCGCACCCCGGTGTAGCCCCAACCCGCCCCCTTCTCGAGAAGATACTCGGTCGCGTAGGCGTTGGACGCGGGGTCGGGAACATCGCGTCGGAGTAGCGCGAGTTGATCGTGCGCATGACGCCGCCGACGAGCGTCGGGTTCTCGCCCGACAGGTCCTTGACGTACTGGAACCAATTTGACTGGCTCGTCCCGTTGACGATCTGCGTGACGAGCGGGTTCACGACGCTCGGACTCAAAGCGGCGGGGCGAGGTCCGCGGCGTGCGGCACCATCGGCCCGACCGGGATACGCGGGATGCCCATGAACGCGCCGCGAGGTTTGACGAACGGATGTGTGACTTGCGTTCCCGCCGGGTAGAGGTAGAGGTCGATCGACGGGCTGAAGCGGACGAATTGTCGCGCCTTGGTTCGGCGGCGCGGTCATCCCGTCTTCGTGATGCAGGAGGAACATCGACTGCCCGGAATCCGGAACCTGCACGAGCGGCACGATCCCCGCCTGGGCCAGCTTGGAGAGGGCCTCGTCGTCGGCCCCGCCGACGATCGCCTCTCCGCTCCGCGTCCAGATCTCGACGCCCGCGCCGCGAGAGCGTCTTCCTCGGACGATGGGAACGCGACGATCGACAGCTTCGGCTGGACGGAATACGTGTATCCGATGGCGAGGGTCATCACCACCGCGAGGCACGAGAACGGTCCGCGAGACGACGGAGCCGTCTCATCTCAATCTTCGAGGTCGACGACTTTGTCTCCCGAAAAGGTGACCTTGAGGAAATCATAGGTCCCCTTCATGTACGTCAATTCGCTCGCCTTGGGGTCATGGTTTGTGGCCGAGTCGTGGCGGAACGGCGGCGTGTAGCTGTACGGAGGTGGTCCGACGGCGAGAAAGACGCCCTTCCTCGTCATGCCCTCGAGGATCTTTCCTTCCTTGATCCCCTGCAGATCCGTCTTGCCGAACCCTTTCGTCGAAGGAGCCGTGGCGCCGAGGACACGATCGAGGACGAACACCGCGTCGGGAATCGCATCGTCGAGGTCCAGCCTGACCGTGCGAGCCGGATCCTCGAAGACGAGCGTCGCCTTCTTGGCGTCGATCTTGGTCACGGTGACCTTCGAGCCGACCGGCACGAAATCCCCTTCGATGAAGTTCTGCCACTTCGGCCACGTTGTCGTCGACGTGGAGATTGTGCTGAAGCGTGAAGCTCTTTCCCTCGTACTTCGCCTTCAGCTCCTTCGCGTCCGCGGCTGGAGTCGACGGCGAGGCACCGAGGAGAGCCAGAGGCGATCGGAAACGCCAGCGCGGTAGGTTTCATCCGCGTGGCTCCGCTCACTTGCCGTTGCAGACGTCCGCGCACGACTTGACGTGAGCGCCCGACACGCAGAGCACGTCCGCCGGGCAACCCAGGGCGCGGCAGTTGACCTGCGCACACTTCGGCAGTTTGGTGGCGGCACCGAGCGCGTGCGCGCCGGCGACGAACGCGAGCGGCGAGAAAACGGCGAATGCGAGACGCTGCTTCATGGGTCGTCCTCCTTCGGCCCGACAGCGTACGGCACATCGCGGCGTGAAGCTAGGGCGCGGAGACTTAACTGCTCGGGATTCAACTCGCGTCGTTGACCCCGGGCACCGCTGGACGTATACGTCGAGAATCCTGATTCGGACAGGGGGCAACCGATGCGCATGCGCTCTCACGTTGCCGGTCCTCGGCGTGGTTTTCGCGTTTGCCGTCGGTGGGAGCCCAAGAGCGCCGCCTCAACCAGGATGCGACCGGCCTCCCCAGGGGAGGTCATGCTCGCGATCGATCGGAAGCAATCCCCAACACCTCGTGGCCACGTGGATGGACTGGAACGGACCACGAGGCGGGAGGCGACGACCGCTCATGGCCGAAGTCTCGATGGGGGCGCGACATGGCAGACGGCGATCACCGGCGCCCCCGGCGTGCCACCGCCTATCCTATCGTTACGACCCGTCCGTGGCGATCGACGGGCTCGGGAACGTGTTCGAGCTCGATGCCAACCACTATCTTCGGCGAAGGCGCGTGGGTCTTTCGTTCGTCGGATGGCGGGCTGACGTTCACGGGAGGGACCCTGATCGAGCCGGGCGTGGGGACCGATAAGACTTGGATTGCGGCCGACCCGGTCAACAACAATATCTATGTCACTTACGACTCGGGTGAACTCCGGCAGCGATGCGGGTCAAGCTCGCAAGGAGTATCGATCACGGTGTCACGTTTTCCACTCCGGTTGCGATCTCGGCGGGCTTCGCATTCCCATGGTCGCCGTGGGCCCGGGAGGCGAGGTCTACGTCGTCTACAAGAACGGATCGGTGATCAAGCTGGATCGGTCCGTCAACGGCGGGGTGACGTGGCTGACCGTCGACCGTACCGGTTGCCGCGTTCATCGCACCCACGTTTTCGGGCAACGGAGGGTTGCATGCCGACCGTTATCCCCTAACATCGCGGTAGACCGCTCGAACGGCCCGTTCCGTGGACGCCTCTATGTCGTCTGGGCCGACGGCCGCAACGGGGACGCGGACATCTATATGGCGTCGTCCGCCGATACCGGGACCACGTGGACCGCGCCGGTTCGGGTCAACGACGATTACATCGGAGGCGGCGCCGAGCAGATCCAACCGATGGATTGGGTGGATGACGCGGGGCACCTCCATGTCCAGTTTCTCGACCGGCGCGACGACCCCGCGAATCTCAAGCTCGCCGTCTACCTCGCGACGTCCACGAACGGCGGGGACTCCTTCGGTCCGAATGTCCGTGTTTCGGAGCCGGGGCTCGTGCAGGGGGATTGCCGGGCCGGCCCAACACGTGGCTCGGAGACTACGGCGGCGGCGCCGGGGCCGGAGGAACGAACCACATCGTGTGGGCCGACGGCACGTACCGGTGATCTGGACATCTACTACAGAGCGGTGAACGATGCCGACTTCGACGCCGACGGGATCCTGAACGACGGGAGCGGCGACGGCCAGTACGCCAACGCCCCGTGCACGGGCGGCCAAACCGTGGGCTGCGACGACAACTGTCCGGGAGTAGCGAATCCGACGCAGGCGGATTCGGATGGAGACGGCGTCGGCGATGCGTGCGACAACTGTTCGAGCACCCCGAACGCCGACCGGTTCGACCGGGATCGCGATGGGGTCGGCGATGCCTGCGATCCGTGCCCGGCGAACGCGAACAGGCCGGCGGGAGATCCCGACGGCGACGGCGTTGCGGAGTGCACCGACAACTGCCCCGGCCTGCCCAACCCCAGCCAGGACGACACCGACGCCGACGGCATCGGGGACGGCTGCGACGTCTGCCCGTTCAGCGCATTGAACGATCAGGACGGCGACGGGCGATGCGAAGGGGCCGGACAACTGCCCGACGGTGTGGAATCCGAAACAGGCCGACGGGGACGGGGATTTCATCGGCGAAGCCTGCGACAACTGCCCGGGTGTCGCGAACAGCACCCAGACGGACACCGACGGCGACGGCCGGGGGACGCCTGCGACTGCCAGCCTCTCGATTCCGGTCCGATCGCCCACCAGGCGAGATCGAGCAGCTCCGCGCGTTCAAGTCCGGGAACCACCGCATCGTTCGGCTGGATCGGCCCCGGCGTATCTCGGCCGACTCTGCCAACAGGCGGACCGATAGGTACTCCGTCAGTCGCGGCCTGCTTTCAACCCTGAGGAGCACGGGAGCTTCGGCCCCTGCTTCCTGCAGGGGCTCACGCGCGGCGTGGACGACGCCTCGATCCCGCCCGTCGGCGACGGATACGTCTATCTGACTCAGGGGCAAAACTACGAGTGCGGCCTCGGGTCCCTGGGTTTCGACTCGAACGAAGCCCGGCGCTTGAACTCCGACGCGCTGGCCTGCACCGGCTCAGACCTACACCGATTCGTTCGCCACGAGCGAGACCGGCGGTCTCGAGGAACCGTCACTGGGACGATCGCCGACACCGTGGCGTCGGACAACGCCTACGAGTCGATCACCGAGCAGCTCATTTCGGGCGTCAGCCAGCTCGATCATCGTTGGACTTTCGACGTCCCCGCAGGGGTCGACCCTGGAGGTGCACGGCGAGGCCTTCGTGACGCCTCGGCTCAACCCGAGGACATGCAGTTTCGAATTACTCCGTCGATGGCGATGTCACGTGGACGCAGTTCGATCTTTCCCGGCACTTCGACGTCGGACCCGAACTGCGACCAGTGGATCTGGCTCCCGGTGGTCTCGGGGCCGTTTCGCGATCAGGGTGATCGACGCGAACCGGACGACGGGCTCGTCGCGGACTGGACGGATCTCGATCGATCAGCTCGTGGATCCGGACGGCGCCGTAGGCGGTAGGGAAACTCGATGAGTGCCCGTTTCACGATTCCGGCCATCTTGCGCTGCTCGCGTTCGCCGTCGCGCCCGCCCAAGACCACGCGCCTCAACCAGGACGCGACCGGGCTCCCCCAGGGGGAGACGATGCTCGCCGATCGGCCCGAGCAACTCCCAGCACCTCGTGGCCACGTGGATCGACTGGGACGCTCCGCGAGGCCAGTCGCCGACGACCGCTCATGCCCGCACTCGACGGAGGCGCGACGTGGCAGACCGCGATCACGAACGCCCCGGGCGTGCCGCCGTTGATGGGTCGGGTCGACCCCTGCCGTCGCGATCGACGGACTCGGGAACGTTTTCGAGTTTTTCGCGACTCTGTACTCGACGACGCCGCCTGGATCCTTTCGCTCGTCCGATGGCGGCCTCACGTTCACCGGCGCGACGGCGGTCGAACCGGGCAACGTATCGATCGACAAGCCTTGGATCGCGGCCGACCCGGTCAGCAACAACGTCTCACATCACGTACGTCCGGTTGGGGTCCAGCCCCACTGATGGGGTCAAGTTCGCGAGAAGCCTCGACCACGGCGTCACGTTCTCCGCTCCGGTCGGGATCGCTGCCACTGGCTTTGTTCCCATGCTCGCCGTGGGCCCAGGAGGCGAGGTCTATGTCGTCTACATCGGTGGAGGGACAATCATCAGGCTGGACCGGTCCCTCGACAACGGGGTGACATGGCTGCCCATCGACCGTAACGTCGCCAACATCCAGTCACCTCCGCCTTCGGTCAATGGAGGTCTGGCCTCCAACCGGTTCCCCACCGTCGCGGTGGACCGCACGAACGGCCCGTTCCGGGGACGGCTCTACGTCGTCTGGGCGGATGGCCGCAACGGTGACGTGGACATCTACATGACGTCGTCCGCCGATACCGGGACCACGTGGACCGCGCCGGTCCGGGTCAATGACGACTACGTCGGGGGCGGCACCGATCAGGTTCAACCGACGGTATGGGTCGATGACGTGGGGGCACGTCCATGTCCAGTTTCTCGACCGGCGCGAGGACCCGGCGAATCTCAAGCTCGCCGTCTACCTCGCGACTTCGACGAACGGCGGGGTCTCCTTCGGTCCGAACATCCGCATCTCGGATCCGGGATTCGTGCAGGGGGATTGCCGGGCCGGCTCAACACGTGGCTCGGGGACTACGGCGGCGGCGTGGGGGCCGGGGGCAAGGACCACATCGTCTGGGCCGACGGCCGTACCGGTGACCTGGACATTTACTACAGGGTCGTCAACGACGCCGACTTCGACGGCGACGGGATCTTGAACGACGGGAGCGGCGACGGGCAGTACGCCAACGCCCCCTGTACCGGCGGCCTGACGTTGGGTTGCGACGACAACTGCCCGGGGGTCGCCAATCCGACGCAGACCGATTCCGATGGGGACGCGCGTCGGCGACGCGTGCGACAACTGCCCGAGCGTCGCTGAACGCCGACCGGTTCGACCGGGATCGCGACGGTGTCGGCGATGCCTGCGACCCGTGCCCGGCGAACGCGAACAGGCCGGCGGGAGATCCCGACGGCGACGGCGTGGCGGAGTGCACCGACAACTGTCCCGGCGTGACGAACGCGACCCAGGACGACACCGACGCCGACGGCATCGGGGACTCCTGCGACGTCTGCCCGTTCAGCGCACTGAACGATCAGGACGGCGACGGGCGATGCGAAGGATCCGATAATTGCCCGACGGTGTGGAATGCGAAACAGGCCGACGGGGACGGGGACCTCATCGGCGAAGCTTGCGACAACTGCCCGGGATCGCGAACAACTCCCAGGCGGACACCGACGGCGACGGCCAGGGGACGCCTGTGACTGCCAGCCCTTCGATCGTCAACGATCGCGCACCAGCCGAAATCGAGCAGCTCCGCGCGTTCAAGTCCGGAACGACCGCGTCGTTCGGTTGGATCGGCGACGGCGTCGGCGGGCCAGGAGTCCTGGTGAAGCGGGCGACCGACGCGTTCACCGTCAGTCGCGGCCTCCTTTCCACACTGAGGAGCACGGGAAGCTACGGTCCCTGCTTTCTGCAGGGGCTCAAGCGCGGCGTGGACGACGCTTCGATCCCGCCGGTTGGCGACGGCTACTTCTATCTGGCTCAGGCGCAGAGCTACGACTGCGGCCTCGGATCGTTGGGGTTCGGCTCGAACGAAGTGCAGCGCTTGAACTCCGACGCGCTGGCCTGCGCCGGTCAGACGTACACCGATTACGTTCGCCTCGGGTGAGACCGCGGTGAGAGGTACCGTCACCGGGACGCTGGCCGATCTCGCCGCCTCCGACAATTCCTACGAGTCGATCACCGAGGTGCTCGTTGCGGGGTGTTAGCCAGCTCGATCATCGTTGGACTCTCAACGTACCCGTGGGGGTGCGATCGTGGAGGTGCACGCCGAGGCCTTCGTGAGTCAGTCGCCCCAACCCGAGGACGTCCGCATCGAGTACTCCGTGGACGGCGATGCAACGTGGACGCCGATCGCGCTCGCCCCAACAGTCATTTTTAATGGCGACGTGACGATTGGAATCCCTGTTGTGTCGGGAGCGGTGCGCGTCGGGTGATCGACGCGATCCGGACGACCGCTTCTCCGGCGCTGGACGGGATCTCCGTCGATCAGTTGTGGATCCGGACGCGCCGTAGGCCGCCGCTCTGATCCCTCGGTCAGAGGTTGAGGCTGAGTATTCCTTGCGGAGCGGGCGTCCACTCTCTCGCGTCGGATGGCGCTAGCTCTGTCTGTCGCACTGCGGTGAGTCGGGCCAGCGAGAACGCCGACACGGCCAAGAGCACGTCGCGCACCGCGATGTCATAGAACTTTCCCATCGAGACCAAATTCACCGCGATGGCCACCAGCCAGCAGGCCGCGAGATAGCTTCCCAGCCGCGTAAAGCGCGTCAGAATCGCGAGCCCGACGATCATCTCGACGACCCCGACGACCTGCATGAAGACTTGGGCGTCCACGGGCACGAACTGCAGGGCCACGGGGTTGAGGTAATCCGGCCAATTGGTCAGCAGGTTGAAGAACTTGTCCAGCCCCGCCAGAAACGGTACTGCTCCGAGAGCGATCTTCAGCGTCCACCAGATCGAGGTCAGTCGTCTGTCCATGTCGTCGTACCTCCCTTCTTGAAGCTCCCGCGACGTATCGCGAATTGCTGCACACGCGCCGCAGCGCCCCACCCGATGTAACGCAATGACGGTGCCAAGGACGGCGCACGGCCCTTTTCGCCGTTTGATGGGGTGAAACCCCTAGCCAGAGTTACACGGGCCCGTGCGCACAGGGTCGAAAATGACAAACCGCACGATCAGGGCAGGCGTTGGCCGAGGCGGCGACGCCCGGGTCGCGCGATGAAACCTCCGAACCGTCGTTGTAGGAGCTCGTCCCGCACGCATTGGAGGCGCGGATCAGGAACCAGTCCGCGTCCCCCTCGGCCGGGGTATGGCTGTCAGAGCTGAACGTATCGGCGATGTGCGGACCCAGGCAAGCGTCGGTGCGCGGATGCGAAACCGCCGCCGAGCAATGTCGAGAGCGTCCCGCGGATCACGTCATACCCGGTGGCGGCGGCCACGGCGTCCCAGCTGAAGTCGTTCGCCGTGCTGAACACGAGTCCGTTCGTTCCTCCGGGCCCTAGAACCGGTGCACCGGCAACGCACGTGCCGGTCTGACAGGTGTCCCCCTGCGTGCAGGAGTTGCCGTCGTCGCACGGTCCGCCGGTCACCTCCCGCGGGCCGAAAGCTCGTTGCTGACGACCGATTCGGTGACGACCGGCCACGTCGCAGGCCCCGGTGATGACGTAGTAGTAGGTCGTCCCGGCGACCGCGGTGGTGTCGCTGAACGCGGTTCCCGTCACCGGCATGCCGCCGAGCTTCGTGTAGGGACCACCCGGCGCGGTGGCGCGAAGGACGTTGTACGCGCTGGTCGACCCCGGCGCCCTGCGCCCACGTGAGGTTCACGCCGGCGCAGTCGCCGGCGGCTCCCGTCACGGTGGGCGCGCCGGGAGCGGTGCAGGCCGTCCCGATCGGCGCACGAGCCGCCGATCTGCGCGTTCGTTGACTGCCACCGTGTCGACGTCACCAGCCCGTGCTCGGAGACCGAGCTGTCGTCGCCTTCGTGCCAGCGGAGCTGGATCGTCTTGCCCACGAGGTTGGCGTCGCCGCCGAGGTTCGACAGATGACCTGCGTCAGCGCTGCCGACGACTCCATTGCACCAGGCCGGCTTCCCGCCGATCGGGTTCGAGGACGATGTCCCCACGGTGCCCGTGTAACCGCCGGCGGTGAAGTCGACGGCGGGCACCACGGTCCATGACGATCCGCCGTTCGTCGTGTACTCGAGCGTCCCGGCGTCCCAGCAGGTCGACGAGCTGAACTCGAAGTGATAGGTGTGCCAGAAGCTCAGCGTCGTCGGGGCGCTGACGCCGAACGCCGGGCTGACCAGGACCTTGTCGTTCACACCGGTGACGTCCGCGGCGAACCACGAGTGCGTTCCGTCGTGCGCGCGCGTGTTGTACCACGCCCAGTTCGTGGATCCGGAGATGGATGGTCCTTGTCCAACCGGACTGATCGAAGCCCCCGCCCGAAAGCGCCCCTCGAACGTATCCGTCCAGCTCGTAGGTCGTGAACGGCCCCGTGGGTGCTCCGCTCTTCTGCGTGGTGTTGGCCTCTTCGACGCCGTTTCCGGCGTCCACCGCGCGGACGACGTAGTAGTACGTCGTGCCGCCGCCGATGTCGACGGCGTCGGCATAGGCACGTCGCCGAGACATCCGAAGCGATCCGGTTGGCCGGGGCCGGCGTGAAGCCGGACGTCGTGCTGCGATAGACGTTGTAGGTCACCGGCCCGGAACAGGCCGTCGATCCCGCGGCCCACGCCAAGCTCAACGTGCACGTGGCATTCCCGGGGTTCGTCACGGTCGTCACGCCTGCGAAGCTCGGGGCGAGCACGCAGGCCCCGGTGGCCAGGGCGTCCACTTCGCCGGATCCGCCGAAGGCAGGAGACGCCGTCGCTGGACTTGACGACATAGTAGTAGCGCGTCCCGCCGCTCACCGTGTCGTCGTGGTAGGTGTAGGACGCGCCGTTTCCGCGCCCGGGACTGGAATCGGCGACCGTCGCGATCTGCGCGTACGGGCCGCCGGCGGTCGTGGACCGGAAGACGAGGTACTGCACGATCGACGCGGTGGCGGAGTCGTTCCAGCCGACGTCGATCCGGTTGTCCTGCGGGGCCGAAGCCGACGCGGTCGGGGCCGCGGGCACGGACAGGCATCCGCACGCGTCGAACTTGAACGCGGCGACCTTGGTCGCGACCGCCGAATTCGAGGTCATGTACTCGGTGGTGAACCAGAACGTGCAGTCGTCCACGGGATCGATGGCCATTCCGGCGTAGTCGCCCCAGCGCTCGTTCCCCGTCTTCGGAGAACGTTCCGTCCTGGATCGGGTACTCGCCCTGAGGCATCGTGCCGCGGGGCGTCCGTCGTAAGGCGACCCTTGTAATAGATGGAGGGGTAGTAGGGCGCCGTGGTGCCCGTGCGCGTGTACCCGATGGCGATGTTCCCGAGCCGTCCATCGCGATCGAGCCGACGGAGCGGTGGACGTTGGCTTCCCCGCCCACGAGCCCTTCCTGAAAGAGGGTCCACGCGCCGGCGCCGGTCTTGCGCAGTTCGAACCAGCGCAGCGCCGAGTGGATCGGTGCCGTCCACGTCCTCGGGGAAGGTGCCGACGAGCGTCTGATAGCGTCGCCGAAGTTCCGGTATTGCAGCGGGTAGTGGAGCGGCTCGCGGATCGGGTCGAGCTTCTGCGTCGTGCCCGGGCTGCGGCATGCAGTTCCAGATGTTCCCGAGTCCGCACAGCGTCATGTCGTAGTCGCCGATGTGGAGCGACGTGAGCTGCGTCAGCGTCGAGTTGGCCGGCGTGGCCCAGTCCACCGCTGAGCGCCCACATGTCCATCAGGTCGAACGTCGGACGTGCTCGGCGCCGTTCTTGCGCCTCGTCGTCGTGGGGACGCATGAAGATCGCCGGCTCGCCGTCGGGAGGCGGCGTGCTCCCTTGCATCGCGGACGGAAGGACCAGCTGGAAACCGGAGTTCGGGCAGGCTGGCGACCGGTGAACTTCTGGAAGGTGGCGGGCTGTCCCGCGAGCATCTTCGCGCGATCCAGGGCGAAGATGTCGCGGCCGCCCGTCCCGGCGTTGACGCCGATCAGGTACGACCCGCCGTTCCCGTTCTGCGGCCAGACCCGTACTTCGGATAGTCCGTCGTGCTGGTTTCCACCGCGAACGTGTAGGCGTACCACGTCGCCCGTCGGATCGTCGCGTCTTCGAGACGTAGACGCAGACGCTTCCGCCGCTGCTCGGGAGCTCGCTGATCATCCAGCGGTCGGCCGCCCGGTCGTACATTCACCACCGGCGTCGCAGAAGCCGGAGCTGCATGGCGACGATGTGGCCAGCGACTGCAATGGTGAAGGTCTTCGCGTTGGCGCCGGTGCTCTTGTCGATCACCCTGACGGTCGAGACCGCCTGATTCGCCGACTGGACGAAATACGTGGGACCCACGTCGCCGGTCGTGTCGGGCGGCGACACGTTCGACGTCTGGCCGGCGTAGTTGTGGATGAGCGTGCCGAAGCCGTCGGTTGAGGGGCCGCGGCGATCGATCGCTGCAGCTCGAACAACGGGTCGACCGTGGGCTTGATCGGGTATTCGATCGGGATGAAGCCGTAGTCCTCGCGACGCTTCATCTCGAGGCCGAACAGGTTGGGATCCGGCTGGTAGTCGGGGAGGTCCCGGACCGCCGGGGTGATCGTGGGCACCGACCGGCTGGCTGACGAACACCGGCCGGCTCGGAGGCTCCAGCTGGGCCTGTCCCTCCGCATTCGCCGGGCCCGGTACGAGGACCGAGAAAAGCCCGGCCAGAACGAATGCCCTGTTCGCACTAGTCATCGTCTATCGCCCCTTCGTTTCCTGATTCGATTGTCGCGCTGCCACCCCGCCAGGAGTCGGACACAGCTGTCGCCGCAGCACGGATGTACTTGTTGTTTGATCCCAGCGCCACCCTTAGATCGTTCTCGTCCAGTCCGGCGAGGAGGGCTTCGGCGATCTCGACGCAGTCCACCTCGGCGGAATTGACCTTCAACAGGTAACCGTCCCGAATCGGTGCCCCTGAGCTGAACGCCTCGGCTTTCCTGGACTTGTGCCCTCGGTAGGTCTTCTTGAAGACAAGCGTCCCGGCCCTTCCGGATCGTCAGCGCAACGGTCTCGACGAGCACCTTGCCTTTCGAGGCCTCGTCGCCCGCGTCGACATCTTCCTTGACGTACCGTTTCTCGTCCATCCCGATCCGGAAGTCGATCTCGAGACGGCCGAGCGATCTGACGAAGATCGGATCGCGGAGCATGCGGCGGATCTCGAGATTTCGCGCGTCATCGACCTGGGATCCGGCCTCGATCATCCGGTCGAGCGCCGCCGCGCGCACGGCCTTGTTGCTGCTCGTCGCCGCGAGATCGCCCAGAATCCGTTGATCGGTCAGGAACGAGACCGCCTCCTCGCGCGCCGGAAGCGAGGCCGCCGAGCCGGCGATGGCCGCGATCGCCTTCTCGTCGAGAAGCAGGAACGCCGCCCTCCTGACATCCACGTCGGAGTCCGCCGACGCGACGAGGAGAGCACGCGGGCGTCGGTGAGCCGGTCGACCGCGGCCTTGCGCATCACCCAGTCGGGATGTGTGCGCGCGACCCTCGCCAGCGCGGCGGGACCGGTCAGTCTCGTCAGCGCCGTCATCCGCACGCCGGGGCTCGCGTCGTCGCGACAGATCCGCTCGAGAAGCAACGGATCGGTGAGGCGGGCCACCGCATAAGCGCACTTCCGGGCTCGGGTCTTGCGTCGCGAGCTTCCTGACGAGGGCTGCATCGTCGGGCAGGTCGCGAAGCGCCGCGGCTACGCACGCCGCCATCCCTGTCCTCCAAGACGACGCGCCGGCGGAGGGCGGGATCGGTAGACCGGGCCGCCGCCGCCGCACGCACTCCGGCGTCGCGGTCGGTGGTCACGATCTCGTGAAAGGAGCCCCTGGTCGGTCAGCTTCGAGACCGCGCGCGCGCGAACGCGCGCATTCACCTCCGCGACGGCGATGCTGCCGAGGGACACGTGGTCCTGCATGACGTCCACCGCCGCGAAGCGGATGTCCGTCGAGACATCGCCGCTCGCGAGCCGGGAAACAACCGCGGCATCGGTAAGGCGTCCGATGGCCGCCGCGCGGATACTCACGGGCGCGCCGCTCACCGCGATCGTGGAGAGAATCGCCTGGTCCTTCACCCTCGAAACGGCCGCAAGCCGGATGGCCTCGTCAGGTTCCGAAAGTGCAGCTCCCCGAGCAACGCCTCGTCGGCGACCGTCTCCACGGCCGCGAGCCGGATTCCTGTGTCCTTGTCTTCCTTGACGAGCCGGACGAGAAGCTCCTCGTCCTTGATTCTCGCAACCGCTAGCGAGCGCGAGATCGGATCGTCGACTTTGCGCGCGACGTCGAGCAGTCGGAGCGGGTCGGTGATCAACGGGAGCGCAAGACTCCTCATGTCTCCATCGCGATCCCGTGACGCGATCTCGGCAAGGCGCGCCTGATCCGAGATGCCCTGGATCGCGCGGAAGCGGACCATGCGGCTGTTGTCCTTGAGAGCGATACGCGAGCAGGTCCTGGTCTTCGATGTGGCTCACGGCTTCTTCACGAACGTACGGATCGGGGTCGTCGAGCGCGGCTTCAATCACTGAGCAGCTTGGAGTTCGTGCGGGATACCGCCGCCTTCCGGACGACTCCAGCTGTCACTTTCGAAGAACTCGTCCACGGCTCCCGGACTGGACAGGCGCAAGACCGCTGCGGCCCTCACCCGCTCGCGCGGAGCCGTTCTCGCGACACCGGCGAGCACCCCTGATCGCCGATCTGCTCGACCGCCTCGAGCTGGACCTGTTCGGTCGCGTCTCCAACCGCGATCCGACTCCAGGACGTGTCATCCGCCGACCGCGAGGCCGTAACGCCAGGAGCATCCCGGCCACCGCGAGGCTGCGCAGTCGGAACGTCACCGCCGTAAGGTACCGCGACCTCGCGAGAGGCGACAGGGGCAAAGGGCGTTTAGGGCACCGCGAAGTAGCTCTGCCGTCGTTCCAGGCACGGGATCGGACAACGTCGTCGTCCGGGTTTTCATCCGCAAGAGTCGTCCGTCCGAAGATGAGCCTCGGGTCCTCGGCGCGCAGGACCGTGACGGCGCCACGCCGCCCGACCACTTGAGTTCGACCGTGCCGGAGGCCGGCTGCTTGTTCGCGCTGAGCGTCGTGCACCCGCCGGCGTACGCCTGGAACCACGTCAAGGACCTCGATCCTCCGCCGTCGGTTGTCAGGAACGCGCTGCGGAATCCTCCACGCACTCATCGACGGATGTCAGCGCGAGGCCCTCGTTGTTGGCGATGATGAGGCCCGTCGAACGTGCGCAGCGCGCGCAGCTGGCGTTGCCGGGCTTCCCGCGATAGCGGTTGGACGATAGGTCGCCGACTTCCCATGTATCCCAGTTGGAATCGTGCCAAACGTACAGCGGCCGCTGCCGCGTCGAGTGCAGCGCCGCCGTCTCGTCGTAGGCGGTGCGGTACTGCCGACGAACGTGAAGGCGTTGCTGTTGGGATCGAGATCGAACGCGCACACGCCGCCGCCGTTTTGCGTCCGACGAGCATCAGCCCCACCCATGCCGCGCGTGCGCGACATACGGACGATCCGTCGGAGCCGACGAACCCCCGCGGCCGCCAGGAACCGGTCGGGGACGAACGTGATCCCCGGCACCGGAGCCGCCGTTCAACTGGGAGATGTGGCCGGACGTTCCAGGTCGCGCAGCAGCACGGCGCTGCCGAAATTCGACACGTCGTAAGACTTTGATGCGCTCCCGCCTTCGGCGATCAGGTACAAGACGTCGGCACCGAGATCGACTTGCGTGATGCACTTCGAGATCGCCGAAGCCCGTCTCACTCCCCCGATTCGTCCCGCACGGTATTCCACCTGGAACGAGCTTCCTGCATCCGGAACGAGAGCCCGTGAACTTCGACTCCGGTCGGTGCCGCCGTTCTGGCGAACCCAGAGCCGTTTGGGCTTTGTGAATTCCAGAACGCGCCCGAGAGATCGGACGGCAAAGTCGTTCGGCTCGGGGTCCCTCGATGGACGTCAGATTCGACGGCCTCCGCCGCGGGACTCCGCAGGCGCACGGTTCGGTGCAGCGAGGACTTCCGTGATCCGATCGCCATCATCAGCAACAAGCCGCCGATGCCGTGATCGCCACGCGCATCCGACAAAGGTCCGCGAAACAGCGCAGGGGTGCCAGCAAAACATCGCGGTTCAGGACTTTTTCAGGAGCAACCAGTGTCTTGGGCGCTCCCGAGGGTCTTTCTCACCGGAATCGGCCTGCCAGGGATCCCCCAGGAGACGACGATCGCTTCCGGTCCCGGCCAGCCGGGAGGCTCTGAACAAGACGAAAATAGGACGGAAGTATGTACTGACGCAAGGCCAACCGCCAGTCCACAGACCCGCCAAATCGCGCCTGATCGTGGTTCGCGCTAGACTGCGTGGACACGGGTAGGAGTCTGGAATAGGAGCGGAGATGGAAAAGCCGAAGATAACAGCGGGTAGCAGATCGCTGCTGCCGCTCGCGATGCCGATGTTCTCCTGATCAACGCGCCGATCTATAGGCCACTAGATCAAGAGATCATCAGCCTGGCGCGGAGATGGAGGAGAAGGCCGAACGTCATTACGATCATCGTAACGGGCAGGCGGAGACGCTGACCCCGCGTTCCGAATCGCACGCTTCCTTCAGGACAATCCGCGCGGAATTTATCGTTTTTGTTACTGGCTACTGCAAGAGCGCAGGGGACACTTATCGCGCTCGGCGGACCGAACTTGTGATAGCCGACACCGGCGAGCTTGGCCCGCTCGATGTGCAGGTGTTGCAGATGAACTCCTGGCGATGCATCCGGGCTGACCGCTACGTCGGCGCTGTCCACTCTCAATAGCCAAGCCCCTTCAGCGCGTTCGAGCAGTTTTTCATCCAGGTGATCGCGAAGAGCGGTAACAGAATAAGTACGATATGACGCAGCTCGCAACGCAGCTAACTTGTGGCCTCTTCGCTCCGATCTACGAGCATGTTGATCCGATCCATGTCGGTGAGGCTGGACGGGCGCAGTTGATCGCGCAGAAGTACGGCGAGCTACTTCACGAACGGAGCCAGAACTGAGTTGGCGTCCCTTATCCAGCGCTTGCCAACAATTACCCGTCTCACGGATTCGTAATAGATTTCGCTGAAGCTGGCGAACTTTTCAAGAAATGCGGCGGCTGGATGCCGACGAAGCGGATTGATTGCCGCGCTCGGCAAGGCCGCGGTAGATCCAATTCCAGAGCTAGCTATAATGTACTTGAATACGCAACGGCCAGCGGAGGCGACAGATGAACAGACTAGGTCAGAGGCGATACGCGCGGCTGACCACGAGCCAGGAGCAGCAGACGGCGCTCAACCGACTGCTCCGGCTAACGTCGCGCAAATCCGACAAGTCGCCGGAGGCCAAACAGGCAGAGATCATCGAGCGACTTGAGCGAGACGCGCGAGCGGAAACCACCGATCGTAATAAATCGCTTGATCTCTAGACCGACGCCCGTGCCCTAGCTCTTGGCGCGTTGTTTCTTGATGGCTTTTGCCAGCCTGTAGGCGGACGCGGTTTGCGCATCGCCTTGGCGATGGCTTCTTTCCAGTCCCCCTCAATCACTAGAGTCTGCGTCAGCCGTGCTTTCTGGCTTCTGCTTTGGCGGAGGTCCGCGCTTTGCCATTCCGATATCTCCAGGCCCAGGAGCTACACAGATGGCTGGCGGTAGAGCAGCCGCTTTCCTTCTGCGCTCTTAATTGCGATTGCCGTCCGCTCCCCACGTTCAGTTTGCGCGTGCGGTTGTACCGAACTGGAAACCCGCAACAGCGGTGCAAATGGCCGCGCGAGACGCTATGGAACGTCCCCATCATGCCGCGCTTGGAGCAGGGAAAAGAAGCCCTACGGTGTTCGTGGTGAACGTCGCCCTTCAGCGTATCGGACGCTTCGCGTGTTTGATTCGCTTGTGGCCTCAAACTCCGAAGCGATGAACTTTGTAGAGCGGGAACTGTCCAGGGGACCGTCTGCTGCCGTTTTGGCGATGTTGTTCCTGATCTCGGCCCTGAGATTGTTGCTGTTCACCTTCGGCAACGTCACGCTCGCACGTTCCCGCCACGCTCTACCATCGCCAGCACCGGGAACTTGTCCGTGCCGCGCCCCATGCGTCCCTTGTTCACGCGTTCTTTGTAGCGCGGCTTCCCGCCGACGTAGGTTTCGTCAACTTCAACGCGACCGCTGAGCATCGGACCGTCGCCCGACCGTCTGCCATGGCGAAGCGAACGCGATGCATCATGAAAGCGCGCTCTGTAGGACAGTCCGGTTTCCTCTGCGTATTTGTAGCGCGGAGACTTTTTTTTGACGCTGCTGCACGCCAAAACGCATGACACCAAAAACCGGAGCGGGATTTCCGGAGTCCTCGAAAACTGTCCCTGCAAGGTACCGTGTGTTGGCCGTGACAGAACCTTGCACCGCCAAAGGTAAAAGGGCGCTCCGCTGACCATCTTTGCCGGTCATCGATAGACGCCATCCGCTGACCCGCGCGGGCACGGATGGGACTCAGTCCATCCACGTTGGGCCTCTAGAACTCCACGGCGGTCGCTTCGTCGTGACACGCGCCAGGAGATCGGCTACCAGCTTCGTTTTGTCGCTCGCCACTTTGCTCATGTCCTAATGGTACGCAATCTTACCTTGAGTCAAGGGAAATGTTAAACAAAGTTCTCCACGCTTGACAGCGGATAGGTTTCGACCGAAATAGGCAGCGGCGACCCGGCGATCGACCGCTGTCCTATTTCGACGAAGCGGAGCGTGGTGGCGCCGTGTGCTAGTATGGGGACGAACTCAGGAAGCACATTGCGTTCTCCGCGCAAAGGGGTTCGGGAGGCTGGGAGAGCGGCTATCACCCGCTCAGCCTCAGTTTTTACCTAAACCATTGATTTAGCGTTTCTGCGGCCCTGACGCCTTGTTATTGAGGGCATACTGCCCTCTCGCTTTTCTGTCCGCCTTCATGTGGTATAGCTGACTATGCACACCAATGATCCGGTCCACGGCTGAGTGAAAATGCCGATTTTCTGAGGGCATCATTGAGCCAAGTCACCGGCACGCTCTCCGTATTGAGCAGCACCCTGTAGCCGTATAACAGCAGGATGGCGGCGTCGGCCGAGCGATTGGGGTTCTCGCAGGGGTAGATGGCGCAGGCCGCCAGAGTCGTTGGTGCTCGAACGCGGTCTCCAGCAGCGACTTCAATGGTCTCGATTCTTCGCGGGTGAGCCAGATCGCCTGAAACTCCACCCTCTAGTTTCTGCTTGGGATGTTCGTGGTGCTGTTGTTCCACACGCGGGCAGAGAGCCGGCTAGGAACTTCTCGTACGCATCTTTGACGGTGGGTTCAGACCCTCCGCGCTGAACTCGGCACCGCCGATTTTTACCTGGAGCCTGTAGTTTCCGTCCATTGCGTGTCCTCCGCGGCTTGGCGGCTCTATCACAGCCGGACCCAAGTACGCGGGCATAGCGGCGAACTATGCGACATTGTCGTCGCCGCGCCAAAGGCTGGACGACGGGCTTCATGGCTGGCCAGACGGCCCCCTTTTCAAACGGTCCGTGCTCACATGGGTCGCCACCCGTACAATCCATGCCTGAGAATCTTCTCCAATGGGGAGGACGCGATGAGTCCACGGTGAAAAGCGTTAGAGTCAGCAACCCCAGGTCATTGGGTGGCGCTTTCGATGACGAGAGCAGAGTTGTTGCTTCAGGACCCGATCTAGAGGCGACCGAAGCTGAGGCCTGGTTGGCTGGAGTGGCAGAGCCCATACTGACTCTGATTCCACCGGATTGGCTGCCGCGCGCTCAGCCTCGTGAAGATCGCCTACAAAGAGTTTCCAATGAAACCGGCGCATCCTGCCTTTCCGCAGGATCTCTCTGATCTGGCACCCGGTATTACCTGTGAAGCTCACTAACGCACATACATCGGACGAGCCCGACCGTAGTTGTCTGGGTGGACTCGGGTTCGCCATATTGCTATTTCCACGCGAGCATCGGCCGGTCAATCGGTCTCAAGATCGGTGACCGGGGCCAAGGCCGAGTTGGGCGGCGTAGTCCCAGGTGTCGCTCGCGACGTACTTTCACAACGTGATGCTCGTAGTCGGAGCGGGACTCTGATCCGCGTTCGCAAGGGGATTCAGCGATGAGATCGCGGTCGGCGGGCTTCTCGGCGAAACGGATTCTTCGACAACTACGTCGTGACGTTCGACCAATCTGCCGCGCCACCGAGCTGAATTGCGTCGATCAGGAAAAACTAGATACGATGAAACGCATGAACGAATCTGGCTTCACGCCCGCGGCCGCTGGCGATAATCATTCTGTCCGTAAGCTGGGCGGGCTGCTACCGATCGACACGCTCACCGGCAAAGCTACGCAGTCCGATTACGAGACCTTCGGCGGATACTCGCTCTGTCGGCTGTTCTGACTGTTGGCGTTTTGATCTATCGCAAGTTGAAGCCGCCGCCGCCTGACCTTCCCAGACTGACCAACCTACGGCCCTTGCGTGAAGTACATACTTCCGAAATAGGACGAAAGGATCGGACAATGAGCTCACGCGACGACTGGGAGTACGCACTGGGACGAGCGACGCTGAGATCGTGCGGCTGGGAAGTGCAGCACAAGCTCTGGGGCGCCGCGGCACTCGCGATCTGGGAGCGCGCCGGAATTCGTGCGCGGGCCAGACCGTGCTCGACATATCGGCTGCGGTCCGGGCCACACGAGCTTCGATCTGGCGGGCGTCGTGACGACGAGGGGGCGAGTCATCGCCGTCGACGAGTCCGCGCGTTTCATCGAGCATCTGAAGTCGCGGCAGGCAGCGCGCGGGCGACACGACGATCGCGATGCCCACGTCGGCGACGTTCAGCGGCTGGAGCTTCCGAACCGGCCAGCGCCGGCACGCCGCCTATCAAGCGCTGGGCGTTGTGCTCGTCAAGGACCCGGAGGCCGTCGTCGCCGGCGCGTCGCATCGCGCGCTCAAGCCCGGCGGCGTGTTCGCGATCCAGGACTACATGCACTACGAAGGCACCGTGCTCGCGCCGGAAAGCGAGCCGTGCCGGCGCCCCATCCGCGTCGCCGCGCGATGGCGTGGAGGGGCCACGGCGGAGACACGGAGGTCGGACAGCGCCTGCCCACGCTCCTCCCGAAGCACGGCCTGACACCTCGTCGAGATCTCACCCATGCACCCGCGTGGCGCGCCCCGGCTTCCTCAGCTCTGGACCGTGGCCAGACGATCTTCTTCGTCGAGACGTACGGCCCGAAGCTGGTCGACGAAGGAAAGATGACGCGCGAAGAGTACGACGCCCTGGTCGAGGATTGGACGCGCCACTCGAACGATCCGGCCGCGTACTTCTGCTCGCCGCCCATGGGGACATCATTGCTGTGAGCGGTGAGAGGGGACGGACAGCGCCCGAGATAACGGCCGATCGCTGCCTGTCCCGCTCGAGAAATCGACTCAACGATCGTCGGAATCGCACCGGACGCGAGCACGGGCCGGATCGACCGCAGAGGCAAATCCGGTGAGCACCCACGCACGCTGGCTGTTGGCGAACAAGGCGGCGCGAGCATCCCGTCGTTGATCTCGCGTGGCGGCGAATCGGTTGTACTGGTTGGCGGGAGGAAGAGTCGGGTGTTGTCCTCGAATCCGTCGGTGCCGCTGTCCACGTCGCCCTCGACCGCGGAGATGACGCCGTCGCGTTCCTGATCGACCCGGGCGACCTCCTGGCATAGGCGTCGTTGATGCGTTGGGCGATGACGTCACCCGGCTCGAAGGACGCCCGCTCGAAGACGTCGAGATAGATCTCGTTTGCCAGGCCGCTCGGGATGAAGCGGTTGCGGAACTGGCGCTGCGTGTCGTCCTCTCCGTCGAACTTGTCCGGGTCGCGCGGCAGGAACGGGCTGTCGCCGTAATGCACCGGGTCGTTCTGGACGCCCGACGGCCCCGAGCCGGGGACGAGGCTGTCCGCGCGCCGATCTGCTCCCGCCTCGAACGTGCCCCGGAATGCCTGCCGGTGAATGGCAGGCTCGTACAGCGGGAAGGATCCAGTTGGTCGTGTAGTTGAACTCCCAGTACGGAGTGCGACGTCGCCCTGCTGCAGCGCGTTGTACGCCCCCATGCTCAGGTAGATCGGCGACCCGGTATCGCCGTGGATGTCCGGGGAAGTGGTCCGACTCGACGGAAGCTGCACCGCGTTCCCGTCGGTCGTGAAGAAATGGCCGGGGATGTCGTTCAGCCCATGTGCCGCAGGCGGTCGGCGTCGGTTGTGGATCGTCCCGAATCGGTGTAGCAATACGTAACTGAACGAAGTACAA
>ERZ1370068.10516-contig-9208_pt1 | contig 43377 bp, 58 predicted proteins | sample MGYA00561227_ERZ1370068 | MGnify/ENA primary metagenome ERZ1370068 (study PRJEB38410, sample SAMEA6850437) | metagenome | study: Metagenomic assessment of the ecological functions of the soil: analysis of the soil microbiota associated with the... | reverse complement strand
CAGTTACGCATTGCTCCGGGTAGGGGATGAACTTGATCGCGCCGCCGAACCGCAGCGAGCCCCATGGCGATCAGGAATACGCCCTGCCATGACCGTGCAGATGGCAGACCGTCGACCCCGTACTTGAACGATGCCGTAGACGATGACGACGAATGCCCCGGTCGGCCCCCGATCTGCACCCGGCTCCCCCGAGAAACGAGATCAGGAAGCCGCCGATCACGCTGCCGTGATCAGCCCCCGCCTCGGGCGAGACCTGGAAGCGATGGCAAAGGCGAGGGCGAGCGGGATGGCGACGACGCCGACGACCAGTCCGGCCTGCAGGTCCGCCGCCGCGAACTGGCGGCGCGTGTAGCCATCCAGGACCGTGAACGTCTTGGGAAGGAAGGTCGCTTTCACTTCAGGCCCCGGACGAAGAGCAATGCCGCGATTCCGAAGCCGATCACGACGACGGCGGCCCGGGACTTCGCCTTGCCGATCCTTCGCAAGCGAATCGCGCCCGCCGTAGCCTCCCCGCGACCGCTCCCTCCGATCATCACGAGGGCGGCCGGCCACTGCACGGCGCTCCCGGGGCGATGAAATACACGGCCGCGACGGCATTGATGCACATGCCGAAGAAGATTCTTCAGTCCAGCATCGCATGGATGTCGCCGAGCCCGAGGAAACCGGGAGTGTGGCGAGCATCAGGATTCCGATCCCCGCCCCGAAGTAACCGCCGTAGATCGCCACGCCGAGCTGGAAGAGTGAGCGCCGCGGCGAGCTCCTCCCCGCGGGGGTGGAGCCGCCGTTTGCTCCCGGCGGAGGACTCTCGCCACGGCTCCCTGCAGCCAGCAAGAGAACCGTCGCGAACAGGATCAGGAACGGGGCGTGAGGCGCTCGAAGACCTTCTCCGGGCCCGGAGAGTTAGCATGAATCGAACCGGATCGCCCCGCCGATCAGGCTCGGAAGGGAGAAGGGTCCCGAGCCAGTGCCGGTGCGTGGCCGACTCCGCGCCGGTACCCCCCGACATGCTTTTCGCTCGCCGCCGCCCCCGGCCAGCGCGCGACGGTCGAGGCGGCGTTTGGCTACGATGGCCGATTCGCCGAGGAAGAGGAGCGTCGGGGTGGGGTGAGGATGGTGCCGCCTCCGGCCATCGCGTTCATCGCGCCCGCGCCGAACGACGACGCGACGCGAGCGCCCGAGCTGCAGAGAAGTCACGCGCGGCCGATTATGCCATCGGGGATTCCCGGCGCGCGGCGGGTGGGGGCGCTCGCGCAGCCGGCGCGAAAAAGTCGACGGCATGCCGCGGGTTGCCCGCGCCCGGGCACGCGGCGACGTCGCAGTCTCGGCGTTCCAAACCGGCAACTCGTTCGCCCGGAAAGGCTCGCGCCCTGGCGTGCGCGGCGATCGACGCGATTCGCGCTTGCGCGCGACGCTGCTCTCCGCGGCGGAGCCTTCGCCAAGCGAAGGCTCTCGCTGGATACGACGTCCGGCGCGGGCCACCCGCATCGTGTCGTCGATCGCGGGCAGACCCCCGCTTCGAGTGGGGTACTGGCGGGGTCGTAGCAGAGCTGGGAGAACCACTCGCATCTTTTTGGAGATGACTCGATAGCGGCGCCTTTGCGGCGCGTCGCTGGATGACCGCGCGGCGCAATTCACCCGCGCGTTCTGACGGTTGCGCGCCGCGCGCATGGCAAGAGTCTGCGCGACCGGCTGGCGGCCCGCCAGAGCCCGGATTTCCGCGGCGATCGGCTTCCAGCGTCTCGATGAGGAACGCGACGTGATCGGGCAAAGCGGTCGGCCCACCGGCCTCGGCGCCGCCGTGGACGTAGGACCGGTCCACGGAGCGCGCGAACGCCTTTGTCCTTCAGTCTCTTCACGACCTCGACTCGACCGGAAGTGTCGGCGATCTGCTTCGTCGGGCGCACCTTGACGTGCACGCTCCGGATGAAGACCGACGGACTCGTCGCAGAGCGTAGATCGACTTCTCTCTTGAGCGTGGCGTATCGCGGGGATCTTCATGTAGTCAGCGTGCGAGCAGAGATCGCCTCGGACGACTCTCCTCGATAATCCCTCGCTCCCGCAACACCCGCCCGCCGACGTGGGAGATGCTGCGTGTCCTCGGCCGTGGTTCTGCTCATAGTCGAAGTCGTGAGCAGCCCCACGATGCCCCACGTTTCGACGCGCTGCGGCTCGGTCTCCGGAACCAGCGGGCGTAGGCCTGCATCACGTCTCCTCGACCGCCCTTCCGTGCTTTCGGAGCGCGTCCGACTTCGTGAACTCGAACAGCAGGGCTTCGGCGTCGGCGCGGGTCGGATTCGGGCATGGGGGAATGATAATGGAACCCGACTCGCGCCCCGGTGTGATGTCGGGCGGTCGGACGACCGCAACTCCCTGCCGGGGCGCTGGTTGAGGCAGATGACGGCGCTGGGGTCGGGCCTTCGTCCGGAAGGCCCTCCCCGGCGGTGTCGCGTCCGCGAGAAGCGCGGCCGGGAGACTCCCGGATCGCAAAGTGCACATGAGACTGTGCAGCTCGTGCAGAATTAGTCGTGCAGTATTGGATTTTCGGGTTGATTTTTGCAAAACCGCACCTAGAATCGTGCCTTCAATGCAGAAAAAGGAGGGCAGGATGGCGAAAAGGGAGCGGCCGAGGGGGAAGGTGTTGAAGTTCGACGCGGCCGGGCCGGGTCTGACGAAGACCGGAGATCCTGAAGGTCTGCGAGCGCGCGAGAACGTCCGGTTCATGCGGCTCCAGTTCACGGACATCCTCGGCGTCATCAAGAACGTCGAGATCCCGAGCTCGCAGTTCGCGAAGGCGCTCGGACGGCGAGATCCAGTTCGACGGCTCCTCGATCGAGGGATTCACGCGGATCGAAGAGTCGGACATGAACCTCGTGGCCGGACCTACGACATCGTTCGCGATCTATCCGTGGGCGCACACGGCGGCGAGAAGGTCGGCCGGCTGATCTGCGACGTCTACAACCCGGACGGCAGCGCCCTTCGCGGGATGCCCGCGACATGACGCCTCAAGAAGCAGATGGACAAGGCGGCGGCCCTCGGCTACACGATGGTCACCGGCCCGGAGGCCGAGTTCTTCCTCTTCCGGCGCGACGCCAACGGCGACCCGATCGTCGACACCCACGACGAGGGCGCCTACTTCGACCTGACTCCGGTGGACCGGGGCGAGGAGGCCCGCCGCGACATCGTCGCTCGCGCTCGAGCAGATGGGCTTCGAGGTCGAGGCCGCGCACCACGAGGTCGCGCCCGGCCAGCACGAGATCGATTTCAAGTACGCCGACGCCGTCACGACCGCCGACCGCGTCTCCACTTTCCGCTTCATCGTCAAGAAAGTCGCCATCGACCACGGCCTGCACGCCACCTTCATGCCCAAGCCGATCTTCGGCGTCAACGGGTCGGGAATGCACGTCCACCAGTCCTTCCTCGACAAGCAAGGGCAACAACGTCTTCTACGACGCCAAGGCGAAGTACCAGCTCTCGAAGACGGCCCTGTACTACACCGGCGGAATCCTCCGCCACGCGACGGCGTTCGTCGCGGTGACCAACCCGCTCGTCAACTCCTACAAGCGCCTCGTGCCCGGCTACGAGGCGCCTGTCAACGTCGCCTGGTCGATGCGCAACCGCTCGCCGCTCGATCCGCGTCCCGGCGCCGGCGCGGACATGGGGACCCGCATCGAGGTGCGGATGCCCGATCCCTCGTGCAACCCGTACCTCGCGTTCGGCGTCGATGCTCGCCTCCGGGCATGGACGGCGTCAAGCAGCAAGATGGATCCGGGCGAGCCGGTGGACCGCAACGTCTTCGAGATGAGCGAGCGCGAGAAGCGGCGCCTGCGGATCGACGCAGCTCCCGGCCAACCTCTCGGAGGCGCTGCGACAACCTGGAGAAGGACGACGGTCGTCACGGACGTCCTGGGCGAGCACATCCTGACGCATTTCCTCGAGGCCAAGCGCGGCGAGTGGGCCGAGTACATCTCGATGGTTCCAGCCCTGGGAGACCGAGCGGTACCTGGACAAGTACTGAAACCTCACCCCCGGCTTGGCCACCCCCTCTCCAGTTGGAGAGGGGGCAGGGGGAAACGGAGAAATGGGGGGCGGGAGAAATCCCGCCCTTTTCTTTTCCTGAGTGGGCGGCTGGTTCGGGCCGCCGGACTTAGGCACCCCCTCTCCACTTGGAGAGGGGGCAGGGGGTCAGGTTTCAGCGGCCGGTAGGCCGGCGGGCGGCACTCACGGCCTACCGGCCGGTGGCGTGCGGCGGCCGCTTCTCGGCTTCCGTCGCGAGCGCCTGATCCGTTTCTGGCGGTCCCGCTCCTTCGCGTCGTCCGCGGCCTTCTGCTTCTGCTTGGCGCCGGAGAAGCTCGACGAAAGTGAAAAGCGGAGGGAGACGGAGCTCGGAATCTTTGCTTTCTTCGCGGTCGCTCCCCAGATCTTCGTTTTCTTGAAGATCGCCTTCCGAGAGGTCGGCGTTGCCGAAATCAGCGCTCTTGAGAGACGCGCCGGAAAAGTCCGCTCCGATGGCCCACGCGCGAACCGAAAGTCCGCGTCGAAGAGGTTCGCGTTCTCTGAAGATCGCGCCGATCAGCAGGGTCCCGGAGAGATCCGCCGCGGGCGCCGACGCGTGGGTGAAGTCCGCGCGTTTCAGGTTCGCCTGCCGGAAATTCGCGCCCGAAAGGTTGGCGCGCGAGAAGCTCACTTCCTCGGCGACACATCTGGCCGCGTCGGCGCCGATGAATTTCGCGTTGGAGAACGTGTGTCCCTTCAGAACCACCCGGCGGAAGATCGAGTTCGTGAAGTCGGTGCCGACGAAGCTGCAGCGCTGGAGCTTGGTGCCGCGGAAATCCACGTCTCCCATCCTCGCCTCGGCGAAGCTCACGCCTTCGCCCGTGGCGTCGAGGATATGGACGCGGCGCAGGTCCGACTTGGTCCAGCGCGATCCTCCCATCTTGGCCCTGTTGAAATTCGCCGCCAGCGCGACGGCCTGGTCGGCGTCCAGCCGCTCGAGGTTGGCGCCCTCGAAATCAGCGTTCGTCACGGTGGCCTGCCGGATGTTCGCCCCGACCAGGCGGGCGGACCGGAAGTCCGCTTCCGTGAAATCGGATCCCGCCAGGTTCGCTCCTCGAGGTTCGCGCGCGAGAAATGCCCGCGCGGGAAGGAAATCCCCTCGAGCGACGCGCCCTGGAGATTGGCGCCTTCGAAAATGGTGCCGGCGACCTTCGCGTTTCGCAGGTTCGCGCTGACCAGACGAGCCGCGGCGAAGTTGGCGCGCGAGAGGTCGCTTCCCTCGACGCGCAGCCCCTCGAGGTCCGCGCCCGAGAAGTCGCTTCCCGCGAAGGTGGTGTTTCGGGCCGTGACGTTCGTGAACCGTGCTTCCGGGAAATGGCTGTCGGACAGGTCGAGATAGTCGGAGGCTCGCCTGGCTCGAAGATCGCCCCGCGCGCCTGGACCTGGTGGAAGACCGCGTCCTTGAGCACCGCGCGGCTCAGGTTGGTCCCTTCCAGGCGCGTGCCGTCGAATCGCGCGCGCGAGAGGTCCGTCCGCGAGAGATCCTTTCCCGAGAGATCCTTCCCGCTGAAATCCGCGCCGGTGAAGTCCGGCGTGACCGAGGGTTCGCCTTTCGCCAGGCCTCCCACTCGGGAGTGAGCACCGCCCGGACGTGTTCCAGATTGGCCATCGCGAACGATTCTCAGCCCGGATCACCGCCGGGACGCGGCGAAGGCCGCGGGGAGAGCCCGGCATCCCCGCCGATGGGCGGCCAACGGAATCGCGCGCCGCTCCGTAAACCGCACGGCATCGGTCGCGGGGCGCGCGGGGAGTGGGTGTGCTCCGCCGGTGCAGAAACGGGAAACCGATAGAATGGAAACGATGAAAGGTGTGGAAAAATTCGCCGGGCGCTCCTCGGCGGGCATCCGGTGATCTACGTGCAGACATGGGAAGAGGGCCGCGTCGAGCGCGTCGTCGCGCATCTCGCGAAGACGTTCTACGAGAAACCCTCGACTCTCGGCATCTGGACGATCGTCGACGGCCTCCGCGAAGACGGCCGGGTGATTTCGGACACGAAGGATCCCGTCAAGGCGCTCGCGGCCATCATCGCGGGCTCGGCTCCCGGCTTCTATCTCATGAAGGACCTGCCCACCGCCATCGGCGATCACGGGGCGCCTGAGCTCACCCGGCTCCTCCGCGACGCGTACCGGGCGCTCAAGGACAAGGGGCGCTTCCTCTTTCTCGTCTCGCCGCAGCTCTTCATTCCCGAGGACGCCAAGAAGGAGATCTTCTACCTCGAATACGAGCTGCCGGACGAGGTCGAGATCTCGAAGATCCTCGACGCGGTTCTCAAGGCACGGCTCGACAACGGCGGCATCTCCGACGTCGACCGCAAGCGGCTCGCCCCTGGGGCTCAAGGGGCTCACGGCCGACGAGATCGGCCATCTCCTGAACAAGGTGTTCGCGACCCGCCGTTCGTTCGAGGAGACGCGCGTACCAGGAGGTCCTGGCCGAGAAGGAGCAGATGTCGAAGAAGGACGGCGTCCTCGAGTTCGTCCCTCCGCGCTTCTCGATCGAAGACATGGGCGGCTACGAGAACCTGAAGGATTGGCTCCACAAGCGAAGGCGCTCTTCTCCCGGGAGGCGATGGACGCGGGGATCCTGATTCCGAGCGGAATCCTGCTGATGGGGATGTCCGGCTGCGGCAAGAGCCTCGGGATCAAGTGCATCTCGACGCTCTGGAACCTCCCGCTCTTCCGGCTGGACATGAACGCCGTCTTTTTCCGGCGCCTCGGGAAACGCCGAGTTGACCTTCCTGAAGGCGCTGCGCACCGTCGAAGCTGCCTCGCCCGCCGTCCTCTGGATCGATCGAGATCGAGATGGGCGTGGGCTCGACCGGACAGGGCGATGCCTCGATGTCGCGGATCTTCGCCGGGTTCCTCACCTGGATGCAGGAGAAGGATCCGTTCGTCTTCGTCGCCGCGACGGCCAACCGCATCCACCTCCTCCCGGCCGAAATCATCCGGAAGGGCCGCTTCGACCAGGTCTTCTTCGTCGATCTTCCGAACGAGGAGGAACGCAAGCAGATCTTCGGGATCCATCTCGCGCGCAACCGCCAGGATCCCGCGAAATTCGACCTGGTCTTCCTCGCGAAGGCGACGAAGGGGTGGAACGGCGCGGAAATCGAACAGGCGGTCGTGTCCGCCGTCGTCGACGCCTATTCCGAAAAGCGCACTCTGACCGAGCAGGATCTGTACAAGATGATCTCCTCTACCGTGCCTCTCTCCGTGACCATGGAAGACCAGATCAAGGCGATCAAGAGCTGGGCGCACGATAGAGCCATCTCCGCCTCAAAGTAGGAGCAGGCGCGGACCATACAGGCCGTTATGCGGGTTCGGCGGCCTGCCGGCGGCTTGACGTACGTTCATCAGTACGCCTGCGGTGCCGCCGGCAGGCCCGCCGAACCCGCCTTCCAACCCGTCTGGCCGCGCTTTCAGGCCGTCGGCAATTGAAATCGTGTATATAATGTCACGGGTTGCCGCGGACGTGCTTAGTTCCTCCATTCTTTCGTTCTGTCATTCCGAGGAGGGGAACGCCGACGAGGAATCCCGGTCGAGGTGTCCGGCCCAGGGCCGCGACCGGATCCTCGCTTTGCTCGGGATGACGGAAGAAGAGCGGCTCGGGATAGACCTGCGTCGTGCTGCGCGCTCCGTCAGGGTAGAGCCTTCCGCCCCTCACGGCGGTGAGGGCGGAAGGCTCAGACATCCCCGAGGGATCGGTTCGCCGCGAAACGGATGAAGGAAGTCGGTCGTCTTCTTCCACTCCGAGAGCCGTTCGGCGATCGCCTCGGAAGCGGGCGGAAAGAAGATCCGCCGCCAGAAGGTCCCGGAGGGCCTCCGGGGGCCAGCGCAGGCGCAGGGCAAGCTCGCCGGCGAGGCGCTCAGCGCCAACCTCTTCCGAGGGAAGGGGGCAGATCCATGACCGGTTGAAGGCTCGCGAAGAGCTTCCGGACGGCGGTGACCGCGGAGCGTTCCATTGCCGGGTCCCGGAATCCCCGGGTCGGGACGATCTCGACGGTCGCCGACCGGATACGGAGCCGAAGCGGCCCCCGGGAGAGGATGCGGTACCGGTAGAGCCCCCTCGAGTGATGATGGGCTGAACCGGCCGTCCTCGAGCTCTTCCTCTCGACGATGCGGCCTCTGCGCCGCCGAGCGGCACGAGCGCCGGAGGATCTGCAAGGTGCCGGCTCCGCCGATCCGTCGATCATCGACATTCCGGAGGACTCGCTGGTCGCCGCGCAGCGCGTGGGCGAGCACCGGCTGCGGTAGCGCCTCGAAGACGTGGAGAGGAAGGAGGGGTGCCGGGAAAGAGCACGACGCCCCGGCAGCGGAAAGAGCGGGATCAGCCGTCGTTCCCGATCGCCCTCCACCGGGCAAGAGTCCATCGCTTCCCGACATGCGGCCTCCTAGTCCCGGGCTCCGGCTGCCGGCATCATCGTACGAATATCCCCTTGTCTTCCTCCGCGCCGGAAGTTCGCCGGCGCTGCGGACGCGGCACACGTCGCAGTCGATGCCCTGCGTGTCTCACGTAGTACGCCCTGCCCTGGCGGCGTTCTCTGGCGTACGCGGTCGCTCTCCCGGCCATCGGCGTCAGCCCAACGATACAACGGCGGGCCGCCGGCTGGCGAGCGCCCGCGGGCACGCTGCGCTGGATAAACTCGAAACGTGCTGCATCGGGATTCGAGAACGCGGTAAAGGCCTGCTGGGCCGAAGGACGTCCACCGGGGCGGCGTCCTGGCAGCACAACCCAGGCGAAAAGGTGGGATTGATCGGCAAGAACGGCGCCGGAAAGATCGACGCCTCCTGCGGTTCCAGTCCCGGGCGCGAGGACAACCGACGCGGGCCGCGTCGTGCGCGCGACCAACATCCGTTGATCGGTGCGGTCAGACCAGACGATCGACCCGGACCTCCCCGGACACGCCTCGAGGATCGCGTGCGTGGCGGGCGCCTTCGAGCAACCTGCAGGCAATCGATCGAGGCCGAGATGCGCGCGCTCGAACACCGGGATGGCGGGAGGGTGAGCACGATGCGCTGGCCGACCTCAGCGTGACCGCCTGCAGCACCGCTTCGAGAACGAGGGCGGCTACGACGATGGTCGCCGAGGTCGAGCAGACGCTCGACCGGCCTCGGCTTCGCGCGACGACTTCCGCCGTCCGGCTCGGCCGAGCTCTCCGGCGGACAGAAGAACCGCGCCATGCTCGCGCGCGCGCGATTGCTGCGCCTCCCCTGACGTGCCTCCTCCTCGACGAGCCCGACGAACCATCTCGATTACGCGGGCATGGAATTCGCTGGAGGAGTATCCTCGCCGACGAGCCGCAAGGCCTTCCTCACGGTCTCTCACGACCGCCGGTTCCTGAACCGCGTGTGCCACGAAGATCCTGAGCCTGGAGACTTCCGGCCGACTCACGGAATATTCCGGGCAACTACGCCGCCTACCGCACGCCAGAAAGCCGAGCGATCACTGCCGTCGCGGTCCGGCGCCTACGAGAAGCAGCGCGAGCACATCGAGAAGACCTCAGGACTTCATCCGCAGGAACATCGCCGGGCGAAGACCGGAAGCAGGCGCGCGGGCGGCACGCACCTCGGCGGCAGCTCGACCGGCTCGAGAATCCCGTCGAGGACGCGCAACGGAGGTCGCGTTCCGCTTCACGCCGGACCGGAACGGGGGGCCGCAGCTTCCCGCGCGCGCGGCATCTCGACGCCGGATACGAGCCCGGCGTCCTGATCGTCCGCGGCGCGCGACTTCGAGCTCTCCGCGGCGAGCGGATGGCCATCCTCGGCGAGAACGGAACGGGCAAGACGACGCTCCTGCGCAACGCTCGCCGGCAGGCTCCCGCCGCTCGGCGGCGAGGTGGAGCTCGGCCACGACGTCTCGGTCGGGTACTACGACCAGGAGCTCCGCGACCTCGATCCGAAGAAGCGCGTGATCGACGCGATCTGGGACCTGCACCGCACGGAGACGGAGCTCGAAGAGCGTGCGGTCGTACCTGGCGCCTCTTCGACCTTCGCGAGGGCGAGACAGTCTCGCCCGATCGTTGCGCGGGCTCTCCGGCGGCGAGAAGGGGGCTGAGCTCGCGGTCGTCATGAAGCAGAACCACAATCTGCTGCTCCTCGACGAGCCGACGAACCATCTCGATCTCGACGCCCGGGCGGTGGCGCGCTCGAGACAGGCGCCGCAGGACTTTCCCCGGCGCCATCCTACTGTTCGTCTCCCACGACCGGACGCGTTCGTCGACCGCCTGGCGACGGAGGTCCTCGACATCAGACCGCGGCCGCGCCCGCAAAAGATTGCGATCGGCACCAGCTACCCGAGACTGGCCGCCGCCCGCCGCGAGCGGCGCCGGCGGCCCCCGAGGCCGGTCCGCCAGCGCCGGCGCCGACCCGGAATGCGGCGTAGTGCCCGCACCGGCCCGGGCGGCTCGCCCTCGCGGTCTCCGCGCCGCCCCGCTGGTGGCTGCCGGCTGGGCGCCGCGCGTGACGAGCCGGCGCTCAGGAGCTGGACGCGAGGCGTCGAGCAGAAGGTCCAGCGCCTGAGAAGAGGATCGCGGAGCTCGAGCAGGATCGCGTCCGCCGAGGTCGGCTCTACGACGAAGGGGATCGGCTGGATGCCGACGCCGCCCGGATCTGTGGAAGGACAAGGAAGTAGGCGAAGCGAAGAAGCTCGAAGAGCCTTTCGAGGAATATGGAGCGCGCTTTCCGCCGCCGCGCAGACGAGCGCCGTGAAGGCGCGGAAAGTTGCCCGTGAACGCCGCGCGATCGTCGCGGTCGGAGCGAGCTCGGCAGCGCGCGCCTCGACACGAATTCGCTCTACTCGCCCAGCGTCTCGAATCCATCGGCATTTATCGGCGTGGTGCGGAAGGCCTGCGTCGGGGACGACGTGCACGCCGCCACGCCACCGAGCTGCCGACTCGGCGCGCCGGGCGCCCTGATCCTCGTCACGGGTGGCTCTTCGGCCCCACCGGCGACGATCTCACGGGAAGCGGTTGCAACACCGGCCGCGCGCTCGCGATCGACCCGGTGCTCCCGGACGAGCTGCGCGCCGCTTCGCCCGCCGCGGCGATTCCTGATGCCCAGGCGATCAACGCGAGAAGCAGGCGTTCCTCATCAGCGTGGAGGCGCGCGCCTCGCACAGTAATCCCCGGCGGGTCGGCTCCCGGGATCTGGCTGGAACATACGACGCCCGCGTGACCGTCGTGTGCTTCCCGGGCGTTCCCGAGCGGAGATGAAGGCCGGGATGTTCGACGAGCCTGTTCTCCCGGAGACTCGCAGGCGGCGATTCCTGGGGCGCCCCGTGCGCGCCGGATCCTGAAGGAAGATCGCCGCGATGGGGAGTCGGCCGTGGAGGAGCGTGTCGCCCCGGTGTACGTGCCAGGTGGCCGACCACGACTTCATCCATCCTGGCCTCGTGGTCGCGGAGGCGTCCGGCTTCCAGCCACCTCTCCGCCTTCGGGCCTGGAAGAAGAGGCGCGCGCGATCCTGACGCCCAGACGGCGGACTTCGAGGCCGCCCTCCCGGGCAGGATCTTCGGCCAGACGCCGAGACGCTGGAAGGCGTACCGTCGGAGCGCTCCTCAGGACCATTGGCAGCCACGTTATCGCGCACCGCCGAGTCGTGCACCGGCGGCCTGGATCGCCGCCCGCCTGACGGAAGTTCCGGGATCGTGACTACCTTTCGCGGCGCCTCGCTGCCTATGCCAACGACGCGGAAATCCGACGAGCTCGGCGTCGCCGTCGCGACGCTCGCTTCGCACTGGCGCCGTCTCCGAGGAGACGGCGGTCGAGATGGCGTTCGGCGGCGCGAGCTTGATTCGGCGACCGATTACGCGATTTCCGCCACCGGAATCGCTGGGTCCCGGTGGCGGGACGCCGGAGAAGCCGGTCGGGACCGTCTGGATCGCCGTCGCGCGGACCCCGGCGGTGGCGCGGTCCCGGCTGCCCCCGGGACCGCGCGCTCATCCGGGATGGACCGTCGCGGCCGCGCTCGAGCGCGCTCGAGGGAGTCGCTCCGGGACGCCTTCTGAAAGCCGGCGGAACACTCGAACGGAAAAATGATGCGCGAGCTGTTCGTCCTCCTCGCTTATCTCCTCGGTTCGGTCGTCGTTCTCGATCGTCGTCGTGCGCCTGATCGCGCGCAAGGACATCCGGGCAGGAAGGATCGGCGCAACGCCGGCGCCACCAATGTCGTGCGCAACCACGGCTGGATAGCGGCCTGATCGTCGGTTCCCGGACGTCGCCAGCGGGCGCGGCGGCCGTATTAGCGATGCTGGCGATTACCGGGGATCCCCGGTATCTCGCCGCGGCGGCCCTTCGCGGTCGTGCTCGGTCACGTTTTCCCGGTGTTCTTCCGTTTTCGCGGAGGCAAGGGGCGTGGCGACCACGGCGGGAGCGTTCCTCGTCCTCGCTCCAGGGGCCACCGCCGTCGTGATGGGGCTCTTCGCGGTCGTCGTCGCCCTGACGCGGTACGTGTCGCTCGGCTCGATCCTCGCCACCACCAGCTCTTCCGCCCGTCGCGCTGTTCTCCTTTCCACGCCCCCGATGCCGTGGTCCCGCCGCGGGCGCCGTCGCCCTCCTGGTGCTCTTCAAGCACCTCGACAACCTAGAAGCGGCTGGCCGCCGGCACCGAGCGCAAGGTCGGCGGGAAAATGAGAGTTTCCGTGATCGGCGCGGGTTCTGGGGAGCGCGCTCGCGATCCACGCCGCTCGCGTCGGGAGCGAGACGCTCCTAGTGGGGAAGAGATCCTGCCATCGCCGAATCGATCGAGAGCCGCCGGCGGCATCCGCGGCGCCACCACGTGACATCGACCTTTCCGGACCGCCTGAGCGCGACCGCCTGATCCTCTCCGGGCCGCCCGCGCGGATCTCTCGTCATCCCTCGCCGTCCCCTCTTCGGCGCTCCCCGAAACGTCTCAGAGGCGATCGCTCCGGCCGCGCCGGAGGGCTGCTTCCTCTCGGCGATCAAGGGCTTCGAGATCGAGACCGGACGCCGCGTCTCGCAGATCGTCCGGGAGCGTTTCCCGGCAACCTCGTTCGCCGTTCTCTCCGGCCCGACGTTCGCCTGACGTGCGTCGTGCGGGACCCGACGGCCGGCGGTCGTCGCCTCGTCGGACCCGGCGAGTCGCGAGGCGCGTGCAGCGCGTCCTCTCCTCGTCCACGCTTCCCGGCTGTACTCAGAGCGACGACGTGGTCGGCGTCGAGCTCGCGGGGGCGTAGAAGAACGTCGTCGCGATCGCGGCGGGATCGTCGCGGGTCTCGGCCCGGCGCGAACACCGTCGCCGCCCTGATGACGCGGGTCCCGCCGAGATCACGCGGCTCGTCCTGGCCGAGGAGGCCGGGAGCGGACGCTCGCCGGGCTGGCGGGGTCGGCGACCTGATGCCGACCTGCACGGGGCCGCAGTCGCGCAACCGGCAGGTGGGGAGCGGATCGGCCGCGGGGAGCCGCCCGGGCGGCGATGACCGCGATGGCGGCAGGTGGCCGAAGGCACCCGGCCTGCCTCGCCGTGGCACGCCTGGCCGCCCGATCCGGCGTCGAAATGCCCATCAACGTGATGCGGTCCAGCAGCATCCTGCTACGAAGGCCTCGATCCCCGCGCGGCGATCGCGGAGCTCGACGATGCGGGATCTGCGCGCGAGTAGAGCGTCGCTTATAATCCCGGCAGAGGTCGAAAACATGGCAAGAAAACCCTCCTTGGCGATGGCCGTGGTCCGTGTGTGTGCCGCTTGCCGCCCGCTCGGCGACGAAGCCGAGTCTCCGCGTCCCGCGTCGCTCGAGCGTTCCCCGCCGACTCGTGGACGGCCGATGCGAATCTGATGGTCGAGCGCGAGATCGGAATCGGCACCCGGATCGGCGGCATCATCGATTCCATCCAGGCCGATCGGGGCCAGGCCGTGAAACAGGACAGGCGCTCGCGACCCTGGATCAGCGAGAGTTCGGAGCTCGACCGCCGCGCCGCCGTAAGCCGCCTCTCCGCCGCGGCAGGCCGATTTCAAACGCTATCAAGGAACTCGCGAAACCCAGAAGCTCGCGAGCCGGGCCGAGTTCGAGCAGCAAGGCGCGATAGGCGAGCAGGCGAAGGTGGACCTCGAGAAGGCGAAGTTGACGATCGACCGGTCGGTGATCCGCGCCCCCTTCGACGGAATCGTCGTCGACCGGACGGCGCGCGTCGGGCAGAAAGTGCTGATCGACGACACCACGCCGCTCTTCAAGGTCAGCGCCGATGCAGCCGCTGCTGGCCCGGATCTACTTGAGGGAGAGCTGGCTCGACAGCGTGCGGGTCGGCGACGCCGTCGCGGTGACCTCCTCGCAGTTCAGCCGCGCGCGTTCAACAGGGAGGATCTCCTTCCTGTCTCCCGTCGTGGATCCGGCCAGCGGGACGTTTCAGGTGATCGTCGCCGTCGCCCCCGACGCGAATCGAGTGCTTCCGGCCGGGAACGGCGGTGAAGATCACATTCTGGTCGGGCCGCCCGCTGACGATGGCGCGCGGGGCTCCCCGGGGTCGTCTTCGGTCGACGCTCGACTCGGTCTTCCTGCACGACATGAAGAATGCTGGAGTTCCGCCTGGGCCTCGCTTGCCTCGAATCTCGAGGAACATTACGGAGATCCGGATTTCAAGAGGAGCGCTCGTCGAGCTGCTCCAGTCCAGCCTCGAGAAGGTCGATTCGGTCGTCGACCGGTGGGCGGCCTATCGCGACGACGGTGCTCGTGAAGGTGCCCTGGACGTCAACGACTCTCATCAGCGAGGTCGCCGCCAAGGCGCGTCCGCGGGAAGGCCACAAGCCCCGAGCCGAGAACATCGCTTTCGTCCCCGAGCCCGTGCCGCCCGTCTGGGGAGACTCCCACTATCTGAGCGACGCCCTTCTCGCCGTCGTCCAGAACGCGCTCGAGGCGGCGGGCCCGGGCGGATCGCGTCCAGATTGCGACCGGCGCCGAGGGGAAGAAGCGCGTCTCCTGGGTCGTCGTGACCATCGCCGACGACGGCCAGGGATGTCGCGCGAGTTCCAGAGGACGCGGCTCTTCCATCCGTTCCAGACGACGCAAGGCCAACGGCGTGGGCTCTGGGACTCTACACGGCCCGCAACATCGTGCAATTCCACGGAGGAACCCTGACCGTTCGCAGCGGCCCGGAAGGGAACGATCGTTCGCGTGACGCTTCCGGCCGAGCGGGAGGCCGCCGAATCGTGACCGGCGGAAGGGTGGCGATCGTCGAGGACGACCGCGCCCTCCTCGATCAGATCCGCTGGGCGCTGAAGAGCTCGTGGGACGTCTCGGCCGCGGAAGACGCTGTCGCGGGACTGGCCCTCCTCGCCGACCAGCCCGACCTTTTCCCTGATCGATCTTCGCCTTCCGCCCTCCCGTGAACTGAAGGAAGGTCTCGATCTGCTGCGCGCGATCCGGGAGCGGCGTCCCGACGTTCCCGTCGTCGTCATGACCGGCGAGCGCGAGCGCGCGCCACGCGCTCTGAAGGCGATCGAGCTCGGGGCTTACGACTTTTCCGGAAAGCCCGTCAATCCGGCCGAGCTCATCGTCATCCTCGGCCGCGCTTTCGAGCGCGCCCCGGCTCGTTGCCGAAAACCGCGCTCTCCGGGACGAGATGTCGGCGCTCCATAGCTTCGGCCCCATCCTCGGGAAGAGTCCGGCCATGCGGAAGCTCTTCCGGGAAATCGAAAAAGGTCGCCTCCGTCCGACGCCACCGGTGCTCATCATGGGCGAGAGCGGGACCGGGAAGAGAGCTTCGTCGCACAATCCCTCCATCGTGGAAGCCCGCGTGCTTCCGCGCCCTTCGTCTCCGGTGAACAGCTCGGCGCTGCCGGAGGCGCTCGCGGAGTCGGAGCTGTTCGGACACGAGAAGCGGCGCCTTCACGGGGGCGGTTTCGTCGCGGGCGGGGAAGTTCGAGCTCGCCCATCACGGCACGCTCTTTCTCGACGAAGCGGCGACGTTGAGCCCCGCGGTCCAGGCGAAGCTCCTCCGCGTGCTCGAGAGCCGGAAATTCGAGCGGCGTCGGGGGAAGCCGGACCGTCTCCGTCGACATCCGTCTCCTCGCGGCGACCAACGAGGATCTCGAGAAGAGGTGTCGCCGCGGGACCTTCCGGGAAGGATCTCTTCTACCGTCTGAACACGGTCGTGCTCAGGATTCCGCCGCTTCGCGATCGGTCCGGAAGACATACCGCTGCTGGTCGACTACTACCGGGAGAAATGGGGAAAGCATCACGGGCGGACTCCCGGCGTTTTTCGCCGGGCGCCCTCGATGCGCTCATCCGGCATGGTTGGCCGGGGAACGTTCGCGAGCTCGAGCATCTGGTCGAAATGCTGACGCTGATGGTCGAGGGGGAGTGAAGTCGCCCTGGACGATCTGCCGGGCGCGCTCACGAAAGGCTCCCGGGGAGGCGGTGCCCTCTCCGGAAGGAAGCCCCCTCGGAGCCTCTTCCGGAAGCGGTCGCCCGGTTCGAGCGGGACATGGTGGCCGTCGCGATCTCCCGGGCAGATGCGGGTCAGCTAGGGCCGCGCGCAGCCTGGGATCGACACGAATCAGATGCGGTACCTCTGCAGAAAATATGACTCTGAAGGGTGAAAATTCACCCTAACCCGAAAGATTCATCGATCAAAAATTCACTCATTCAGCCATCGGCCTCCGGCCGAATCTCGTTAACCATTTCTTAATCGAAGGGTTGCAGGCGCCCACCCCGGCTCGAAAACTCTGGCCCCCGGTTGCGATGTCCTTCAGGCAAGAAAGCGAGGAACAAAATGGCAAATGAAGTGAGGATCAAACTTACGGACGAACAGAAGGCCAAGATCAAGGAAGGTACCGGAAAAGAGATGGGCGAGATTCGGGTCGGCAACCCGGGAACAACCCGTCGGTGACGACGGCGCCGACAGCCACCTCGGCTCCGCGGCGTTCTCGGCAGGCCCGCTCTCTCCGGCAAGCCGGCGATGTCTGGCAAGCCCGCTCTTCCGGGCAAGCCCGCTCTTTCGGGCAAGCCCGCTCTTTCGGGCAAGCCCGCCTTTCGGGCAAGCCCGCTCTCTCCGGGCAAGCCCGCTCTCTGGCAAGCCCGCTCTCTCCGGCAAGCCCGCGCTCCCGGCAAGCCCGCTCTCTCCGGCAAGCCGGCGCTCTCTGCAAGCCTCCGGCAAGCCCGGCGCTCTCTGGCAAGCCCGCGCTCTCTGGCAAGCCCGCCTCTCTCGCGGCAAGCCGGCGCTCTCTGGCAAGCCCGCCCTGTCCGGGAAGCCCGCTCTCTGGCAAGCCTGCTCTCTGGGAAGCCCGCGCTGTCCGGGAAGCCCGCTCTCTCTGGCAAGCCCGCTCTCTCCGGAAGCCTCGCCCCTGTCCGGGAAGCCTCGCTCTCTCCGGGAAGCCGGCTCTCCGGGAAGCCCGCCCTGTCCGGCAAGCCCTCCATCTGATCGGATCGCGATTCGGGAAGAGCGCCCCATCCGGGGCGCTCTTTTTTGTCCCTTCTTGGTCCCGCGCATTCGTCTCGGAGCTGCGATAAGGTATCGCCGCGCCGAATGGCGCAAGGAGGGAGTCGGCGCTGCTGACGGCGAAACTGAAATACATCGACCTCAAGGTGGGACAGGGACCTCAACCGAAGCCGGGCCAGACGGTCCGCGCTGCACTACAACGGGTGGCTCACCAACGGCATGAAATTCGACTCTTCGGTCGACCGGAACGAGCCTTCTCGAGTTCCCCCTCGGCGAAGGCCGTGTCATCCGCGGTTGGGACGAGGGGTTGCGACGATGCGGGGTGGGCGGCAAGCGCAAGCTCACCGTGCCTTCCGATCTCGGCTACGGGATCAAGCGGATCGCCGCCCGAGATCCCGCCCAACGCGACACTGATCTTCGACGTCGAGCTGCTCGCGATCAAATAGCCGGAGCCTCCAGCGCCGCGCGGCGGTGTGGGTCGCCTGCGGCTACCAGAAGATACGCCGCGTCCAGTGATAGAGGATGTTCCACCACTGCACGGCGTATGCTCTCCGCTCCCCGAGGAGCCGGGCGTCCGCGTTCATTCCCGAGACGAGAGCGCCGTCGCTGTTGTCCAGGAACGCGACCGCGATGAATCGCTCCGGGCGTTCGCCGGGCCGGACGGACTCCACGTTCGGGCGCGACGTGGGCGGGAGGGTCTCGGCGGCGGACGCGATGGCGGAAATCTTCGTCCGGAAAGGTCCGGAAAGGAAAACTCTGGACATGGATCGCCAGCGGCTCTCCGACGCGGATCGACTTGAGGAGCCGCTCCGCAACGGGGATCTCGACGCGCATCGTGCGCATGTCGCCGACCGCGAAGAGAGGGGCGCCCGCGGCCACGGAGGAACTGAGCTATGTCGAGGGGCCGCCGCGTCAGGACCGTTCCCGCGACCGGTGAACGGACGACGAGGGCGTCCCGCACGGCCTCGCTCGCGCTGAGCGGCGGAGCCACGGCCCGGGCCCGGGAATCGAAGCGCGCCGATTCCGCGGCGGAGACGAATCGCGGCTCAGGCTCGCCCTCGCGCTCGTATCCGCTCTGCCGGGCGGCAAGCTCCCGGGGCGACCTTCGACCGCGCGCTCGCGAGCGGGCGAGGAGGTTCCAGCGGCGATGCGCTAGCCCTCGCGGACGCCGACCGAAGCGCATGGTCGCGTCGGCCGGCGCCGCGATCTGGACGGTGCTGGCGGGGGCCGAGCCGGACCGGAACCTCCAGGGTCTCGTGCGGCCACGGGATGATGAGGGCGGCAGGACGACCGCCGCCCCCGCCAGCGATGCGCGGCAGCACTTTGCGCGACATGAGGTACCCTTCTTGTCGAGATAAGCCCATCCAGAAGGACGTCGGTGAACTTCCGCAGCCGTTTCCGGAACATGCGCAGGGCGGTCAGGATCGCGAGGGGGTGGCGAGCTCGCCGAGGAACTTGCCGTAGATGTGGTTGATGAGGGCAAAGATCGCGAGCATGATGCGTGCCCGTGTAGATGATCGAGAGCGGGCCGTAGATCAGGAAGATCCGCCGCTTCCGCTTCGACAGGACGGGGACGTCGACCGGAAGCCGGAAGATGTATTTCTGGATGAGCATTCCGATGTAGTGGAACGATTCGGGGCGGAGCTCGGGGATCTCCATCATGTCGGCCAGCGCGTGATAGCCGTCGGTGGGTGTCAGCGGATTGACGTTGAAGAAAACGGTCGAAACCCCGGTGTAGATCATCCCCTTGTACGCGATGTCGTGGATGAACGGTGTCGGGATAGCTCACCACCCAGAGGGCGGTCGCGAGCACGCAGATGTAGAGTTCGATGTAGATCCCGCCCATCGTCACCCAGAGACGCTGCCACTTGCTCTCGAAGAGCTCCGAATCGGTCGTGTCCGTGAAGTAGGCGGGGAGGAAGAAGAACAGCGCCAGCCCGATGCTGTGGAGCGTCGCCGCCGCAGATCTTCATCGGATAGGCGTGCCCGAGCTCGTGGAACGCCGCGATCAACGTGATGATCAGGTAGAACTGGAGGACGTCGGTCACGCGGCTTTCCCAGAAAGGAATAGAGCTCCACGGTCTGTGCCCAGATCTTGTGGAAATCGCGGACGAAGACCGGCGGCGGTCAGGCCGAACAGCCGAACCCGACCGCGACCACTTCCGGGTACCACAGCCAGCGCACCGTACTTGACTTGGTCCTGGCGAGGAAGACGCTTGGGGTCGGCAATCGGGAAGAGCATCAGGAAGATGTTGAATTTCTTTTCCTTTCTCCTCCTCCGAGCCTGGCGGGCGCCAGCGCAGCCGCTGCATGACCGCCATGCTTCGCTCCTGCCCCGACTGGGCGAGGAGCGTCATCTTCTTCAGGTTCTCCTCGTAGTCGAGGACGAGGGTGTGCTCGATCAGGTCTCCCGGGTGGGCGGCGTTGTAGGCGTCGCCGGATCTCGGAGGGCTCGCGGCTGCCGTCGAAGAGGGAGACCAGGCCCCATTCCGCGTCCGTAAAGGTGTAGAGCGTCAGCGTTTCGGGATTCTTCACGACCCATTTCGACTCGCCCATCTGGCCGAGGTTCCGGATGATGAGGTCCTTGCGTAGCGCCGGCCGCTCCTCGCTGGCCGTGCCGACGCGCGCTGCGCCAGCGCTTTGGCAACCTCGCTGCTCGGCGTCGTGGAGAGAAGGGTCGCGCGGAGCTGACGCTCACGGCATCAGGGACCAGAGCTTGACCAGAACCAGCGCGCGGGTTTCGGAGGACCGCGTAGCCGAGCCGGCGGGTTCCGGTCGAGATCTTCCCTTTCCGAGCATCCCGGGACGGATGGCGCCGTCGGTGTTGTCGAGCACGGCATCGGCGATGACGAAACGATCTTCCCCCTCTTCCCGGACGACCGGCGAGACGCTCCCGATCTTCCCGCGGAAGACCCTCGACGGATAGGAATTGAGCTTGGACCGCCACGTTTTGCCCCGGGCGGAGCAGGTTGGCGTCGACTTCGCGGACCGCGACTCCTCGGCGTCCACGGACCGGATATCGGCGAGAACGCCGAGTTCGGCCCCGCTGGCGACCATCTGGCCGACCCGCTCCCTCGAGATGCGGGGTGATGAGCACATCCCGCGGCCGGGGCGCGAACCTGGGTCTCGGCGAGGTTTCCCTGCGCCACGGCGTCGCGAACGCGCGCCTCGTCGAGACGCGCGGATGCCTTCGCGAGCGCCGCCATGTCCCCGGCCGACTGGCTTCGCGCGACCTCGTTTGCGGGCGATATCGAGGTCCGCGCGCGCCTGGGCGGCGCTCCGCTCGATAGTCCTCGTCATGAAGCGTGGCGACGACCTCTCCTCCTTGACGAAATCTCCCTCGCGATGTCGCACCGAGGCGATCACCCCGGCACCGGCGCGGTGAGCGCCATTCGACGGCCGGGCAGGATGCGCGCCGTTCCGGCCAGCCGGATGTTCCAGGGGAGCACCACGAGCGCGACCAGGACGATCGCCGCAATGGCGATTCGACGTGCGAAGCTTGTGCTTCGGGATCGCCGCGAGCTTTCGCTGCTTCTCGAGGAGCGGTTTCCAGAAGCCGGCCAGCGGAACCTGCTGGTAGAGCTAGTGCGTTGCGCATCGCGACCGTCGCCTGGTTGATCAGGATCTGCAGGAGATCGCGCCCCTCGTCGCCGACGATCAGGGGCTCGGCGCTCTCGAAGCTGATGGCGCCGAGCTTCTCCTCCTCGTCGTGGAGGATCATGGCCAGGTACGAGCGGCGTTCCGCTCGCTTCGAAGAAGACCCGGAACTTTTCCACCGTCTCCGGCCGGTCGCTGACGATCTCGCCGCTTTCCTGCCGGGTCACGGCGACGTTGCTGCCGCCCGTGGTAAACTCCACTCGAGGAGCTCCGAGGTGCGGACGATCGACGGTCGGACTTCGAAATCTCGTCGACGCCCGACACGGCCCCGAAGCTTGAGCTTGCCGCGCTGGACGATCGCGACGGCGCAGCGATCGAAGCTCACGAGCGCCGCGCTGGCGTTGGCGATCGTCTTCGCGACGCGGTCGAGATCGAGGGTGGCGGTGATCTCGCGGCTCACGGCGAGCAGGGCGTCGAGCTCTCGGCCCGGCGCTTCCGCGCCGAAACGCCGCGCGTTGTGGAGAGCCCGGACCGCCTGATGGCCCAGGTCCGGTCAGGAGGAGGGCGTCCGTTCTCGACGAACTCCGGGTGGCGCCCCCGCTTGCGTTGACGATGACCAGCACGCCGACCGTCTCTTCGTCCTCGAGGAGAGGGACGGTCAGGACGGGACTTTGATCGGGAAGGGCCCTTCGCTTCGAAGCATGTGGCCGGCGGGCAGATCGTTCTCGGAGGCCGCTTCCAGCGTCCCCAGGGCGTCGCCGACGATCGAGGCGCCGACGGAATCCGGAGCCCCTTCGATCTCGTAGTTCTCGTTCACCGCCGTCGCGGCGAGCACGACTTCACCCTCGCCTCCCTCGAGGATCCAGAGAGACGCGATTTCCGCGTTGGCGAAATCCGCCGCCTTTCGGGCGATGATCGCGGTGAGCTCGGTCCATTCGAGGCTCGACGCGAATGCTTTGGACAGGTCGTAGAGGTTCGTCAGGCGCTCGATCGCGTGGAGCATGCCGGACGTCTCTTGTCCTGGGCGATCTCCCGGGCGATCGCTTTTCCGGCGTCGGGGATGAAGCCCGCGATGGCCGCGAGAGCCGCATCCGCGTCCGTATTCTCCTCGCGAAAGAGGATCGCGGCGAGCCCGATCACGCTGCCGTCCGACTCGAACGGAATGGCGAGGCAGGCCCGGAAGTTCTGGGCGGCCGGCGTCAGCCACGGATCGTCCGTCACGAGGAGCTCCGCCGCCGCCAGGAAGACGGCACTGTGGTCGCGGATCAGCCGCCGAGCCATTCCGTCGCCGCGGGGACGGAGCGCCGCAGCATCCGCCCGGATCCCTTCGCCGGCGGCCCCGGTGCACGTGAACGTCGGGCGCACGGGATCCGGCGTCCAGACGAGCGCGGCGTCGGCGCCGCAGAGGCGGCGAGCCACCGCGCCGCGGATCCCGAGATCTCCGCCAGCGAATCGCAGGCGACGAGCTCCGGCGAAGGCGGCCGCGAGATCGCCCTCGGCAGGCCGAACCGGCGCCGCTACCCTCCAGTTCGTCCGACATGCGTCGTTACTCGGGCGCGGAGGCGAGCTCAAAGCTCGCGACCGCTTGCTCCAGGTCCTGGTGAATCTCGAAGACGGAGTCGAGCTGGGTCATCTCGAGGAGCTTCTTCAGGTTGGGAGGTGGCGACAGGAGCTTGGCCTGTCCCCCCTCCTGCGCGGTCGTCAGGGTCCGCACCAGCGCCCTGAGCCCCGTCGAGTCGACCATGCCGACCTTAGCCGAGATCCAGGAGGGATCTCCACGTGCCCGTCGTCGATCAGGCGGGTGACGGCGCGTTTGAACGAAGCTTCCGACTCGCCGATCACCAGATCGCCCTGGACCGACACGATTCGAACGCGTCCATCTTCGCGAATTGAAATTTCCATTTATTTTCCTGCCCGCGGATCATCTCAAAAACAAAGACTGAAATCTACCCTCACGGAGGCGGGATCGGATAGGAGGAATCGGTGCGTGAAACCGTCGAAATCCGGCGGGCGAATCGCCTGCCCGCGACGGCGGCCGCGCAGCTCCTCGAACCGGGTCCCGGCCTCGTCGAGGTCCCCGGGCAAGCGGATCTCCCGTCGTGACCGTGAGGCGTTCGCCGGGGATCGTGACGAAGATCGGCCGAGCCGGCACGCCGGCGAGCCGGGCGAGACGCAGCACGGACAGGTCGACCGTCAGGAGGCCCCCCAGGAACGGGACGACCCGGTCGGCCTGTCCGCCGCCCGGCGCCGGGGCATGAATTCGGTGACGATGGCCGCGATGAGCGATCCCCGCTTCCAGCGCCGACCGCAATCGTTGCGACTCACCTGAGAGGAAGGTGTGCGGGAGCGCGTGGGGCCGCCGCCGGTCGATCCTGGTGTTCTCGGCGCGGGCCATCTCGTTGCCCAGTTGCGTCTCTCGTCGACGATGGTCGCCGCGGGTATCCCGGCGAGCCGGAGGAGATAGCGCAGAAGGCGGATGTTGCCGAGGTGGATCGTGAGATAGAGGGTAGGAGCGGGATTCGGCCGGGCCGGCTTCCATCGGACCCCTGCGCGAATTCGCGACGACCGCGTTTGCACCGAGGAGGCCCAGCGCTCGCCGGTGGCGAGCCGCGTCGCGGCCCGGCGAGCTCCGAGTCTCCGGGAAGATGACTGGCCAGCAGCATGCCACGCCCCTTCGTCGAGCCTCGTCCATTCCGCGACCTGCTCGGGGGTCGGTTCGGCAGGGCGGCGCGCGACCCGACTGGATCGCGGCCCGGGAGCCACGGCGGACGAGAGCAGGTCATGGCCGCCACCCGACGGCTCATCGGTACGACGGCGCGCCGAGAGCCTTCAGCACGGAGCCTTCCGCCTCCGGAAAGGCGCGGCGCGGGCGGAAGCTGCCTTCCGCCCAGGCTCGCGGTCCCCGCCGACGCGGGCATGCCGTCCAGCACGAGCCAGGCGCGCCCGCCCGCGGCCCTCTGCGCATCCAGCGGCGCCGTTGCTCTCTCGAGGTGTTCACGATTTCGCGCCCGCAGCGTTCCCCGTCGGTCAGCCATTCGGGCCCGCAGAGGTAGTACGCCAGGCAGTACTGCCCGGGTTGTGGGTCGACGTGTAGATCTTCTCCGACGCCGGCCGCGGAACGGAGGAAGGCGACGAGGCGCGACCAGTCGTAACGGCCGTTGCGATAGTAGGACACGAGTGCGTACGCCTGGAAGAGGACGACGACGGCAACGCTCGCGGCGGCGACGACACGGCGGCGGGCCGGCAAGGCGTCGATCCCGGCCGCGGCGACGCCGGCGAGCGCGATTCCCGAGGGAGGCTGTAACGGAACGGCCCGAACGCAGGCGAGACCGCCCGCAAGCCCTCCATCATGGCCAGGCCGCCGAACGCCCAGACGGGCGCGAAACGAGCGGGTCCGGCGCAGGCACGCGATCGTCCCACCGGCGAGAGCGAGCGTGATCGCGAACACCGCGCCGTAGAGCGGGCGGTACCCGAAGGACCACCCCTCCTGTTTGTAGCTCACGGTGAAGAACGCGAAAAGCAGACGCCACTGTTCCGAACCGATCCCCTGCGGCGGGTGCGTCGTCCACGCGACCCGAGGCCCTTCGGAGGACGCTCCACCAGGGGGCGTAGAGGAGGCAAGGAGCGCCGCGGCCATCGGGGCGAGACGAAGAGTCGAACGGGCGTTGGCCCGGCGGCCCGCATCGGGAGACCACGCGTCGGTTCCCGCCAATGCCGCGGCGCCGATCGCGATGGCGACGACGGCGACGTACAGCGTGTAGGCGGCGGCGAGCATCGCGAGAAGGGTCGCGGCGCGGCGCCCGAGCGTCGGCCGTTCCAGAGCCCGGTCGAGGAGCCAGAGCGACAGACAGGCGAAGAACGTTCTGAGCGCGTAGGGCCGATATTCCTGGGAATACCGCACGTGGAAGGCGCCAACGGCGAGCAGGGCCGCCGTCAGGAATCCCACCCGCGCGCCTCCCCGGCGCCGCATCAGGGCCGCGAGCGCCGCGATCGAGCCGACGCCCCACAGAACTCCAGGAATTTTCTTCGCGGTGTCGGAGGGGTGGAAGACCTCCACCGCGCGTCCGACCAGGTAGTCGCCCGGCGGGTGGACCGCATCGAACCGCAGCGACGCCCAGAAGGTCTTCGCCGGAGCATGAACCAGATACGACTGGAAGATCTCGTCGAGCCACAGCGACGCTGCGCCCAGGTGCACGAGCCGGATCGCCGCCGCGAGCGCGAGCACGCATCCGAAAGCGACCCAGGAGACTCGTTGCCGGCCGGCGTCGGACAATCGGCGAAGATCTTACGACAGGAGGTGAGGGCTCAGATCCTCCAGCGCAGCCCCCGCCCGGAGTGTCGCCGGAGCGGCGAGAGTCCGCACGGGGTCCGCCCGATGTCGTTGCGCCGGTCCGTGAGGTTTTCCCCGGCGACGAAAGCCTCCGCTCCCGAAAGATCTCGCGGGAAACTCCGCGCGTCGAGGGTGAACGCGCTGCCCAGCCGAAACGCGTTCAGGTCGTCGTCGTACTGGGGGCCGGACCACCGGGCCTGCAGGGTAACCGTGGCGAGGCTCGCCCGGGAAAACGCCAGAGCTCCGGTGACCTGGTCGCGAGGAACCTGCGGGACGCGCTTTCCGACGAGCTCCGGAGCGTTCCGAGGAGACGACGCGGGAATCCGCCGAGGAGGTATCCGGCCGAAACCGTCCAGTCGGAGCCGACGCGCGCATCCAGACCGAGCTCGATCCCTCGATCCCGCACGCGTCCGATGTTTTCCCGTTCCCTCGTGATCAGCGAGGGAGTGCTCGAAGATCGTGACGTTCCCGACGGCGTCGCGCAGCTCGGTCCAGAAGAAGTTCGCGCGTGCCGAGAGCCGCCCGCCGCGGGACTGGAACCGCGCTCCCGTCTCGGCGCCGACGAGCGTCTCCGGGTCGAGCGACGGGTTGGCGAGCGTCAGGACGCCGCCGAGACGGAAGGGCCGGTAGAGCTCGTTGAGCGTCGGCGCGCGGGACGCCCGGTAAGCCGACGCGGTCAGGAGAGCACAGGGGAGGGCGAAGATCGTCGAAAGACGCGGGCTCCAAGCCCGGGCCGAGCGATCCAGCGAGGAGGAACCCGCTGGCCGCCGACGAACGTGCTGCCGGACACGTTCTCCCAGGCGTCGAACCGGATTCCCGCGCTCGCGGTCCACCAGGGGCGAGAAGGTCGCCACGTCCTCCAGGTAGCCCGCCGCACTCTCTGCTCTCCGCCGGACGGCCTCGCAGCGCCGGCCCCGAAGGGAGGAACGCCGTGTCCTCGGAGGTGCCATCGACGACGCGGGCCTCGGCGCCCGCGACGATCTCGTGCGGACCCCGCCGCGCGCGACCATTGGATCGAACCGCCGGTGGCTGAAGAAGGCACGCGCTGCTTCGACGTCAGCGTTTCCTGACGTCCGGTCGGCAGCGATCGCCGAGAACGTCTGGTGGTACAGCTCGTCGATCCGGTAGGCGCGCAGAGCGGCGAGACCGCCCGCCTGCCGCCCCGTCGAATCCCGCGCTGAGTGCGCTTGATGCGCGTGTCGTTGTCCTGAAGGGGAGTGCCGTTTTCGCGCTCCTCCCTGTAGCGCGATCCGCGCAGGAACGCGGAAGAGCCTTCGGTCAGGTCGGCCGAGACGCCCCGCGTCGAACGCCTGGTGGCGCGAGTTCGCCCGGGTGTCCACCGGCCCGCGATCCTCCGGCGCGACCGGCACGTAACCGTCGGTTCGAAAGGCGGCGACGTCGGCAGTCGCGCGAAATCGACCCGGCGGCCCCGGCGGGGTGGACGGTCCCGGCGGCGGTCACGCCCGATCCGGCCCATGCCGAGATCTCGGCCGAGTTTTCGGCGTCGCTTCGCCGCACGAGCTGGATCACCCCGCCGAGCGCCGCGTTCCCCCAGAGATCCGGAGCTGCCCCCTTCGACCACTTCGACCCGGTCGAGGGCGGGCTCCGGCACGCGACCCCAATAGACCCACCCGCCGAAAGGGTCGTTTGCGGGGATTCCGTCATCGAGGACCAGCGCCCGGCTCGTTCCCGAGGCTCCGAGTCCGCGCAGCGAGACGCCCTGGGACGTGGGATTGGCGGTGCGGCTTCCCGAGCGGCGAAGAGGGAAAACCCGGAATTTGCCGGAGCGCATCGTCGAGGGTGGGGGCCGGCGTCCGGGCGAGATCGCTCCGGGAGAGCGACGTCACGACGGCCAGGGTCCGATCGATCGCGCGCGGCGTCCGCGAAGCCGTTACCGTGATGTCCTCGAGACGGCCTCGGGGAGCGTGATCTCGATGGCGTTCTCGTTGGCGGCCACGTCCCGCTCGATGGGCCCCCGGCCCGTCGCCAGGACCCAGAGCCGGAAAGGGGAACGCCGGGAACTTCGAGGGCGAAGGCGCCGTCGGCACCCGTGATGGTCGCCACACTTCCGGCGGACGACGCGACCGTAATGGCAGCCCCTTCGATGGGCGCGATCCTCGGCGATTCCGGACGATCCCGACACACTCTCCGCGCTCGCCGCGGAGAGCCCGGCACCGGGGCGACGAGCAGAAATGCCACGCTTCGGGCTTCATCCCGCAGGCGGACAGTCTAGTGCTCCGCGGGTCCCAAGGCAGGGTCTCTAATCTGAACCGATCACGCTCCCGGCCTTCGGAACGTCCGGCCCCTCGCGCTCACGAGACTTTCGTCGTTCTCCTCTCCTGGCGGCCGATCTCGTTGGCCTCCTCGTCAGTCACTCGACGACGCCCACCTTGTGCTCGTAAGACCAGGTCCCCCGATCCAGCCGCGACACGCCGAGCGCGGCGAAGGTGATCAACTCCAGGCCGAACACCCAGGGCCATCGATTCGTGTGGAGAGCCGCGCCGTTCCGGCGGAGGAGGGAAGTTGAATGCGTAGAGAACGACTCCGCAAAGGTTGATCACCATGTGAATCGTCGCGAGCTTTTCCGCGTGCGCGCTCATGCGGACGCCGAAATAATCCACGAATCCGAGATCGCCGCTGCGAGGGCCGTGAGGACGCCCGCCCCGATGCAGACGAAGGAAAACTGATACCAGAAGTCGAGCCCGGTCACCGTGTGCGCGGTGTCGCCGACGAGAGCGAGAAAGAACGCGCGCCGATCGGGAGGGTGACGAATGCCGGGTGGACGGGATGATTGCCGATCGCGGCCTTGCTCCTCATGGGACCTCCTCCGGCGGTTCGCCGCCGTCGTCGCCGGACGGAATCCCACCCTCACGGAAACGGTGCACAGGCCATGCCACCGGCGCGCTTCCTGCATCGCGCCACGGGGCATGGCAGCTCGGATCGTGGGCCTCTGCGGCTCGTCGGCCTCTGCCTCGCGGCGAATCGCGGCTGCCCGGGGAAAAGATCCCCGGGTCCGCATGACGCGCATCGAGGCTGCAGGGGATCGGCATCCGCCGCCTGGGATCGCCGAACGTCAGATTCCACTACCGGCACGCGAACAGCTCGGCCATCTCCCCGCGCCGATCTCGAGCGGATTCACGGGCTGAAGCTCCCTCCCGCGTGGACGGCCGTCGTGATCGACCCAGAGCCCCGGCGCCTCGCTCAGGCGGCCGGAAAGGACGTCGCGGGCCGCTGGCAATACCGCTACCACGAGGCGCGGGTGAAGAAGCGCGAGCGTCAGAAGCTCCGGCGAATGATCGCCTTCGCCGGGTCGCTGCCGAAGCTGCGCGCCGCGATCGCCCGCGACCTCGGCCGGACCGGGCTGCCCCGCGAGAGGGTATTGCGCGGCGATCGTGCGCGTCATGGCGACGCGTTACCTGCGCGACCCGGGAGCCGGCAATATGCCGAGGAGAACGACTCGTTACGGCCTCGTGACCCTGCTCAAGAAGCACGTCTCGGTCGGCGGAGGCGCGGTGCGTCTGCGTTTCCGGGGAAAGTCGGGCAGGGGAGCAGGAGGTCGAGATAGCCGATCCGGCCGTCGTGCGCGTCGTTCGGGCCTGCCTGAACATGCCGCTCCGGCAGCTCTTTCAATATCGCAGCGACGAGGGGATGTCGTTCGGGCGAGCCGGAGAGCCCTCAACGCCTACATCAAGGAGGTCATGGGGGAGAAGTTCAGCGCGAAGGACTTCCGCACCTGGGCGGGAACCTTGATCTGCGCGAATCTCCTCGCGAAGGAGGCGGAAAGAGATCCCGGAGACCCGGCGGGGGAAGCGACGATTCATCACGGCCGCCGTCCGGGAGACGGCCCGGCGCCTCGGCAACACGCCCGCCGTGTGCCGGGCTTCGCACATCGCACCCGTCGTCATCGCGGACTTCGAAGGGGAGGACACTGCCGGCGACGGTGCCGTCGGCAGACAGGCTCGTCGAGCGCCGGAGCCTCCACCGCGCCGAGCGGGCCCTGGTCGCCCGTCTGAAGAAGGAGGCGGCCGGCTAGGCGGCCGGAATCCTCAGGCCGCGCCGGCCTTCTTGCGCGCCGCCGTTCGCGGCTTGGCCTTCCCCACGCTCTTCTTCAAGGCTTCCATCAGGTCGACGACGTTCTCCTCGCCTCCCGAAGCGGCCTTGCGAACGGCGAACTTTTTCTTCGACGAGAGGAGCTTGGTCAGCGCCTGGCGATATTCGTTGGGGTGCTCGGCGGGATCCCATTCCGTCGTCATCCTGGTCGATTCAGCATTTTCGGCCATCTTGATCTCCGCCGACTTTTTGGCGGAATCGGGCAGCCTCAACCCGCTCGTCGAGGCGAATTTCCTCGAATGGCCGGAGGATCTCGGGACAGAGCGCCTGCTCCATCGGCACCAGCGCCCCGAGCTGCGGGCGGTTGCGGATCGTGATCTTGGCGATACCGACCTTCCGCTCCTCTATCAGCGCGTCGCGAAGGACCGCGTACGCCTTGTCGCCCCCTTTTTCGGGGGCGAGGTAGGTAGGGCTTTTCGAAGGAGAGGGGACTGATCGAGGAGGCTCGACGAATTCGAGAACCTCGACCGTGTGGTCTTCTTCACCCGCGGTTTCTTCCTGGACCTTCTCCAAGCTCCTCGTCCTCGACGACCGCGAACTTGTTCTTGTCGACCTCGTGGCCCTTCACGATCTCGTCGTTGGGGACCTCGACGTCTTCCTTCGAGCAATATTTCTTGTATTGAATCGGCGAAGGTCACTTCCGGTGGGGCATCCGGAACGAGACGCGTTCCGAGCTTTCGATCGCCGTGTACAGGCCCACAGGGCACCAGTATCAGACCGAAGGTGAGGTGGCCTTTCGAGATCGTTCTCATAATGCAACAGTTTGACAGCCAGAAACGTGCCACGGCAAGTCCCAAGGAATTGCGGTCTTCCGGACCGACAGCACGACAGGGAGGGGAAAAGGGGAGGGTTTCGAGGGATTCGCCGCCCGCGAGGTCGGTCGGTCCAGGGGGTCTTCCCAGGACGGGACGCTCCGGATCTAGCTGTCGAGGACGCTCGAATGGTTCGAATCATCTCGTCGGGACGGATGGGCTTCGTGAGGCACGCATTCCTCCCGCCGCGCTCATTTCGGCGCGGCGCTGCGGTTCGAAATCGCCGCTCGCGAGGATCACCTTGGCGGCCGCATCGCACTCCGGATCCGGAGGAAGGCGTTCCATCCGCCGAGCTTCGGCAGCTGAAGATCAGGAAATGACGAGGCGGATCCCGCGCGGATGCTCGCGATAGATCCGCACGGCTTCCTCTGCCGTCGGAGGCGGTGACAGCCGGAAGCCTTCGCTTTCCATGGAGTGCCCTCATGGAATTTCGCAACGCCGGCTCGTCCTCGATGACGAGGATCGCCCCTCCCGACGCGTCGGCGCCGCGAGCGGCGGCATCCCCGCCGGCGTCGGAGCCGACGGGCGACGTTCTTCGGCGTCCCCGCCCGGACGCTTCTTTTCTCTGCGGGGGCGGGGCCGGCCTGGCCTTCGGCGTCGGGAGCTGGATCCGGAAAGTCGACCCCTTCTCTTTTTCGCTCTCGACCTCGATGAATCCGCCGTGCGATTCGATCACGCCGTAGGCCACCGCGAGCGAGCCCCGAGCCGCCCTGCTCCTTCTTGGTCGAGAAGAACGGCTCGAAGATGCGGCTCCGGATCTCGTCGCTCATCCCGTCGCCCGAGTCCGACACGGTGACGGTGACGTAGCCGATCCGGCCGCGGCTTCGGAAACCTTCGGCGAACGGTGTTGCCCGCCGCGACGTCGGTTCGAATGGAGAGACTTTCCGCCGGCGGGCATGGCATCGCGCGCGTTGACGCAGAGATTCAGGAGCGCCTGGTGCAGGCGCGGAGTCCCCGGGAACCGGAGGGAGCTTCGGCGCGAAGCTCGACTGGAAAATTCGATCGCCTTCGGGAAGGTTTCCTGGAGCATCGAGGCGAGGCTCGCGGACCACCCCGTTGACGTCGACTGGGCCGGAAGACGTCGAATCGCCGCCCGGCGGGCGAAGGCGAGGAGCTGACCCACGACGCCGCGCCGCGCTCGATCGCCTTTTCCATCGCGGGAGGCTCTCTGCGCTCTTCTCGCCATTTTCCCGGGATCGCCGAAGGGCGCCGGCGTAACCCGCGCGGGATCCCCAGGATGTTGTTGAAGTCGTGCGCGATGCCGCCGGCGAGCGTCCCCATGCTTTCGAGCTTCTGCGACTGCCGCGCTCCCTGCTGGAGGACCTTTGCGCGTCACGTCGCGCGGGTTGCACTGCACCATCGGCACGCCGTCGCTCTCGTAGCCGCTGCAGACGCGATTGGCCCAGACCGTCGCGCCCGAGGCGGCGGTGAGCGGATTTCCATCTCCGGGGATGCGCTTGCCGCCTTCGAAGTCCCATCCGCCCGGCCGGCGCGGGGTGCGCGAGCGTGGGCAGGCCGGCGCGAGCGGCCGTCCGAGGATGCTTTCGACGGGGAACCCGTCATTTCCGTGAAATGGGGGTTGGCGTTCACGATCGTCCCGGTCCGGCCGTCGATCAGAGAGTACTCCCTCGCGCGCTCCTCGAAGAGCCGGCGATAACGGGCTTCGGACTCGCGCACCTTCGTCTCCGAGGCCTTGCGCTCGGTGATGTCCTGGATGGCGAGCAGGACGAGTGGGCGGGGTTCGGAAGGGGAGTCGGATCCGGACGGGCGTTGACGAGGAGCGTGCGTTTCCGGTCGCCGTCGCGCATCTCCCATTCGACGTTGGTGACCACGTCGCCGCGGCGGACCGGCTCGAGCAGCGCGCGCAGGCGGGGCTCGTTCCACCCCGGCAGATCGCCGAGCGACCGGCCCCTCGGCGCGGATGGGAGAAGTCTCGAAGTCGCGGTAGAAGGGCTGATTGGCGGTGCGCACCGAGGTTCTCGTCGACAACAACGAGCGACTCGTTCACCGTCTCGACGAGAGCCTCGGCGTAATCCCGGGATCGGGTGACCTGCTCGAGGCCGAGACTGACGGGGTCGTGTCGAGGAACGCGATGACCGCGCCCTCGATGCGGTTCTCGCTGGTGCGATACGGCCGCACGCGCATGACGTACCACTGCCCCTGCATGTCCTGGATCTCGCGCTCGCAACCCTCGACGTCGCGGATCACGGCGCGCACGAGATCGTCGAGGTCGAGGCACGTCGATGTTGGTCTTCAGGTCTCGCAGCGGGCGGCCGACGTCCCCGGGATGACGTTCAGGAGTTTCTCGGCGAAGGGGTGTACCGACGGATCGCGCCGCTCGCGTCGACGATGACCATCGGGATGTTGACGCTCGCGAACACGTTCAGCAGGTCGTTGTTGGCCGCCGCGAGCTCGCGATTTCCGCCTGCAGCTCGTGCGTTGACGGTCGTCAACTCCTCGTTAGTCGACTGGAGCTCCTCCTTGGCAGCTTCGAGCTCTTCGTTGGTGGATTGCAGCTCCTCGTTGGACGACAGGATCTCCTCGTTGGCGGACGTGAGCTCTTCGTTGGTCGCCTCCTGCTCCTCGATGATCGACTGGAGGTACTCCTTCGTCGCCGAAAGCTCCTGCTCGAGATGCGTGATGGTTCGCTCGCGGTCCCGCTTCCCGGCGCGCCGTGTGGATGTCTCGCGGCCGTGCCTGAGGAGACCTCGCGGTCCTCGAAAACCACGAGGACGTGGCTCCCGCGATCGTGGAGCGGCGTGACCTCCAGATCGATCGAGCGATAGCCGCCACGGTCCTTGCGCACGCGCACGCCCGCCTTTCGAACCCGCTCGTTGGTTCGCCGCGTCTGCTCGAGCGCGTCCTTCAGGGGAAGGAGCAGCCCCTCGCGGGCCATCTTCAGGACGTTGAACGTCGCCGAACCGGCCGGGGATCCCAGGAAATCCCGCGTTTCGCCCCGGAACTGGACGGCCATCATGCGACCGTCCACCACCACGCTCGGGGGCGAGAACCGGCCGAGGAGGACGCGGTCACGCGCGCCGCTGAAGCTCGCCGGCGACGCCGGTCTCGGGGGAATGAGCGGCGCGGACGGGATCGGCGCCGCCGCCGGAGCTCCCCGGCGCGGAATGCGGCGGTGAAGGCCGACTCGGTCGCGACGCCGACTCGTTTTTCTTCATGAAGAGGCGGTGCTGCTTGTCCTGCGGCGCGAAGAGCCCCTCGAAATTCCGGATCGTTTCCGATGCGCCGAGCAGCAGGAAACCGTCCGGCTTCAGGGCGTAGTGAAGAGAGCGAGGAAGGATCGCCTTCTGGAGCGAAGGCTCGAGATAGATCAGCAGATTGCGGCAGCTGATGAGGTCGAGGTTGGAGAAGGGCGGATCGGCGGAGACGTCCTGCCGGGCGAACGACGCAGACGTCTCGAATGTTCTTGACGATGCGGTAGCAGCCCTCCTCGCGGACGAAGAGAAGCGCCTGAGGCGTTCCGCGGAAACGTCTTCCTCGATCGCGAGGGGATAGACGCCGGCGCGCGCCCGGCGGAGCGCCGACTCGCTGATGTCGGTCGCGAAGATCTGGAGGGACGGGATCGTCTGTTCGACGGCCATTGCCTCGAAAAGCGCAGATCGCGCCAGCGAATACACCTCTTCCCCCGTGGAGCAACCCGCGACCCAGATCCGGATCGGGTTGTCGGAAGCGCGTTCGCGGAGGAGCCTCGGGAACACTTCTTCCGGAGAGCATCGAGAACGTTTCCGGATCGCGGAAGAAAGACGTGACGGTGATCAGAATGTCCTCGAAGAGAGGCGGGGACTTCCTCGCCCTTCTTTTCCTTGAGGAATGCGGCGTAGTCGTCCATGCCGGCGATCTTGACGCAGCACCATCCGGCGCCGGATGCGGCGGCGGATGGTCGTCTTTCTGTAGGAGGAAAAATCGACGCCGGTCTCCGTCCGGAGGAACGCGAGGATGCGGTCGAGCGACGGATCGGTCGGCGCGTCGTCTCGCGTGGCTTCTCGCATCGCCGGGTGCCTCCCGATCGCGGCGAGCTCTTCGCCGATCCGCTCCGGGGGAACACGAAATCGGCGAAACCGGACTGGATGGCGGATCGCGGCATCTCGGGGAAGCGCGCGCTCGACTCCTCCTGAGCGAAGGTGATTCCTCCCTCCGCCTTGATGTGCCGCAGCCCCAGGGTTCCGTCCGACGCCGCTCCCGACAGGACGACCGCGATGCCGCGCGGCCCGTATGTCCGCGCGAGGGACTGGGAAGAAATCGTCGACCGGCATGTGCCAGCCGCCGCGGACGCGGCGGTACGCCGAAAGTTTGAACGTGCCGTCGTTGAGCGTCAGGTTCCGGTTCGGAGGAATGACGAAGACCGTGTTCGGCGACAGGCGCATTCCGTCGGCGACCTCGTGGACCGTCATCGGTGTGGCGCCCGAGGATGCCGGCGAGCATGCTCTCGTGCTTGGGATCGAGATGCTGGATCACGACGAACGCCATGCCCGCATCCTCGGGGGCGGTCGAGAGGGCCGGGTGAGCGCCTCGAGACCTCCGGCGGACGCCCGATCCCGACGACCGTCAGGGGACCTTTCGCGGAACTTTCCGGGATGACGAAGGGCGTCGACTCGGCGGGCCGGCCCCGTCCGCGAGACCGCGCTGGCGGTTTCCTCGCCGCGGCGCCCCAAGGGCGCCGGTCCCTTCTTCCGGGCAGTGAATTTCTTCGCCATGGTGCGGTTCTGACCTCGCCGCCACGATCGACTTTAGCAGATCTGCCCGGACTCTTCGGTCCGAAGCCGGCGTGCATGGTGCACTTCTTGCTATCACGCTCTCCGAGGCCCGATTGACCGACCTGCTGTCCTCCGCGTCCCCGCCGCTCCTCGAGGATGGCGCGCGGCGGACGCGATGAGAGGCGGTCGCCCTGCCGGGGGCGGCGACTGGCCCGGCTTTCGGTTCCCTGGGTTCTTGGTTGTCTGTCGGCAATCTCCCTGCGCGCGAGCGCGGCGCTGGCGGAACGCCTCTTCCGGACCCCTCCCCGTCAGGGCGGACCCGCGCGGAGGACAGGGTCCTTTGCGCGGGGCGCCTCGCATTCGTTCCCACGCACCTCGGGCCGATCGCGAGCGTGGAGATGTGGGAGAGGGCGCCCCGTCCGTTCTGCTCGTCCATGGATGGGGAGGACACGCGGGCGGCTCTCCGCTTTCGTCGCGCCGCTCCTCGAAGCGGGATTCTCGGTCGTCGCTTTCGACGCCCTCGCGCACGGGAATTCCACCGGAAAGCGGCTTCGTTGCCCGACTTCGCCCGGGGCATTCATGCGGTGGACGCCCGGAGGGACCGTTCGATGCTGTGATCGGGCATTCGATGGGCGCCGCCGCGGCGGGGCTCGCGATCCGGGACGGTGGGCGGTCAAGCGGGCCGTCTTTCGCCCCGCCCACGGATCCGGAGGAATTCACGCTCCGGTTCGCGCGATCTCTCCGGATCCCGGCCGAGGTTCGAGCGCCATGAAGCGCCGCCTCGAATCGCGCTATTCGACGCGCTGGCGCGTTATCAGTTGATCGCGTGCGCGCCGCGACCCCGTTCCTCTCCTGATCTTCCACGATGAGCGTGATCACAAGGTGCCCTCTGAGGAGCGCGACGCGATCCTGCTCGCCTGGCGGCAGGCGACGATCGTGCACACGCGCGGCCTCCAGGCATCACCGGATCATTCGCGACCCGGAGTAGTCCGCGGCGCGGTCGCGCGTTCGTGGCGGCGGGCGCGGAGACCCCCGTCGTGCTCGCGCGTGACCACTTTCGTGATCGGCGCCTCGGCGCTTATATCCTTTACCCCGTGATCGAGACATCCCCGGCCGGAGACGAGGCGTGAGGAGCCGCGCGGGCGCGAAGAGCAGGGTCGCGGAGCCGCTGGCCCCGATGCTCGCCACACTGTGGACACGCCCTTCCGGCGTCCGGGCTGGGTCAACGAGGAGAAGTACGTGACGGCTACCGGGCGCTCGCGCGTACAAGGCGGGAAACTGGTCCGTCTCTACTCCCGAACGCGATCGACCGTACCGCGGACTTCCCGAGATCGTCGCGGCGCTCGGCCGCCTTCCCGGCGACTTCGTGCTGGACGGCGAGGTGGTGGCCTTCGACCCGAAGGGTGTTTCGAGGTTCCAGCGCCTCCAGGGAGGGAGCTCGGCGAAAGGGGGTCCCCCTCGTGTACGCCGTGTTCGATTGCCCGAGGTGAACGGCGTCGTGCTGACGGCGCTCCCGCTCGGAAAGAAGGCGCCGGATGGAGGGATCGTTCCGCTCGAGGCGCCATCCTGCGGCGATCCCGTCGCCTTCGCCGGACGGCGAGGCGTTCGCGACCGCCGAGCGGAACGGGTGGGAGGGGATCATCTCGAGAGAACGTATGCCTCTCTACGAGCCGGGTTGCCGCTCGCGCCAGTGGCTCAAAGTGAAGGTGCGCCGCGAGTCGGAGTTCGTGATCGGCGGCTTCACCGATCCGGGCGCAGCCGCGAGCACTTCGGCGCGCTCCTGGTGGGCTTTCGACGGCGCGAAGCTCCGGTACGCGGGAAGAGTGGGAACGGGGTACGCAGAAGGTCCTGGCGGACGTGGCGAGCCGGCTGGAATCCCGCCGGACCGAGACTTGTCCCTTCTCGACGCGGCCGAAGGAGAAGGGCGCCCACTGGGCGCGTCCGGATCTGGTCGCGCAGATCGGGTTCACGGAATGGACTGAGGACGGAAAGCTCCGGCATCCGACGTTCCTCGGCCTGCGCCGCGACAAGCCCGCGCGGCGGTGCCGCTGGAGCGAGCGCGAAGGCTAGAGCGGCCGGGGCCCGCGCGCCGCGACGACGATCGGCGGCGTCCGGATCTCGCATCCCGACAAGCCGTGGTGGCCCGCGGAGGGAATCACGAAGGGCGACGTCGCGTCCTTCTACGACCGGATCTCGCCGCTCATCCTGCCGTGGCTCGCGGATCGACCGTTGACGGCCGAACGGTGTCCCGACGGAATGGCCGGGCCGTGCTTCTTCCAGAAGAACTTCCCGGAGAACGTCGCGGCGGGGTGCCGACCGTGCCGATCCGCGCGGAGAGCACCGGCAAGATCGTGAACTACGTCGTCGGAGGGACGAAGAAGGCGCTGCTGTTCGTCAACTTCGGATGCATCGCGATCCACGTCATGAACTGCCGCACGGGATCGCTCGACCAGCCCGACTGGCTCCGCCTTCGACCTCGATCCGTCGTCGGGCGGTTTCGCCGACGGCGCGCGCGGGACGGCTCCTGCGGAAGCGGCTCGACGGCGTGGGGCTGCGGTCGCTTTCCGAAGACTTCCGGAAGCCGGGGGCTCCACGTTCTTCCGTTCCCCTGGCGCGGGGCGCCACGTGCAGGACGGGTCCGGGCTTTCGCCGCCGCGGTCGGGCGGAGCTCTCGCGGAGGCCGCGCCGCCGAAGCTCGTCGCGGTGCCGGAGATGTCGAAGGCGAAGCGGGGGAATCGTGTGTTCGCCGATCGCGCTCGCAACGCCTTCGGCCAGACGATCGTGCTCGCCGCGCCGTGTATTCGGTCATCCGCGCCGTCCGCGCGCTCCCGTGTCGACTCCGCCTCGACTGCGACGCACGAGGTCGATCCGAAGCTCGATCCGGCCCGCTTCCATCTCGGCGTGGTCGAAGCGTTTCGCCTCCGTCGAGCCTCTGGGCAGACTTTCAGCGCGAGGCGAAACAGAAGCTCCCGAAGATCTGAATCCCGATCCCCGAAATCCTCCGGCTTTGAGAGAACCCGGGAGGACGGATCCCGTGGCACAGCGCCTGCATTGTCGCTCCTCGCGCGGGAGTCGGGAGGCGGCGGAATCGTTCGGCGCTCCCCGGCGACCCGGCATGAGAAGGGAGACTTTCGATGAGTGAATATCCAGCGTGAAATCGCCACGGCAGCTCGCCACCCGTCCACTGCTCCTCGCGGGTCTGGCGGCGTGCAAGACGACGTCGTCCCCGAGCCGACAGGTGGTGGATGACGGCGCGATCAAAGGCGTCGGTCAAGGTAAGCTCGCCGCCGACGTGCGGCTCTCCGACGCTGACCAACGTGAAGTCAATTCCACGGATGGCGTCGTGACCCTGGCGTGGGCAAAGGTCCGGATCCAGCGAAGAGCGGCGGATGGCGGCCCGACGTCAGCGCGTGCGGTCGACGGGGTGACGAAGGTGAACAACGAACTGCTGGTCGAGTCCCACTAGGGATCGCCATGAATGTCGAGTCCCACCCGGGATCGCCGAATGTAGCCATCCGCCTTCGGCGGGTGGATGCGGGAGCCGCGGGGAGTTTGCTCCCCGCGGCGCTTTTTTGTCTGACGCGGCCGCGGAAGAGGGCATGATCCGGAACTCGCATGGCGAATTCCGCGCGGCCTCTGGCTCGTCCCTTGCTGAGGGACACCAGGTGAAGAGGTGGAAGACTGCGTTTCGCGCCGCGGCGGCGATCGCCGCCGGGCTCGTGCTGCTCGTCATCGGGGCGTAGTTTGCGGTCGTCCCGTCGCGATCTCCCGCGGAGGTCCCGGAAAGCTCCTCGGCCTCCTCAACGATGATCCGGCGAAGCTCCAGCTCGGGTACGCGGCCGCCGTTCTCCGCGGCCCGGCCGGATCCCGGTGGACGGCCTCGAAATCCAGCAGGAAGCGATCCGAACGTGGACTGGTGGTTTCGAATGGAACGCACGCGGAGATTCGCTTCTCTCTCCTGGATCTGGCTGCCAGGAAATTCCACGCCACTTCGGTGCGGGCGGAAGGTCTCTCGTTCCGTCTTCGCCAGCGTCACCGCCGCCGGATGACCGGACGCGCGAGACACTGGCGGCGCTGACCGCCGATACCCGGACTCGGCGAGGTGCCGGTGCGCGGCGGACCTCTCCTTTCTTTTCGCCGCCGGAGCCGCCGTCCCACTACTGGAGGGTCGAGGTCGACCGATCGTCGCGGCGCCGGCCACCCCAGATATGGGTGGACGCGTACCGCTTCGACGGCCGGGGCCGGGTCGCCGAAACAAGCGCGCTCTGGCCGACCACAGTCGGCTTCGGTCGGCCCGGTCTCGATCAGCTTCGACGAGGGGCGCCTGGCGGTCGGCCCGAACGTCGCCGCCAAGCCGTTTCGGGCGCGCGTCGAGGGAAACATCGCGCCTTTCGACTCCCGCGCGGCAGGTGCGCGGCGAAGGTCTGGTCGATTACACATGAGCGCCTCGCGCCACGCCTCGGGCGACATGCCAGCCCGTTTCCTGAATTTATCTGCAATCCTCGCCGGAGCCGCGCCTGGAGGGGGCGCGCACCCCTGACGGACGTGTCGACCCGTGGTGCTCGAAAGGGGGAGACTGACCATTCTGGCGACGCGCCGCGCTTGCAGGCGCGATACCGGAAAGCGACTCTGGCCCCAGCGAGACGCGACGTTGCGGTTCCGGGCTCGTCCCGTGGATATCGCCGGCCCAGGCCGTCGGGCGAGTCGACGAAGCTCCCTCGATCTCCGCTCGGCGGGGGCGGCGAACACCGATTGGTGGGGCCATCGGACCGGGAACGCCTGCGTCGCGGCCGGGGGCCTCGAGCTCGCGTCGCGGGCGGGACTGCTCGCTCCAGACGCGCGTCCACGATCTTCGGCGCGTCGGGCTGAATAGGGTCCAGAGCCTCGCCCTGATGGCGTTCACCAGCGGCGACCGCCGCCGTTCGACTGGGCCCCTGATCGTCGAAGTGCGTGGAACCTCAGGGGCGGCGGAGGAAGCTCTCGATCGTCGGCGACTATCGCAGGCGCGGAGCGAATGCCGACGGGGCCTTCCCCGCCTCCCCGGGAAAGCTCGCGGCGGGCGTGAGATCCGCGCGGGCAAGTCGTCCGTCGTACCAGGCGACAGCGGTTCGCGAAGCTGGGGTGAGTCGCTGAGAAACTGGGCGCGATGCGTGGATCGCATCTCGATGACGCGCTGGTGTCCAGGAAATCGTCGTATAATGCCTCTGGGCGTGCTTCGGAACGAATATCAAGATTCGGACCGGAACGCGGGTCGCTCGTCCGCCTGGCGTGACGAGGGAGCGGGAGATCGAAGAGGAAATGAAGCAGAGCATCCTCGTGACCGGCGGCGCCGGATTCAATGCGGGAAGCTACGTGGCGGCGCCCACCGCCGACGCACCGGGTCGTGGTGACAACCTGGCCACCGGATCGGGGACCGCGTTCCCGAGGGCGCCCGATTCGTCGAGGGCGACATCACCCTCGATGGACGTGGCGGCGTTCTCCGAGGAGAAGGGCCGTTGCCGTCAACCACCACGCGGCCCAGATCGATCTGCGCTCCCGTCAAGATCCGTCTGACGCGCGCGCATCAACGTGATCGGTTCCGCGGGTTCTCGAAGGATGCCGTGCCGCCGGAACACGCCGGGTCATCTTCCCTGGACCGGCGGCGCCATCCACGGAGAGCCCGGAGGGGGAAAGGCCGACGAATCGCACCCGCGACCAATCCGGTTTCTACGGCGTGGCGAAGCTCTCGTGGAGAAATACCTGCACTTCTGCACGCGTCGAACACGGGTTTCGTGACGATCGTCTTTCGATACGCCAACGTGGGTACGGGGCCGGGACAGGAACGGCAGGGGAGAGGCGGGCGTCGTCATGATCTTCGCCGAGAGAGGATGTTGAAGGGCGAGAGCCCGCGGATCCACGGCGACGGAGAGCAGACCCGGGACTACGCGTTTTCGTGCGCGACTGCGGGAGGCGCAACCTCCGGGCGCCGACCCGCGAGCGCTGGAGTCTGGAATGTCGGAACAGGGGTCGAAACCCTCGGTCAACCGCATTGAAGCCCTGATCCGGTTATGATTCATCCCCGCGGCGCCCGCGGCGGTCCACGGCGCGCGCCCGCGCCGGGCGATAAAGCAGCGCGCTCGACGGGAGAAAGCTCCGCGCGATTTTGGTATCGCCGGTTACACCCCCTCGAGGAGGCCCGAGCCGATCGCATATTCCGGGAGCCGCTGACCTGGGGCGCTGACCCCCGGCCGCCGACCCGAAATGCGGCGCGTGGTACGGATGCGCACCACGAACCGGGGGTCGCTCGGACGTCGAAGGTGGGTGTCGCTGGGCTCCTTGATGGCGAATTGGGCTACATGTCGCAGTTGAGCGCCCCCCTTCGCGGGTGTTTGGTGGGCAACCTACACCCCAAACGCGTTCCTGCCCGGATTCTGACACGGGGCAGGAACGCGTGTTCTCGCGGTGAACGTCAGACGACGCTTCGTCGCCCCGTAAAGAGATGGACGATCACGGAAATCTCCGCCAGCACGAGGAGAAGGTGAATCAGGCCGCCGACGTTATGGTCAAAATAGGATGTCGTTCTACCGGAGGCATCGGTACACCGGCATTACAGAGTCAGACAAATTAGACTCCCCAAGCCCTGGGGTCACCGGGGGATCTACCGGGTGGGCGACGTCCCGGCATTGCGTTCTGCGGGGAGAGACTGCATCCGAGGAACTGCCGCAGGTAGGGGCCTGATGGGCGGGCCGTCATCCTCGCTGTTCGACTTCTCGCCGGCTGCATTCCACGTCCGATATTAACCTGGGGGAGGCTACGCCCCCACCTCCCCTGACTTTGCGGCCTCCCGGCCGGCGTCTCCTCAAGCCTTTCGCGGGAGGCCCCGTCGCTATTGCATGTCCAGACTTGCCGCCGTGCCGACACACTCTTTTCGGAAGCGAGAACGGGAATGGCCTGGTGACCTTCCTAGAATCCGCGGAGCGTGAGCATCGTTCCGATAGGGCGAGCCTGCTTCCGGCCGCGCCCATCCGCGCCTCAAGCGGCGGAGATCTGCGCGTGGCCCGGCGTCGATCCGGCAGGTGACGCTCTACAATCCTCCGACGGCGAGAACAACTGTCAGATCGAAGAGAACGTCCGCGGCGCTGACGCCTTCATCATTCAACCGACCATGCTCTCCGGTCAACGAGCATCTGATGGAGCTTCTGATCCTGCTCGACGCGTTCCAAACGATCCTCGGCAACACGAATCACCGCGGTCATCCCGTACTACGGCTATGCGCGCCAGGGACCGGAAGGACGCCCCAGCGTCCCGATCTCGGTCCAAGCTCGTCGCCGATCTCCTGACGGCAGCCGGGGCGCGACCGGTATCCTGACCATGGATCTCCACGCGGCCCAGATCCAGGGGTTCTTCAACATCCGGTCGATCATCTCTTCGCGGCCCCCGTGATCCTCGACGCCGTCCGGAAGATGGAGATCGAAGACCTGACCATCGTTTCGCCCGACGTCGGCGGAGTCGAGCGCGCCCGGGCGTTCGCCAAGCGCCTCGGCTTCGGCCCGTCGCGATCGTCGGACAAGCGCCGGACGGGCAAGAACGAGACCGGAGGTCCTGAACGTGATCGGCGACGTCGAGGGGCGCGACGGTCATGATCCTTGGACGACATCATCGACACGGCGGGTACGCTCGATCAAGGCAACTGAAGCGCCTCAGGCCCAGGAGGCCTCCCGGGTCTTCGCCGCGGAGTGCATCCGCGTCCTCTTCAGACCCGGCGATCGAGCGGATAAACGCTTTCGCCCCTCAGAGTCGGTCCTGGTCACGAACACGATCCCCGTCGCGGCCGCGGCGTGCTGCCCGGTGTCCGCGCCTGCGCTCTTTCTCCGTGGCGCCCCTGCTCGGGAGGCCATCCAGCGGATCCACGACGGCGCCTCGGTTTCTGTCGCTTTTCGTCTGAAAATCGTGTATGCTCACCCGCTGAGTTGAGGGTTGACGCATATGGCAAACATCGAGCTGAGCGTCGAGCGCCGCAGGAGATCGGCAAGAACGTCGCTCGCCGCGCGCGCGCCGCCGGCAAGGTGCCGGCCGTCGTCTATGGCGCCAAGAAAGAGACCGTTCCGATCTACTATCGAGGCGCGGGCCCTGACCACCGCCTTCCGCAAGGGCGCCGGCGACAATGCGCATCTACTCTGTTGAAGATGGCCGGCACTGGATCAGAGCCGCCACGCGATGATCAAGGAAATCAGCGGGACCCGCGTCTCGCGCGCTCGCTGCACGTCGATTTCGTGTGCGGGTCTGATGGACGTCAAGGTCCGCGTCCCGGTCGCCGATCGAGCTCGTCGGGCGCCAAGGAGTCAGGCAGGAGGGCATCCTCGATTTCGTGAACCGCGAAGTCGAGACCAGCCCTGACCGGA